>OFMQ01000035.1_pt1 | contig 107058 bp, 95 predicted proteins | sample 1541851 | NCBI WGS metagenome assembly OFMQ01 (sample SAMN04209227, study PRJEB22552) | human gut metagenome | biome: gut; material: feces | host: Homo sapiens | place: USA: Oklahoma | reverse complement strand
ATAGCTTAAATTTTTATTAAAAACAACCTAAGCTATGACTATATTATACGAGGAGCTTTTTACATGTTAGTAACAAATCCCCGCAAGATTAATCATGAAGAGCTGCGCGTTGTGGCCGCTGAGGCCAAAGGCAGCATCAAGCACTTATTTTTGCACTGGACCGGCTGCCAATATGGTCAGGTCTTTGACGATTACCACATCAACATTGATGAGCATGGCGAAATTTACCTCACCTGCAGAACGCTGCATGATCGTAAAGAGCACACCTGGCATCGCAACACCGGTGCCGTTGGTATCACCCTCTGCTGTGCCTATGACGCTGTTCTTAATTATCAAAGCATCCCGGATTATAAGGGGTTATGTCCCCCAACTGCGCTGCAGATTGAACAGATGGCGATTGTTGTAGCTATCCTGTGCCGGGAGCTGGAGCTGGAAATTTCGTATGACACAGTAAGAACCCATGCTGAGGTTGCCGATCAGGACGACTATGGTCCAGCTAAGCATCCATCAGATATGCGTTGGGATTTGTACCGACTCACCGACCTGCCGGACACCCAGAACCTGTGCCCCGGTGGTGTGGTGCTGCGTAAAAAGGCTAAAGCGTACAGCAAGGCTATGCTTACAGCTCAGCTGCTGCATCTGCCTGAAGATCCTATGCTGACGCACCTGTCGGCGGCGTAAAAGTCCCCTCTCAGTCGCCTACGGCGACAGCTCCCCCCAATGGGAGCCTCTTTGCTACAATCCACATTTTTTTATCATCGAAAGGAGTTTTAATCTATGGCAGTAATCAATCAGGAAATTATGAAACGTACTCTGGTAATCAACGTTGAGGATGGCACCGGTGCCGACGGCACTACCAAGTATAAGGCGAAAAACTTCAACGGCATCAAGACTGACGCTGCACTGGAAAAGGTGTACGAGGCAGGCACTGCTATCGGCGGCTTGATGGAGAAGCCTTATAAGGATATTGAGCTGACTGAGAAGAGTGAGCTGGCGGAAGCGTAAAAGTAAAACGCGGAAGTAAAATAGCAGGCGCCCGCTGTTTCTACGCTTACGAATAGCGTTAGGCTGGACAGGCGAGGCTCTCCTCGGGGAGAGCTGGCGCCCGCTAGGGCCGACTGAGAGGGGTCCGCTGTTTCCACGCTTACAAGTAGCGTTATGCTCGGCGAATCCCCTCTCCGCCTCGACAAGCTCGGCACCTCTCCCCAAGGAGAGGCTCTCTGCTAACCTAACTTTTTATCATAACCATTTAACTTAAACAATCATCATGACACAAAGGAGCAATCACCCATGGAAAAATCTTTACAACTCGTCTTTAAAAACGCTGCAGGCAGCACCAAAATCATCACCATCTCCAACCCCAAAGAAAACCTCACCAAAGCCGAAACCGACGAAGCCATGCAAAAAATCGTCGCAGCCAACGTTTTCAACACCCTCGGCGGTGACTTGGTACAAGCTGTTGAAGCTCGTGTGGTCAATCGTAACGTCCAAGTTCTGGCGTAAAAAGCACTAAGGAGTGATCCTCATGGAATTTGACAGACTTCTCTCCGCTGCTGCGGATTATGGTTTCCCCATGCTCGTCAGCTCGTATCTTCTGGTCCGTATGGAAGGCAGAATCGAAAAGCTGAGTGCCAATATCGACACCCTAACCCGTGTATTGCAGGAAAGACTTGTGATGCAATTTCCATATGTACAGCAGTAAATAGTATATACAAGCAAAAATATACTAAAGAACTAATCATATGGCACAGGGGCTGTCGTACCTAGCAGTACGGCAGCCCATCTTTATAGAAAAGGAAAACAATATGCGCTATAAAATAATCACCTATATTCTCTTTCTTCTCTTTGCACTCGGTCTTATCGGCATAGCCTCCATAGTCAGCGCACAAGCGAGGCCTGCCAGCACCTATACAGCATATGTGGTACGCATTATAGATGGTGATACCATCCATGTACGCGATATAACAGGCGAAGCACACCGCATCCGACTTGCTATGATAGATGCACCGGAAAGAGAGCAGCCCTTTGGCACGGAAGCAACAAAAAAACTAAGCGAACTGTTACGCCAAGGCACAGTCCGCTTGAAAGTTAAGTGTATTGATAAGTATAACCGTGAAGTTGCTTTTGTATATTGCGAAGGAAAGGACGTGAGCGCCGAAATGCTGAAGGAAGGCATGGCACTGCATTACCACATAAACTTCGATAAATGCGAAATGTATGATAAATTTGAGGCAGCAGCAAAGCGCTGCCGCCAAGGCTTATGGTCACAGGAAAAAATTGAAAAGCCTTGGGATTTCAGAAGAAAACATCGGAAGGAGAATGAATAATGTTTATCAGAACTTTTAACGCACCTAATTGGCCATCTGACTTTAGTGTTTCAGATAATATTGAAGGAGTTAAATTCTATGATAACCATTGGAGATGTATGAACCGTCTGCCGGATTACATCAACAGCGATACAATTACTAATCTGGTATATGATACCGGTGATTGGTGTTTTACTGCTGATGGTAAATACAAAGATTATTACTATTTGATGGCTTTCGTTAACTGGTCTAAGGCACCAGTCATTCTTTCGATGCACCAGACGGAAGAAGAAGCACAGGAACAAATCAAACTTTTGGCAATAGAACTGAACAATAAATAATAAAATGCTCCGCCTACCCTAAAAAAAGAGTAAGCGGAGCATTTTTATTGTTGACAAAATTAAGTTAAGTAACTACCCAACCAATTATTTATCTGCCGTATTACTCAGATAAATTATATGATAAACGCAAGCAGGATAAACTATCTTCAAATTTCTCCTGCTTATTTTTTTGCGTTAGGGGGTGAATAAAACGACAAAAAAAGCCATTAGTATAGTGAGAACACAAAAACAACCGCTTAAGCGCTTTTCCTCAAAGCACCCAAGCGGTCATTCACAGCCTTATTCACTTCTCGTACTTAAACTCAAACACGCCAAAGCCTTTTTCCCTCGTCAGATGACTAACGTCATTCAAGCGGAAAACAGCATGCTCATGCCATTTGTTAATCCCCAGAACAGTTACACTGGCAGGCTGCACATCAACCGAAAAGTTAAACGCCGCCACCTGCTGCATATCCATTCCCAGCCAACGGAAAATTATATTCTGAATCGTACCCTTATGCGCAACAATCAGCAGATTTTCCTTGTCGACATCCGCACAATGCCACAGACCGTGTACATTACGGCGATAGAACTCATTGCGCGTTTCACCGCCGGGATAGTTGCGGTGGTCCAGCTCCTGCTCAGAAGCAGGCTTGCAAAAATGCTTCTTGGCCTCTTCCTCGGTCATGCCGGCAGCAATGCCGTTATTCTTTTCCCTCAGGAATCGGCAATGCTCTATTTCGCCCTTAAAGCCAAGCTCCTCGGCAATAATCTGCGCCGATGCGGAAGCGCGCTGCAAATCACTTGCCAGAATCCGCAGCTTGCAATTACGTCCGGCAAAATCCTTCGCCAGCTTTACCGCAGCAGCCTTTATCTGCGCCCTTCCCTTTTCGGTCAGCTGCGAATCCGTCCAGCCGCCGGTCAATCTTTGCGTATGATGCGTTGCTTCACCATGCCTCACTAAGATAATCATCATTCAGCCTCCGACTATTCTTCGTTATGACTGGCATAGTTTTTGAGCAGCTCAACCTGCGTTTCCAACAGATGCAGCATATTTTTTCGATGCAGCGCCGCCTTTTTCACCTGCTCGTTATAAGCCTGTTCGGCCATAGCAGCCTTGGCATCAGCCTCAAAAATAATTTTACGGCTGCGTTCCTCTGCATCTCCCACCAGTTTACGATATTTAGTATTTGCATCCAGCATCATTCTGCCGGCTTCGCTGCGAGCATCCTCCAGCAGCTTGTTGGCCTCGCTGGCAGCACTGTTGGCACGCTTCTTGCAGACATCCTCGGTAGTAATGCGCAGCTTATCTGCATCCACCTCGGCAGTGCTGCGCAGCTTTTCGGCATAAGCCTTAGCCTCTTCACGCAGCTTATTGCATTCAGCCATCGCTGCCTGCAGCATGTTATCGGTTTTGTTCTTCGTCTGATTATACAAATCCTCGGCATGCGCCATGGTATCGTCATGCAGCTTCTGCGCCGCAGCCTTCGCTTCGCTCAGCTGCTGCTCGCACTTCACTGCCGTTTCCTTCTCCAGCAGCGCCGCCTTCTTTTCACTGGCGTTCTTCACCTCGTCAGCAGTTTCCTGCGCCACAGCCAGAGTGCTCTGCATGGTAGCCTCCATCTGCTGATAATATTCCAGCTTGGAGCTGACGCGCTCGATAGTTTCCTTCTGCTCCAGATTATCCAGATAAAGGTATTCGTATTCCTTAATCAGCTTGGCAAGAAACTTGTCTACCTCTTCTACCTCATAGCCACGAAAACCCTTGGTAAAAGTTTTTTTCTTTAAATCCTCCGGATTAAGCATGGTTTATCCTCCTAGATATAACGCTTCAGCGTTACGCTGATGCGTCCTTTTTTAGTAGTGCCGCGGATTTCCTCAATCTCTACTCGTCCACGGCCGCGGAAGGAAATTACATCGCCCTCGTTCACCGGCTGTGCCGCCTTCTTGGCTTCTTTCCAGTTTACCTTGACATTCAGGCTTTTGATTTCATCCGCCATACGGCTGCGGCTTACGCCATAGCCTGCCGCTGCCACGGCATCAAGGCGCAAATCAGCGACTGTCGCGTTAATCAGCTTAACCTTTTCTTCCTTCTGCAGCAATTCCTCGCGGGGAATTTCCGTAAGCGTTACCGGCGCAGAACCAATCTGCGTCAGATTACCGGTAAGATAATTTACCAGTGATTTTTCTACTACGAACTGCGCTCCCTCGGGCACAAAAACAATATCGCCCAAGGCCTCGCGCTTGCAGCCCGTGCCCATAAACGCACCGAGAATATCGCGATGCGACAAATCATAATAGCGCTTATCCCAGGCCGCCAGAAAATAGGCCATACCGAAATCCGGCTGTCCGTAAAAATCATCGGCAACAAAGGCAGCCTTCACCCTTTCGGCATTACTGAAGCCGCCGTCGCTTTCCAGACGCACATTTTCGTAGTTTGCCGCAATAATTTCCGCAACGTTATAGGCATGAGGATCAAGAAACTCGCTCACACGGAACTTGCGTGATTTATTGGCTCCCTCGGCCAAGTCCAGCAGCTTGGCCGCCAGCTGTTCGTCACCGCTGGCTTTAAAGTAACGCAGAATTTTTTCTCTGTCTGCCATAAATTATTTCCCCTGTAATTCCTTATCTCTTTGCAGCACTGCCTGCACCGCATCATAAAAAGCACCGCGCACGCCATGGTTTTCCAAAGCATGGATACCGGCAATAGTCGTGCCGCCGGGGCTTGTTACCTGGTCGCGCAGTTGTGCCGGATGCAGGCCGCTTTCTACGCACAGCTTGCCGCTGCCTGCCAATGTCTGTGCCGCCAGCTTGATAGCCAGCGCACGCGGCAAACCGGCACGCACGCCTGCGTCAGCCAGTGCATCGATAATCACAAAGCAATAACCCGGTCCGCAGCCGGAAATTGCGGTAATCGCCTGCAATGCTTTCTCATCTACAAATTCTATTTCGCCGCAGCTGCTGAAAATTGCTGCCGCAGTCTGCTTCATCGGCTCGGTTACAGCCTCATCGCAGCAGATAGCAGTCATGCCGGCGCCTGCTGCCAGCGGAGTGTTGGGCATCGTGCGGACTACCGGGAACCCCGGAGCATAGGCATGCAACTGCGCAAGCGTAACACTGCCCATGATAGAAAGCACCCAAGCATCTTTTTTCATGGCAGCCATCAGCTCAGGCACCAGCGCCACCGGTGCAACCTGAGGCTTAACGGCAAAGATTACCAGGTCAGCATCCTTTACTGCCTCTTTATTATCCGTAGTAACATTTACGCCAAAGGCTTCATGCAGACTGCGCGCATGTGCCTCAGTCGGCTCGCCTACGGTAATCATTTCCGGCGCAATCAGACCGCCGCCGATAATTCCCTTGATAATAGCTTTGGCCATAGCGCCTCCGCCGATAAATGCAATCTTCTTTACTGCTATTTGTCCCATGGATTATTTCCCCTCTCGTCAAGCTCGTGCTCTTCGCCCGCATCTATATCTACGTTTTTCGGGGCGCAGATAACAATATTGCGGCCCAGCTTTTTCATGCTGCCGCCGATAGCATAAACAGTACCGCTGATGAAGTCAGTCATACGCTTGGCAACAACATTATCTGTCTTATCGTAATTAACAACTACAGCCTGATTATCACGCAGATAATCGGCAATCTTAGGAGAATCATTGAAATCTACAGGCTCCAGCAGTACAACTGTCATAAGCTTATCGGCAATAGGCAGGTTAATGGTTTTGCTGCCCATTTTTTCATTTTTAACCGGCTCCGGCTTTGCTGCCGAACCTTTGAAGTTCAAAATGGATTTGCGTTCACGCTTAGGCTCCTCTGCCGGTGCTGCAGCGGCAGGCTCCTTGCTGCCGAAGAAACGCTTCTTGGGTTTAGCCGGCTCCTGCTCGGTCTTGGCAGGCTTTTGCTCCACTTCTTCCTCGATGATTTCTTCCTCATCATAAAGACTTAATGCATTCATGATTTTATCAATAATATTCATTACGTCACCAACCTTATCTATGTCTTAAAATTTCAGGCTATAATCACGCTGTCCGAACAAGGCTGTGCCTACACGCACAATATTGGCACCCTCTTCAATCGCAACTGTGTAATCGTTGCTCATACCCATAGACAGAATATCTGCCTGCGGATACTGCTGCTTTAAGCGGGCAAACGCACGGTAGCCTGCCGCAAATACAGGTCTTGTCTGCTCAATATCTTCGCATTTCTGGGCGATAACCATCAGTCCGCGCAGACGCACATGCTTATATTCGGGCAGCTTCGGCAACAGCGCCAGATAATCCTCTTTATCCAAGCCGGACTTTTGCTCCTCATGGGCAATATTCAGCTGCAAAAGGATATCCTGCACCTTACCGATGCGTTCTGCCTCCTTATCAACCGCAGCCAGCAAATGCTCGCTGTCAACCGATTCGATAAGATCAAACAAGGCAACTGCCTGGCGCGCCTTATTCGTCTGCAAATGACCGATAAGATGCCAGTATCCGTGTTTGCCCAAGGCCTCCTGCTTATGCTTAGCCTCCTGCACGCGGTTTTCGCCTACGTTGGCAATGCCCAAGGCTTCGATATCTGTAATAATTTCGGGCGGATGATTTTTCGTCACCGCCACCAGCGTTACCTTATCTCCTGTGAGCAGGTCTTTATTTTTACGCTTGTCCAAAGCAGACGCTATCTGCTCCTGAACCTGCTTTAAATTATCAGCTAACAATGTATTTGCCCCCCAATTCTCAGCAAAATGATTTGTGGCAAAGATTCTGCTTTTTATTATGCTTTAAAAGCTCTTTATCCTTATATTTTAGCATACGTGTAAACCATTGTCACGAATAAAAACAACAAAGAGCTGCCGCACAAAAGTGCAGCAGCTCTCAATAAATTTATCTTCGTTATGATAGCTATTAGTATAACAGCTTGTTGGCAATAACCAGACGTTGGATTTGGTTGGTGCCTTCGTAGATTTGCATGATTTTAGCGTCACGCATCATCTTCTCTACGGGGTACTCTTTGGTGTAGCCATAGCCGCCCATTACCTGAACAGCGTCGGTGGTTACTTGCATAGCAACGTCAGCGGCATAGCATTTAGCCATAGCAGCCTCTTTGGAGAATTCCATGCCCTGGTCACGCATCCAGCAAGCCTTTTGAACCATGAGGCGAGCGGTTTCAACCTTCATAGCCATGTCAGCCAGCATGCCTTGAACCATTTGGAAGGAAGCAATCGGTTGGCCGAACTGACGGCGCTCTTTAGCATATTTAACAGCGCAATCCAGAGCAGCCTGAGCGATACCTACGGAAACAGCGCCAACGAACGGACGAGCGCTGTCTAAGGTGTTCATAGCAATACGGAAGCCTTCGCCTTCGCGGCCTACGCGATAGGACTCAGGAATAACAACGTCTTGCAGAACCAGCTCGGTAGTATTGGAAGGACGGATGCCCATTTTGTTTTCTTTCTTGCCAACGGAGAAGCCCGGGGTGTCTTTCGGAACGATGAAAGCAGTCAAACCACGGATACCGCCGGTTTTACGAGTGTTAGCGAATACCAGGAAGATTTCTGCCAGACCACCGTTGGTGATGAACATTTTGGTACCGTTCAGAGTATAGGTGCCCTCTTCCTTGTTGTGTACAGCACGGGTAGAAACACCGCCTGCATCACTGCCTGCGCCGGGCTCGGTCAGTGCGAAAGCAGCCAGACCGCCGTTGTTCAGGATATCGCAATACATTTTCTTTTGCTCATCGGTGCCTGCCAGCAGAACAGGTACAGTTGCCAGGCTGTTGGCAGCCAGAGAGGTTGCAACACCTGCGCAGCCTTTGCCCAGCTCTTCATAAATGGTAGCAACAGAAATGCTGTCCAGGCCGGGGCCATCTAATTCTTCCGGAACAATAACGTTCAGCAAGCCCATTTCGTTAGCCTTGTCAATCAGGCCGTCACGCATATGGTTTTCTGCATCCATTTCAGCAGCATAAGGAGTAATTTCTTTTTCAACAAACTCCCTTACCATTTCCTGTAATTCTAATTGTTCCTCGTTTAATGCAAAATCCATCATATCCTCCTTGATATCAAGCGGTCTTCCGCGTCATTTCCCTTCCAAATAAACTCAGGTAAGCTCACCATTTGGCGGGTATTTCTTTAAATCTGTCGACGACAAACATTGTTGTTAAAATCGTCCCAATTAAATTCTTTTTGCTGTCAGTCATTTCAGCCTCAATAACCATCGTAGAATGTCCGGAATGCTTGATATGGCTACGTACCGTTAAGGTTGTCGGCTCATGGACACCTTTGATAAAATTCATGCTGAAATTAAGAGTTGCCACTACAGCGCCCACGCTTGCACCGGTAACACCCAGAACGGAGTCTGCCAAGGCCAACATCACTCCGCCGTGACAAATGTCACGATGATTAAAATGCTTCGCCGGATCAACGTCAATGCTGACTTCAGCACTGCCACACTTTATCTCACCAATATGCACACCGAATTTAGTCATAAAATTATTATCCGTGTACATCTGGCGAATATAGGCAGGAACATCCTTGACCTGCTCCACAGCTATCATCGCCTTTCTTCGGACAGCAGAAAATATTACTGTCAATATATCTTTGATATTTTACCACAAAACAGCGCTTAACTCAACAGTTTCATGCAAAAAAATAAGCTGAAAGGAAAGTTTTAGGGATAATTTTTTCAATAATCGCACTTTGGTATAAGCGCGAAACAAAATGGCTGCCGCACTTTGAGTACAGCAGCCATGCAAGAAGCAGATAAATTAATCGATAATATTTTGCTTGTAATCGTGATACAGAGTCTTGAGCTCTTCCATAGTTGCTCCCATCTCAACCTTGAGCTTGGAAACAGTATCGTAGTCGCCTTCGGCAACAGCTCTGCGGATAGCAGTGAAGATGCTCTTCTCTTCGAAGGAATCCTTAGCCAGCTTAGCGCGCAGGTTCTGGATTTTACGCCACATTGCCAGGTCGCAGTCGGTGCAGGTTTCCTGGTTGTGCAAGCGCTTCATATCGATAACAGCCTGATAATTTTCCGGAATCAGACGAGTCAAAAGCTCGGTTTTCCAGCGAATCAGCGCACCCTGCATGAAGGAGTCGATATATTCCTTCTTCAGGATATTGCCTTGAGTGAGCACTGCAACCTTTTCCGGATATTTTTCGAAAGCGCAGAGATTTTCCCAAACGGTAGCAGGCGGTTCACCGAACAGCTTGCTGCGTTCTTCCGCAGTGAAATCTTCGAATACGTCTTCCTCAGTGCGGTATTGACGGTCGGTATCCAGATAGAAGCCCTCTTCGCCGGCCTTCTTGGAAATCTCCTTTTCCAGAGCCTTCAGGTCCTTGCCGGATTCTACGCAAGCCTTAATACCGTCGAGGCAGGACAGGTAGAAGGCTGCAATGGCGATGTAGGTATTGGTGTACGGGTTCGGAGAACGCATTTCGATACGGGTAGCTTTATCGTTGTCCAGATCGCGGATCAGGCCTGCAAGAATGGTTCTGTTACGTGACGGATTATCCGGGCTCAGGCCAAGGCTGGTAACGATGCAGACAGGAGCCTCGAAGCCGGGTTTCAGACGGTTCAGAGAATCAATGGTGCAGGAGATAAACGGATTGGTTACCTCGTAGTTTTTCAAAAGGCCCATGAGAGCGCCGTAGCCTACAGCGGACAGGAAGTCCTCATGCATATCCTTCGGCGAGAACAGGTTGACAATCTTGCCGTTTTTCATTTTTGCGGCAATGCCTACATGTGTATGCTCACCGCTGCCTGCAACACCGGGAATCGGTTTAGCCTGGAAGGAAACCTCAAGACCGTTCATACGGAAAATCTCTTTAACGATGATACGCGCCAGCAGCTCGTTATCTGCAGTCTGTACGCCGCTGCTGAACTTCCAGTCAACCTCAAGCTGCTCCATAACGTGAGTCATATGGCCTGCGCCGTCAATCTGACCTTTAACGCCGCCACATTCCTTGTGGCCCATTTCAGGCTCCAGGCCGTACAGCTCCAAAGTCTGAATAGTCTGCTCCAATGCAGTACGCACGTTGCCGCGGGTACGCTGCCAGTATTGCTCCTGCATTACCTGAGAGGAGCTCAGAGCCTCCAGCGGTGCGTCCTCACGCGGAGTTTTTACCCAAAATTCCAGCTCGGTAGCACTGGTGAAGAGCAACTTTTCAATCTCAGCAGGATTTACATGCTCCAGGCCGGCAATTACCGGATGCTTAGCAAACAAATCCATGATTTCTTTTTCTACATAAGCCAAAGTATCATTCAAAATAGAACGGGAATCAACATGATTACCGTTATGAATCAGATAGCAGGGAATGCGCAGAGTACCGATCATGCGACCGCTTTCTGCGTCAAAATGCTCATAGTTATAATCAACAAACCAGTTAACGGTTTTATCAACCTTCATATCAACGCGGGCATCGTTCAGAGTAGCGATACCGGTCAGCACAACGGAAGAACCGTCAGTCTGTGCTGCGCTGCCTGCCAAAAAGCCATCGATATCCTCGAGGAAAATCTTCATCGGGATTTTTTCGTCGGTATCATTACCGGCAAAATCCACACCCATCAGAGATACAAACTGAATCTCCGGATGCAGAGTCAGAAGCTCACGCAGAGTGCTTTCGTTTTGTTCTTCAGGTTTAATTACATACAGTAAATCTTTGTTGTTCATGATCAGTGCAGCCATAAGGCTGCCTCCTTTCTCAATACTCCCTAATTATCATGCTGCAGAAAAATGCTCCCTACATATTTTCTGCAAGATAAACGAAAAAGGACCTTTTTAAGCATGGACACACTACTTCCTTACTCAAAAAAGTCCTCGTTGACTGTCTCACTATTATAGCAGATATTAAGTGCTTTTGTCCAGCTTTAATTTCTGAGGATAAGATATCATGCAAGCAGGCGGACAAGAATTTCCTCCAGCTTCTCATATCCGCGTCCGCCCTGACGCAGCTTGATATTCATATCCGATAGTCCCAGCAAAGCTTCCGTCAGACGCTTTTCATCAAAGCGCCTGCTGTCGCGCTCCAAAAATCTGTAGGCATATGGGCTGCGCATCCCCAGCTCTTCCATAATGCCCTTCTGGTCGTAGCCTCTGCGCTTCAGCTCCAGATAACGCAGTACCTGACGCAGTTTAAAAGCTACGGTTGCACTGAGCGGCAGGATATAGGTTCCGTGCTTGCGTTCGCTCGCCAACAGCTCCAGGCACTGCTTCAGCTTGCCTGCCATAATATAATTGGTCAGCGCAAAAGATGAAGCGTTTGGCAGCAATGCGAAAACATTCAGCACATCCTCTTCCGTCCATTCTCTGCGTCCCGCGGCGTAAATTGCCAGCTTGCCGATTTCCTGCTGCAGCAAATCAAGCGGAATTTCTTCCTTCACCGGCTCAATATATTCGCTGACAGCAGCCAGCGCATCTCTGGTAAAATGCGCGCCGTATGCTGCTGCCTGCGCGTACAGCCAGTCATCAAGATCTCTTTCCTTAATGCGCTCGCACGGACAAATCAGAGCACTTGCTTTAAGCTGCTTATACAGCTTGGTCCGCTTATCCATTTTCTTACTGCTGATTACAAGCAGGCAATAATCCGGTACGTCGCTGACAATCGCCGCCAGCTGCTCCATTTTCTTGGAATCGGTATCATCCTGCGCATCTGCAGCACTGTTTGCTTTGGCAGGCTTTGCTGCCCACAGCTTTTCGTCCTTCAGGAAAATCAGCGATTTGCCGCAGAAGAAGGGATAGCTGTTGACAGCCGCCTGCAGCCCGGATAAATTGGTGTCCTTGTCAAAGACCGTTATTTCGCGGTCAGCCTCCGGCGTATCTCCAAAAACATATTCCGGCAGCGCGGCAATAATGCTGTTGCGGTAGTAATCCTCCTCGCCGCACAAAAGCAGTACCTGCGCCTGCGGCAGCGGCTTATGCTGTTGTAATAGTGAAATCAGGTTTTCCGGTTTAATATCCATCTGTATTCCCTCTTATTATTTTTCTAACGGTACAATAGCTAAGGTCTTGCCTAAAGGTGCAAGTATTTTTAAGATTGTACTGATTTTAGGAATAGAGGTACCGTTTTCCATTCTGGCAATTACAGGCTGCTTTACTCCGCTCAAAAGCTCCAATTGCTTTTGGGTTATCCCCTTATCCTGACGTGCTTTAACCAGTTCACCAATTAAGGCAACTCGCAAATCACTTGCAGAGATTTCTTCCGGTGTAAAAATATTCTTTCTTACATCCTGCCATTCATAGCCTACTGCACTATTCTTCACTTTCCTCACTCCTTAATTTGAAATCTTCCCATTCACGCAAAGCCTGAGCAATTTCGGTTTTAGGCGTTTTCTGCGTTTTTTTCATAAAGCAATGCAACATTACAAAACTATTATTTTCCCATACTGCAAATAAACTTCTATCACGCAAAGGCCGCAACTCCCAAATGTTATCCTGTATATGCTTAATATAAGGCTCACCTAATTGCAGACCAAATCTAGCTAATGCCTGCATATAGTCATTATGCTTATTTAATTTGACTCTGCTGTTCTTATCTTTTCGCGAAGCAAGTTCCATTAAATAATCATATACAGGCTGTCTGCCACGCTTATCACGATAAAAATATATTTTGTACATAATTACTCTCCTTTAATTATAACTTATGAGTTATATTTTGACAACAGCTTCACTGTAAATCAGCATAGCCATAGCATTTTATTCCCTCGGCGTCAAAAACAACTTTAATGCACCCCAATTCATCCGTTCTGACAACATTGCTGCCTATGGCCTGCAAGCGCTCCAGCGTTTCCTGATGCGGATGGCCGTAGCGGTTGCCGCGCCCGCAGGAAATCACCGTCAGCTTAGGCTGCACCTGCTCCAGAAATTCCATACTGCTGCTGTAATGCGAACCGTGGTGTCCTGCCTTCAGCACAGCGTACTGCTGCAGCTGCAGCCCTCGCTCGCGTTCTTCCCCCATGTCGCCTGTAAACAGCACGCTGCCCTGCGCGCTGTGCAGCGCCGCCAGCGTGCTGGCTTCGTTTCCCGGCACGGCCTGCTGCGGCACATCAACCAAAACAAGCTCTGCATTATCATCCAACGCATATCGTTCACCGCTCTGCACAACATGCGCCTGCGTCCTGCCGGCCTGCGCCAAAATTTTCTGCTGCACCCTTTGGCTTTCCTCTGTAAGTGCTTCATTGGGCAGGAGCAGCTTTTTTACCCGCAGCTGTCGCAATAAATCCGCCGCAGCACCCACATGGTCAAAATCATAATGGCTTAAAAGCAGGATATCCGCCTCACGCTTGCCAAGATAGCGCAGAAATGGTGTTATCACGTGCGTTGCAGTCGATATATTTTTCAAGCCACCGGTATCAATAATTGCCACCCGCTGCGACGGCGTGACGATAACAGCACAGTCACCCTGTCCCACATCCAGAAAATAGCAGGCTAACGGCAGCGTGCAATACTGCTGATAAGCAAGCGTCCCGGCAAGCAGCAAGGCATGCAAAAGCAGGATACAGCGCCGCTCCCTGTTGCTCCAAAATTGCAGCCAGGGGAAATCCGCCCACACAAAGAGCGCTGCATAATAGATTACAAAGCAATAAGCAGGCAGCTTGCCGATAACTACAGTGCTGTACGGCAATTCAGCAAAAAAACGCGCCTGCGTCAGCACCTGCGCCGCAAGCCAGGCTGCAAGCTGCAACAGATAATCACCGCAGACAGGCAACAGCGCACCCACGAGTGCCAACTGCGCGGCAATTTCCAACACCGGCACCAGCACGATATTGCTTACCAGAGCAATCAGCGAAATTTGGTGAAAATAATAAACCTCCAGCGGCAGTACAGCCAGCTGTGCTGCCAGCGAAACTGCTGCCGCCTCGCCTATCGGCGCAGGCAAAGCCTGCGGCAGCAGCCTTTGGCATGCAGGAAGCAGCCACAAAAGACCGGCCGCCGCCCCAAACGATAACCGAAAACCGATATCGGCCATCCATAACGGCTGCAGGCACAACAGCAGTGCCGCCACCAGGCACAGCAAGCGCCCGCGCTCCGCACCGCTGCCGCCAAGCAGCAGAACGCTGCTCATAGCCAGTGCTCGCAGCACCGGAGGACGCAAGCCGCAGAGCAAAGCATAGGCAGCCAGCAAAATGATAACAATAACCTTACGCCAGGGCAGCGGTACCCACTGCAGCAAAGCAAGCAGCAGGCCTGTGAGCAGCACAATATGCGTACCCGAAACCGAAAGCAGATGTGCCAAACCATTATCCGTAAACAGCTCGCGTGTTTCTTCATCCAGCCTGCCGCTGCCGCCAAGCACCATGCCGCTCAGCAGCGCCCCATATTCAGCGCCGGCTGCTGCTTCCATGCGTTCGCTCAGCTTTTTGTTCCACAAAGAAAAACGCTGCCACCACAAAACCTGCGGCTCTGTCTTTAGCAGCTGCGCCTTGCGCAAACGTCCGCCAAGCTCCTGCACTCTGTTGTAGCTTGCAGCATCAAAGCCTCCGGGGTTACGCAGGCTGTCCAACTGCTTCAGCGTCCCCTTGAGTACCACACAGCCTGCCTGCGGCAGCTCGCCCTTCACGCTCACGCGCAAACGACCGCTGTAAGCAAGCTCCGTATCGCTATAAACCTTTTGACAACGTAGAATCGCACTGCTGAAGCCATCCTGCCTGCGCACGCTCAAAGGCTCCACCGCGCCCTGCACAACCAGCTGCCGCCCGAAGCAGGCAGCAAGTTGCTGCTCGGCGGACGGCGGCATCGTTAGCAGACGAAAGAATAATATACAAAGCAGCATGAACGGTAAAAATAAGCGTAGATAACGTGTTTTCTGCAGCACTAATCCACCTCCACATAATTACGCAGCTTTGCCAGCTTGGCTTTGCCGATTCCCGGCACACGCAGCAAATCCTCCGCGCTGGTAAAACGCCCGCCTTTTCTTGTTTCCACAATGCGCTGCGCCAACGCCGGGCCGATACCCGGCAGCTGCTGCAGCTCGCTTGCGCTCGCGCTGTTGATGCGCACACGCTGCACTGCAGAGTTATTTTTTTCTGTGCCTGCTCTGGTACTACCAGACTTCTTTGTAGTACTTGCACCATAACCAGCAGTTGTATGAGGCTTTGTACCTTGCTTGCTGCTCTTCCTGGTAGTCTTCTGTACCGGCACTCTTATCTGCATCCCATCGCGTACCTTACGCACCAGGTTGACACGTTCGCTGTCAGCATTTTCCGTCAGACCGCCGGCAGCAGCAATGGCCTCTTCCACTCTGCAGCTGGCAGGCACATCATAAATTCCCGGCTCCAGCACGGCGCCGCTCACCTGCACGCGTACTGTTTTTGCCTGCGCTGCTTTGGATGCGACCGCACCTTGCGCGGACTGCAATAAACTGCTGCCTGCAAGCGGTTTTTCTTTGTCGTTGTTGCTTATAAGGCCGGTGATGATGCAGCCTGTGAGGAGAATGGTGATGAAGATTAGTTTTTTAGATTTTGCTTGCATGGGGATACCTCCTTATGGTGTTGGGGAAAATATTTTAGAACAAAAATAGAGCCTATCTTAAAGAGCCTCTCATATGACGTGCATCGGCAGACCGAGCCTCTCCTCGGGGAGAGGTGCCGAGCTTGTCGAGGCGGAGAGGGGTTTTTTTGTGCAACTGTTTTCTGAACTCTATCCCCTCTCAGTCACCCTTACGGGTGACAGCTCCCCCCTAGGGGAGCCTCTTCTAAAGTTTTATTTCTTACGTTTTCATAATCAATTCCAACGCAGACACAACCTTCTCTATCTCATCACAAACGCTATTAAAATTTTTATCAATAGCATTATTAGGAAATCTTATTACTGTTATTCCCAAATCATTAAAATAAGCTGTCCTTCTTTCATCATATTTAGCATGCTTATCTTCGTAATGTTGACTCCCATCCAGTTCAACTATCAACTTAACATGTCCACAATAAAAATCTGCAATATATTTACCTATTGGCTTTTGTTTATACCACTTACACCTATGTTTTTGTAAAAAATCATACCATAGATGTTTTTCCTGTTTAGTCATTGCTCTACGCAATTTTTTCGCAAAATTCTTTGTTGCTCTATCCGATAAATTATTAAACATAATTATTCTCCTTTAGCTATTCTCCCCTCTCAGTCACCCTTACGGGTGACAGCTCCCCTCTAGGGGAGCCTCTTCTAAATTAATCGCTGGATAAACATCACAAAAAACAAAAAGAGCCCCCAAGAATAACAATTACGTTATTCTCAGAGACTCTGAAAATGTAAGCGTTATTTAGTACTACTAAATAATGTCATTGCTGACATGCACTGCTTATTTTTTTGTCCACGCTACAGTCTGCGGAAACTGCCTGCTGCAGGACAGCTGTAACTGCGGTGGTCGCAGTTAGTTATTAGTGGTTAGTGGCCAGTAATACTAAAGCTCGCGACAAATTTTATTTGGCTACGATGTTTACCAGACGTCCGGGTACGCAGATAACCTTACGTACGGTTGCATCGCCGATGTGAGCCTGAACGTTAGCGTCAGCCATAGCAATTTTCTCCAGCTCTTCTTTGGTAGCTTCAGCCGGAACAGTCAGACGACCGCGAACTTTGCCGTTAACCTGCAGAACGATTTCTACATTGTCAACCTTCAGGGCTTCTTCATCGCACTCAGGCCAGCTTTGTTCATGTACGCTGCTGTTGGCATCAATAGCACCGCGCCACAGCTCTTCGGTGATATGCGGAACAAACGGGCTCATCATCTTGATGAGGTCGGAAATTGCTTCGTAAATCAGACCTGAATTCGGCTCTTTGGCAGCTTCTTTATAAGCATAGAGAGCGTTAACCAGTTCCATCATAGTGGAAATAGCAGTGTTGAAGTTGAAGCGGGTTTCGATATCGTTGGTAACCTTCTTAATGCTGCTATGCAGTACACGGCGCAGGTCCTTATCTGCTTCGCTCAGGTTGCTGTGATCGTATTCGGTAACCTTTTGTGCCAGAACAGCTTCAAATGCTTGTACGATACGCCAGATACGATTCAGGAAGCGGAAGGAGCCTTCAACGCCCTGGTCGCTCCACTCCAGCTCTCTTTCAGGCGGAGCAGCAAAGAGGATGAACAGACGCGCGGTATCAGCACCGTATTTGGAAAGAATTTCTTCAGGAGAAACAACGTTGCCCAGAGATTTACTCATCTTAGCACCGTCTTTGATTACCATGCCCTGAGTCAGCAGGTTGCTGAACGGTTCATCATAATCAACCAGGCCTGCGTCACGCAGAACCTTTACAAAGAAGCGGGAATACAGCAGATGCAGAATAGCATGCTCAATACCGCCGATATATTGGTCTACAGGACCCCAATAGTTGTTGACATCCTTGTCAAACGGCATCTTGTCGTTGTGTGCGTCGGTATAACGCAGATAGTACCAGGAGGAGCACAGGAAGGTGTCCATGGTATCGGTTTCACGGGTTGCGTCAGCACCGCATTTCGGGCATTTGCAGTGAAGGAATTCTTCAGAGGTTGCCAGCGGAGATTTAGCACCGGCAGTAAAGCTTACGTCCTCAGGCAGGCGAACCGGCAGCTGGTCTTCCGGAACCAGAACCTCGCCGCAGTGCGGGCAGTAAATGATAGGAATCGGAGCGCCCCAATAACGCTGACGGCTGATCAGCCAATCGCGCAGACGGTAGTTTACACGGCGTTTACCAAAGCCTTCAGCTTCAGCCTTGTCCATGATAGCGCTCATAGCCTTGTGCATTTCCATGCCGGTGAATTCGCCGGAGTTAACCAGCATGCCTTCTTTTTCTTCGTAAGCGCAGGTCATTTCTTCCAGCTTCAGCTCTTTGCCAATCGGGCAGATGGTAACAATCTTTTCAATACCGTATTTGTCTGCAAACATCCAGTCACGCTGGTCACCGGTAGGAACGCCCATTACAGCGCCGGTACCGTAATCATACAGTACATAGTTGGTTACCCAGATTTCTACCTTGCGACCGGTGAACGGGTTAATGCAGTATACGCCGGTGAATACGCCCTCTTTTTCGGATTCGCTGGAGGTACGTTCAATTTCGGACTGATTACGAACACGCTCGCAGAAAGCATTGATTTCGTCAGCCTTCGGATTGTTTTCGCAAATCTTTTTAATCAGCGGATGCTCGGCAGCCAAAGCCATGAAGGTTACGCCGTAAGCAGTATCCGGACGGGTGGTGTAAACAGCAACAGTATCGTTCAGTGCCGGGATTTCAAAGGAGAATTCCAAGCCTTCGCTGCGGCCGATCCAGTTATGCTGCATGGTTTTTACGCGCTCGGGCCAGCCCGGCAGCAGGTCAAGATCCTTCAGCAGCTCATCAGCATAATCGGTGATTTTGAAGAACCATTGGCTCAGATCCTTTTTAACAACCTCATGGTCGCAGCGCCAGCATTTGCCGTCGATAACCTGCTCGTTAGCCAATACGGTGTTACAGGTGTCGCACCAGTTTACAGCAGATTCCTTTTTAACTGCCAGACCGCGTTTGTAGAACAGCTCAAAGAACCATTGAGTCCATTTGTAATAATCTTCCTTACAGGTGGTAACCTCGCGGTCCCAATCGTAGGACAGACCGAGAGCCTTCAGTTGGCGAGTCATGTTAGCGATGTTTTCCAGAGTCCATTTTTTAGGCGGAATGTTGTGTTTGATAGCAGCGTTTTCAGCAGGCATACCAAAGGAGTCCCAGCCCATCGGATGCAGAACATTAAAGCCCTTCATGGTGCGGAAACGTGCGATTACGTCGCCGATGGAATAGTTACGAACGTGGCCCATGTGCAGGTTGCCGGACGGATAGGGGAACATTTCCAGAACGTAGGATTTAGGCTTATCCTTATCCATCTCTACTTTAAAGGTTTTGTTTTCTTCCCAGTATTTTTGCCATTTAGCTTCAATATCATGGGGAGCATACTTTTCTTGAATCATTTCATTACCTCCCAGGTATTATTATTGGTCGAAAATAAAAAATCCCCGACCTTAAAGAAGGTCAGGGACGAAAAATTCGCGGTACCACCCTGATTGCGGCTACAGCCGCCACTCAATTAGCCTTAACGCAGCATCACGTCCGCACATTTCCTTGCGGCTTCTTCACGGTGAGTTCATCTGCCCTAACTGCCGGCTCGCATCAACCGCCGACTTTCTGAAAGATACTGCAGATTACTGCTCCGCTTCACAGAATTTGAATAAAAATATCTTGTATATTATATAACGCAAAGCAGGAAAAGTCAAACTTCCGCATCGGCATTTATTTTTTCTTTTTCTTCGGCACCAGCGGAGCCATAACCATGAAGCAAGTCCCTGCCTCCAACTCCAGCATGCGATCAACAATCTGCTGCACGCTCTGCTGCTCGATAAGCTTGCCGCACTGCGTACAATGCGGCTCACCGGCACGCGCAAACAGCAGACGCAGATAATCGTAAATCTCCGTCACCGTGCCCACGGTCGAACGCGGATTGCGGCTCGTCGTCTTTTGGCCGATAGAAATCGCCAAACTAAGTCCTTCGATATAATCCACATCCTGCTTATCCATCTACCCCAAAAACTGGCGTGCATAAGCAGACAGCGACTCCACATAACGGCGCTGGCCTTCTGCGTAAATCGTGTCGAAGGCCAGACTGCTCTTGCCGCTGCCCGAAAGGCCGGTGATGACCACCATTTTATTACGCGGTATCTCTACCGTGATATTCTTCAAGTTGTGCTGACGCGCACCCTTGACAATAAGTTTTTCCATCTTATATATCTCCAAACAAAGAATTCTTTACTAAAACATTTGACAACTGTTTTGTTTTCTGCAATGATAGTAGCATCAATTATTTAGGAGTGAATTTTATGGATTTCAAAAAGCAAGCTAATACAATTCTCTATTCAGCTTATAAAAAAGCTTGTAATTCAGAAGAAAGTTACTGTCAACACAAAAGCTTTATCGACTTTGTGTTAGATAATAATCATCTAACATATAAGTATGTTTTATTCACTGCTCTTTTAGCAAAATCAACAGATTCTAATATAAACCCACTATGTTTACAGAAAAAATCAACGCTAACTGGTGCATATGACGCTAGAAGCTTATGCCACAAGGTTATTGTACCATTTGAAATGACTACCTTAAGAAAAGTTTTAGGGGGTTCCAATGAACCATTTTTAAACAAACCAGCAAGATTTACAGAACTCAATAAATCCAACGCTGTAAGGCGCGGAAAAGATCAAGAAATTTTATTTTCACTATGTGATAATTTGCCACTTATAAAAAGCTCATCAGTTGCATTTGAATGTCTTGTATATTTTTTGCAAAAACTATTGTATCAAATAGACATAAATGTTAAGGAACAAACTTTCTATATTCCACCTGAAAATGCCATTCCTTCTAAAATTATAAATTTCATAGAAAAAGTTTTAGAGCAAAGTTTCGAAGGTGAAACCCTTACCTTAATGGTTGCTGGTATTTATCATCTTAGGTATTTGAATAGCAATACAATAGTAGAAGTCCATCCTGTAAACCAAGCAGGAAAATCTGGTCGAGAAATCAGTGATTTAGATATATACAAAGATAATAAACTATTATGTGCTAATGAATTAAAAGATAAATTGTATACTGAAACCGACGTAAGATTTGCTGCTGACAAAGTTATCAATGCCGGAGGAACAAAGATGCTGTTTATAGAAGGCCCTAGAGGGGTTGCAAAAGGAGATTTCGCTAAACTTTTAATAAGCGAATATGATGCAAAACATTTTATGTTAGATATCGTTCCCTATGATATGTTTTTTAGGATTGTTATCAGCTCTATAGATAGCATAGACATTTATGAATTTATAAAATTTATTATGTATACGGCTCATAACACGAAATTCAAAACCCAAACAATAAAATATATTGATGAAATGGCAAGATTGTATTTGAATTTATCTCGTTAAACTTCATGTTTATCTAAGTATTGAACTAAAGCATTAGCTACTACATATGCCAACTTACATGGAACCGCATTACCAATCTGTGTGTATATGCTAGCTTTGTTACCGCAAAAAATATATTCATCTGGAAATGATTGTATTTTAGCAGCCTCTTTCAACGTAATTCTTCTTAATCTTCGCGGAGCTTCTTTAAACTTAGGAACTAGGCTATTATTCATTAACGCCTTATGATATCCTACAACCCAATCTTCTTCAGATACATCATATAAATAATCTTCATCTAAAAAAGGTGTTTTATTGCCACCCATAGAAGCAGGTAATGTATTCGCACATCCATCTAAATTAATTGGTCTACCCTGACCATTAAAATACATTCCTGCATATGGAGATTTCCTCATTATAGGGTTGGTTGCAAATGTAATTTTTGCTGTGCATGTAGCAGGATGTTCAACTGACCCAGCTCGACCTAAAACTCGTAACAATTCCTTTACCGTTTGCGGCTTTTCCTTTTTTTGATAAATCAGTTCCCATAATTCATTTTCAAAAAACAGAGTATTTTTTATACCTATAAAAAATACTCTTTCTCTTTTTTGAGACACTCCATAATCAGCAGCATTTAATACAAAAGGAACACAAGTATAACCAGCTTCCAATGCATTATTTAAATACCTGCTTCTCACATCCTTCCATCTATCTAATTTAGCTAAAGCCTTTACGTTCTCCATAACAAACGCTTTAGGTTTTAGATGTTTTACAACATCTAAAAAAGTAAATATTAATCTATTTCTTTCATCATCTGGTTTCATTTTGCCTGCAACAGAAAAACCTTGACATGGAGGTCCTCCAAAAACAATATCAATATTTTTCATACTATACAAATCATACAACACTTTATTTATATCATTATTGAGTATTATACTATCAGGATGGTTCATTTTATAAGTTTCAGCTGCATATTGCATCAATTCATTAGCCAAAACAACCTTCACTCCAGCTTTTTCAAAACCAACATCCATACCACCAGCGCCAGAAAAAAGTGATATCGCTCTAAACTGCTTTCTCATCTTCTCACCTCATTTTTATATTAGTATATCATAAATTACACTAAGATTCCATCTTTATAATTTTTGTTAATATTATTTGATTGCATATTTTTTACTCAATAAATTAGGGATTTTCATTCTATTTTTTAATAAATAAAGTAAATGTGAAGAATCTTTTGGATCGATGTTACCTGCAAAATCTGAATGAACTAAATGTAAATCAGAACAGATTTGTTTCACACTGTTATTCTTAAATATATCGTTTTTAATATTTGGATAAATGTAATAATCCTCAGTCAAACTCAATACTATATAATTTATAATTGATAACTTGGTATCGAAATCCTTCTCATTAAATTGCTTACTAAACGGTTTATATTTAGTATAACTCTTATCAACAAAAAGCATCACAACGCTACAATCATCTAATGGATATATACATAGATTCAAACATTGCATTTTATGTCTTAAATCTTTATCGAAAACATCATTAATTACGTGTCCTTCTAAATCAGCAAATAAAACAATTTCTTCTTGGCATGCTATAGGAACAACATAATCTAGCTTTGCCCAAAAAAGTAATTCAAATTCTATCTTCCGCTTATTTATCAATGCTTTTTTTAATCGTAATAAACGACTACACATATCATTCCAGTCATATTTATAATACTCTTCTAGAGGTTGAGGCGCTCCAAAGGTTTCCTTCGTGTACTCATTCACACCCTTTTCTAAGTACTTTTTTTCAATACTAAAAAGAGTATTCTTTATAGCTATTTCAAGCAATAACTTCATATTTGGCTTTCGCTTAATCGCTATAGGATCCTCATAATCAGAAAACACTTTTCCATCACATTCAACACAAATATTATGAAATGTACCTGTGTTTCTAATCCCTTTTTTATCTGCAACTAAATTCACTGCATTATCACTAATCAACGATATTGATTGTGTAATCATTCCATTATCAGTAATATTTTTTAAAACAAACCTTGGAACTGAGTGAGAATTGCAGAATTTGGGATTTACTTTACCACAAATAATACACTTATCTGGTCTATATTTTTTACTGCTTTGCGTAAATCCTTTTTTGATATCAATTAAACTAACATCAACCATTCTATTCTCCCAAAAGATAATCTAAATTAATTACTTTTTTTCTTCGGCACCAGCTTCTGCCCCAGCTGTCCCTTGACGATAATCAGCTGGTCACGCAGCTCGGCCGCCGCCTCGAAGTCCAGCGCCTTGGCCGCCTCCTGCATCCGTCTTTCCAGCTCGCGGGCCAGTGTGTTCAGCTCCTTAGTTGATTTCTGCTTCAGCTTCTTGCTGCTGCCATAGGACGTTGCCTCCTCGGTGTCTGCCACCTTCGTCAGTTTAATCAGCTGGCGTTGCTCTTTGTAAATCGTCTTAGGCGTAATGTGGTGCTCCTCGTTGTACGCTTGCTGCTTTTCACGACGGCGATTGGTTTCATCTATCGCACGCTGCATGCTGTCGGTAATGCGGTCGGCATACATAATAACGCGCCCATGCGCATTACGCGCTGCACGGCCGATGGTCTGAATCATCGCCGTATCACTGCGCAAAAAGCCTTCCTTGTCCGCATCCAGAATCGCAATCAGCGATACCTCCGGCAAATCAAGGCCTTCGCGCAGCAGGTTAATGCCTACCAGCACATCAAACTTACCGGCACGCAGGCTGTCAATAATTTCCGCTCTCTCAATCGTAGCGATTTCCGAATGCAGATAGCGCACACGCACACCTGCCTGCTTCAGATATTCCGTCAGGTCCTCTGCCATGCGCTTCGTCAGTGTAGTCACCAGCACACGCTCACCAGCAGCGGCAACCTTGTTGATTTCGCCCAACAAATCATCAATCTGTCCCTTAATCGGGCGAATTTCAATCTGCGGGTCCAACAGGCCTGTCGGGCGGATAATCTGCTCAACTACATTGTCTGCCTGCTCCAGCTCATACTTCGCCGGCGTAGCAGAAACATAAATCGCCTGCTTGATCTGCGCCTGAAACTCGTCAAAGGTCAGCGGTCTGTTATCATAGGCCGACGGCAGACGGAAGCCATGCTCCACCAGCATCTCTTTACGCGAACGATCACCGGCATACATAGCGCGAATCTGCGGCAACGTTACGTGCGACTCGTCCACCACCAGCAAAAAATCCTTGGGGAAATAATTTACCAGCGTAAACGGCGGCTCACCGGCCTTGCGGCCAGCAAGATGGCGCGAATAGTTTTCGATGCCGGAGCAGTAGCCCATCTCCTGCATCATCTCCAAATCGTAATTCGTGCGCTGCTCCAAACGCTGTGCCTCCAGCAGCCTGCCATGCTTATTCAGCTCATCAAGGCGCTCGTCCAGCTCCTCGCGGATATCCGTCATAGCACGCTCTAGGTTTTCACGACTCGTTACATAGTGGCTCGCCGGGAAAATCGCCACATGGTTGCGCTGCGCCAGAATCTCACCCGTCAGCACATCAAATTCCACAATGCGGTCAACCTCGTCATCGAACATTTCAATGCGCACAGCCTTTTCACCGTAGGCTGCGGGAATAACCTCAATCACATCACCACGCACACGGAAGGTGCCACGCTTGAAATCAATATCATTGCGTGTATATTGAATCTCCACCAGCTTATGCAAAATCTTCTGGCGGTCGATAATCTGCCCCAAGCGCAACGACAGCACCATATCATAATATTCCTGCGGCGCACCTAAGCCGTAAATGCAGGAAACGCTGGCTACGATAATAACGTCCCTGCGCTCAAACAAAGCACTGGTCGCACTATGGCGCAGCTTATCAATCTCGTCGTTAATCGAAGCATCCTTCTCAATATACGTATCCGACTGGGGAATATAGGCCTCCGGCTGATAATAATCGTAATACGAAACAAAATATTCCACCGCATTCTCCGGGAAGAAGGCCTTCAGCTCACTCGCCAGCTGTGCCGCCAGCGTCTTATTATGCGCAATCACCAGCGTCGGCTTGCGCACCTTATTGATTACCTGCGCAATCGTATACGTCTTGCCCGTACCTGTTGCGCCCAGCAGCACCTGCGTGCGCAAGCCCTGCTCCACGCCTTCCGCCAGCTTGGCAATCGCCTGCGGCTGGTCGCCGGCAGGCTCAAAAGGAGCCTGAATTTTAAAATCCATACTAATCACCAACTAAAAAACAAAAACCAAAACCGTAAAAATTAAGTATAAAACGAGCAATTGTTATATCGTGTAATGAATAGCAATTTTAGCAAATGAGTGTCTGGAATCAAAGAAACAAGGGTACGTAACATTCTGTCACCGTCTGGCAAATTTTACCGAAGTTTCGTCTTGAATCCACACGAAATTTGCGTTAAAAAATTGCTCTGATTGGAACGATATATAATTGCGATGTCAGAATTAAACCTTTACATATCCAGCTCAACACTTACCTTTCAATGGTCGCTGTCAACGAGCAATTGCTATATCGTGTAATGAATAGCAATTTTAGCAAATGAGTGTCTGGAATCAAAGAAGTGTCGCAACTGTTTGAGCGCTATGCTTAACTCATGTTGAAAAATCTTTCAGCTTCGTGCGAGTTTTGCGGCATTTCGTCTTGGTTCCACACGAAATTTGCGTTAAGAAATTGCTCTGATTGAAACGATATAAAAATCGTGCCGCTAACTAACCCTTACACATCCAGCTCAACACTTACCGGACAATGGTCGCTGCCGAAAACCTCATTGTGAATCTCCGCACTCCGCAGCTTAGCCGCAATCCTGTCCGACACCACAAAATAATCAATACGCCAGCCCGCATTCTTCTCGCGCGCCTTAAAGCGGTAGCTCCACCAGCTGTACTTAACCTCCTCCGGATGCAGATAACGGAAGCTGTCCGTAAAGCCCGCAGCCTTCAGCTCACGGAACTTAGCGCGCTCCTCATCCGTAAAGCCTGCATTCTTGCGGTTAGTCTTAGGATTCTTCAAATCAATCTCCTCAGCCGCCACATTCAAATCACCGCAGACAACAACAGGCTTCTTAGCATCCAGCTCCTGCAGATAAGCACGGAACACATCCTCCCACACCATGCGGTAATCAAGACGCGCCAGGCCATCCTTGGAATTAGGCGTATACACCGTCACCAGATAAAAGCTCTCAAACTCCAGCGTAATCACACGCCCTTCCTTATCGTGCTCCTCCTGGCCCAGGCCATAGGTAACAGCCAAAGGCTTAACCCTCGTAAAAACAGCAGTACCGCTATAGCCCTTGCGCTCCGCACTGTTCCAATACTCCTCATAGCCGGGGAACACAAAATCCGCCTGCTCGCGCTGCATCTTCGTTTCCTGCAGGCAAATAATATCCGGCGCAGCCTCCTGCAAAAATTCGGCAAAGCCCTTCGTCATGCAGGCACGCAAACCGTTAACATTCCAGGAATATAATTTCATAAGTTCAACCTCTTTTCCGTAAATTCATCCGGTATAACAACGGTAAAATTACCGTGTAAAATTTATACTCTGTCTTTTTATTTTAACATTCGATGCAAAAAAATAAAAGAGCTGCCCGCAGCGCTTCGTCATCATCGATGACTAGCTACGCACGGCAGCCCTTAAATTTTAGAATTTGATTTGCGACGGCTCGTAATCCACCGTTGTCTTGATGAAAGCAATCTCATTGCAGTATGGATACTGCGGACAATACACACATTCCTTCCATACCTTCTGCGGCAGCTTATCCTTCGCCGTTTCAATATAATCGCACTTGGCAAAAAATCCCGGCTGATACGTCAGAGTGAAAAACATCGTCACTCCGCGCTCAATGCCCTCCTTTTCCAAATGCTCCACCAGCTGACGGCCTATGCCTGTTTTCTGCAGGCTCGGTTCCACTGCCAGCGAGCGGATTTCCGCAAAGCGGTCCCAGACGAAATGCAGCGCACCGCAACCCAACAGACGGTTGTTTTCCACCGCTAAAATATAATCGCGCAGATTCTCGTAAATCGCATTGCGCGCACGCGGCAGCATCAAGCCTTCCTTTGCATAATAATTCAGCAATTTGTGTATATGTTCTACATCGCTGAAAGTTGCCGGTCTAAAAACAATCATTTTTCAAACCCCCTCATTTGTATTACCTATATCAGTTTATCAAGCGTAACTGATTTTCTATATATTATCACGAATTACAGCTGAGTACAAGAATAAAAATACAAAAAAAGGAATTAACCAGTGCAATAAAATACTGATTAATTCCTTTATAAAATATGTTTACATTCTTTCCTTCAGCATATCTGCCGCAGCACACAAAGCCACAATAATCGCAGCCGGTCTCGGCGGGCATCCGGGCACAGCAATATCAACCGGCACCACGTCAGCTGCACTGCCGACAACAGCATAAGTGCTGCCATAGGTTTCGCCGCCGCAGGCACAGGCACCGCAGGCCATCACCATTTTCGGTTCAGGCATTGCAGCATAGGTCATACGCAGCGCCTGCTCCAGGTTGCGCGTAACTACGCCGGTAACCATCAGCATATCCGCATGACGCGGAGAAGCAACGAAGGCGATACCGTAACGGTGCAAATCATAAACAGGATTGCTCATCGCACCCAGCTCAAAGTCGCAGGCATTGCAGCTGCCAGCGTCAAGATGACGTACATGCAGAGAGCGTCCCAGCTTTGCCGTAACAGCCTCGCTGACCTCCACGGCACTGTCAGCCAGAATCTGCGCCAAAGCATCATGGTTCGTGTGCACCAGTGCCTTACGCGCGCAGGCCTCTACACAGCGGCCGCAGAAAACGCACTTACTGTAATCTATTTTTGCTTTACCGTCAGCCACGCTCACAGCTCCTACCGGGCAGGCAGCGGCACAGGCACCGCAGCCGTCGCAGCTGCCATCGCACTGCAGCTGACCGCGCAGACGCTTGTGGCCCGTAGTATCAATATTTTCGGTAGCAATCTTTCCGTGAAAAATTGCCTCCAGCATTTTTAACATCTTGCCACCTCCTTAGCGGTCTATGCAGGCATAGCATAACTCAAAGCTCTTATTTATTAACGGGAAGTCCGGGATGATGTCGCCCTGTACCGCCACAGTCAGCGCCGGCCAGTTAGGATAGGAGGCACTGCGCACAAACAGGCGGTCTATGCGGCCTTCCTTGTCCAGCAGCAGGCAGTGCAGATTATCACCGCGGGCAGATTCGCTGATGCCCCAGGTAAAATGACCTTCCTCCTGCTGCAGCTCGCCCAGCTCTGCCGCCAGCTGCGTTTCCGCGTTGCGGCGCAGCTTGCTGATAAGCTGACGCACCAGCTTCAGGCTTTGGGCAACCTCACCGATACGCACCTTGATACGTGCTTCAACATCACCCGCTGTTTCTGTAATAACCTCAAAATCAAGCTCATCATAAATACCGTAGCCGATATCCTTACGGCTGTCACGGGTACTGCCACTGGCACGCGCGCCCACGCCTACCATAGCCAGATCAAAGGCAGTTTCCTGACGCACTCTGCCGGTGGTACGGATACGGTTGACAAAGTTCGCCTGCTCCCACATGATATGTACCATATCGGCATAAACAGCTTCTACCTCACGCAGGACCTCTTCGATTTCCTCCAACATTGCATCGGTAACATCGTACTGCACACCGCCGGGGATAATCAGACCGCGCAGGAAGCGGTTGCCTGCTATCATTTCGTTAAGCTGCATCAAGTATTCCTTCAGACGCGTGCCCATGCTGATTACAGGCGAGAAGCCGACACCAGCGCAGATATTGCCCGTATCGCCCACATGGTTATACAAGCGCTCCATCTCCGCAGCCAAGGTACGGATTAACCACGCACGGTAAGGCACCTCTGCCTCCGAGCATTTTTCTACCGCCTGACAGAAGCTCAGCGTATTGGCCACACTGCAGGCACCGCAAATGCGTTCTACAATCGGCAGTGCCTCCATCGGTGTCAATCCTTCGACAGCCTTTTCAATACCGCGGTGGGTAAAAAACAGCTTGGCATCCAGCTGCAGCATAGCCTCGCCTGCCTGACTGAAGCGGAAATGACCGGGCTCGATAATGCCTGCGTGAATAGGACCTACAGGAACCTCAAAGAGGCCTTCGCCCTGCGAGGTAAGCATTTCATATTCACGGTGTCCGCGTGCATCGTAATCCTTGGGATATTTTTTCAGCAGCGGATGAAAGCCTTCGGGAAAGCTTTCATGCAGCACCAGCGGACGCATATCGGGATGTCCCTGCGGCTCGAAGCCGAACATATCATGCAGCTCGCGCTCATACCAGGCAGCAGCCGGCAGCAGTGTAGTCAGTGACTGATATTCCAGCGGACCGTCCGCGGGAAACGGAGCCTTCAAAACATCTATATCACGTTTTTCAGCATTATAGAACAGGCAGTAGATGGCCAGACCGCCGCCCTGCAGCGTTTCGTCTGCACCGAACATAGCAGCTAGCGGACGCTTGCCGCTGTCGCTGCAGATATTGGCAGCACCACGCAAATTTTCCGGTTTAACTAGCATTATCTCAGCCTCCTATAATCCGCACAGCCTGGTTCAGCAGATTGTTGAGCCAGGGAATATTTTCAAAGCCTGCTCCCACTACGCAGGTCAAAAGCAGCAGCGCTGCCAGCACAGGCACGTCGGTTGCTCCCAGCAAATCGCCCAAGGGCTGACGCTTGGATTTATCGCACAGCATACGCATGCCGTGGTACAAAATACCGATTAAAACGCCGGCCAGCAATATAATCAGCAGACTGCCTGCTACCCAATGTCCCTCACGGAACATGGACGCCATAATGTAAAACTTACTGAAGAAAAGGCCCATCGGCGGCAGGCCCAAAATACCCAGCATACCGGTAAGCCAGAAGGTTGCGGTATGCGGTACATCCTTAATCATACCGTGAATACGCATCATATTACGAGTCTGATATTCCTGGATAATCGTGCCGGCGATATAGAACAGCACGAACTTAATCATTGCATGACTGTACATGTGCAGCATCACAGCCTTCAGGGAAAAGGCGGAAAAGACGCCGATACCGGCAACCATAATGCCGATGTTTTCCATAGAGGAATACGCCAGAATACGCTTAACGTCACGCTGTACAACAACGAACGGCACGGCAATCGCCACAGTCAGCACAGCAAAGAACAGCAGCATGCTGCTCATCATTGCAGCGCCTGCTGTCGGCAGCAGGATAACCAGATTACGCAGCAATACATAAATAGCACAGCTGCAGAGCGCACCGCTCAGCATACCGCTGGTCAGTGACGGAGCCTCGGCATAGGCATCAGGCAGCCAGGTATGCATCGGCGCCATGCCTGCCTTGGTACCGTAGCCAATAACGATAAACAGCAGTGCCAGCTTAGTCATAGCCGGGTTCAGGCTGTTGGCATGCTCATGCAGATACAGCCAGCTGAGCGCCTTTTCGCCGCCCAGCGCATCAAGCTGCGCATAATACAGCACCAGTGTACCCAAAAGCGCCAAGCAGATGCCGACGGTACAAACCATAATATATTTCCACGTTGCTTCCAGAGCAGCGCGGGTAAATTTAAAGGAAATGAGCAGCGCACTAATTAAGGTAGTCGCTTCGATTGCTACCCACATCAGGCCCAGGTTTTTTACCAGCAGTACGATAAACATTGTCCAGCAGAAAAGCTGCATCAGCGCAAAGTAACGGCCGGTCTGCAGCTGCTCGCCCTTGAGCACGCCGCAGCGCTCCTCACGCGTAAGATAATTACGCGCAGTCCAGGTTGCTGCCAGATAAAGTGTGGTAATAATAATGATTACCCACATATTCAGCGCATCAATGTAAAAATAATCATCAACATAGGGCACAGCAGGATTAAAGGACTTTGCCATCAGCGCTACGCACACACCTACAGCAGTTGCCGTCAGGCGGTGCAGCCAATGCAGGATATTATTGCCGAAGCCCGCAGCCAGTGCCAGCACCGCGCACAAGGGTGGCAGGCATAACAGTATCAAAATATATGTTAACATTACATCCCCTACCCTTTCAGCTTGTCCAACACATTTGTATCCGTCGTTTTAAACGACAGACGCAGACGCGAGGTTAAAATAACAAGAATAACAACAGCAATCAGCACATCAAGGAAAATGCCCAGCTCGATAATCAGCGGCAAGCCTTCCGTCATAATCAGGCCGAGCAGATAAATGCCGTTTTCCAAGGTAATCAGACCGATCATCTGCATAATGGCACGGCTGCGCATAACAATCAGCGCGAGGCCTGTCATAATCATAAACATAGAGGTTGCCAAAATATCGCGGCCCTCGGCCTGCGGCAGCAGACCGTCAATTACCATGTAGCCGAGCGCCAGACTGCAGGCTGCAAAGGCTGTGGAATAGTTAACATTGATATCGCTGACAATTTCACGCTCATCGCGCAGCTGATTCACCACGCGCAAAATAGCGTAAGGAATAAAGAGCACCTTAACGGCAATCGTCAGCACACCGGGCAGCCAAGCATGCAAACCGCTGCCATGGCTCATACCTACGACGAGGCAGGCTGCAGCAATCAAGGCAGACTGCAGCGCCAGACACAGAGTTGCACGGCGCAGCTCCACAAAGCGCGTCTGCAGGAAAACGATAAACATTAAACTTACAACCAAATATTCCATCGTTACCTCCTTACTGTGCCACTACTGCCAGCAGCAGCATCAGGCCTGCTGCGGCCAAATATACACGCACCTTGAAAAGGCGCATCTTATTGTTCAAGGTTTCAACCACACCTACAGCCACCGCACCGATAAGCACCTTAAATACAACAGGCAAATCCAGCGGCAGATACAGCATAGCGAAGAGCACTAAGAATACCAGCAGCTTGAGCTGGCTTGCCCAATGGATGAGCGCCAGCAGACGGCCGGAATATTCCAGTGTCATACATTCATGAATCATCGTCAGCTCCAGATGCGTATCAGGGTTATCAACGGGGATACGGCTGTTTTCAGCCAGCAGCACAAGGAAGAAGGCAATGCAGGTCAGCACGCCTGCTACCGTCAGGTTGACCTCATCCGTACGCAGGCTCATGCCTGCCAGCGAAGTGCTGTTGGTGTGCAGTACGTTAGACAGCACGGCCAGCATCACAACAGGCTCAACGAAGGCAGCCACATAAACCTCACGGCTGCCGCCCATACCGCCGAAGGCGGTGGCTGCATCCATCGAGGAAACTGCCATAAAGAAGCGTCCCAAAGCCAACAGATATACAAACACAAAAACGTCGCCAAAGCCGGCCTGCCCGCCTAAGAAGCCAGGCAGCATGCAAGCTGCCGCAAAGGTCGTCAGAAAATATACGCAAGGTGCCAGACGGAAGGTGATACTGGTATAAGGAGTAAGCATCGTAGGCTTCCCCCACCATTTGCGGATATCGTAATACTCCTGCCAGATGCTGCTGCCGATACGGTTCTGCATCCAGGCCTTTACCTTTTTAACAATGCCGGTAACCAGTGGAGCGCACAAAAGCAGCAAAACTGCCTGCGCCATACCGAGGGCCAGCTGTAACAATTCATTCTCTAAAATCATTTATAAAGCGCCCCCCATACCAGTACCAACATCATTGCCACCATAACATAGGCAACATATAAACGCACACTGCCCTGCTGCAAACGGCGCAGGAAATTGGAAACACTTACAAAATGCTTCTGCAGCGGCTGATAAAGCTTTTCCGTAATCATATCGGGAATTTCCAGCTTGTAGGAAAGCTGACGGCCGAAGTAAGCATGCTCCTTGCGCATGTAGGTTACCTGACGCTTAGGCTTCAACAGATAATCGAAGGCACGGCGTACAGGCTTACTGAAGCCGGTTGCGGAATACTGCTGACGCTGCGTCGGATAGGTACCGCAGTTCCAGGTAACATCCTCCACAACAAAGCAATTCTTAACAGCCAGCCACAGCAATGCGCCCAGCACCAGCAGCAAAGCCAAGAGCAGCAGCGGCTTGTAGCAGACAGCAGTACCAACGCCGGCCCACGCCAGATTCATACCGAAGGCATCAAGAGCCACAGGCATGCCCAGCGCCAACAGAGCGGCGCGAACGACCGGCAGCGGATAAAGACCGCAAGCAACAACTAAAACAGATGCAACGCCCATAGCAGCGAGCATAAATTTATCGGATTCGTGCGCATGCTCCACAATTTCACTACGAGCACGGCCCAGGAAGGTGATGCCGAAGAAGCGTACAAAGCAGCCGAGAGCCAGTGCTCCGGTAAAGCCCAGCAGAATAAAGGATACCGCAGTCCACAGGCGGATATCCTGACCGGCGCAACTTGTACCCAGGCTGATAAAGCTCTGCAGCACCAGCCATTCACCAGTAAAGCCGTTCGTCAGCGGAATAGCGGCGAGTGCCAGCGAGCCGACAAAAGCAAAGACAGCGGTATACGGCATTTTGCGCGCCAGGCCACCGAACAGCTCCAGGTTCTTGCTGCCGGTGCCGTGCATAATGCTGCCGGCACACATAAACATCAGCACCTTCATAATGCTGTGGTTAAAGGCATGCACCAACGCAGCCACAAAGCCAAGCATATAAAAGCTGCTGCCGGAAGCCTTCATCAGCATACCACAGCCGAAGGCAGCAAAAATTACGCCCATATTTTCCACAGAGGAGTAAGCAAGCACGCGCTTGATATCCGTTTCCATCTGCGCATAGAGTACGCCCAAAAATGCGGATACTACGCCTGCCAGCAGTACAACAACACACCACCAGTAATTCCAGGCAGGCAAAAAGCTGAACATAAAACGACCGAAGCCATAAAGCGCAATCTTCAGCATAACACCGCTCATCAGCGCGGAAACGTGACTGGGTGCTGCCGGATGCGCCTTAGGCAGCCACACATGCAGCGGCACCAGACCTGCCTTCAAAGCAAAACCGGCAAAGGCACAGACAAAAACAAGATGCTGCCAGCTGCCATCCAACGTATTCTTGGACATAGCAGCAAAGCTGAAGCCCTCGCTGGCAGAGCCTGTCAGCAAAAAGGCAATCATAATTGCTGCCGTACCTACGCTGGTCATAACCAGATACTGATAGGCAGCATTCCAGGTAGCGCGCTTTTCGGATTCATGGTTAACCAGCATAAAGGAGGCTACGGCCATAATCTCCCAGAAAAGCAGGAAACTGAAGGCATCGCCGGCCAGCAGCACCAGTACCATAGACATGATGAACAGGCACCACATGCCGCCCAAAAGACGCAGACGGCTGCCCTCATAACCACGCGCATAACCGAGCGCGTACAGGCTGGTAACAACACCGGCGATACCGGTCAAAAGCAGAAAAACTGCGCTCCAGCCATCGCAGCCTAAAGAATACGAGCCCCAGGTCAGGGGTGCGGGGCTCACGCCGCCGAAAAGCAGCAGGCCTGCCGCATAAGCGCAGACAGCGCTGCCAAAAAGGGCAGCGCTGTTAGCAAGCCAGTGTGCAGCACGCTGCATGCCGTGGGGAAGCAGCATGGTTAATACGCCGATGCCATAGAAGCCCACAGCCACCAAAAACATTTCCATTTCATCACCTACACATAAAAATTTCAACTTCTTCACAAAAATGACATGTATCGTTAATTATATCATATTTGTTGACTGCGTAAAAGAAAATTACTGTTAAGAATACAAAAAATACACCGGGCCTGCAGAAATTTCACAGGTCCGGTGATTTATAATAAGGCTTCGGCATCAAATAAGCTTCCGGCAGATTATATTTTTGCTTTTACTTATCTGCCAGCAGCGCCAGCTGCTTACGCAGCCTGTGACGCAGCAGCTCAATAAAGCCTGCCGGCTCCTGCACCCGCAGCAACGGTCCGAAGGATAAAATACGGATAACCATTTCCGTTTCATCACTTTTGTTATACATCAGCTGCAGCCTGTAATGCTTTTCATCCAAGCGCTCCGTTATCTTTTCCAAATGCGAAAAATGCAGCATTGCCCGCTCCAGAGCATTGCGCTCGTCCGTCAGCAGGACTGTAACCGCACAGCGCTCCGGCTCCAACAGCATACAGGCTTCTTCTTCCGTCTGCTCCAGTATTTTGCAGCTTTTAATGCGCCCCACATTAACGTAATGCAGATGGCGCTCGCACACCGCCTTCAGGCGGAACTTGTCATCCTTCGCCGAATATTCCAGCTGCAGCGGCAGATATTCCTTCCGCACGCTTTCGTTTTTGCCGCTGATAAAGCTGATTTCCACCCTGCGCTTTTCCGTTATCGCCTGCAGCAGCAAGCGAAAATGCTGTTTGTACTGCGGAGCATCATAATTATCACCGTCGCTGTAACGGTCGAAATACACAAACTGCTCCTCACTGAACAGCGGCTCCACATTCTCCAGTCCGCTGCAATCTACATCAAAAAGCTGTATCCGCTTATCCGTCAGCAGGTTTTTCAGCCAGCGACGCTGCAATGTTGTCAACGGCATCGCCGGTGCATGCCGCAGCGGCGTAGTCATATTCTTCTGCAGCAGCGGCCAGCTTCCGTCCTGCAGTGCCTTGGGAATGGTCAGGCAGCTGTCGGCAAAGGCCTGCTCCCGCACCAACAGCTCCAAGCTGTCTTTCGTCAGCTGTTTTTCCTGTGCCTGCCGCAAAATGGAGCTCACAACATTAAAATAGGTGCCGTATATTTCGTTAAAAAAGCTGTCACTGTTCGCCATCCGCTTGCACCTCCTGCAGATAATAGGCTGCCGTCTGCTCCAGATCATCATAAAAAATTCGCTCTATTTCCTCGTTACTGCAGCTAAAGGCAGTAATACGCCCGATAAAGGTGCGTATCCACGGCAATAGCTCACGCGCATCATACACGGCAGCACTGAAGCAATAATGCTCCGCATCCAGCTGCCGCACCGTTCCGCAGCGCTTTTCGCGCTCCAAGCGCTGCAAAATAAACTGCTCGTCAGCTGCTGCCTCTACCGTAAAGCTGATTTCCTCCAACCGGTCTGTCCTGAGCATGCCTGCGCCCCAGATGTGCGGCGCCGCCTCCTGTGCCAACCGTAGAAACTCCTCATAGCGTCCTTCGGCGCATTTAACCTCAATACTTTCGATATGGTCCAAACGGTTGAACAGCAGCTTTTGCGCAGCATAGCTGTAGCTCAAAAGATACTGTCGTCCTGTCCTCGTGCTGCAGTAAATTTTCAAAGGGCAAACATATTGCGGTATGCTGCTGCCGTCCTTGTCACAGCGGTAAAGCGTTACGGACTGCCTGCTGTTCATCGCCTCCAGCAGTTCGTACAACAGCTTGCTGTCCATCGTATATAAAATAAAATGATGCTTAAAGGCAAAAGCTTCGCAGTCCTCGACAAATTTATCCAGCAAATAGGAGCCTGCCTCTCCCAAAGGCGCCGCCTCGGAAAAGAAGGCGCAGGCAAGCTGCCAGCTGCGCCAGTTCACCTCATCCTGCGCCAAACAGTAAAGATTGCGCCGTCCCTGCTTCACCAGCCGCAGCATTCCCAGCGCAGTATATTCATTCAGCTTGTTGCGCACCGTCGATTCATCGGGCTGACGCAGCTGATTATCGAAACAGTTAAAATAACGGCTGCACAGCAGCTCCAACAGCTCTGCCGCCGAATACGCCTTGCCGTCGGCAAGAATATCCAGCAGATAAAAATGTAGTGTAATATCCATGGACGTAAAGCTCTTGGCCTTCCAGCTTTTATGCAAAGGATTATGACTGATACTGCTGCTGTCGAAGGAAATGCGGTAGGCTCTGCCGTCCGCATCGCTCTTGAAGCTCATGTAATCCTCCAGCCAGCTGTCCAGACGCCGGCGATTATCATCGTAGCTTCTGGAGCTTTTGGCGGTAAAATCCTGCCGCTTTTCAAAGCCGTACACATAAAAGCGCCGCATAAAATTGCGGATATCACTGTAATTTTTAAAAAGCTCGCTATAAGCCATCTGCTTTATTTCCCCTTCCGCTCCAAATTAATATTAGTATAACATAAGCAGCGTATCTCTGTAATTACAAAAACGGCGCAACAGATTTTTACATCCGTTACGCCGTTAATTTATTTTTTATTCAACTGTTACGCTCTTGGCGAGATTGCGCGGTTTATCAACATCACAGCCGCGAGTCAGCGCCGCATAGTAGGCCAGCAGCTGCAAGGGCAGCACTGCCATCAGCGGTGCCAGGTATTTGTCCGTACGCGGGATGTAAATAACATGGTCCGCATATTTTTCCAGAGAGGTGTCGCCCTCAAAGCCTATGGCAATAACCACAGCCTCGCGCGCCTTAACCTCCTGCAGGTTGCTGACTGTTTTATCATATACATCCATCTGCGTTGCCAGTACGATTACCGGCACACCGGAAACAATCAGCGCCAAGGTGCCGTGCTTCAGCTCGCCTGCTGCATAAGCCTCCGCATGAATGTAGGAAATTTCCTTCAGCTTCAGCGCACCCTCCAGCGCTACGGCATAATCAAGGCTGCGTCCCAGGAAGAAGGCATCCTCACTGCTGCCGTATTCACGCGCAAACACCTTAATCTGGTCCACGTTTTCCAGCATTTTATGAATTTGCTCGGGTACAAAGGTCAGACCCTGCACCAGCTCCTGCTCACGCTCGGCACTCATGCTGCCGCGCAGACGGCCTACATAAATCGCCAGCATCAGCATTGCCAGAAGCTGTGTAGTGTAAGCCTTGGTAGATGCCACGGCAATTTCCGGACCAGCATAGGTATAAACAACCTGGTCTGCCTCACGCGCAATAGAGCTGCCGACAACGTTGGTAACCGCCAAAGTGCGGGAGCCAAGACGCTTAGCCTCACGCAGCGCTGCCAGCGTATCGCTGGTTTCACCGCTCTGGCTGATAACAATAGTAAGGCTGTTGCCGTCAACAAGCGGATCGCGGTAACGGAACTCGCTGGCAATATCCACCTCAACCGGCACACGTGCCAGCTGCTCCAGATAATATTTGCCGACAATACCTGCATGATAAGCGGTACCGCAGGCCACGATAAAGATTTTATTGATTTCACGCAGCTCCTCCGCAGTCCAGTTCAGCTCGGGGAAGCCGATGGTTTTTGCCTCCGCATCCAAGCGGCTGGTCATGGTATCGCGCAAAGCCTTGGGCTGCTCATAGATTTCCTTCAGCATGAAATGCTCAAAGCCGCCCTTTTCCGCTGCTTCGGCATTCCAGTTAACGACAAACACCTTCTTGCTGATGGGTGTGCCGTTGATATCCTGCACCCATACACCGTCCGCCGTTACCGTAGCGATTTCGCCGTCGCTCATAATAAAGGTGCGGCGCGTATGGTTGATAATGGCCGGGATGTCGGAAGCGATAAAGTTCTCGCCCTCGCCCAAACCGATAATCAGCGGATTATCCTTTTTGGTGCAGATGATTTTATCAGGCTCGTATTCGCACATAAACACCAGGCTGTAGGAGCCTTTGATAAGCTTCAGCACCTTTTTGACGGTTTCTTCGAAATCTCCGTCATATTGGTCCGCCATCAGATGAGCTACAACCTCGCTGTCCGTTTCGGACAGGAATTCATGTCCCTTGGCAATCAGTTCTTCCTTCAGGCCAAGATAATTTTCAATAATACCGTTATGGACAACGACAAACTTACCGCTGCTGTCCGTATGGGGATGCGCGTTGCGATCCGACGGACGGCCATGTGTTGCCCAGCGTGTGTGACCGATACCTACATTGCCCACAGGCATATTGCCTGCCAATTTCTGGCGCAGTGCATCCAGACGGCCTACACATTTTTCTACACGAATGCTGTTGTTTTCATAAACAGCAATGCCGGCAGAATCATAACCGCGATACTCCAGCTTGCTCATACCGTCAAGCAAAAAGGGGGCTGCTTCGTGATTACCGATATAACCTACAATTCCGCACATAAGTAGTAATCCTCCTCTACGCTGCAAGGTGTAAGGCATCATCTGCTTAGTCAGGTTTTCTCGTATCTGATACCTTCTCCCTTGCGAGCCTGTATTATATTCTTTGCCCTTTCTGCCACCGTGTTTTTCTCTCCCCCGTTACCGGAGGGCTTTGTACACGGTTTGCGGCCTGCAGCCGGCCGTGAGGCATCCGCTGACTGATCGATAACCTCATTCCTCGTCCACCGCCTGAGCGGTACATGCGCTTACATCCTTCCCTGTCTGCATTTGGCAGCAAAGACAAGCCTCTGCTGATTTATGAGCAAACAGACAATGAGCCGCGCAGGCAGGCAGTCCCACGCGGCACATCCTCAGACTAATTTAATTTTACAATATGATAACTGGCAGGTCAAGCAAACATTCCTTGAACTTTTAATACCAAAAAAGAAATTCCAAATAAAAAACTAGACCTTTACCAACTGCAAACGCGGTAAAAGTCTAGTTTTACTTTAAAAATATTTTAGCAAAGGCCTGCTTATGCCAGCTCCTTAGTTACAACGTCGGCAATAGCGTTGGCAATCTGTTCCAGACGCTCCTGCTTCGGTCCTTCGGCCATAATACGGATTAAAGGCTCGGTGCCGGAAGCACGTACCAGAATCTGGCCGTTTTCGCCCAGCTCCTCCTGATATTTTTTGATTACTTCCTGAATAGCAGCCTTTTCTTCCCAGCCGTTTTTATTCTTCATGCGTACGTTCAGCAGAATCTGCGGGAATTTAGTCATCACACCGCTCATCTCAGACAGGGACTTGTTGTTGCGAACCATTGCACACAGCAGCTGTACTGCAGTCAGAATGCCATCGCCGGTTTTAGCGAATTCGGAGAAAATGATATGACCGGATTGCTCGCCGCCGATAGAATAATTGTGCTTGAGCATCTCTTCCAGTACATAGCGGTCACCAACAGCAGTTTTGACAGTCTTGCCGCCATGAGCCTTCATCGCCTGATGCAGGCCAACGTTACTCATAACAGTGGTTACCAGCATATTGTCATGCAGCTTGTTGCGCTTCATCAGCTCCAGCGCGCAAATCAGCATAATCTGGTCGCCGTCCATAGCCTCGCCGTTTTCGTCAACTGCTAGGCAACGGTCAGCGTCACCGTCATTAGCAATACCTACATTAGCGCCAACCTCACGAACCTTTTTCTGCAATGCTTCCAGGTGAGTAGAACCGCAGCCATTGTTGATATTGATACCGTTAGGCTCGTTGAAAATTGCCACAACCTCAGCACCGAGGCTGCGTAGGATAACCGGTGCGATTTCGCTGTTGGCACCGTTGGAGCAGTCCATAACAATCTTCAGACCATTCAGCTTAGCATAAGCAGTACTCAGAATGTGCTTAATATACAGTGCGGACAAATCCTTTTCATGAATAATCTGGCCGACGCTGCTGCCGCTTACTGCCTGAGTGTAATCAATCGGTGCAGCAACGATAGCTGCAATTTCGTCCTCTACTGCGTCAGGCAGCTTGTAACCTGTCTGAGAGAAGAATTTGATGCCGTTGTCTTCAAACGGATTGTGAGAAGCAGAAATTACTACACCGGCGTTAGCCTTAACCTCACTGGTCAGGAAAGAAACTGCCGGAGTAGGCATAACGCCCAGAAGATGTGCATTGCCGCCAGCGCTGCAGATACCTGCTGCCAAAGCACTTTCCAACATTTGTCCGCTGCGGCGTGTATCTCTGCCGATAATAATTTTCGGGCAGGAAACCTCGCGGCCAAAGTATTTTGCGGCAGCATAGCCCAGCTTAAAGGCCAGCTCCGGAGTAAGCTCTACGTTCGCTACACCGCGAACACCATCAGTACCAAATAATCTTGCCATTTTTTGTAATAACCTCCCTAATGTTAATGCGTTTATATATAAGTTGGGAATTGTTGAGCTAAAAAAGCAAAACGAAAGCCTCTCCTTGGGGAAAGGTGTCATCGCATAGCGATGACGGAGAGGGGTGATACATAACATAATGCTATGCATACTGCAAAATCCCCTCTCAGTCGCCCTACGGGCGCCAGCTCCCCCCAAGGGGAGCCTAATGCTCTGTATTACTCTCCAACCTAAATTACTTCACCGGCGCAAATCTTTCCATAATCGCACGCGCCACATGATAGCCGTCAAGCGCGGCGCTCATAATACCGCCGGCATAGCCTGCGCCTTCACCGCAGGGGTAAAGCAAATCATGCGTCAGCGATACATAGCTCTGCCTGTCGCGTTCAATGCGAACCGGCGCCGATGTGCGTGTTTCCACACCCGTCAGCAGCGCACCGCCGTCGGCGTAACCCGCCAGCTTGCGGCCGAAGCTCGTAATGCCCTCGCACAGAGTATCCGTAACGTAAGCAGGCAGCACCTTATCTAAGCTGCAGGCCGCAAGTCCCGGACGATAGCTTGGCTGCACCATGCATTCCAGGGACGGAGTGCTACGCTTCAAAAAGCTGTCCAGATTCTGCGCAGGCGCATAATAGCTGCTGCCTGCCGCCGCATAAGCAAGCTGCTCATAGCGGCGCTGGAATTCTACGCCTGCCAGCGCACCCTCGCCGAAATCCCGGCTGTCCACATTCACTACCAGCGCACTGTTGGCAATGCCGCTGTCACGCTTAAACATGCTCATGCCGTTGACAACCACGCCACCGGCCTCCGAAGCGGCGGCAACTACCTGACCGCCCGGGCACATGCAGAACGAATAGGCTGTGCGTGTTTTATCCTGCGTATGGTAAACAAGCGCGTAATCCGCTGCGCCCAGCAGATGATGTCCGGCAAAGCTGCCGTACTGCGCCCTGTCAATCAGCTCCTGCGGATGCTCGATGCGCACACCGATGGCAAAGGGCTTCGCCACAATGCCAACGCCCCTGCGTGCCAGCATAGCGTAGGTATCGCGCGCGCTGTGACCGCAGGCCAGAACCACAGCTCCCGCCGCCAGTCTTTCGCCGCCGTCAAGGATTACGCCCTGCACAGCATTATTTTTGATATCCAGATCAACCACATGCGCATCGTAACGCACGCTGCCGCCCAGCTCCGCAATGCGGCGGCTGAGTCCCTGTACCATCGCACGCAGCTTATCCGTGCCTACGTGCGGCTTGTGCTCGTACAAAATATTTTCCGGCGCGCCCGCATCTACAAAAAGCTGCAGGATTTCGGCCATCATAGGATCATTCACACGCGTGGTCAGCTTGCCGTCCGAGAAGGTGCCTGCACCGCCCTCGCCAAACTGTACGTTGGACGCGGGGTTAAATTCTCCCGTCTGCCAAAAGCGCTGCACATCCTGCACACGCTGCGCCACTGGCTTGCCGCGCTCCAAAAGCAGCGGCTTATAGCCATGCTCTGCCAGCTGCAGTGCTGCCAAAAGGCCTGCAGGACCGGCACCGATAACCACCGGCGGTGCGCTCAGCGGCAGTGTACCAAGCTCAAGCGTCGGCTGCTGCTGTTCCTGATATTGCGTGATGTCGCGGTCCGCCAGCAGGCGTTTTGCCTGTCTGCCGCCTGTTTCTACCTCTGCCAGTACATGGTAGTTGAGGCAGATATCATTTTTCTTGCGCGCATCCACTGCCTTGCGTACTATCCGCACACTGCCCAAAGCATCACGCGGAATGCCGCATTTACGGCACACCGCCTGCTCCAGCGTCTGCTCCTGACGCAGGCTGATACGCACATTGTTAATTTTCAGCTTCATCTATAAATCAGTTCTGCCTTTCTACCGATATTTTAATCTGCACCGTACGTCTTTCGGGAATAACCTTTTCCGGCAGATCAAGCTCAGCTGCAACAACAGTACTGCCGGTCAGCTTGCTTACATCTACGGGCTTGGTCTTGACATCCTTCAGCTCCTTCAGCACGGAAGGCGGTGCGGTAACACGAACGCTTGTCGGCACAATCTCTGTTTTGGTAACAATAATACCGGCAGGCAAATCACCGCTCATAACCAATTTCACAGGAATATCCAGCGAATGCATCTGGCTTACCATATTGGCCTGCACCATTACACGCTCAGGGATAATTCTCATATTAGGAATATCGTAACCGTCATCACTCACGGCAACCAGCTCGCTTTCCGTCTGGAAGCTGCCGGTATGGTTGCTGATATCAATCGGAGCAACCACACGGTTTACCTTGTCAATACGATGCGTTGCACCGCGCAGAGTAACCTCCGCCGGAGTAATTATACTGTTGCCGATGGTCATATCACCGTTCACCGCGCCCACGATACGCGTAGTAACGGGAACCTTTTTCTCGCTTACCGTATCCACATATACGGAAACCTCCTTAGGCGTTACGGATACAATCTCGCCGCCGGAGTAGGTTACCGTAATCGGCAGGCTCTGCTGACCTTCGGTTATATTTTTCAAATTGATAGAAGCATTGATTTCGGCACTCAGATTATCGGAACTGAGTTTGGCACGCGAGCCGCGCACCTTAACCAGAATTTTATCGGGAGCATTAAAGACCATCATATTTTGCGGCAGATTTCTCTGCTGCAGGCGCACCTCGATATTACGCTCGATTATCGGGTTCTGGTCGGTCATTACATATACCCACAGGCCGCAGGCCATGAGCAGGCAGATAATCCTTGCCAACAGGTTTTCCTTACGCGCCAGCCTTTGCAAAAATCTCATTTTTTCTCACCGCCCCACAAGCTCTTGATTTTATCAACCAAAGAATTCTTAACTGCTGCATGCGGACGGAAAATTGCCGTGCGCAAAATTTCCTTCACATCATCCACCGTCAGATAACGCATCAGCTCGCCGTTGCGGGCAATGGAAATCGTACCGGTTTCCTCGCTAACAACAAGAATCATCGCATCGGACTGCTCGGACATACCGATTGCGGCACGATGGCGGGTACCAAGCTCCTGGCTCAGATTACGGTTTTCGGTGAGAGGCAGCAGGCAGCAGGCAGCAACAACACGGTTGCCGCGGATAATAACAGCGCCGTCATGCAGCGGGGTATCCTTAACAAAAATGTTCTGCAGCAAGCCAGAGCTCACCAGACCGTCAATCGGCACACCGGTTTCGATACGCTCTGCCAGACCGGTAGCACGCTCGAAAACCATCAGCGCACCTACCTTGTTTTTGCTCATCACCTTAGTGGCATGAGCAACGGAATCCAGCATCTCCTCCAGCTCCTGCTCGTCCAGCTCGCTGCCCTTATGAAACAGCTTGCCGCGGCCGATTTGCTCCAAAGCACGTCGCAGCTCCGGCTGAAAGACAACAGGCAGGGCGACCATAATCACCGTCATGCTCTTTTCCAGCAGCCAGCTGATAACATGCAGATTCAGCCAACGGCAGATAAGCGTGAAGCCTATCAGCACCATGAGACCCTTGCCCAATGTTGCGGCACGGGTATTTTTCAGCATCAGGAACAAACGGTAAAGAAAATAGGCAACGACGACAATATCTATAACATCCAAAAATGTGATTGTCGAAAGCAAGCCTTGCAGTTGTATCATCATAATTGCATTGCTCCTATCTATCAGACACTATCGACTAAGCGCTAAGCCTTAGTCCATTTTCAGAATCGCCATGAATGCCTCCTGCGGCAGCTCTACACTGCCAACCTGCTTCATGCGCTTTTTACCTTCCTTCTGTTTTTCCAACAGCTTACGCTTACGGCTGATATCGCCGCCGTAGCATTTCGCCAGTACATCCTTACGCATAGCGCGGACGTTTTCGCGGGCAATAACCTTGTTGCCGATTGCTGCCTGTACCGGAATTTCAAACATTTGACGCGGAATCAGGCTGCGCAGCTTTTCAACCAGCTGACGGCCGCGGACGGTAGCAAATTCCTTATGCACAATCGCGGAAAGCGCATCGACAGGCTCGCCGTTCAGCAGGATATCTACCTTCACCAAATCAGAATAGCGATAGCCGGACAGCTCGTAGTCCAGGGAAGCATAACCGCGGGTAGCGGATTTCAGACGGTCAAAATAGTCAAAGATAATCTCACTCAGCGGTAATGCGTAGTGAATCATAACGCGGGTATCGTCAAGATAGGTCATGTTATCGTATTCACCGCGTTTTTCCTGGCTCAGCTCCATAACAGCGCCTACATAATCCTTCGGCACAATGATGGTTGCATTAACGAAAGGCTCCTCAACATGGTCGATAACAGTCGGGTCCGGGAACAGAGACGGGTTATCTACCATTTCAACGTCGCCGTTGGTGCGGAACACCTCATAAATAACGTTAGGCGCGGTAGTAATCAGGCTCAGATTGTATTCACGCTCCAGACGCTCCTTGATAACGTCCATATGCAGCAGGCCCAAGAAGCCGCAGCGGAAGCCAAAGCCCAGCGCGGTAGATGTCTCCGGCTCGAATACCAGAGAAGCATCGTTCAGCTGCAGCTTTTCCAAAGCATCACGTAAGTTATCGTAATCGGAATTCTCTACCGGATACAGACCGCAGTATACCATCGGTGTAGCCTTGCGGTAACCTGGCAACGCTTTTTCGGCAGGATTATCGGCATCGGTTACGGTATCGCCTACGCGTGCATCCTTAACATTTTTGATGCTGGCAGCAAAGAAGCCTACCTGGCCCTCCTCCAGCTCATCAACATTGACGATGCCGGGTTTGAAGTAACCGACCTCGGTAACATCAAATTCCGCACCGGTTGCCATCATGCGAATCTTCATACCCTTGCGCAGACGGCCCTGCATAATGCGTATATATAAAACTACGCCCTTGTAAGCGTCAAATTTGGAGTCAAATACCAAGGCCTTCAGCGGTGCTTCCGCATCGCCCTGCGGTGCCGGCACGCGCGCTACGATTGCTTCCAGCACGTCCTCGATGCCAATGCCTGTCTTGGCACTGCACAGAACTGCGTCGGAAGCATCAATACCGATAACGTCCTCGATTTCCCTTTTAACATGCTCCGGGTCAGCACTCGGCAAATCAATTTTGTTGATAACCGGGATAATCTCCAGATCGTTATCCAGCGCCAGATACACGTTAGCCAGTGTCTGCGCTTCAATGCCCTGAGTAGCGTCGATAACCAGCAGTGCACCCTCGCACGCTGCCAATGCACGCGAAACCTCGTAGGTAAAGTCTACGTGGCCCGGGGTGTCGATAAAGTTCAGCATATACTCCTCGCCGTTGCGCGCCTTGTAAATGCTGCGCACAGCCTGCGCCTTGATGGTGATGCCGCGTTCACGCTCCAAATCCATGGAATCGAGAATCTGCTCCTCCATCTCACGCTTGCTCAGCGTTCCTGTATATTCAATCAATCTGTCCGCCAGGGTAGACTTGCCATGATCTATATGGGCGATAATAGAAAAGTTGCGAATGTGATTTTGTTCAATCATAAATTACTCTTCCTGCTCCTTCATTAAAATGTATTATTTCAGGCCAATATTGGCTTGAGCCTGTTGTATTAGTACTAATTATTATACCATTATACGGCAAAGCCTGTAAACTAAAAAGAGAGACAGCTCGGCGCCATCTCTCTTCGTGCTGCGTTTTATTTCAGCTTCGTGTCCTCAAATTCAACGCACTGGTAGTAATTGTCAATTTTATAATTTAGCTTTTCAAGCGTTTCCTGCATCTGCGCCATGCGCTCGAGCAGCTTGGCGCGCTCCTCGATTAAAATTTCCTTGCGTGCCGCCCTTGTTTTGTCGCCCTGCTGAAACAGCGCCACATATTCAATCAGGCTTTCTACCGAAATGCCTGCTGTGCGCATGCATTTGGCGAAGTTTACCCAGTTACAGTCCGTTTCGGTGTAGTCGCGAATACCGCTTTCATTGCGGTTGACTGTCGGAATCAACCCGATACGCTCATAATAACGCAGCGTGTCCGCTGTAATGTCATACATTTTGCTTACTTCGTTTATTTTCATCCCGCTTACCTCCTGCCAGGATTGTTTTCCTGCTTTCTGCTTATATTTTAGCATTTGGAGTCAGCTCCAGGTCAAGCGTCCGCAAAATATTTTTTACAGGAACAGGCAGGCATATTTGTGATTTTCTCTTGCATAATGCTCGCATTCGTGGTAGAATAATGCAGTACAAGAAAATTCAGGAGGTGAAATTCGTTGCCGAACATTAAATCTTCCATCCGCAGTGTAAAGACCGACGCAGAACGTCGTGCTAAAAACGCTCCGATTAAAGCAGCTCTCCGCAATGCTTCCCGCAAAGTAGAGGCTCTGGCTAAAACCGGCGCTAAAGAAGACGCTCAAGCTACTATGGCTACTGCTTCCGGTTTGCTCGATAAAGCAGCTCGCAAAGGCATTATCCATAAGAATGCTGCAGCTCGCAAAAAATCCAGACTTGCAAAGAGAATCAACGCTATGGCTTAATTCTTACAAGCTGACCTGCTCTGAAAAGAGCAGGTTTTTTGCATTTCAGGGATAAATTTTTGCAGGCAGGCTAATCAAGATCATAATTGATGTAAGTAAAGCTCTCAATCACGTCATTATCATTCAGCGTGATAATCAGCTGCTTGGCAGGTCTGTCAAAGCCATCCGCATCAAGCACAGATTTTTCCCACACGATACTGTTTGTCGGCTCCTCAATATCAACAGCAGACTCGTGCCAGCCGATTCTCCGCATCATATCGTAAAAATTATTCCGCTCTTTCTGATCAAAATGCTGTCCGACTGCGTAGCCTGCCATCTCGCCGGGAGCCTTGTTAATCACTACCTGATAGGTTTTTCCGTCAAAGGCTCTCGTGTAGAACACTCGCGGACCTACCTGCACCTTATTAAGGTCATAAGCAATATTCATATCGTCGGCATGTTCTACTCTGCCCATGCTGTAGCCGGAGCCTGCTGCATAGCCGGCTGGATCGTTAATCCAGTTTGCCTCTACCGCAGCCTGAAAGCGTCCTTCATCTGAATGAGCATATTGGCCATCAGGCAACGCACCTATAAATTGGTTATACATGTAGCCTCTGTAGCCTTTTTCGGTAGTTCCGTATACCCACACATATTTACTGTTAGGTATAAACACTACCTTTCTTGCATAAAATTTATCGCCGTTTTGCAGCATAGTTACTACCTCACAGTTTGTGTTAGGCTCTGTTCTTAAGTTAACATCCGTAGCAATACATTGAGTTGCCAACGGCCAGCGCGGATGTTCATCAATAATATCCGAAAGATAACCGCCGCTGAGATGAGCAAAAGCGGTGTTGGCCAAGAGCACCATCCCCAAGGTCATGCCCAAAAACAAATTCTTTTTCATATGTATATCCCTCCCTTGATTGCATTACGAAATCCCTCAATCAACAAATTTCAGACACAGGCTGCTTATTTTGTACAACAAGCATCTGTCTTTCGGTTACCCGCAGAACATATACAGAGAATTATCAACCTTAAAGTTTTGCAATTCCTTTATATCTCCCCTGTAAGGGGAGGTGGCTGCGAGCACCGGCGAGCAGACGGAAGGGTTGTTACCGCTTCCGAAGCAGCAAAAGCTGTGTTCCTCAGCATCATTATAGCGTATAATAACAAAAGCATCCCCACACTTTTACTGCAAAAAGTGTAGGGATGCTTAATTTTTTTGTTAGCAGCAGTCATTTCACTGCCTAAGCCGCACGACCGCCTTACTCCCGGCAGACACCGCAACGACGGCAGCCGTCAAAGCACATCGGGGTAAATTTGCCGCTTTCGCTGCGCTGCAGCTCGGCCGCAAGATACTCCTGCGTCACGCCCATGTCCAGATGCTGCCACGGCAGCGGCTGGCCTACCTGCAGCTCGCGCTCCGCCAACTCCTCGGCATCAAGGCCCTCTTCCTTCAGCACCTGCTTCAGGCTGCGGCCTTCCACATGTGCCTTCAGCAGCGCTTCGCCGATACGTCTGCTGCCGCGCGCCAGCACGGACTGCACCACGGTTTCCTTCAGCGATTCGGTTATCAGCTTAATGCGCTTTTCCTTCTTCAGGCCATCGCCCAAAATTTTAAAGCGCTTCTTCAGCGTGCGTACATTACAAAGCGGCGCCCACTGGTACGGCGTAAATGGCTTGGGCACAAAGCCGTTGACCGAAATAACCAGCTCGCCCTTGTTGCCCACAGCATCCATCTTGGCACGCACGCGTTTAATCATCTCCACCGTTTCGACGATATCCTCGTCCTCTTCTCCCGGCAGACCGATCATATAATACAGCTTGATGTTGCGCATTCCGGCAGCAGCTGCCAGCTCGATAGAATTATAAACGTGCTCCTCCGTAATGCCCTTGTTGATAGCGGCGCGCATCCGCTCGCTGCCTGCCTCCGGCGCTACGGTCATTGTACGCTGTCCGCTCTGCGCCAGTGCATGGGCAATCTGCTCCGTGAGCATATCGGCGCGCATGCTGGCCACGGAAAACGGTATCTTGTGCTCTACCAAGTATTCCGTCAGCTCTGCCATCTGCGGATGGTCGGAAACGGCAGCGCCCATCAGGCCCACCTTTTTCGTACGCTCGGGACGCTTAGCGATATCTGCCAAAATATTTTCCAGCTTACGCGGACGCGGCTTGCGGAAGCAATAGCCTGCCATGCAGAAGCGGCAGTGACGGCCGCAGCCACGCGCCACCTCGACGATAAACATATCCTCAAATTCCGTTCCGCTCGTAACGATAGCAGAGGTGTGCGGATAAGCGTCGATATCACGCGCCCACTGGCGCGCTACCTTCGCAGGCGCACCTTCCTGCGGCAGCAGGGCGGTAAACTCGCCCTCGTCATCGTACTGCGCCGTATACAGGCTGGGAACATAAACGCCCGGCACCTGCGCCAGCGCCGCCAAGCGCTCTTGCTTGCTTTTCTCGCGGTAGATGGTATCCAGCACGTGCTGTACTGTTTCCTCGCCCTCGCCGATAACAAAGGCGTCAGCCACAGCAGCCAAAGGCTCGGGATTAAAGGTGGCACAGGGACCGCCGATAATCACCAAAGGCTCGCGCTGATTGCGCTCCGCCGCCCGCAGGCGGATATTGCCCAAATCCAGCACCGTCAGCAGATTATCATAGTCCATTTCAAAGGACAGCATGACGAAGATAACGTCAAAATCTGCCAGCGGACGCTGGTTTTCCAAGCTCAGCAGCGGTGTTTTGCTTTTGATATGCTCCTGCTGCAATCGTTTATCCGGCAAAAAGAAGCGCTCGCAGGCACTGTCGCCGCGCTCGTTAATCATCTGATACAAAATGTGCATCCCCAGGTTCGACATGCCCAGATGGTAGACATTGGGGTAAATAAAGGCTACCGGATGGCGTAAGCCCGGCGGATACACCTGCGCGCCGGTTTCATTTTCTCTTGTTTCTTTAATGTAGTTTTTGATTATCCAGGACAAAGCATTTCCTCTCCGAGTATCTATAATGTATTAAGAAAATATCAGCGCAAAATTACGCTGATATCCTCTTGTATTTTACTGATTTTTTTCTGCCAGCTTACGTTCAAACAAATCGATAACTGTTTTCAAAACCTTTAAGCGGGCATAATATTTATTGTTGCCCTCGACCACAGTCCACGGTGCATACGAGGTATCGGTGCGCACCAGCATTTCGTTGACTGCCGCTTCGTAGGCATCCCATTTATCACGGTTACGCCAGTCCTCGTCCGTAATTTTCCACTGCTTGTTGGGGTCATTCTGACGGTCATTGAAGCGTTTCAGCTGCTCATCCTTGTCAATCTGCAGCCAGAACTTGGCGATGGCGATACCATACTCGCTCCACTGCGCCTCCATGTCCTTGATTTCATCGTAGGCGCGCTGCCATTCCTGCGGCTTGGCAAAGCCTTCGATGCGCTCTACCATCACGCGGCCGTACCAGGTGCGGTCAAAAATTGCTATGTTGCCAGGCTGCGGCAGTCTGGTCCAGAAACGCCACTGATAATGGAACTGCTTTTCGACCACATTCGGCGCCGCAATCGGGTGCACATGAAACCCCAACGGGTCCAGTGCCGCCGTCAGTCTGCGGATAGCGCCGCCCTTGCCTGCAGCATCCCAGCCTTCAAAGCCGATAACAACAGGAATCTGCTCCTTGAACATTTCAATCTGCAGCTGTGTCAGCTTTTTCTGGTACTTATCCAGCTTTTCCTTATATTCTTCCTTGGTAAGCTCCTTGTTGGCGTCAATCGTGCTCAGCACATCGTAGGTGGCCGCGGTGCGCTTGTCGGCAGCAGGCTCTGCAGGCATCTGCACGGCTTTTTCGATAGCATCGGCAATCTTAGTGAAAACCTCCAGACGCGCGCTGCGCGGATCATCGTCGGCAATCAGGTGCCAGGGAGCGTTTACCGTATCGGTAGCCTCCAGCATTTTTTCGTAATGCGGCAAAAATTTATCGTAATCTTCGCTTTCATCAATCGCAGGATTCAGGTCACGCCACGCCTTGCCCAGTGTTTTGGCATTCTTGGCAATATTTTTCTTTTGCTGCTCCGGTGACAGATGCAGGAAAAATTTGAGCACAAGATAATTATCGTCCGTGAGCATTTTTTCAAAGTTGTTGATATGCTCAAAGGAAACAGCAGGATACTTGGTGTTATCCTCTTTATCCGCCAGCTCGTTGGCGTTTTTCAGATAATACCAGCTGCGGTGATAAACCGCAATATGTCCCAACGCCGGCAAACGCTTCCAGAAGGCGCCGAAAAACGGCTGCTCCTGCATTACGCCGCGCAAACGCACGCTGGAATAAACATTAAAGCCGCGGGCATCCATCTGCTGCATCATTTCGTTAATCAGCGCACTGCGGCGTGCACCGCGCCAGCCCTCAAACACGATGATAATCGGTCTTTTGGCGTCGCGGGCCAGGCGCTGCGCCTTTCCCAGGCGTTCACCCAGCACTTCCATCTGCCTGTTGTATTCTTCCTTGGACACTTTTTTACTCAAATCCAGCTTTTCCAGCATTCTCCAACATCTCCTTACTGTTTGCGAGAATCTTTAAATCAGCGCTCCTCGTAGGGGTTCAGAGCGCGCGGTTTTCCTAATACATCTGCCATGATAATGCCGTTGACCAGCGCCGCATGCTTCAGCTTTACGCGCTTTTTCGCTGCAGGCTGCGCCTGCGCGTAGCGCGCATTAAACGCTGCCGCAGCAGCGTTCATCTTCGCTTCATCATAGCTATAATCACCGCGGGGATCGTAATAAACCTTGCCCCTGTCATGCACTAGGTCTTCGTTTTCGCGGTGAATCCTGCCAGTGTAGTCATGCATTGCTTCGCCGTCACGGTGAACTCTGCTGCCATCATCACGGCGCACACGCGTTACGTCATGCACTACGCCTTGGCTGCTTTGACGCTTGCGTGCCTGCGCCTCCTCCGTCGTCTTTTTCAGACGGCGTTCAAATTCGGCAGCAAGTTCCTTAGGCTTAGCCTGCGTTTGCTGCTCTGCCTGCGTCGGCTCCGCCGTTTCCTGCGGCAGCTCCCGCTGTCTGCGGCGGCGGTTGCGCCTGTCCAAAAATACGTTGGCCAGCATTACGAGGACAAAAAGCAGGGGGATTAAATCACTGTCAAATAAACCGCCCATAAGCTGCACCTCGCTTATTTGCCGCCCTCAGGCTTTTCCTCGCCCTCCGGGCTTACCTCGGCAATCGTGCGACGCATCTGCGTATCTGCCTGAATATTGTTCAGGCGATAGTAATCCATTACGCCTAAGCGGCCGTTGGCCAGTGCCTCTGCCATAGCTGTCGGAACCTTAGCCTGTGCTTCTACAACCTTCGCCTGCATTTCCTGCGTATAGGCCTTCATTTCCTGCTCCTTGGCCACAGCCATCGCACGGCGTTCCTCAGCGCGTGCCTGAGCGATACGCTTATCTGCCTCCGCCTGGTCGGTCATCAGCGCAGCGCCGATGTTACGGCCTACATCTACGTCCGCAATATCAATGGAAAGAATTTCAAAAGCGGTGCCTGCATCAAGGCCCTTGTCCAAAACCGTTTTGGAAATATAGTCGGGGTTTTCCAGTACCTTGCTGTGGTCGGCGCTGGAGGCTACGTTTGTTACAATGCCTTCGCCGACACGCGCAATAATCGTTGCTTCGCCGGCACCGCCTACCAGGCGGTCAATGTTGGCGCGCACGGTTACGCGTGCCTTTACCTTCAGCTCAATGCCATCCTTGGCAACAGCGCTTACTACCGGAGTTTCGATAACCTCGGGGTTAACGCTCATCTGCACAGCCTCCAGCACGTTGCGTCCCGCAAGGTCAATGGCACAGCCACGCTCAAAGCTCAGCTCAATCTGCGCTCTATGGGCAGCAATCAAAGCGTCGATAACGCGGTCAACGTTACCGCCTGCCAGATAATGCGCCTCCAGCTGGTTGACGTTTACGTCAAGGCCCGCCTTATTCGCCTTAATCAAAGGCAGCACAATCTGCGACGCGGGCACACGGCGCAGGCGCATACCGATGAGGTTGAAAATGCCCACGTTAACACCGGCGGCAATGGCGGAAATCCACAGTCCCAACGGCACAAAGTTAAGAAAAATCGCTATACCGGCAATAGCAATGATTACTGCAAAGCCACTGCCGAAAACCATACTGAATAATAAATCCATAACGTCACTCCTTCGTTTGTTCTACAAAAATTTTGCTGCCCTCCACCCGCACAATAATCACGTGAGCAGACTTTTCGATATAATCTCCCTGACTACTCACGTCAAGACGCTTGCCGTCCACCAGAATCGTGCCTGCAGGACGCAGCGTAGTCAAGGCTGTGCCTCTTTTGCCCACCAGCATGCTCCAGTTTTTGCCGCCGGTGTAGCCCTCGCTGTTTTTTTGGCGTGTCCACAGCACAAAGGGATTATACTTGCTTTCCTTGGGCAGATACACGCACAGCAGCGTAATTACCAGCACCAAAAACAGATACACTGCCAACAGCACCAGCGCCGCCCAGGCATTGCCGCCCAAAACGTAAAAGCCGCCGACTGTCAGGCACACCATGCCGCTGACACCGAAAATTCCGAAGCCCGGCACAACAAATTCTATCAGCAGCAGGACAAGGCCCGCCAGCATAAAATAATATTCCAATGGCATGACTGCACCTCCTCAACGCTTGTACATTTATAGTATAGCAGAGTAAAAGCATGAAGTAAATTTAAAGTTTGGGATGCTGCAAGGCTGCGGACCATCTTCAAACAAAATCACCGGCGTGATTTAATTTAACGCTTACGTAACATCGCTTACGTAATATCAACTTCTTTCATAACTGAAAGAAGTTGCAAGAAAGGTTCGCGCTTTTTGGAAAGCGCGGCAAAACAAAAACTTTTTCGGGAAAAAGTTTTACCAAAAAGCTTTAAATAAGCTAAATCGCTTTGCTGGAAATAGCTATTTTTTCGTAGTTCTGCCGAGCGGTATACGCGGTAGTGTTTACAAATCTGTGGTTAGCTTATGCCCAGACTGGCGTGACTAAGGTTGGGGTTAACTGTAAGCTGAAATGCCTAAGGTTCGCATGAGCAGCTACGGGGTATCCAAGTATTTCGCTGTAAGACGCTAAAAAAGACCTTAGCATCAGCTTTTGCTGCTGCCAAGGTCTTGATTTTTATTCAGCTTCAGTTTTCCGCCAGCACCTGACGCAGCAGCTCCAGCGCGTTCGCTTCGCTCGCTTTGTTCGTGCCCAGCTCACCGCGGAAAGCACGTGCGAGGATGGATTTCTTCATCAGGTCGATGCTTGCCAGCGCCTGCTCCGCTGCCTGCTGGGCTGCGCGCTCGCGCGCCAGCAGGTCGTCGACGAGGCGCACGATTTCGTGCTGTTCTGAGAGGGCGGGGAGAGGAATATCCAAGTCATTCAATACTTTTAGATTTATATTTTTTTGTGCTGTTGCAGGTGCTTTGCTTTCTAATTCTTTTTGTTGCGTAGATAAATAGTAATACACATATTTATAACTATTTTTTTCATCAGTTGTTAGACCTACCACACTGTCAGGAAAACAACTATCATATGAAAGAATTGCAACTTTTCCTATATTAGCAGCAATAGTAATACAAATAGTATTTTTAGCAAATAACTTGCTTTGCTGCATTCCAAAATCACTCAAAGTTTGACTATGTTTTTCTATAAACATATCAGCATTGGCTACATCACCAGTTTGAATGAAAGGATAAATTCCTCCAAAAAGTCGCTCGTCATTTCTAGGTCTATACTTAGAACGACCTCTCTCGAGAACTCCAACTTCCCCCAGCTTCTTCTCTTCCCAACTTTCATCGCTCACGCCGTTTTCCCGACGCCACTGCTTGGTCAGCTCGCCCGTAAATGCCTTGTGCAGAATTGCTGCTTTGCGCACGGCAAAGCTGTCGGCAACCTCCTGCAGTCTTTCCTTCGCTTCATCCAGCTTAGCGAAAAGCACCTCGATGCGCTCAATGATGCGTTGCTGTTCGGAGAGCGGAGGGAGAGGGAAAGTCATAACGGACATTTTTTGACTACTTATATTCGGTTGAGCTCCACCGTATGCTGTGTTTAAAATTTCATTTTGCATATTAGCAATATAAAAGTTACGAAATTTTTCAATCAGTAATTCTTTGTTTTTTACTTTAATATTTCCAACACGTTGATTTAAATATGCTATGTTTGCAGACATATACACACCATTCTTGCCAGTAGTAGCGCCAGACATAGCTATTAACAAATCACCTTGATGAACAATAAATTTTTCATCAATATTTTCTTCTAAAGTTTTGATACAATCATCTAAATCTACATTGTTTTCTTTGATGTTGGAAATTCTTATTACCGGTATACCTTTTTCACTACTAAATTTATCGCTTTTAAATGCATAACCATTTTCAAAAAAGCATACTGCTCCAAGCCTCACCCACACCCAATTCTTCGGCACCTCATAAGGCTGTTCCTCAGCAGGCACCAGCGCCTGCTGCAAGCGTTCTTCTATTGTCAATGCTGTCTTTTTCTTTGGCATTGCCAGCTCTCCTTTATAAGCAAACATGTTATTGCTTTAATGTATAATTTATGATAAAATGTTTTTGACAACCGGTTCACGGGGTGGGATTGCCTTCATTCTCTACGAATGGAGGTGATGTCTATGGTATATTTCAGCTTTCAGGATTTAATGTCCTTTGGAATTTTTATCGTAGCATTACTTACGTTCATTTTTCAGAACAAAAAGTAAAAAAGTTACGGACATAGAAAAAACCGCCCCCTGACTTTCCCGAGTTCGGAGCGGATTTTTCTTAACTTACTCGGCAACCCACCTCTGTGGGCGGTTGTCTTTTTCTATGTCTAATATACCACACAATCCATAGCTTTGCAAGTTTTGGATTTGTGCAGGATGTAGTGAAAGGCTCCCCTCGGGGGGAGCTGGTGCCCGCAGGGCGACTGAGAGGGGTATGCTGTCTTTATGCTTTCTTATAGTGAACCCCTCTCCGTCATCGCTACGCGATGCCACCCGCCCCAGGGCGCCTTCTCTTGCCCTACGGGCAATTCACCTTGTCTCCCCAAGGAGAGGCTCTTCCCTTTCTTCCTTCATCCTTCAATCTCTACCTTTATCTTTGCAAGCTCCTCAGCTCCTGCGCCACACTCTGCAGCAAATCCACTGCCTCCGCCAGCTTTTCCGCAGCCTCCGCCGCACTTTCCGCCGGGTCCGGCAAATCCTCGTAATCCAGCACGCTGTCATCCTTAATCAGGCCCAAATCCAGACTGTTGCCCTTCTGCGCAATTTCCTCACGTGTAAAGCACTGCCAGCGCTCGTCCTCCACCTTGCTTCTGTCCTCTGCCGTGTAGGCAGCCTCAAAGCCGGCAAAGTCACTCGCCTTCAGCGGGTTCGTCTTGCCGAAGGACGGCATATTGGTGCGCAAATCATAAAACCACACGGCCTTGGTGCTGTCCTTATCCGTTTTTTCGCGCGTAAAGAAAAGTACGTTGGTCTTGACACCCTGCGCGTAAAAAATACCTGTCGGCAGGCGCAGAATAGTGTGCAGATTGCACTTATCCATCAAGTCGACACGAATCCTTTCGCCGTCACCGTCGGCAAAAAGCACATTGTCCGGCAGTACCACGGCAGCGCGCGCCTTGCCGTCAGCCTTCAAACTGCGGTAAATATGCTGCAAGAAGTTCAGCTGCTTGTTGCTCGTGGGATAGGTAAAGTCGTCGCGCGTTGCGCGCTCGCCGCCTTTTTTCGTACCGAAGGGCGGATTGGTCAGCACCACATCATAGCCCTGCATCTCCTTGCCCACGTTGGAAAGCGTATCACCCAAAATAATTTTGCTCTGGATGTCATGCAGCATGGCGTTCATCAGCGCCAAGCGGTGCGTATCATGCACCAGCTCGCAGCCGGTGAAGGCCTGCGTATATTCAAACTCCGCCGTTTCCTCATCCAAATCAAAGAAATCGTCCGTCTGCTCACGCACAAAATTGCTTGCCGCAATCATAAAACCAAAGGTACCGCAAGCAGGATCGTTACAACGCTCGCCGGCCTTGGGTGCCACCAGGCGCGTCATTACGTCAATCAGCACACGCGGAGTGAAGTACTGCCCGGCACCGCTCTTCTTTTCGTTAGCGTTTTTCTCCAGCAGTCCCTCGTAAAGATTACCCAAGCCCTCCTCCTTCGCGCTGAACCAGTCCAGCTCGTCAATCGTCCTGATAATCTTTTCCAGGTTCTTCGGCTCGTCGATGTTCGTCGCCGCGCCCTTGTAAATCTCCTGAATACGTCCCGTGCACCGCTCGCCCAGGTAATCAAGCAGCTCTTTGTAAAAGCTCTTCAGCTCCAATCCCTTGCGCGCCAGCAAATCATCCCAGCGATAGCCCTCCGGGATATTTTCCTCGCTGCCTGTTTCCTTGGCCATTTTCAAAAATAAAATATATGTCAGCTCCGTAACGTACTGATGATAGGTAATTCCGTCATCACGCAGCACGTTACACAAATTCCAGAGCTTCGCTACAATCTCCTGTGTATTCACGCAGTTTTGCCTCCATCTTCATATAAATAACCGTTGAATTCGCTCACGATATTATCCAAATCGTCGGCGAATATTTTTTGTGCCCGCGCATAACCGCCCAAGCGCTGCAAGCGCTTGTCCTCCTTAAAGGCCTCCACGCTCAAAATATCCTGCTGCTGCATATAGCTGCGGATAATATCCAGCCACTTCTGTTGGGCAGGCGTAAATTTGTGGTTTTTGTTCAGCTTGTCAAAGGCACGGCTCAGCTGTGAATTTTTGCTCACCAGCTCCGTTCCCAGCATATAGCGCCTTATGAGGCTGATAATGCCTGCCACCATCGTGCTGTTCGTGTATTCCGAATAGGCATCGTTCAGCTGCAGCGCCGTAAAGCCGTTGGCATCCAGCGTCAGCAGCAGCTCCTTCAGCTGCGCCTTCGTCAGATCCTTCGGACGGGTGCAAATGATATGCAGGGCAGCAATTTCGTTGGCGTGGCTCTTTAAATACGCCGCAAAATCGTTCAGATAATCTCCGGGCTTGGTCTTGTGCGCACCGTAGCCGCGTGTATGGCCGGTAAGCTCATCCTTGCCGTCGTAAATCATCCCGCCCATATTGCCGCCGGCACGGTATTTTTCCAGCTGCACCAGCGCCTCCTTATGCTGCAGCAAAAGCTCCTTGGCCTTGGCTGCATCCGCCTTCTGCAGCTCGCCGGCAAAGGCTGCCACATCCTTGCCCGTCGCCAGCACAAACTCCTTCTTCGTCTGCTCGTCCAGCCTGTTCACCTTGCGGCGCAGCTTTAAGGCCACCTGCTTGGCAATATCGGTAATCGCCTCCGCTGCCTCCGCTTCATCAAGCTGCTTGAGCAAATCCTGCACGGAAATCTGCGGATTGGCAACCGCAGGCATCGTCACCACCGGCTGCAGGCTGTTATATACGCCCACCGGGTCATAAATCTCAAAATGATCCTTGCCGATTTTATCGCAGCGGCGCGTCGCACGCCCCAGCATCTGCTCGAACAGGATACGCGATTTCACGCAGCGCATAAACACCAGCGTCGTAATCTCCGGCACGTCGATGCCGGTAGTCAGCAAATCCACCGTCACCACAATGCTGGGGAAGCGTTCATTCTTGAAGCGTTTGATTTTCTCCTGAATCTTTTTCTGGTCACCGTTAGCCACGCTGCCGGTAATCTTCATAATCGCGTCGCCGTCCAGATTATCCTTGGCATAAAGCTCCTGCAGTATGCTCACAATCATATCGGCATGCGCATCGGTCGCAGCGTAAATGAGCGTCTTGCCGTAGGTTTCCGGCGCGTCGGGATAAAGATTTTTGGCAATCTCCGCCAGCACGGCCCTATTGAATTCCGGCACGATAACACGGCGGTTGAACTGGTCGACATCAAAATCTATATCATCGTCCAAATAAGCTGTATCAAGCTCGCCGGTCTGCTTGTTAATATATTTAATAACAGCGCCCTTTTTGAGCTTTATTCCCTCTTCGCTGAGCTTAGTTGTCAGCTGATGCGGTGCGTCATGGTCAATAAGATAACCGTCCAGCACAGCCTCGCGATAGGTGTAGGTATAAACAGGCTCGCCGAAAATTTCCGTGGTCTGCAAAGCAGGCGTTGCGGTAAGCGCAATTTTTACCGCGTTAAAATAATCCAGCACATAGCGGTACTTGCTCTGGTAATCGCGCTGGTCGCGATAAAGCTGCTCCGCCTCCGCCATTTCCTTATCCAAAATATAACCGCGGTGCGCCTCGTCGATAATAATCAAATCGTAATCGCTGACTGCGGGAATACGCTCCTCGCTTTCGGCGTACATAATGCGCTTCATCATGCCCTGTACGGTAGCAACGTGCACGGCGGTTTCCGCATCAATCAGCTTATCGGTAAGCTCCTTGATATTGTAAATCTGGTCCAGCGTCTGCAGGCTTTCCAGCTTCACCTCTTTAAAGACATCCTGCGCCTGCACGCCCAAGGCGTTACGGTCAACAAGAAATAAGATGCGTTTAAAGCGTTTCGCTTTCAAAAAGCGGTAAATCATGCCCAAAACCGTGCGTGTTTTGCCGGTGCCCGTGGCCATCGCCAGCAGCGCCGTCCGTTTGCCGCAGCGCACTGCCTCATCCACCGCCTGCACAGCCTTCAGCTGATAATCGCGCAGATGCAGTCCGTTTTCATCCTGCAAAAAGTCATACGGCAGCGCATCGAGAGCAGCGTTGCCCTCCGCAGTATTTTCCTGCAGCATTTCCTTCAAGCCTAAGGGAGAAGGCCAGCCTGCCATAGCACGCGGTATATTGCCGCTTTGGCGCAAATCCGCAAACCAGATGCCGGATTTCGTCTGCAGCTGCTGCACATAAGGTCTGCCATTGGCAGCAAAAACAAAGGGCACCTTAAAATTCTGCCACTGCCCCAGCAAATATTCCGCATCGCATTTTCTCACAGCGCGCGCGTAATCCTTGCATTGATAGCTGATAACGCCGGAAATATCCGTGTCCCACTTTTTCGCCTCGATAAAGCCCACAAGCTCCGTGCCGATAAAAAGTGCGTAATCGGCGTAGCCCTTTTCCTCATTGCCCGGCACCTTGTCCGTAGGCCATTCGGCAATCGCCAGATTGCGTCCCTTAACAGGACGGCAGCCCTTGCTGTAACGCAAAGCAGTGGTGTCCGCCTCCCAGCCAACCTGACGCAGCTGCTCGTCAATCAGGCAGCGTGTTTCCGCTTCCGTCTTAGGGCGCTTGTTGGCAGCCTGCAAATTTGCCTGACTGCGTTCCTTGTGCGGCAGCGGCACGGCCTGCTGCGCCTTCTCGTTATCCTGCTTGCGCAGGCGCGCTTCCTCCGCCTTATCCTTGGCAGTTTCAGCAAAGGCTGCCTCCGGCTGCTCCGCAGGCAAATGATATTCCGTGGGCTGATAGGTATAATCACCGTACACCTGCATAAACCATTCGCAAAGGCTGTACGCCTGCGGCAGCAGCAGCTTAGCCTTCTGCAGCGAATCTGTTCCTTCATGACGTGCCTCATTGCCGCCCAAGCGCAGGCGGTGCATAATGCGTGCCAAATCCTCGGTGATATACTCTTCGTTTTCCAGCAGGCGGATTTTGTTTACCAGTGTATCCTTCATCTGATAAGGCATTGCTATATTGTCAAAGTCAAACATTTTATTAACGATATCTTCGCACAGCAGTCCCAGCTTAAAAAGGCAGGAGTTGGAATCGCTGTACAGATAGCGCTCCGCGAACTCGCCTGTTTTTTCCAGACCGGGAAATTGTGTGCGTAAAAAGCTGAAGTTAGATGCCATAAAAACGGCCTCCTTTGAGCTGTAAAAAAGATAATAATATATTTATATTCGCCTTGAAACAAAATTTACCTGCTGAATATGTTTTCGCAAAAGATCTTGCCGCTGCAATAAAAAAGCCGCCTGCCCTCCTGTACGAAGAAAGCAGGCAGTCCTTCGGTCCGCTAACCGCTATAAAGTAAAATAACCGCGCCAAGATTTCTCTTAGCACGGTTATCAGTTGTTATTTGAGCAATTCACGAACCATAACGTTAATACGTTTGCCATCTGCACGGCCTTTGGTTTTTGCCATAACTGCCGGCATTACCTTGCCCATATCCTTGGGACTTGTAGCGCCAACAGCAGCAATAACTTCTGCCACGATAGCCTTCAGCTCGTCATCGCTGAGAGCTTCCGGAAGATATTTTTTCAGTATAGCAATTTCTTCCTTAGCTTGGGCAACCAATTCGTCACGACCTGCTTTTTGGAATTCCTCAACAGAATCCTGACGCATTTTGACCTCTTTCATCAAGACAGCCAGAACCTCATCATCTGTAAGTTCCTTTTTGTCATTGATTTCAACATTTTTAATATTAGCACGCACCATGCGGATAACAGACAAACGCAGTTTACCTGCTTCTCTGTCCTTCATGGCCTGCTTCATATCAGCAGTCAATTGGTCTTTTATAGACATACAGCCCGCCTCCAATTATCTGGTTTTACGTTTTCTGGCTGCTTCGGATTTTTTCTTACGTGCAACGCTCGGCTTTTCATAGTGCTCGCGTTTTCTTACCTCAGAAAGAATGCCTGCCTTTTGGGTTGCTCTTTTAAATCTGCGCAGTGCGCTGTCTAAAGTTTCATTCTTGCCAACTTTAATTTCTGCCATCTGTTCTCCCTCCCTCCACACACTTAGGGAAGTGTATATGCAAATTAAGTTTTCAGCTGTTGCCAGCTAAAAACACTTACTGATTAATTATACAAGAAAAGACAAGCATTGTCAAGGTTTAGCACGGGGGCCAACCCAAAGCTTTGCCGCCAATTACGTGAATGTGTAAATGTTTTACTGTCTGACCGCCTTCATCGCCGGTGTTGATAACAACGCGGAAGCCTTTTTCGGCAATTCCGGTCTTTTCAGCGATCATTTTAACCTTGCCTAGCATGTATGCAACCAGCTCGGGATCCGCAGTAGTGATGTTAGCTGTGTGGTCCTTAGGCATCAGCAGCACATGAACCGGAGCAGCCGGAGCAACGTCATTGATAGCAATCATTTTATCATCTTCGTACACTTTGGTAGAAGGGATATCGCCCTTAATGATTTTGCAAAAAATACAATCCTCAGCCATTTCATGTCCCTCCTCTCATTTATCGTATCTAGTTATATTCTGTATTTATTTCTTTTATCCTGCTAAAGAAATAATTTTTTCACAAATTAATTCAATTCGCCCAGTAAAAAATCCTCTTTGATGCCGGTAATTTTTACCTTGGCAATGGTGTTGGCAAGCTCCGCCGTTCCCGGAACGACAACACGCAGGTACGGTCCGCACAGGCCCTCCATATGCTCATCGTCCACAGGCTGCTCAAACAGCACCTCTTCCACCTTGCCGACAGTGCTCTGCAGCATTTGCTGATGCAGCTCCTCGTCAACCTTCGCCAGACGCGCCGCACGCTCACTCTTCACTGCCTCATCCACCTGCTCCTTCATTTCGGCTGCAGGGGTTCCCTTGCGTTTGGAATAAGGGAAGATGTGCATTTTGGCAAAGCCGCATTTCTTGGCAAATTCCAGTGTAGTTGCAAAGTCCTCCTCAGTTTCGCCGGGAAAGCCCACGATGACGTCCGTAGTAATTGCCACATCAGGCACCTGCGCACGGATTTCGTTCACCAGCTCTGTAAAGCGTTTGGTATCGTAAGGACGGTGCATAGCGCGCAAAATCTTGTCGCAGCCACTTTGCAGCGGCAAATGCAGGTGACGCTGCAGGCGCGGTTCCTCTGCCATCAGCTGCAGCAGGCGCGGTTCCACCTCCACGGATTCCAAAGAACCGAGGCGCACACGCTGCACGCCTTCAACGCTCAGCGCTGCCTTTACTGCGTCATACAAAGTAACGTGCTTGCCTTCCTTCGCCAGCTCCTTGCCGTAGCAGCCAAGGTGAATGCCGATGAGCACAACTTCTTTGTAGCCTGCGGCAACCAGCTTGCCAACCTCCTCACGGATGCTTTCCAGGCTGCGGCTGCGCAGCGGACCGCGGGCAAAGGGAATAATGCAGTAGGTGCAGTATTGGTTGCAGCCCTCCTGAATTTTGAGGAAGGCGCGGGTTTTATCGGTTTCCGTGCCAACGCCCAGCTCTTCGAACTTAGTATCCACAGTCATCTGCTGCACATTGTCCAGAATCTCCGTGCGCTTGTGCTCCAGCGCTTCTTCGACCAGCTCCACAATGCGGCCGCGCTCCTGATTGCCAATGATTACATCAACCCCTTCGATAGCACGCACCTCCTCAGGCGCAGTCTGCGGATAGCAGCCGGTGACAACCACCAAGGAAAGCGGATTATGACGCACAGCGCGGTTGATAATCTGACGCGATTTGCGCTGACCGGTATTGGTAACAACGCAGGTATTAACTAAATAAACGTCTGCCGGTTCACCGAAAGGCACAACCTCATAGCCCGACGCACGGAAAATCCCCTCCATGCTGGCAGTATCGGCCTGATTAACCTTACAGCCCAGCGTATAAAATGCAATTTTTCTCATCTATGTTTAATCTCCTAAATCTCCGGTTTCATAAAAAATCGCTGAAATAGCGACAAGTCCTGCCGTTTCCGCACGCAGAATGCGTCTTCCCAGCGATACGGGCACAGCTCCTGCTGCACGTGCCGCATCCAGCTCCGCCTCGCTGATGCCGCCCTCAGGACCGATAATCAGCAGCAAATCTGTCAGCGCGCCCTTCGCCTGAGCCTCCTTCAGCGCCGCCTTCAGGCTCTTTTTATCCTCGCACTCGTAAGCGATAATCTTCGTAGCGCAGTCATTCGCCGCCAGCATCTGTGCCATCGTCTGCACTGGCTGCACCTCGGGAATAATATCGCGCTTGCTCTGCTTGGCAGCGGATTCAGCAATCTTCTGCCAGCGCTCCACCTTCTTGGCAGCCTTAGCACCGTCAAGGCGTACTACGGAATGCTCCATAGCCACAGGCACCACGCTGTAAGCGCCCATCTCCACAGCCTTCTGGATGATGAACTCCATCTTCTCGCCCTTCGCAAGGCCCTGCGCCAAAATCAGGCGTACCACCGGCTCATGGCTTTCCGCCAGCTTCTCCAGGCAATGCACAGTCACGCACTTGCTGTCAATCGCAGTAATCTCCGCCAGCGCGCTCACGCCGTCATCACTCACAAGCTGCAGCTGCGCACCTGGCTGCATCCGCAGCACCTTGCTGATATGACGCGCATCCACGCCCTCAATAGTCATTGTTTCGTTATATAATTGCGGTACAAAAAAACGATGCATATAGGTTTCCTTTCTGTAAAAATTGATATCCCTCTCTGCCTCACTACGTTCGGCACCTCTCCCCTAGGAGAGGCAAGAAAAGAATCACAAAGGACAAGAGAGGCTCCCCTCGGGGGGAGCTGTCGCCTGTAAGGCGACTGAGAGGGGACTGCTTAAAGCTTTAACGAGCAATCGCTATATCGTATAGCGAATAAAAATTTTAGCAAATGAGTGTCCGGAACCATAGAAGCAAGGGTACGTAACATACTGTTATCGTCTGCCAAATTTTACCGCTGCTTCGTCCTGGTTCCACACGAAAATTGCGTTGTGCCGCAGGCACGGGAAAATTTTTCCTGAGCGGAACGTTATGGCAATTGCGACGCCCTCGCTTCCCCCTCTCCGCCTCGACAAGCTCGGCACCTCTCCCCTAGGAGAGGCTCTCTTCTATCGCACACGACATAAAACTTCTTACTTCTTCTTCATCTGCATAACAACCCAGCCGGCGCGATGGTCAACCGCGTCAACATAAAGGCCCTGCGCCTGCGCCGCAGCCTCCACATCCGGCATACGCTCCTCAATAATACCGCTCGCCAGCAGCACACCGTTGTCATTCAGCTTCTGCGGAATATCCTGCAGCAGCATAATAACAATATCGGCAATAATATTAGCGATAATAACATCAGCCTTGCCCTCGGTGCCATGCAGCAAATCGCCCTCGCGCACCTCAATCTGCTCGCTCAAGCCATTATCCGCAACATTCTCCTTCGCCACGCGCACAGCCACAGCGTCAATATCCACAGCCTTAACAGACTTAGCGCCCAGCATCGCTGCAGCAATCGCCAGAATGCCACTGCCGGTGCCAACGTCAAACACGGTAGAATCAGGCGTAATAACCTTCTCCAGACGCTCCATCATCATATTGGTAGTGTGATGCGTGCCTGTACCGAAGGCCATACCAGGATCGATTTCAATAACATGCTCGCCTTCCTTAGGAGCATACTCTTCCCAGCTCGGCTTAATAACAAGGCTCTTGCCCACATGAGTAACATGGAAATACTGCTTCCATTCGTTAGCCCAATCCTGCTCGCTCACCTTGCGGAAGCGGGTATTGCCAAAGCGATACTTGCCGATGCGCTCCTCAATCAGTGCCAGCTGCTCGTCAATCTCCGCCAAGCGTTTTTCCAGCTTCTCATCATCAGCATAATAAGCGCTGACAGTAACAACCTCGGTATTCTCCTGCTCGGGAATATCGCACAGCTCCCAGGTACCGCTGTTTCTCAAATCATTAATCAGCTGCGGGTCCTCAATCGCAACTCCCTTAGAACCGATGCTCGTCAGCATATCCGCTACAGCCTCAACTGCTTCATGCGTTACCGCTACATTAACTTCTATCCACTGCATTGTATGCACTCCTTTGAAAATTATTCATTATATTATTATACACTATCATAGCAGGAAATGTACACAATCACTTGACGCAATGCGCCAATCAATTTATACTTGATGTAGTACTTTATACTATAATAATTAAGGGAAAGAAAAGAAGGTAACCAAATGCTCTCATTAGACAAAATTTATCATGCAGCCTTCATCCTTAAAAGCGTAGCACGTAAAACAGATTTAATAGCTGCTCCGCATTTAAGCGAAGGCAACAACTTGTATCTGAAAACAGAAAACCTGCAGGTAACAGGCAGCTTCAAAGTGCGCGGTGCCTACTACAAAATCAGCCAGCTGACACCCGAGGAAGCAAGCAAGGGCGTTATCGCCTGCAGCGCCGGCAACCACGCGCAGGGCGTAGCCTTGGCTGCAACCAGCATGGGCATCAAAAGCGTCATCTGCATGCCGGACGGCGCCCCGATTATGAAGGTAGAGAACACCAAGCGCCTGGGCGCACAGGTGGAGCTTGTTCCCGGTGCCTACGACGAAGCACATGACCGCGCCGTACAGCTGCAGGAAGAAACCGGCATGACCTTTATCCATCCATATGACGACGAGCTTGTTATTGCCGGCCAGGGCAGCATCGGTCTGGAAATTTTGGACCAGCTGCCGGATGTAGAAGCAGTAATCGTACCGATTGGCGGCGGCGGCCTTATCAGCGGCGTAGCCTTCGCTATCAAAAGCCTGCGTCCGGAGGTTAAGGTTTACGGCGTACAGGCAGCAGGCGCAGCCAGCATGTACAACGCCTTCCATGACCATAAATACGAAACACTGGAGCACGTCAGCACCTTTGCCGACGGCATTGCTGTAAAAACTCCGGGTGAAAACACCTACGAGCTCATCAGCAAATATGTTGACGATATCGTTACCGTAAGCGAGGACGAAATCGCAACTGCAATTTTAACCCTGATTGAAAAGCAAAAGCTTATTGCCGAGGGTGCAGGCGCAACTCCGGTAGCAGCAGCGCTGTTCGACAAGCTGCCGATTAAGGGCAAGAAAACTGTCTGCGTTGTATCCGGCGGTAACATCGACGTTAATATTCTTTCGCGTGTTATCACCCGCGGTCAGGTTACCAGCGGCCGCAGAGTCAACCTTGTTATCATGCTGGAGGACCGTCCGGGCCAGCTGCTCAAGGTCAGCGAGATTATCAGCCAATGCGGTGCCAACGTTGTCGGCGTACACCACAACCGCAGCGATGCCAACATGGCCATCACCGGCTGCTTCCTCAAACTGGAGTTGGAAACACGTGATGCCGCACAAATCAAAGAAATCGAAGACAAGCTGACGGCAGCATGCTTCAAGCTGGTCAGCGACCAAACTGCAGCACAGCATTAACAACAAAAAAATTACCACAGCCTACATAAAATGTAAGCTGTGGTTTTTTATTTTATTAAGTGGAGGAGAGTTCACGACGCATATGTTGCGTTATACCCACTCTTACTCTACGGTAACGCTCTTAGCCAAGTTTCTCGGTTTATCTACGTCTAATCCTTTGGAAACACTCACATAATAACCCATAAGCTGCAGCGGAATAACTGCCAAGCTGGTCATGAAATGCTCGTCAGTCTTAGGAATATACACTGTGAAATCAGCGGTATCTTCAATATTATAGTTGCCATAGGTAGTCAGGCCCATCAGATAAGCGCCACGGCTGCGGCACTCAACCATGTTGCTGACAGTCTTTTCATAAAGCTCGCTTTGAGTCAGTACGCCAATAACAAGAGTACCGTCCTCAATCAGGCTGATAGTACCGTGCTTCAATTCGCCGGCAGCATAAGCCTCACTGTGGATATAGGAAATTTCCTTCATCTTCAGGCTGCCCTCCAGGCTGACAGCGTAATCCAGACCACGGCCGATAAAGAAGATATCCTTAGCGTTTACCTGTTTAGCTGCAAACCATTGGATACGTTCCTTATCTTCAATAATCTTTTGGATTTTATCCGGCAGCTGTGCCATTTCCTGAATCAGCTCCAGATATTTAGCTTCATCAATAGTACCGCGAACAATAGCAAACTGAATTGCCAGGCAGTAAGCAGCAATCAGCTGAGTGCTGTAAGCCTTAGTAGTTGCAACGGCAATTTCCGGACCTGCCAGAGTATAGAAAACATTATCAGCTTCGCGGGCAATGGAGCTGCCTACTACGTTGACGATGCCAAGAGTTTTGATGCCCTTTTCTTTAGCCAGACGCAGAGCTGCCAAGCTGTCGGCAGTTTCGCCGGACTGGCTGACAATGATAACCAGCTCGTTCTTGCTCAGCAGAGGCTTGCGGTATCTGAACTCGGAAGCCAGCTCGGTACGAACAGGAATCTGTGCCAAATCTTCAATAACATACTGTGCTGCCACACCTACATGGTAAGCACTGCCGCAGGCAACGATGCAGATCTGGTCAATCTTTTTGATATCCTCGTCGCTGAGGCCGACAGCGCTCATATCCAGCTTGCCGTCAACCAGTACGGAATTCAAAGTATCGCGTACTGCCTTGGGCTGCTCGTGGATTTCCTTCATCATGAAATGCTCAAAGCCTGCTTTTTCGGCAGCTTCGGCATCCCATTTGATTTCGGTCAGCGGTTTTTCGATTACTTCTTCATCAACGTTGTAGAAGGTAACCTCGCCGTTAGCCAGACGAGCCATTTCCAGATTGCCGATGTAATATACCTTACGGGTGTATTTCAAAATAGCAGGCACGTCGCTGGCAACATAGCATTCGCCGTCCTGTACGCCGATAATCATCGGGCTGTCCTTACGGGCAACATAAATTTCACCGGGATATTCCTTGAACATTACTGCCAAAGCATAGGAGCCGCGCATACGGATCATGGCATGGCTCAAAGCATCGGTCGGAGTATGCTCGTACTTTTTATAGTAGTAGTCAATCAGTTTAACGGCAACCTCGGTATCAGTCTGAGAATAGAAGGTATAGCCGTTATGCAGCAGCTTTTCCTTCAGCTCCTGATAGTTTTCGATAATACCGTTGTGTACAGCAACTACATTGCCATCAGCACTTGCATGCGGATGCGCATTAGTTTCGGAAGGTTCGCCATGGGTTGCCCATCTGGTATGACCGATACCGCAGGTACCAATGAGGCTTTGTCCGCCATTAGTTTTGGCATAAAGCTCCTTCAGACGACCTTTAGCTTTAACAATCTGCACCTGTGCACTGCCATCGCGCACTGCGAGGCCGGCAGAATCGTAACCACGATATTCAAGCTTAGACAGACCATCTAACAGAATAGGCGCTGCCTGCTTATTTCCACAAAATCCAACAATACCACACATAAATACTTTTCCTCTTTTTCTACTATTTTTTTCTTTTTGCCTTATGCTTCAAAGCCATTAGGGTTGTTCTTCTGCCAGTTCCAGGAATCGCGGCACATGTCCTCAATACCCAGCTCTGCCTTCCAGCCCAGCTTTTCCCACGCCTTTGACGGATCTGAATAGCAGGTGGCAATATCCCCTGCACGACGTTGGTCAATTACATAAGGTATCTTAATTCCAGTAGCCTTTTCAAATGCTTTGACTAAATCCAGCACTGAATAGCCAATACCTGTACCAAGATTATACACCTCTACGCCGCATTTGTCATCTATTGCCTGCAAAGCTTTCACATGACCTTTAGCCAAATCCACTACATGAATAAAGTCACGCACGCCAGTACCATCAGGAGTGGGATAATCATTACCAAAAACATGCAGTCGCTCCAGCTTGCCAACAGCTACCTGAGTAATATACGGCATCAGGTTATTGGGAATGCCATTGGGATTTTCTCCAATCAGACCGGAGCTGTGCGCACCGATAGGGTTAAAGTAACGCAGCAGAACCACATTCCACTCCTGATCAGCTACATACATATCACAAAGTATTTGCTCCAGCATCGACTTTGTCTGGCCATAAGGATTAGTGCACTGCCCTTTAGGACAGGTTTCCGGAATAGGCACTACAGCAGGATTACCGTAAACAGTAGCCGAAGAGCTGAAAATAATATTCTTACAGCCTGCTTTACGCATTACGTCCAGCAGTACCAGAGTACCGGAAATATTGTTCTCATAATACTCCAATGGCTTCTGTACCGATTCGCCCACTGCTTTCAAACCGGCGAAATGAATACAGCAGTCAAAGCTATGCTCATCAAAAACTTTTTGCAGGCCGGCACGATCCCTGATATCAGTTTCATAAAAAGGGATTTGCTGACCGGTAATTTTTTCTAAACGCTGCAGTGCCAGCCTGCTGGAATTAACAAGATTATCTACTACTACAACACTGTGACCAGCTTTAAGCAGTTCAATGACAGTATGCGAGCCGATGTAACCAGCTCCGCCTGTGACTAAAATATGCATTTTTTCACCTCAATTTTTTCGCATCAGGCAGCTATTAATTCCTGCCTACAGTATTATTTTACAACCTGTCGCCTTAAACTAAGGTGAACAAGCTAACTGTTTTTTTCATAATTTCTGTTTAACTGCCGATAATCGGCTTATTTTCCATAGTATTTACCAGCTTAGAAAGCTGCCATTTTATTGTTTCCGCCGGCTTTTCATAATTACCCATTTCACGCAGTCCGCTTTCACGCACACGTTTTTTCAGAAACTTATTGCCATCCTTTTTATAAACGAAAAGGTCTGCAGACGCTGCAACGCGTACATAGGTATCGTTGTCAAAGCGCATGCTCCAACCGCTCACAAGTGTTTCGTCCATTTCATAGATGCGTGCAACAACCAGCACATCTATTTTGCTTTTTTCCGCCAAAGCGGCTAAAGATGCTGCATCCAGTTTCACACCATCACGCACAGCCTGGCTCACCAGCATCTGAGGCTCGCCGCCATCTATAATCTGATAATATGGGAAACGATAGGCCAGCTTGACCATCTGGCGCCACTCCTTATAAACAGCGCCGTCCACACCGCCGTCCTGGTCGATAACCACAAAGCCCACAGGACGCTCCGCAAAATCTGCCCGCGCCGTCTGCGGTACCAAGGCTGTAAACAAGGAGGCAAATACTACTAAAAAGCAGATTTGCAGCAGCCATCTAATTTTTTTCATAAGTATCACCTGCCAATTAATCGGCATCCGCTGCCAACAGCAGCTCAACAGCTCCGCGTGTCACCTGCACCATATAGCCGAAGGCACGCTGATAAACATCAGGCGGTGCCACGCTTTCGCTCTGCGTGCGCTTAACTACCACGCCGCAGACAGCGCCTGCCTTTAAGCCCAAGGCCTGTGAGGTCACGAACAAAGCGGAGGTTTCCATTTCATAGTTCAGCACGCCCAGCGCCTGCCATTCCTGCATTGTCCCACGGAACCGGCGCGGTACATAGCCGGTAAAGCTGTCGTAACGCTCCTGCCCCGGCCAGAAGGTGTCGCTGGAGGCCGCAATGCCCAAATGATAGGGAGCACCGGCATTCTTGGCTGCCAGTACCAGTGCGGTTGTCACCTCAAAGCTGGCAACAGCAGGAAATTCCAACGGCGCATAATGCTGCGAGGTGCCGTCAAGGCGAACAGCTGCCTTATCAATAATAATATCACCGAGATTAACCTTTTCCTGAATAGTTCCCGTCGTACCGAAGCGGATAAGCTTTTTGATGCCCATACGCGCCAGCTCTTCCAGACAAATTGCTACGGAAGGACCGCCCATACCCGTAGAGCAGACAAGTACCGGAGTATCGCTGATTTTAGTCAGCCAGCTGGTGTATTCGCGATGGCTGGCAATAAAGCTTGCATCACTGCCCAAGGCCTTCGCTAAAGGCTCCACACGTCCGGGGTCACCGGGAAGCACGGCAACAGTTGCGCCCTGCAGCTGCTGTGCCGAAAAACCTACATGGTATAAAATCTCCTCAGGTGCTGCGTAATGTTTGCTCATATTGTCCACCTCTTTCAAAACAAGTCCGCTTTAGTTCCGGTAATGGTTGGTTCTATTTCCATATAATCGGCAATCGTCTGTCCTATATCGGCAAAAGTCTGCATAGGCTTAAGCTGCTTGCATTCAATGCCTGCTCCCGAAAAGAGTACGGGAATTTTTTCGCGCGTATGGTCCGTGCCGCTCCAGCTGGGGTCATTGCCGTGATCTGCCGTCATCAGCAGCAAATCGTCCGGATGCAGCAGCGCTGTGATTTCCGGTAATCTGCTGTCGAAATATTCCAGTGCCTCGCCATAGCCCTGAATGTCACGGCGATGTCCGTAGGAGGAATCAAAGTCAACAAAATTGGTAAAGACAATGGTATTGTCCGGAGCATCGCTCACAGCCTGCTTCGTAGCATCCACCAGCTTATCCAGACCACCGGCCGCATAATGCTTCGTAATACCGCGATGCGCAAAAATATCGGCAATCTTGCCTACGGCGTAAACGCTGCCGCCGGCTGCAACCATTTTATCAAGCAATGTCGGCTGCGGTGCCGGTACTGCGTAATCGTGACGGTTGGTTGTGCGGGTAAAATCCGCAGCACAGGTGCCGACGAACGGACGCGCTATTACCCGGGCAATATTATACGGCTGCACCAGCTTAAAAGCCAGCTTGCACAAATCATACAAGCGCTCCAGGCCAAAGGCTTCCTCGTGCGCCGCTATCTGCAGCACGCTGTCGGCGGAGGTATAAATAATCGGCTTGCCGCTTCTTACATGCTCCTCGCCCATCTCCTTGATGATTTCGGTACCGCTGGCATGACATTCGCCCAGCACGCCAGGCAAATTGCCTTGGCTGATAATTGCATCCACCAGCTCCTGCGGAAAGCATTTCGGCACATCTGGGAAATAGCCCCAGTCAAATTTAACCGGCACACCGCTGATTTCCCAATGTCCGCTCAGTGTATCCTTACCGCGGCTAACCTCCTGCGCATAGGTATAAGCACCGATTGTATGCTCGGAGCCCAAGCCTGCCGGCAACGCTTCGCCGCGGCTCAGCTCGGCAGCTGCCTGCAGTCCGTGCTCAGCCAGATGCGGTAAATGCAGCGGCTTCGGCGCTTCGCCTGCGTGACGCGGATTTTTCGCCAGCCAATCGCAGATATGGCCCAAGGTATCTGCACCCTTATCACCGTAAGCTTCGGCATCATGGGCATAACCGATACCGAAGGAATCCAACAACAGAATAATAGTACGAGCCATTTTTTCACCTGCTTTCTTAAGCAAAAGGGAGCTGCTAACACCAACGCTAAACAACTCCCCTAAAATCAGAATCCTAAACTTTCACCGACTAAAATGACTTTAATGCGTCCCTTATTACGACTGGTACGCGTTATAACAATCTGCGAGCAGATGCAGTCCGCAGAAAGGCAATCACCGCAAAGGCCGGCTTTATAGCAGGGTGTCTGCAGGCCTGCAAACTTCTTGGCATTTATCGGCGCCGCTACATTGCGCGCTCTGTCCATGGCAGCCTCCAAGGAGCCTGTAACTTTATTCAGACCGGCAACAACAAGCACCTGCTTCGGTCCGTAAATCAAAGCGGCGCAACGGTTGCCGTTACCATCGATATTTACCAGCTGACCATCACTGCTGATGGCATTGCTGCTCATTAAATATGTATCACATAAAAGCGCCTGACGCATCAATTCTGTTTTTTCTTCCGGAGTTGCTGCCGCAGCTCTGTCGATAACCTTATTGCGCTCCTTTACTGCGCCCAAAAGGCCTATTTCATCAATCGTTACAGAACCGCCCCATGAAACAACATCCTCCTGCGGAATCAGCGCCAATGCCTGCTTAAGCGCTGCCTGCTTATCAGCACAATAATAAGCATCAAAGCCACGCAGCTTCAATTTTTTTACCAAAGTTGCGCCCAAAGCCTCATTGCGTAATATTTCAGCCTGCTGCATAGAATCTCCTCCTGTTCCATTAACAAGCTACTGTTGATTATTCTTCGATATCACCAATTGCTACTTCATCAATGCCGTCTTCCTCTGCCAGGTATACATTGATAGCTTCCTTATGGGAGGTAGGAACATTTTTGCCGGCAAAGTCAGCACGGATCGGCAGCTCGCGATGTCCGCGGTCAATGAGTACTGCCAGCTGAATAGCCTTCGGACGGCCCATATCCATAACCGCATCAAGAGCAGCGCGGATAGTACGACCGGTGTACAGCACATCATCAACAAGAATTACGGTTTTGCCGTTCAGATCCAGGTCAATTTCTGTACCGTGTACAATAGGGTTATATGCAAGAGTAGACAGGTCATCACGATAAAGAGTGATATCCAGCATTCCTACCGGCAGCTCAACATTCTCTATATCTTTAATTGCTGCTGCCAGACGTTCCGCAATAGGTACACCGCGGGTACGGATGCCGACAATGACAACATTGTCTACGCCTTTATTTCTTTCGATAATTTCATGAGAAATACGGACAATTGCACGGCGCATAGCCTCTGCATCCATAATAACATTCTTTTTAACAAAATTGCTCATTTGGCTCACCTCTTATTTTTATTCAGGCTTTTTAACCTGCTATCAAGACTGCCCTAAGGCAGAACTCTGCTAATTAAACTGTCCCAAGCGCAGGCGGGTAACAATCTTATGCATATCCTCCGGCAACGGAGCTTCAAAGCTCAAGCGTTCTCCCGTACGCGGGTGGGTGAATTCTAATGTCTGCGAATGCAACGCCTGTCCCTGAATGCTGAAGGGAGTTTTCATCGGAGAATATTTCGGGTCTCCTACCAAAGGATAGCCCAAATACTCCATGTGTACGCGAATCTGGTGCGTGCGTCCTGTTCGCAGACGGCAGCGCACAATGGTATATTTGCCAAAGCGCTCCAGCACCTCGTATTCGGTAACAGCATCACGTCCGCCTTCTTTGACAACCGCCATTTTCTTACGGTCGTTTTTATCACGGGCGATAAGCGTTTCAATCACGCCGCTGTCTGTCTTTATGTTGCCGCGTACTACAGCAAGATAAGTACGCTGGGCGGTTTTTGCCTGTATCTGCTGCGACAGCGAAAGATGCGCCGCATCATTCTTGGCGCAAATCATAATACCGCTGGTATCCTTATCCAGGCGGTGCACGATACCCGGGCGGATAACGCCGTTGATACCGGATAAGTTTTTGCAGTGATACAAAAGCGCATTGACCAGCGTTCCGTTTAAATTGCCGGCCGCCGGGTGGACTACCATCCCGCGTGCTTTGTTGACAACAACAACATCCTCATCCTCATAAATAATATCCAGAGGAATATTTTCCGGCTGTACATCCAGAGGCTGCGGCTCAGGCAGAGTAACATCAATTTCGTCACCCAGACGCAGCTTGTAGTTGGATTTCAGCACCTTGCTGCCGCGCACAGCACGGCCCTCCTCCAGCAGCTTCTGCATATTCGAGCGTGTAAGCTCCAGCATTGCCGCCAAGCCTACATCGGCACGCTGTCCGGCCTCTTGTTCAGTTATAATCAATCGTTGCTGCTCAGCAGCTCCGTTTTCAATATGCTCCATATAATCAAACCTACTCCCACACAAATTGCTATATCGGCCACATTAAATATCGGCCAGATGCGAAAATCAAAAAAGTCAATAACCACACCGCGGACAGTGCGGTCAATCAGATTGCCCAAAGCACCGCCGGCAAAAAGCGCTGTGCCCCAGCAGGCCATTACGCCGCTTTTGGCAATCTCCCTGCGCATAAACCAGACACAGCCGATTACGGCACCCGCAATCAGTACGAACAGCCAACGGCTGCCCTCCAGCATGCCGAAGGCGGCACCACGATTCAGTATAAACGTCCAGTGAAATACATTATTAATCACCGGTACGCTCTCCCCTAACGCAAAATGTGTTACCACATAATACTTTGTTGCCTGGTCCAGCAGAACCACCAGCAAAGCTAACAAACCATAAACCATTTTATTCTCCTATTATCTTGATATGTATATTATAACACACTAAAGACATAAAAATACAGATGACACAAAAACTTAATGAAAAAAAGCCATTGCATATTTCCGCAATGGCTTTCGTAAATACTAATTAATTATTTTCAGTTGCCAGATCTTCACGAATCTCAGCAAGCTGTTTGCGACGGCTGTGAACCTTTTCCCAATGCTCGAAGTACAGCTTGGTTTCTGCAACAACTACACCGCTCAGGCCCAGCAGAGCAATCAGGTTAGGAATAGCCATCAGACCGTTAACGATATCGGCAATAATCCAAATCATTTCCAGCTTCAGGAATACGCCCAGACCTACCAGAATGATGTAACCGATACGGTAAGGCATGATGCATTTAACGCCGAAGAGATATTCTGCGCAACGCTCGCCGTAATAGCTCCAGCCGATAATAGTGGTGAAAGCGAAGAGTACCAGACCACCGGTCAGGACATACTTGGCAACAGCCGGGAAAGCAGAAGCGAAAGCAGCCTCAGTCAGTGCAGCACCGTTCAGGTCGCCGTTCCAGGCACCGCTGACGATAATGGACAGGCCGGTCATGGTGCAGATGATGATGGTATCGATAAAGGTACCGGTCATAGAAACAAGGCCCTGTTCTGCAGGCCATTTGGTTTTTGCTGCAGCTGCTACGATAGGAGCAGAGCCCAGGCCGGATTCATTGGAATAAATACCGCGGGCGATACCACTGCGCATAGCCAGCATAATTCCGGCACCGGCAAAGCCGCCTGCTGCCGCAGTACCGTTGAAGGCACCGTCGATAACCAACTTAATTGCAGCCGGCAAAGCATCAGCATAAAATACCAGCACGGAAACGGTTGCGATAACATAAACAGCAGCCATGAAAGGAACAATCTTGCTTGCTACGTTAGCAATGGATTGCAAGCCGCCGATAATAACAACAGCTACAAGAACAGTCAGAACTGCTGCTACAACATATTCGGAAACACCGAAGGATACATTAACAATAGAGGTGATTGCATTTACCTGAGTAAAGGTACCGCTGCCCAGGCAGGCAGTCATAACACCGAAAATAGAGAACATTACAGCCAGGGGCTTAAATTTTTTGCCCAAGCCCTGTTCGATGTAGTACATAGGACCGCCGGAAGCGTTACCGTTTTCATCATAGGTACGATACTTAACAGCCAGCACGCCTTCGGAATATTTGGTTGCCATACCGAAGAAAGCAGCCAGCCACATCCACAGCAGAGCACCGGGACCACCGAGCTTAATTGCCGTTGCTACGCCAACGATATTACCGGTGCCGACAGTTGCAGCCAAAGCAGTGCACAAAGCCTGAAAGCTGCTTACATCACCTTCGCCCTTGCTGCGGGCGGTAAAAATCAGCTGCAAGGCTTTAGGCAGCTTCATAACCTGAAGCAGGCCAAGACGGACGCTCATTAAAATGCCTGTGCCGATGAGCAAAATCATCAAAGGCGGGCCCCAAATAAAGCTGTCAATAGAATTCAAAAGTTCCAACATAAAAAAATTCCCCCCAGTAAAAAATTAAAACACGTTTACAATTTAAGGCTTTTTCCCGAAGCCCATGTATAGTATTGTATCACATCAATATATAGTGTACAATACTTCACACGATTGTATACACGTATTCTTCTTAGTGGCAGGGAATAGTGTGACAAATCACTGCATAAAAGAAACAAAGCGGAAATGCTCGTCCAGATAGTTTCCGGCAAGTGCTACACCCTTACCCATAGTAAAGGCCGCCAGCACGGTGCCAATGCCCAAGCCGTCTACATGACCGATGAGCAGAAATGTCAGAGCCGCAGTAACAGCCAGGCAGGTAACATCAAAGGTAATTTTAATTTTGGCATAGGCAACCTTAATGATTTCTGCCAGCTCACGCGGAAACAAATCCGTAGGAATAATCGGAAGACCGCAACGATTGGAAAGAGCAATACCAACACAGATAAGCACATAGCTTATGACAAAATACAGTACACGCCAAGAAAAATCCTGCGGCAGTACATTGATATACAGCTCGAACAAATCAAGAAACTGGCTGAAAACAAAGCCTACAACAAAGCTGAACAGATAGGACGGCACAAATTTCTTTCTCAGCTGCATCAGACTTGCAATCAGCAGGCCTTGGAAAATATAGGTCCATGTTCCGAGCGTCAGATGCGGAAAGGCTTCGGAAAAGGCAAAGGGCACACTGCTGATAGCACTTATGCCGGAGCCTGAATACAGCATCAGAACTACGCTGAAGCTGTTGATAATAACTGCGACAAGTAAGGCCAGCTCACCGCGTAGTGTCAATTGTGATTGTTGCTGATTTAATAGCATTTTTAGAAAATTCCCCTCTTTAAGATAGCTTTGCAGCAATTAAAAGCCACGCTGCAAAAATAAAGTTTAAACTTATTTTTTCCGCATGTCAAGCACCCGGCAAACAGATTTTACAAAAGCAAAAAGCTTCCACCTGCAGTCAAAGACCACAGGCAGAAGCTTTGATTCCTTAATCAGCAATGCTTATTTTACTTCGCATTCTACACGTGCCAGAATAAAGCACAAATCAGACAAACGGTTCAGGCAAACCAGAACATTGGGGTTAACCGGTTCGTTTTCAGCCAGACGCAGCAGGCAACGTTCGGCACGACGGGTAGTAGTGCGTGCGATGTCCAGTGCGGCAGCACCTACAGTATCGCCAGGGATAATGAAATGGCCCAGCGGCTGCAGCAGAGAATCAAACTTGTCGATTGTATCTTCAAACAGCTTAACGTGTTCTTCTTTGATGTAAGGTTCGGGCAGGTTGAGGCTGGCAATATCAGCCATCACAGACATGAGCAGCTTTTGTACATTGAAAATGGTCTCGCGTACATCCTCACGCGTAACCTGAGCACGTGCCAAACCTAATGCCGAGGAAATTTCATCCACGGTACCATAGGCTTCTACACGCAGGCTTTGCTTGGGAACACGTTCTCCGGTGTACAAACCGGTAGTTCCTTTGTCACCGGTTCTGGTATAAACAGCAGCTTTCTTCATTTCTGCACCATCCTTTCCGTGAGAGTGTAACCCCTCTCAGTCAGCTCATGGCCGCCGAAAGGCTAACGTTAATTAGTAAATTTCTTCCGGAGCGAAGAAGTTGTTGATTTCGCGTTCAGCAGCTTCCGGGCTGTCGGAACCGTGAACAATGTTTTCACCGATGCTCAGAGCGAAGTCGCCGCGGATAGAACCGGGAACTGCTTCGATCGGGTTGGTAGCACCGTTCAGTTGACGAACAGCTTTGATAGCGTTTTCGCCGCGGATTACAGCGCAAACCAGCGGAGCGGAGGTAATGAAGTCAACCAGTTCGCCGAAGAAGGGTTTGCCTTCATGCTCAGCATAGTGGAATTTAGCTTGAGCTTCGGTAACTTTAACCAGTTTCAGAGCTGCAACTTGCAGGCCTTTGTGTTCGAAACGAGCGATGATATCGCCGATCAGATTTTTCTTAACTCCATCAGGTTTTACGAGTACGAGTGTTTGTTCCATTTGTAAATCTCTCCTTAAAGTGTAATTAAATTTTTTATACTAACCCAGTCACCGATGTGACTTAGAGGTATAGTTGAATTGTTAACGGATACCCATTTTTCTTGCCTGCTCACGCAGCAGCTGAACTCTTTCCTCGGTTGCGGGGTGAGTGCTGAAAAGCTGCTTGGCATCAACACCGGCAAAGGGGTTGATAATAAACATATGCGCAGTTGCTTCGGTAGCACCGGGCATTACGCGACGCTCCGCATAGGCTTCAATCTTCAGCAGAGCATCAGCCAGAGCATTGGGATTGCCGCAAAGCTCACCGCCGGATTTATCTGCCATATATTCGCGAGAACGGGATACTGCCATCTGAATCAGCATAGCTGCCAGAGGCGCCAAAAGCATAACCAGAATAGAAGCGATAGGATTACGGCTTTCGCCATTCTCATCACGGCCGCCGCCAAAAAACATGCCCCATTGGGCAATCGTGGAAATAGCACCTGCCATAGAAGCGGCAATGGTACTTACCAAAATATCACGATGCATAATATGGCTCAGCTCATGACCTAAAACACCGGCCAGCTCTTCCTTGGTCAGCATATCTGCCAGCGCAGTATTTACAGCAACGGCAGCATGCTCCGGATTTCTGCCGGTAGCAAAAGCGTTAGGCACCGGACTATTGATAATATAAACCTTCGGCATAGGAATATTGGCTTTTTTAGCCAGCTTTTCTACTATTCCGTACAACTCCGGCGCACTGTTGCGGTCAACCTGTTGTGCATCGTAATGTGCCAGAACCATCTTATCGCTGTTCCAATAAGCAAAGAAGTTCATTGCCACGCCTACAAAAAGCATTACGGTCATGCCGCGCAGACCACCGAAGAAGTCGCCCAGGAGCATCAGCAGCGCTGTCATTAACGCCATTAAAAACGCTGTTTTCATCTAAGTAATTTCCTCCTCATAAAAGACCTGCACTGTAAACAGGTACAGGCATTAATAGAATACATTTTCAACATATCTATTATAACAAGTAATTACTTATTTTTCAATTTGGGCCTTGATAGAGTTTAACATATTTTCACTGTTTTCACGAACTTTTTTCTTAAGAATAGGATTCAGGAGGCCGGCAATCATCGGAATACCGAACTCAAAATCAACTGCCAGCGTTACCTCGCAGCCGTCAGCCTGCGGTGTAATAAGCCAGGAGCCTTCCATTTTCTTTAAATCACCCTCGGTCTGAGCGTAGGTAATTTTCAGCTCCTCAGGATAGAAGGTATCGCGCTCGGTCCAGACGATTTTGCGTCCGTCAACATTACTTACCCAGTGAGAAACAGTGTAATTCTCACCGCGCTCCAAGATTTCTACGCTTACCAGGTCATGCATAAAGTTAGGGTAAGCAGCCATATCCTTGATAATATCATAAATTTTTGCACCATCACCCTTGATGGTGGTTTTGCTCTCTACATAAGGCATAATCTTATCTCCTCTTATAAATCTTCAATAACATCCGCGGTTTCTTTAACAGCGCCTCTGAAAGCCTCCAGAACATGGTCGATAACCTCTTTAGGCATAATCAGCGGCGGCTCCATACGGATAACCTTAGGATTGTTCAAGGTATAAGCAACAATAATGTGCTGGTTAATCATCAGGCTCATCAGCATACCGCCGGCACCCTCTTTGGTCAGCTCAATGCCGATCATCATACCGCGACCGCGTACTTCCTTGATAACGGAAGGATATTCCGCAGCGATAGCCTCCAGGCCAGCCTTAAGATAAGCGCCTGTCTCACGTCCGCGACGCAGCATATCCTCTTCCTTAATAGCCTTGATAGCTGCTACACCGGCAGCGCAGGCCAGCTGGTTGCCGCCAAAGGTAGAGGTGTGCAGGAACGGTGCTTCAATAAGACCGGCCCAGGCACGCGGAGTACCGATAATCGCACCTATGGGCATTACGCCGCCGCCCAAAGCCTTAGCGCAGGCCATCAGGTCGGGAGTAACGCCGTCATGGTTAACGCCGAACCATTCGCCGGTACGGCCGATACCGGTCTGTACCTCATCGGCAATCAGCAAAGCACCCTTTTTCTCGCAGATTTCCTTCACCTCACGCAGGTAACCTGCAGGCGGAACAATAATACCGCCCTCGCCCTGAACAGGCTCCAGAATAACAGCAGCGGTATCTTCATCAACAGCAGCATCAACATCTGCTGCGTCGCCGTATTCTACATGAGTAAAGCCATCCAGCAGCGGTTTAAACGGCTCGCGGTACATATCACGGCCGGTAGCAGTTAAGCTGCCAAAGGTTTTGCCGTGAAAAGCATTCTTCGCAGCAACGAACTTCTTGCGTTTTGTTGCCAGACGTGCTACCTTCAGACAGCCTTCAACGGATTCGGTACCGCTGTTGACAAAAAAGCTGTACTGCAGCTCACCGGGAGTAATCTCGGCCAGTGCCTCCGCCAAATCAGCCATCGGACGGTTGAACAGCACCTTGCCGCACATCGGCATAGCATGCAGCTCCTTTTCTACGGCCTCAACAACCTTCGGATGACGGTGGCCTAAAGCAAACATACCATAACCGCCAAGGCAGTCAATGAACTCCTGACCTTCGCTGTCGGTAATCGTCCAGCCCTCAGCATGACCTTCAATGCTTGCCAAGCCCATGAAGCGGAACAGCTTTGCCTGAGCAGGATTGATATACTTTTCATATTTACCGATTGTTTCTTCTACATAATTAGACATTTTCTTACCTCGATTCAGTTTATGTAAATTAGAGTTTTGCAAAAAGAATATGTACACATAAGAGCCTCTCCTTGGGGAGACAAGGTGAATTGCCCGTAGGGCAAAAGAAGGCGCCCTGGGGCGGGTGGCATCGCGTAGCGATGACGGAGAGGGGTGTATCATTTTACCGTATAAAACACTATTCACGAACAATCCCCTCTCAGTCGCCTTTTAGGCGACAGCTCTCCCCAAGGAGAGCCAATTTTCTTGCCTTTTCCAACCGGAAAAGCAACTGCCATTAACCTTTCTTCCGGCTTCTTTCAGTTATGAAAGAAGCCGAATCCCAACACTAATACTTAATACTAATTTAATATAGCAGCTCCGTCACCGGCACAAAGGTTATCCCCGTCCGCTTAAACTCCGCCGCATACATCTCCCAGCATTTGGCAGTATTCGGTCTGGCGTGGCAGATAGCAATAACACTGCCGTTCTTTTCCGCCATAGCGAAAGCCTTATATATCTGCTGACGAATCGCCTGCACGTCAGAGCTGTTATCCAAAAAGATATCGTTACGGGCCGTAGAAACACCCAGCTGCTGCGCCATATTGCGTGCTACCGAAGCGGAATTTGTACGGCTGTCCACAAAAAACAGCTTCTGCCGCCGCAGCTCCTGCAAAACAACTCGCATAGTATCCTTATCTGCAGTCGCCTTCGAGCCCTGGTGATTATTTACACCCATCACTCCCGGCAGACTATTAAGCGCACGCCGCGTCAAGGACAGCTTCTCCGCCGCAGACAAATCCGTACGAATAGTAGCAGCGCCCTCGCTCATAGCACTGCGGTCAATAGGCTCCATCGGCAGATGCAGCATCGGCACACGTCCCTTAGCCTTTACCATCTCCAGAACATCGCTGCTGTACTGCTTATACGGCAATATCGCATAGCTGAACGGCAGACCGGTATTCAGCAGCTTGCGCACCGGCACCATATCATAACCGCAGTCATCAATAACGATGGCTACTTTTCCTCTGAATTGCCTGACGGTCCCCTGCTGCTCCTCTTCTGCCTTTTGCTCCGGTAAATCCTTAACATCCTTATCCTGCTTGGTCAGGTTACTGTTATGGAAGAAAATCACAGTATCCGTTACAAAGCTCTTGCTGCCTGCACCGGCCTTAACCTTAATACCAATTTCAGCCTTATAGGCATCCCATTTTTTATATTTGGCAGGCTTGCCGCTGATATAAACCAGTCCGGCCTGCTCAGCCTTTGTCTGCAGCCAGTCGCAGGCACCGGCAAGGCTTGTACCGGAGGGTACGCCAACCGCCAGCTCACGTTGGTTAATCTGCACCTTGGCACCGGATTCTTCAACCTCAACATCCTTTTTGCCATGATTGTTTTCAATCAGCTGCCAATTATTTTTCTGCAGCAAAATATTATCCAACAGACGCTGTGCCTCTATAGATTCATCCAGCAGACTTACCGTCTGCGGCTCGTCACCCTTCTTGTCCAAAACATCCTTCTTGCTGTTGCTGGTGGCATAAAAAAGTCCGCAGCCAATGGCAATAATCGCAATAACCGCTGTTAAAATCAGTACAGCATATTTACTGCCGGAGGATTTTTTTTTGCTTGCTTTTGTCATAGGTGTTCTCCTTTCTAAGCCCGTGGGTGCGTTTTATCATACACCTCACGCAAACGCTCCACATCAAGATGCGTATATATCTGCGTGGTGGAAATATCTGCATGTCCCAACAGCTCCTGCACTATGCGCAGGTCGGTGCCGTTATTTAAAAGATGCGTCGCAAAGGAATGACGCAGCATATGCGGTGTAACGCGCTTGCTGATGCCTGCACTCTTGCCGTATGCCACAATAATTTCGTAAAAACGCTCCCTTGTCATCGGTCCGCCCCAGCCTGTTACAAAAAGCTCTGATGCCATATCCGGCTTGCCATGCAGAAGCTGCGGGCGTACCACCGACAAATAATGCTCCAGATAATGCAGCGCAGTACGGCCTAACGGCAGCATGCGTTCCTTGGAGCCCTTGCCCATAACAATGACATACTGCATCTTCATATCAACATTCTTCACCGGCACATTTACCAGCTCCGAAACACGCATACCGGTAGCATATAACAGCTCCAGCATCGTCTTGTCGCGATAACCGTCCAAGGTTCCCAAATTAGGCTCATCCAAAAGCCTTTCTACCTCCTGAACGCTCAGCACCTTCGGCAGATGCAATCCTCTGCTCGCCGCCTCCAGTACCTCGGCAGGATTACGGCGGATATAGCGTTCTGCCGTCAGAAAACGGTAAAACGCCTTAATCGAAGCCAGCTTGCGTGCTACCGTCGAGGCAGCGCGGCCTTCCTGCTTTAAACGCACAAGATAGGCAATCAGCTGCTGTCGCGAAACCTGCAGCAGCTCCTCATCTGCCTTCAGCTGCAGGCTTTTCATCAGCAGGCGCAAATCACGCATATACGCCATCTGTGTATTTTTTGCCAGTCCCAGCTCTACCGTCAGATATTCCTGAAACAAGGCCAGATAGTCAAACATAAAAACCTGCCTCCATCCCGCAAATTTGCCGCTTGCAAATTTTGCCGGATGCAATCTCTTTCAGAAAAAGAAAAACAACGCTTGTGCGCCGTTTTTCTTTGTAATCATAACTTTATTAAAATTCTTTTTTCTCGGGCTGCATAATAGTAATATTAGTTGCCGGAGAAATTGTGGAAATAGCATGCTTATAAACAAGCTGCTGTTTGCCTTCGTTTTCAATAATAACAGTAAAGTTGTCAAAACCTCTTACCAAGCCACGGATTTGGAAACCGTTCATCAGATAGATGATAACACCCAGGTTTTCCTTGCGAACATGGTTTAAAAAGCTGTCTTGCAAATTCATTGCGGGTTTTACTGAAGTAATCATTAAAAGCCCCTCCTACTCATTTCGTTATCTCCGGAAGTACAGATTCCTAAAAACCTACACTCCTCTTTATACTTATATTTTACACCGAAATGCCACTTTCTACAAGTATTTCGGAAATTTCTGCCACTGCCTGCTTATAATCAGGCTCATCATCCAAATGCAGCCAGTGAATATACGGCATTTTTTTATACCAGGTAATCTGCCGCTTGGCAAAGTTGCGCGTTGCCTGCTTCAGCTTGTCTACGGCAGCAGCATAATCCATGCTGCCGTTTAGATACCACACCATTTGCCTGTAGCCGATGCTCTGCATTGACTGACAATCGGGCGCTACGCCCTGCTCCAGCAGGCTGCGCACCTCCTGCTCCAGACCGGCTGCCAACATCAAATCCACGCGCCTGTTGATGCGCTCGTACAGCGCCTGACGCTCCATCTCCAAACCGATAACTACAGCATCATAAGGACTTTCCTGCGCGCCGTACTGGTTAACAGCCTCGCCCTGCATAGCCGATTCCAGCGCACGGATAACACGACGCACATTATTGGGATGAATGCGCTCTGCCTCCTGCGGCGCCAGCTCCTGCAAGCGCGCATGCAGCGCTAACGCACCCTTTTCCTGTGCCTCGGCCTCCAGCCTGCAGCGCAGCTCGCTATCCTCATCCGCATTATTAAAGGCATAATCCTCAAGCAACGCTTTTATGTACAGACCTGTACCGCCGGCAATTATCGGCAGATGTCCGCGCGCGTTGATTTCCGTAATCAGCGCAGCTGCACGCTCCTTAAAATCCACAACGCTGAAGGATGCATCCGGCGGCAGAATATCCACCAGATGATGCGGCACAGCCGCCAGTTCTTCAGCAGTAGGCTTCGCCGTACCGATATTCATATTTTTATAAACCAGCATTGAATCACCGGAAATTATTTCACCCTGAAACTGCTTGGCAATCTCAATAGCGCAATGACTTTTTCCGGTTGCTGTCGCTCCTAAAATAACAACTACCTTGGGTTTTTGCAACATAAATCACCTTTTTATTATTCCGTACTTAATCCTGCTGTATTTGCCGCCGATAAACTCCTCGCAGCCATACTCACGCAGAATATATTCACTGCGCTCCTTGATAACCACGCGCGGTGCTACCTTAAGCGCCAGCTGCAGCGTTGCCGTCGACAGCGCTTCCTCGTAGGAAAGCGGACGCAATGCTTCCATACCCTTGGCCCCGTTGACGGGATGTCGAAACATCGGATCAAAATAAACAACGTCAAAGCTGTCCGGTGCACACCGCGCCAGATAATCCTCCGCCAGCGCCTGCACCGGCTGAATCCGGCGCAGTGCTGCCGTCAGGTCAGCATCCTCGGCAACGTAATTTTTCAGGCCATAGCTCACAGCAAAATACAACAGCGGCGAAGCCTCCAGGCCAACAACCGTTCCTGCTTCACTGACAGCATAAGCGCTGATGGCGGCATCCGCCGCCAGGCCCAGCGTAGCATCCAGCACTCTTTTCCCCGGACGCAGGTCCAACGCCGTCAGCAAATGCTCCGTTGAGCCACGCTTCAGCTGCTGCAGACGCAGCACCGCCATCCCCGGATGATAGGCAAAGCTGCCTGTGGTGCTATGAATACGCGGGCCTTCCTTCTCTCCCACGACAAGTGCTGCCAGGTCATATTGCGCCATAAGCTCGTCTACGCCCATATTATGCGGTCGCTCTACGTAAATTGCACCTAGCTGCTCCGCCCAGGCCCTGGCCTGAGCTGCAGCGGCGCTGCCTGTAGCATTTCTGGCCGTTGTTACGCCAATTTTGCCTGTAAGCATTAAAAGCCCGTCCTTTTAAACATTTTATACAGCTGATTGCTGTCAATTTCAATCATGCAAGGTCTGCCGTGCGGGCAGGTAAACGGATGCGTGGTATTGCACAAATCAATAATCAGCTGACGCATCTGGCGCATATTCAGCAGCTGTCCTGCCTTAATCGCCGCCTTGCAGGCAGTCATGTGCAGTACCTCCTGCCGCAAATCGCTGCCATTAACATTACGCATTTCCCGCAGCATTTTGCTGATAGCATTGATAAAATCCTCAGCGGCATCAGCTTTGATATCCGCAGGCAAACTGCTCACGCGCAGCAGGCTTTCGCCGGCGCTGGCAGCATCCACACCCAAAGCCAGAAATTCGTCCCTGTGCTCCTCAATCAACACAATATCATCGGCAGCCATATCTACATAAAGCGGCATCAAAAGCTGCTGCGACGGAATCTGCTCATGCGAAGCCACGAGCTTGTCATAAAGAATACGCTCATGGGCAGCATGCTGGTCGATAAGATAAAGCGTTGTTTCGCTTTGGGCAATAATAAAGGTTTTATCAACCTGACCAATCGGCCAGATAGTATCCATACCGCTGTCGGTATCTGTAAAAGCAATAGTTTCCCTATTGGGCACAGGTGCAGCCTCCGTCGGCTGCGGGTTGGCAAACTCGCTGCGCGCCTCATGCACCTCCAGCATAGGCTCCTGATAGCCCTTGCTGTAGGAAACTGTTGCGGCGGTTTTGGCAAAATCATCAAACGGTTGCCACATTGCCTGCTGCTCTCCCTGCTCCTTTTTCACAATAGGCGCAGGCTGCTCAGGCACCAGCAAACTTTCGGAAGCAGGTGCAGGCTGCTCCTCCTTACGCTCCGGCGTTTTGAAAATCTGCTCCGCGCCGCTTTTGAACACAGGCTGCGGCGGCTGATACGCCGGCTTAGGCTGCGGTGCAGGTGCAACCGGCACAGAAACAGCTTGCAGCTGCGGCTTAACAAACACATTCAGCTCCGAATCCGGCAGCAGCGTTACCTGCGTCTTTTGGGCGCTCATCGGCTTCGTCAGCGCATCGGTCAGCGCCTTATACATAGCCTTGTAAATAAGACTATCATCACTGAATTTGATTTCACTCTTCTGCGGATGCACATTAACATCAACGCTAGCTGTATCAACTGTTATATTGATAACAGCAAAGGGAAAGCCGCTTTTGGGAATCTGCGACTGGTAAGCATGGTCCATAGCCTTGGAAAGCATTTTGCTGCCGATGCAGCGTCCGTTAACGAAGAACGTCTGCCACTGGCGCGTTCCCTTCAGCAGCGTAGGCTTGCCGATAAAGCCACTAACTCTTACCTTAGGATCGTTCAGCGATACCTCCAAAAGGTTTTCGGCAACATTCTTGCCATACAGTGCTTTAATCGCATGCTCCAAATCTCCATCACCGGGAGTGCTGAGCACCTCTTTATCATTATTCACCAGCTTAAAGCGCACATCGGGACGCGAAAGCGCCAGCCTTGTCAAAAGCTCGCTGATATAACGTCCTTCAGTGCTCACGGTTTTCAGGAATTTACGGCGTGCAGGCACGTTAAAGAACAGATTCTCTACAATTACGGTAGTACCTGTACTGCCGCCGCTTGCCGTAACCTCCGTATTTTCACCGCCGTCGATGTGTACAGAGGTAGCGAATTCCTCGCTCTCCGGACGGGTAAGCAGCGTAAAGTTAGAAACAGAGGCGATACTGGGCAAGGCTTCACCGCGAAAGCCCAAAGTATTCAGGCTCAGTAAATCCTCAGCTTTCGTAAGCTTGCTTGTGGCATGGCGCAGCACAGCCATTTTGGCATCAGCTTCACTCATGCCGCAGCCATTATCAGTTACTCTGATATATTCCGTACCGCCGGCAAAAATCGTTACTTCAATTTTATCCGCACCGGCATCCAGTGCGTTCTCAACCAATTCCTTTACTACGGACGCAGGCTTTTCAACAACCTCGCCGGCAGCAATCTGGTTGGCGGTATTCGTATCCAACAAACGGACGGCATGCTCTTCTGCCATTATTTACCCAGCTCCTTTCTTGCTTCATCCTGCAATTTATACAAGGCGCTCATCGCCTCAATCGGTGTCATACTCATAACATCGAGCTTCAAAAGCTCATTGGCAATAGAACTGCCAAACAGCGAGCCCATCATATTATCCGGCGCTGCAGCAGCTGCAGGCTGCTGCACGTGGCCGTTGTCATTATCATATTCCTTCAGCAGCTCTTCCGAACGCTCCAGCACCTTCTTCGGCAGACCGGCGAGGCGTGCAACATGTACGCCGTAGCTGCGGTCGGTTCCGCCCGGCACAATACGGCGCAGGAAAATAATATCCTTGCCTCTTTCCTTAACGGCAACGGAATAATTCTTCACACCGCTCAGCACATTTTCCAAAGCAATCAGCTGATGATAATGCGTAGCAAACAGTGTCTTTGCCTTGATGCGGTCATGGATATATTCCATAACTGCGTGAGCAATGCTCATACCGTCAAAGGTGCTGGTACCGCGGCCCACCTCATCAAGGATAATCAGACTGTTTTTCGTAGCGTATTTCAAAATCTGCGCTACCTCGTTCATCTCCACCATAAAGGTACTCTGGCCTGTTGCCAGGTCATCACTGGCGCCGACGCGCGTAAAAATCTTATCTACCGGGCAAATGCTCGCCTGACGCGCAGGAATAAAGCTGCCGATTTGCGTCATCAGCACCAGCAGCGCCACCTGACGCATGTAGGTTGATTTACCTGCCATATTCGGACCGGTAATGATTATCATGCGCTCATCGGTATTATTCAGATTGGTATTGTTCGGGACAAAAATCTCCTTTTCCAGCAAGCGCTCTACTACGGGATGGCGTCCGTCAACAATCTTGATTTCGCCGTTATTATTCAGCTCAGGTCTTACATAATTATATTTGTAGGCAGCCTCTGCCAAGCCTGTCAGCACATCAATATAGCTGACGGCGCGGGCAGTTTCCTGAATCTCCTTGATTTTGCCGCGAATCAAAGTACGCAGCTCATCAAACAGATAATATTCCAGCTGCTCGATTTTTTCCTTGGCACCGAGAATCTTATTCTCGAACTCTTTAAGCTCGGGAACAATATAGCGCTCCGCGTTTACCAGCGTCTGCTTGCGTACAAAGTACGGAGGCACACTGCTGCTCTGTCCCTTGCTTACCTCGATATAATAGCCGAAAACCTTATTGAAACCAACCTTCATGGTTTTAATGCCGGTTTCCTCTTTGATTTTCTGCTCAAAGTTCTGCATCCAGGTTTTGTTGTCGGCAGCAATCAGATGCAGCTCATCCAGCTCCTGATTATAGCCGGTGCGAATCATGCCGCCCTCGCGTACAGAAAACGGCGGCTCATCGACAATCGCCTGCTGCAATCTTGCAGCCAGCTCCTCGTGCAGATGCAGGCCCTTCCACAGCTTACGCAGCAGACCGCTGCTACAGCCTTCCAAAATGCCCTTCAGTCCCGGCAGCACGCTTAAGGAATTACGCAGCGCCACCAAATCTCTGGCATTGGCACTGCCCACCTCAATACGGCTGACAATACGCTCCAGATCCGCTACTGCCTTCAGCTGTGCCACAATCGCTTCGCGCAGCTCTGCGGCTGCAGCAAGCTCGGCTACAGCCTCCTGACGCTCATAAATGCGTCCTACATCAAGCAACGGGCTTTCAATCCAGCTGCGCAGACGACGCGCGCCCATAGATGTATTGGTAAAATCAAGCACCTGCAGCAGCGTACCGCGCTTCGAGCCGTCCGTCATATTGCGAACCAGCTCCAGATTGCGGATAGCAGTCACATCAAGATTCATAAAGCTGTTGCGTTCAATCCGCACCAGGCGGTTAATATGGCTCAAATCGGCCATTACCGTTCCGTGCAGATAGCGCAGCAAAAGCTCAACCGTACTATGTACCTCATCCGGCACGTCACTGCCGGCAAAGTGCTGCGTAAAATAATCAGCCTCCGGCGTACTCTCGTCATAATGCGTAACAACGCATTCCGGCAATCTTGCAGCCAGCCATTCCTGCAGCTTCTCTCTCATTGTCTCCGAAGTAAAATGAACAACAAGCTCTGCAGGCTGCAGTCTGTAAAGCTGCTCGGTGATATTCAAAAAGCTTTCCGAAGTTTGGTCAAGAAACCATTCGCACTCGCCCGTAGTTACATCAGCCGCCGCCAGGCACATTCCCTTTTCCTGATCCTGCTGTAAAAACACCAGATAGCGGTTATGCTTATCCTCCAGAAGCTGTTCGTTCAGCGCCGTTCCCGGAGTGATAATTTTAATAACCTTACGCTCAACAATGCCTTTGGCTAGCTTGGGATCCTCCACCTGCTCGCAGATGGCGATGCGGTAACCCTTTTTTATCAGCTTGGCGATATATCCGTCCACTGAATGATAAGGAACACCGCACATCGGCATATGCTCCATACCGTTGGAGCGCTTGGTCAGTGTTAAGTTCAGCTCACGCGATGCTGTGATAGCATCGTCAAAAAACATTTCATAAAAATCGCCCAAGCGAAAGAAGAGCAGCTCATTCTGATGCTCCTGCTTTACCGCCATATATTGTTGTACCATGGGCGTAACATTTGCAGCAGCCATTAATCAACCGCCTTACCTTTCACCAGCCAGGTCTGCGCAGCTTCAATCTGCACATTAACCTTCTGTCCTACCTCGTATTGCTTATCTTCAATCGGCCACAGTACCAGAACTCCTGTGCGTGTGCGACCATTCCAGACTGTTTTCTGCTTGCTGGGACCTTCTGCCAATACTTCCACAGTCTGACCTACCAGCTTTTCATGGCACTTCAGGCTGTTTTCGTTCTGCAACGCCATCAAACGGTTCAAGCGTTCCTTCTTCACTGCCAGCGGCACCTGATTTTCCATTTTGGCTGCAGGTGTTCCGCTGCGCTTGGAATAGATAAAGGTATAAGCGGAGGTAAAGCCAACCTGACGCACAACATCCAGAGTTTCTTCAAAATCCTCTTCGGTTTCACCGGGGAAGCCTACAATAATATCTGTGGTAATCGTTGCGTCCGGCACATACTTTCGTACCAGCTTCACCAGCTCCAGATATTTTTCCTTCGTGTAACCGCGGTTCATGCGGCGCAGAATTTCCGAGCTGCCTGCCTGGAACGGCAGATGGAAGTTTTCGCAGATGTGCTCACATTCTGCAACAGCCTTGATAACCTCCTCGCTCATATCACACGGGTGGCTGGTCATATAATGAATACGCTCAACGCCGGGAATAATATCCACACGGCGCAGCAGCTTAGCGAAGGCATCCTTATCACCAAAATCCTTGCCATAGGAATTAACATTTTGTCCCAGCAGAGTAAATTCCTTGTAGCCATCTTTAACTGCTGCCTCAATCTCGGCAACAATATTATCGATGCTGCGGCTGCGCTCGCGTCCGCGTACATACGGCACGATGCAGTAGGTGCAGAAATTATTGCAGCCATACATAATAGGAATCCAGGCAGCAAAGGAGCTTTGGCGTACCATATGACCTTCAAACTCACTTTGATGAATAGTCAGATCTGTATAAACCGCAGCCTTGCGCTCTGCCAGAAATTCCAGCAGCAAACGCTTGAAATCGTTAACGTAAGCAGTACCCAACAGCAAATCTACCTGCGGATGCTTTTTACGAAGCTTTTCGCCGTCCTTCTGTGCCATACAGCCTGCAACACAGATAACTACATCCGGATTGGCACGCTTTACAGCCTTTAATTCGCCAATTTTGCCGGCAATTTTCTTTTCCGCACTTTCGCGCACGCAGCAGGTGTTGACAATAATTATATCTGCGGTATGAAAATCAGGATTAGGCGCATAACCAAGCTCCTGCAGCTGTCCTGCATAATGCTCCGTATCGGATTCATTCATTTGGCAGCCGTAATTTATCAGACAGTAGGTTTTATTTTTATCACTCATGTAAATACCTCCGTGTAAAATCAGTCTATCATTATATTATACCTAATTACAGTCACTTCCCGCAACATTTCCCCCGGAAAGAAGTAGGGAATAATTTATAAAATATTTTAGTAGTAGGTATTGAAATCTGCCCTTAAGATGATTACAATATATGCAGGCAAAGAATTTTTCCGATTGCCTTTTAATATAGTTTAGGAAGGTCAAAATCATGCAAAGCAAAAAGAAATGGTTTGTTGTATTTATTCTGCTCGCTGCCCTTGCAGGCGCAGCCTTTTATTTTCTTTATTTTATCCGTACACCGGCTTATGCCTTGAACGAAGCGCGCGTTGCACTGCAGCAGCATGACAGCGCAAAATTTTCACGCTATGTTGATGTTCCCTCTGTTATGGACAACGCTTTCGAGGACATCATCAAGGCAGAAAGCAAAATCAATAACGATAATGTTTTCTCCAACCCGTTCGCACTCGGCATTCTGCATATGCTGAAGCCTTCGGTAGTAGACCTGATGACGCAGGAGGCTCTGGACAAAATTGCCGCTAAGCCCGACAATACTCCTAAGCAGCCGGCCGATCCCGTACCTGATGCTATGAAGCGTAACCTGGAACGCCACATCCCCATTCAAAACCTTACTGTCAAAGATCTGAAGCTCAGCAAGCATGATGGCGAAACAGCTACAGCTACGCTGGTACTGCGTGATAAGGATCTGGAAAAGGATTTTATTGCCGAGCTGTTAATGCAGCAAAATGATAAAGGCGATTGGCAGATAAAAAAAATCAGCAATCTGGCAGACTTTATCGTTCAATTAGACGCAGCTCAACGTGCTAAACAGGCACTGCTGAATAAGCCTGTTATGGAACGTCTGAACAAAGCACTGCAAGCAACCAGCGAACGTCTGACGCTGAACAAGGACAGCAACAAAATCGGTAGCGAAGAAAAAGCTACGCTTACCGCTACCATCATGGCCAAAAACATGAGTAACGTTGCTATCAACCGTATGTATTACGATGTAACCGTGCTCAACGATAAGGGCGAACAGCTTTATTCCTATCCGGAGCATTATCAGGGCAGTATTGCCCCCGGACAGGCTGTGGAGCTCACAACCAGCAAAAAGCTGAATTCTATGCTGCCGGATGATAAAAAGCTGATGAATCTGGATATTACCAAAGAAACCGTAAAAATTCAGGTCACCTATATTGCTTTTGATAACGGCGAGGTAATTTCTCCTAAGGGTTGGATTGAATAACCACAAAAAAATTAAACGCTTACATCCCACGTTGATGCGTGGGGCGTAAGCGTTTTTTGTTGTTCTTATATTTTTTTACGCTACAGCTTTACTCTTTAACCTGCAGCTGCAAAACATCCGGTCGTGAATAATGACCACAGGCGTCAAATTCCATACGGCTGGCAGGCACCTTGTCCATATCCAAATCCGCATAAATAATTGCTTCCTTATCCCAGACAGGCTCCGTAACATAATGTCCGTAAGGATCAATCACACAGCTGCCGCCGCGACAGACAAGCTCAGGCAGCTTAGCGACTTCATCCTGTGCATGCAAATCAGCAGGATACATATCTTTAGTGAAGAACTGATCGCAGTTAATGTAATAGCAGCGTCCTTCGAGCGCAATATGCTGAATAGTAGCCTGCCACTCAGGATTATCATTTGTATTGCAGGAAATCAAAATCGTGACGCCTTTTTGATATAAAGCCACACGTGCTAACGGCATGTAAGATTCCCAACAAATCAAATTACCAAGTGGTCCCCACGGCGAAGCAACCACAGGAAAATAAGCCTTATCCGCATCACCCCAAACAAAGCGCTCCGCGCCCGTAGGCTTGAGCTTGCGGTGCAGGGCAGCAATGCTGCCGTCAGGAGCAAAAATAATGTTGCTGTTATAAAGCGTACCGCTTACAGCATCACGCTCCGATATACCAATGCTTACATAAGCATTTACCTCGCGTGCCGCTTCTCCGAGCGCATCAGTTTCTGCGCCTGGCACTACGATTGAGCCATCATAGCAGCGCTTCCAATCAGCTCGACCTTTATCTTGCCTGCTGCCTACGGTAAAGCCAAAGGTCATGCCGTAAGGATAGCAGGGAATAATCAGCTCCGGCAGCACGATAAGCTGTGCTCCGCCGGCACCTGCCTGCTTAATCAGATCAATACATTTGGCCAGTGTTGCATCCTTATCAAACATTACGGGCGCACACTGCACTACGGCTAAACGACAATTTTTTTCTAAATCTAACATTTTATTCCCCTCAGATGACTCTTAACTCTTATTATATAAAATACTTACTGTAATTTTTTATACGAATAATTTTCTTGCTGCTAATTTTCAAGCGCTCAGAGCTTAGCTAATTCCTGCGTAACCTTCAAATATGTTTCCACCTCATCAAGGTTATGGCAATGGAGCGGAGAAACACGCACTATACCTTTTAAGCCAAAAGAGTGCAGCATTCTTACAGAATACAGGCTTGTATCAACACGGTCAAAAACAACTATGCCTCGTTTAACATATTCTGCCGTAGCCTGAGTAGGAGCCAGATTATCAAAGCCAATAGCTAAAATCAGGTCACGTCTCGTCAAATCTGGATTGTCATTATAAACAGTTACACCCTCTATATGTCTGAGTCCGGGAACATTAGCAGTGCCTTCGAGCATATAGTGCAGCAATGCTCTTTCCTGCAGCTCTAGCTTAGTCATACCCTCTACAAATTGCTCTCTACGAGTACCATTTTTATTATCAGCAAAGCTGCAAACATAATCGAGAATGCTGGAAATCATCGCATATTGAGCAGGCGCGTCTGATCCCAGGCCCCAAAAGTTTTCCGGTTTTTGGGTAAGACGGGCGTGAGGCAATACAGACAGGCGGTCACTCAACCACGCTACGCCAAAGCCACGTACACCGAAAAATTTATAAGGAGCAAAGTTAATGCCATCAATATCCAGCTCTGAAAGATCCATAACTGCATGAGGTGCATGCTGAACTGCATCAACTGTAATATAGATATCCGGTTTTATGCTTCTGGCCTTTTTTACAATTGCCGGAATATCCATAATCGCACCGGAAATATTGGATGCGTACATTACATTTAAAAGGCAGGTATTTTCATCAATCAAATCACAGATTGCGTCAACTTCACAGCCACCGGTAAGCATATCAGAAGGAGCAACACGCAACTCTTTGCCTGTCGTTGCGGCAAAATGCTCAGAAGAGTCATAAGAAGAAGGATGTTCCAGAACTGTCGTTACCACATTGGTGCCAGGAATATTTTTCACTACTGTTTCTACCATTGAAAACATCAATTGTGATGCTGTAAGTCCTGTAGCTATGCTGCCTCCTTTTACATTAAAGATAACTCTTACATCATCCTCTGCCTTGTGAACAAGATTTTTAAGCTCAACTGCCAAAGGATGCTTTCTGCCATCACAATCAGGAATCATATCCAGCTTATGAAAGCAGTCAGCTGCAGCCTTTAAGCGCAGAGAACCGCCAGCATTTTCAAAAAAGATTCTTGGTGTGCCATCGGGATTTTTATCAAGCAGATAGAACGCCTCTCTAGCCTTTTCCATATCAGCTTCATTTAATAATTTACCATATTTCATTTTATGTACCTCCACAAATTTAACTCACAATCTTATTCTTCGGTCTGCGGCTGATCAACCATGGATGCATCCCAGATTTTTTCATTTTTGGCAACAAGCAATGTACCCAGAACATCGCCAGATACGTTAACGGTAGTATGACTCATATCAATAAGTCTGTACATACCGGCAATCGGTCCCATCATGTCCATCGGCAAGCCCATAAGATTCAAGAAAATAGCACCGGTTACGATGCCGCCGCCAGGAATACCAGGTGCTGCTATAGACATAATGGTTGATATTGTTATGATCATTATTGTCTGCGACCAGGTCATATCAAGACCATAAATTTCAGCAACAAAGAATGCCAAAATTGTTTTATAAAGGGCTGCACCTGTCAGGTTTATAGTTGCACCCAACGGAACAGAAAAAGAAGCTATAGACATAGGAACGTGCAATTTATTAGTTACACAATCCAAAGTAATAGGAATAGTACCTGCACTAGAGTTAGTTGCGATGGTATTAACCCAAATTGGAATCATTGATTTGCACATTTTGATATAATCAACTTTAGTATACAGATAGGTTATGCCACTCAGCAATGCCCAAATAAGCAGGCAGCCTACATAATCTGTAACAACAAATTTTGCCAACGCACCAAACAGTTGCGGTCCATAAACGGCCGTTGTATTAGCCATTAAAGCAAATACGCCTATAGGAGAGTAAAGCATAACAATATCCAACATTTTGTATATAATTTGAGCTACGCTTTCGCACATCTCAACTACTTTTTTACCCTTTTCGCCGACATATACTATAGATACAGCAAAAAGCACCGTAAAGAAAATCATCTGCAGGATATCCTGCTTCGCCATCGCATTGATAATATTGGTAGGTACCATATTAAACAAAAAGGCAGAGAAGGAAATTGCTTTTAAGTTTTTCGGATCATAAGCCTTCATGTTACTGGTATCAAAATTAGCACCAGGATGGAAAATGCTTACTACACCAATACCAACGATACAGGCAACCACAGTCATGATTACGTATATAAGCACAACCTTGCCACCGATTCGTTTAAGCTTTTGCACATCACCAATCGCCGCAATACCGCTAGTCAAGCTGAAAAAGATAACCGGAACAATCAGCATCTTAATCAGATTCATAAAAAGCGTGCCTGCTGGTTTTACCCAAATAGAAAAATCTTTAAACAAAAGACCAGCTGCAATACCTAAAACAAAGCCAATAGCAACTCTGTAAGCGAGGTATTTTTTTGAGAACAAAAAATTCGTCATAATAAAGCCTCCTTTTCTGCGAATCCGCTTCCCTGTATTATTTACAACATTTCTATTTTAATCTGTTGCATTAACAACATTATACTTTTCAATCTTCTAAGCTGTCAATAAGCATTCACAAAATTCATTCGCAAGAATGTTGTAAGTACAATATTTGTTGCAAAAGATACATTTTCAGCTATAATATAATTATCGGGAGGGGGACTAGTATGAACTTTGAGGACAGAATAAAAGATAAAACACTTACAAAGAAGGAAAAAATTATAGCTGATTATATACTTGATAATATGGAAACTATAGGCTTTGGTCCCATTAAAGATGTTGCCAACGCCTGTGGTGTCAGCGATACTTCTATCATCAGATTTTTGCGCGAGCTGGGATATGCAGGCTATACAGATTTCAAAAAATCAATTAACGAAAAATTTTTAGAACAATATAACGCAAATCTTTCACCAATGCAAAAATTTAACCAAAGCAAAAATTACATCAACACCGGCAGTATAGCAAGCGAAGTATTGTATAATTCCATAAATAACATTAACAAGGCTATCAATTCTCTTGATGATAAGCTTTTGCTGGACATAGCAGATTGTCTGATCAATTCCAGGAATAAATATATTGCAGCCTTTCGTGGAACCTCCTGCTGTGCTGACTATTTTTGGAGGAAAGCGATTTATTTTCTGCCTGGACTGGTGTTATGTAACAAGGCTGAGAGTGAAACTCTGGAAAAGCTTGTTGACATCAACAAAAACGATTGTATCCTGATGTTTTCGTATCCCAGATACTCACAAATCTGCACCATAATCTTAGAGCTTGCCAAAAAGCGTGGCGCCAAGATTATTCTTTTTACTGACAGAGTAACTTCTCCTTTAGCAGCTTATGCAGACTACGTCGTAACCACTAACGTAACAGGCTTGAGCTTTACTAACTCTTATGTTGTGCCACTGTGTTTGGCTGAAGCTTTAGCTGTAATAATTAGCAAGAAGGTAGAAAATATGTCTGCTGAACGCTTGGAGCTACTGGATGAAAATATTTATAAAGCAAACCTATACTAGCTTTTAGTAATGGCAAAAAGCCCAGACACCGGTCCGGGCTTTTTTATTTGCTTAAAAGCTTTTGCGTTTGTTTAATTAATTATCCCCCAACCCTCAGCCAGCCTTTGGCCAGCACCGATTGGCAAAACACATCTTCTTTAAGAATATAGATATTCTTGCCCGCGTTTTTCATGCTGACAGCACGCTGCAAATCAGCACCGTCACACACGGAAGCATCCGCCGTGCCGACAATAACCATATCAGAAGCTGCTGTAACATGATAAGCAACGCTTGCACCAAGCGCAGTCAGTATCTCCTGAAGGTTTTTAAGATAAAGACCGTCAAAAGAGCCAAGCAGAACTATATTTTTATCTGCCAACGGTCTTAAGCGCCTGAAAGACGGTACGATTGCAAGCTCTCTTTGCTGCGGCGGCAGATGATAATCCGCCACCGCCAGCTCCTTCAGCTTCTGGTAGCAGCCATTGCAAATGCCACAGTCAACAAGCGCCCTGTGTGCACCGTCGGTGGCAATATTGAAGTATTCGGCAACCGCAGTCTGCTTATACCTGCCTAAAAACGGCAATTCATTCTGCGCCAGCTTCATAACATCAACATAATTATTGGCTAATCTTTTGGCATAATAGCCTGCCAGATTTTCCGCAATAAAGCTCAAATCAAAGCCTATATTATAGCCTGCTATAATATCATCAGCCAAAAAATCCATAAAGGATAAAATAACCTCATCGATTGCCGGAGCATCCGCAACCATAGCGTCATCGATTCCGGTGAGCCGTGTAATATAATACGGGATAGATAATTCCGGCTTAACTAAACTGGAAAATTCATCTACTCTGCGATTATTGCGGTATTTTATGGCCGATATTTCCGTTATATAATCATTTTGAGGATTCAGGCCGGTAGTTTCAATATCTAAAACAGTATAATCATCAGGATACGCCAAAAGCAGCTTGCCATCTATATACCTGTTTCTTTTTATAGAGCTCAAAATATCACCTTGCCAAGCCTAGCTCAGCATATCTTCCTTTCTTTTGCCATCACTCCAGCACCTTCATGCACATAATTCCTTTTTCGTTACGCACCAGGAAAAAGCTTATTTCATCGCCCTTATGCAGACCAGTCGCCGCTTGAGGCTCAGAAAGCAGTGTGCCTATGATATTTACCTCACGTACTTCCTTAAGCAGCACCTGGACCGCTTCAGCTTCATCACCACGCACCAGATAAACCGTGACGATATCCGGGTGCGTCGCAATTCTTGCCGGATCTAACGAAGTAAGCCTGCGCATGGCTTCTGTCGCTTCGTCTGCCTTATAAGCCTTTTGCACCATTGCCACTTTGCTTTGGAACTCGCTCAGGCGAGGCATTTCGCTCGGCAGCACAGCTGCCTGCGCTTCAAGTAGCTCAGCTAAGCGTATCTTCGCTGATTGCTCATCATTACCATGCAACAGCTTCAGCGTCTTTTTAGCTGTATCATATACGGCACAGCATAATATTTCAAAGCTGATGCCTGCCTGTTCATCTATATAACCATAGCAAAGTAAACCGGTTACATCATCGGTTACCTCAAAAATGCTGCCAAGCTTTTGCGCCACCCTGGCAACGTCTATGTAAAGGTATTTATCCACGATGTCACGGAAATTCATTTCTTTAAGAAGCATATTATCACCTCATAGGAATGGAGTTAGTTTTAATCATGATATAGGCATTTCACTTTACGCTTTTGTAAACGATTGCCTGTAATCAATCATACATGCAATTTACGTAATTTGCAATAAAGCAGCAATCATTTTTGAGTGTGTTATGTTTGGCAAAATCAAATAGAGGTATTTCAACTAACAATGTAGAATGTATTATATATTGGAGGTGTATTTAAATGAAAAAAATTATTTTAATTTTAATGATATTATCGGCACTTGTTTCAACAGCATTTGCCAAGATACAAGTACCAGAAGATAGTCGCTGGGTTTATGTAGCTGGTGATAAAACACAGGAAGATATATGGATGGACTTGTATACTTTCGAATTCGGCAAAAGCTTAGATTCAGATTACAGACATGAAGACCATACATTTGGCAGAATTTGGTTTATGAGGAATATGTATTCATCCGATACTAGACTAGTATTATTTTATGAATTTGACTTGCAATGTCATACCGCTCGCCTTCTTAGTGGTACAAGTTATGATGGGAACGGAAATGTATTAGCATCTGTTCCAAAAAGTTATACCGAAAAAGCCATAGTTCCTGATACAATCGGCGAAACATATTTTATGATTGCACAGACTTTAGAAAAAATCCACAACGACAAAGAAATGCTTAACTTATTTTATAAAATGGCTCAAGAAGACTCAGATAAATACAGGAAATTATAAATAAAGTCCGCTTTTTTGGACTTTATTATTATGTCTTATTTTAAATAAAAGTATAAGTTTAACAAAAAAAGCTTACGTTAACTTAAAGTTTTTAAATATTCATTGTACAACAAAACGTCCCACCCGTCAAACGAGTGGGACGAAAGTTCATTATAAAGCTATCTTAGTGGTGGAACAGGCGCAGGCCGGTGAATGCCATAGCAATACCGTACTTGTCGCAGGTTTCGATAACATTATCATCACGGATAGAGCCGCCTGCCTGTGCAATATACTGAACGCCGCTGCGATGCGCACGCTCAATGTTATCGCCGAACGGGAAGAATGCGTCACTGCCGAGAGCAACGTCCTTCAGCTGTGCAACCCAAGCCTTTTTCTCTTCGCGAGTCAGCGGTTCCGGTTTTTCGGTGAAGAAGTTTTCCCATACGCCGTCAGCCAGTACATCTTCATAATCATCGGAGATGTAAACGTCGATGGTGTTGTCGCGGTCGGGACGGCGGATGCTGTCCTTAAACGGCAGAGCCAATACCTTCGGATTTTGACGCAACCACCAGATATCAGCCTTACCGCCTGCAAGACGGGTGCAATGTACGCGGGATTGCTGGCCGGCGCCGATACCGATAGCCTGACCGTCTTTTACATAGCAAACGGAGTTGGACTGAGTATATTTCAAAACTATTAAGGAAATCAGCAGGTCGCGTGCTGCGCCTTCCGGAATTTCTTTATTCACAGTCGGGCGGTTTTGCAGCAGGTCAGCGGTAATTTTAGCTTCGTTGCGCTCCTGCTCGAAGGTAATACCGAATACCTGCTTGTGCTCCAGCAGTTCCGGCTTGTAGTTTTCATCAATTTTAATAATGTTGTAGGTGCCTTTGCGTTTGCCTTTCAGAACAGTAAGTGCTTCTTCGGTATAACCGGGTGCGATAACACCGTCGGAAACCTCACGTGCCAGCATTTTAGCGGTCTGTACGTCGCAAACATCGGACAAAGCAACAAAGTCGCCGTAGGAGCTCATGCGGTCAGCACCACGGGCACGTGCATAAGCATTTGCCAGCGGAGACAGCTCCAGATCATCTACATAATAAATTTTCTTCAAAGTATCGCTCAGCGGCAGGCCTACTGCAGCACCTGCAGGGCTTACGTGCTTAAAGGATGCTGCTGCCGGCAGACCGGTTGCTTCCTTCAGCTCTTTTACCAGCTGCCAACTGTTGAAAGCATCGAGGAAATTGATGTAGCCGGGACGGCCGTTCAGTACCTCAATCGGCAGCTCGCTACCATTGTTCATGTAAATACGTGCGCTGCCCTGATTAGGATTGCAGCCATATTTTAATGCTAATTCTTTCACTATAACTCCTCCTCTTTTGTATAGTGCCAGTCACTTAGACAAACAAAAAAACCGACTCACTGGCACAAGAAAAAATCTTTGCCCAGACGGTCGGCGTGCTACCGGTCATACTCCCCTGTGGTAACCCACTTCCGTCAGTTATATGACCTAATACTAAAATTATAAGATGCCTCGTTGTTTTTGTCAATAGCGGGCGATTGTGGTAGAATAAAGGTATAACGAATTAGAGTGTTGCAGAAGAGAATCTCTCCCATAAGAGATAAGATGAATTGCCCGTAGAGCAAGGAAGAAATCCCAAGGACGGATGTCATCGCCACGAGAAGACGGAGAGCGGTTTTGCCTGTCATAACGTTACAATTAAACGAATGATATACCCTCTCAGCCATCATCTAACACCAATAACAGCTCTAATTTTCAAAGGAGGAAATAATATGACTCTCTGTTATGTATGTCCGCATCGCTGCGGTGTAGACCGCCCGGCAAATATGTCTGATACTACAGGCTGCTTCGGCAGCTGCGGCGTAGGCCTCGCTCCGATTGTCGCCCGCGCCGGCCTGCATATGTGGGAAGAGCCCGTCATCAGCGGCACTAAAGGCAGCGGCACAGTTTTCTTTTCCGGCTGCAACCTGCACTGTGTTTTCTGCCAGAACTATGACATCAGCTGCAAGGGCTTCGGCAAAGAAATTACTATTGAACGTCTGAAGGAAATCTATCACGAGCTTATCGCCCAAGGTGCGCACAATATCAATCTGGTTACACCCACCCATTTTACTGAGGCAGTGCTGCAAAGTCTGGACGAGCCGCTGCCGGTGCCTGTTGTTTATAATACCAGCAGCTTTGAAACGCAGGATACACTGCGCCGTCTTAAAGGCAAGGTGCAGATTTATCTACCGGATTTAAAATACAGCGACGATATGGCTGCTATCAAATACAGCAACGCTCCCTACTACTTCCGCATCGCAACCGAAGCTATTAAGGAAATGTATAATCAGGTCGGTGACTACCATATTGATGATAACGGTATTATGACTAAAGGCGTTATTATCCGTCATCTGATTATGCCCGGCATGCCGGATAACACCAAGAGAATTATCGACTGGGTTGCTGCCAACTTCAAGCTGGGGCAGGTAATGTTCAGCCTTATGCACCAATACGTTCCCTGCGGCCGCGCCAACGAATATCCTGAAATCAACCGCAAGGTTACGGATGAGGAATACAAGGAGCTGGAAAGCTATCTGCTGCAAAGCACTATCGAAGACGGCTTTGTACAGGAAGGAGATGCAGCCTGCAAGGACTTTATCCCCTGCTTTGACGGTACAGGAGTATAAAAATATATTTGCTTTAAATCTCATAAAATGATATAATTTTCGCATAGAGATAGCCGACGTCGGTTTCCTGCTGGACAGTGGGGTGATGCTATGACTGTTTTCGAAGCACTTCAGCTTATGATAGGCTTTGCAACTCTCGTAGTTTTGATTTTATCACATCGCTCTAAATAAAGGCATGAAAAAAACCGCCTAACGGTTAGGCGGCTTCCTTCAAACTACAAATTTGCGAGGAAAGCCGACCTACCACAATCGGCTATCTCTATAATTATTATAGCAGTTTTTGCGCTATTGTCAATTTGCCTCCCGACGCAAAACCTCCGCCAGCACCTCAATGCCGCGACAGATATCCTCAGTTGAAGCATACTCTGCCGGATTATGGCTGATTCCTGCGCGACAGGGAATAAACAGCATTGTCGTGGGGCAGATTTTCGTCATATGCATAGCATCATGACCGGCGCCACTATTCATATGCAAGAAGCTGAAGCCCTTTTCTGTGCATATCGCTTCGCTCTGCGCGGCCAAGGCCTTATCCAAAGCAACAGGGCTGTCTGCTGTCAGCATTTCAATCTGCACGCCGACGCCGTCGCAGACAGCGACGTTTTCGGCCTGCTCGCGAATACTTTGCAGTACGCGCTCAATGCTGGCTTTATCAACGCCACGCACATCAACCCACAGCGTAACTGCTCCCGGCACAACGTTAATCGAACCGGGCTCTACGTCAACCACGCCAACGGTACCGACACTGCCGTTGGCTTTTTCTGTTTCCGCAGCCTCGTTCACCGCCAAAATAAGCTTAGCAGCACTGACGAGCGCGTCACGGCGCATCCCCATCGGCGTTGCGCCGCTGTGGTCTGCCACGCCTTTAATATGAATCTTAAAGCGTGTCGGTGCCGCAATATTCTGCACGATACCAAGCTGGTGCTGTGTCTGCTCCAGCACCTTGCCCTGCTCTATGTGCAGCTCCGCAAAGCATTTATAGCTGCCGGGAGCAATTACGGCATCACGATAAGCGTCAGGATTGCAGCCCCATTCACGCAAAGCCTCGATAAAGCTGATATCACCCTTCTTAGCGCCTTTGTTCAGCTGCTCCGGTGCAGCGCTGCCTGTCAGCAACTTGCTGCCCATAGTCGCAAAGCCGAAGCGGCTAGATTCCTCCGCGCGGAAGATGATAACCTCAATGCTGCGCTCAAGCTCCTCGTCCTGCAGCATATACAGCGCCTCCAGGGCGCCTACGACACCGCACATGCCGTCATAGGCACCGCCGTGAATAACAGTGTCCAAATGCGAACCACTAGCCACCGGCGGCAGCTGCGGCTGTTTGCCATCGCGACGCAAGAACACATTACCCACAGCATCGGTGCGGATTTGCAAATGCAAATCCTGCACCTGCTCCAACAGCCAGCTCTGAGCTTTTTTATCCAGCGGACTGTAGGCAAGACGGGTAACGCCCTCTTCACTGTCCGTAAAAGCAGCCAGGCCTTGTAAAAGTTTAGCTAAACGTTCATGATTTACCTGTAACATTTTTATTCCCCCTTCATTCGGAAATAGCAACAAAAAATATATAATAAAGATGACAGCTTTATTATACTTGCTTCTTAAGCATCACACAAGAGCGGCACTTCATCGGAAAATCCGAGATTATGGAAAGTTTTTTACACTTTTGCTAAAAACTCCTTGCAATTAATGTAAAATCCACGTAAAATTATCATAGCAAAATTTAAGAAAAGAGGTTATTTATTTTGGAACGCAAAGTTATTCAAGTTGAAGAACGTCCGCCATTACTACTTAATATTCCGTTAAGTATCCAGCATCTGTTCGCCATGTTCGGCTCTACCGTGTTGGTTCCCTTTTTATTCAAGGTCAACCCTACCACCTGCCTGTTCATGAACGGCCTGGGTACCCTGCTCTACATCTTCATCACCAAGGGCAAAATTCCTTCCTATCTCGGCTCCAGCTTTGCCTTTATCTCTCCTGTACTGCTGATTATGTCCACCTCTGCCTATAACCATGCACAGTCCGGCTTTATCGTTTTCGGTCTGCTGTTCATGCTTTTCTCGCTGATTATCCACTGCGTAGGTACCAAATGGATTGATGTCATCTTCCCGCCGGCAGCAATGGGCGCAATCATCGCTGTTATCGGTCTGGAGCTGGCACCTGTTGCAGCTAACATGGCAGGTTTGACCGGTGATAACATTAATATGGTCAACGTGGCTATTTCTATGTTCACATTGGCGGTCGGCGTTATCGGCTCTGTTGCCTTCCGCGGCTTCATGAGCATCATCCCGATTCTCTTCGGCGTTGTCTGCGGTTATGTTTTTGCAGCTATCATGGGTATCGTCAACTTCCAGCCGGTAATCGACGCTCCCTGGTTCCAGGTACCGCATTTCTACGCTCCGGTTTTCGATATCAACGCTATTATGATTATTGCTCCGGCCGCACTCGTTGTACTGGCTGAGCACATCGGCCATCTCGTAGTAACGGGCAACATTGTAGACCGCGACCTGATTAAGGATCCGGGCCTGTCCCGTTCTCTGTTCGCCGACGGCCTTTCCAACGTTATCAGCGGCTTTGCCGGCGCAACTCCGAACACTACCTACGGTGAAAACATCGGCGTTATGGCAATCACCAAGGTTTACAGCACCTGGGTTATCGGCGGCGCTGCTGTCATGGCAATCATCCTTTCCTTCTGCGGTAAGCTCAGCGAGCTGATTCACAGTATCCCCGTTCCTGTTATGGGCGGCATCTGCATCCTGCTGTTCGGCGTAATCGCTGCCAGCGGTATCCGCGTACTGGTTGAACGTCAGGTAGATTACAGCAAATCCTCCAACCTCGTAATGACCTCTGTTATTATGATTATCGGCCTTTCCGGTGCGAAGCTCTCCTTCGGTGCCTTTTCCGTACAGGGCATGGTGCTGGCAACTGTTGTTGCTATTATTATGAGCCTTGTCTTCAAGCTTTTTGAATACCTGCACCTGCTGAACGAATAAGACATATAAAGCACAAAGAGGCTTGGACCAAACCCAGCCTTAAACAGAAAAACCAGTGGAATTTTACCGTCTGAACCGACCCCCTAAAGTTAGACCTAAAAATCTAATTTTAGGAGGTCGGTTTTT
>OFMQ01000026.1_pt1 | contig 120315 bp, 135 predicted proteins | sample 1541851 | NCBI WGS metagenome assembly OFMQ01 (sample SAMN04209227, study PRJEB22552) | human gut metagenome | biome: gut; material: feces | host: Homo sapiens | place: USA: Oklahoma | reverse complement strand
AAGATACAAGGGGCTGTATATCATAGGAGATGGTAGCGGAATAACACACTCCCTTTCGCACGCATCTGCAAGCGGTGTATACGTAGCAAGAAATATTGCACATGGCGAATAAAACGAATAGATATTTATATAGAAGAAAGTCATTCAAAACAGAGTATCGTGATAGGGGTTCCAGATACTCTGTTTTTATTTGATAAATGAATTTCAAGCGAAAATACATTTGTTTGACTGGATGGGAGAAGAATGGTAGAGTTGTAAATGGCATGAAAATAGATTTAAAGTCTGCAACAAATATGAAAACAAATTTAACTAAGAAAACTATTAGTGGCATTGTATAGAAGACACTATATGATGGATTATTTTCGAAAGAAGAAAGAAAATAGGAAAATATAGAGGGATCAGTTATAAATCAGATATGCGCATCTATGGATTCATTCTTTGATACAGAAAAGAAAATAGGCGATTATATCGTTAGGAATCCCAAGAAGGTTGTGGATATGACAGTCGGGGAGCTGGCAAAGGAGTGCGGTGTCAGCGAGGCCTCGGTGTCGAGATTCTGCAAACGAATAGAGCTGAAGGGATTTCACCATCTCAAGATATCGCTGGCGAGAGAACTCGTGGATGCCAAGGATGACGGAGAGATATCTGGACATATATCTGTGGATGATATGGAAGGTTCTCTGAGAGGAATACTGTCGAATAAAAGTGTATATACAATCCAAATACATAATTATATATGGAGGAAACAGACATGAAAGATATCAAATGGGCAGTTCTCGGAATAGGAGTTATCGCAAATGAGATGGCCGTCGCATTAAAGAAGAATGGAAAGAATATATATGCCGTCGGTAACAGAACCTATGAAAAAGCAGTTGCATTTGGTGAAAAGTATGGCATCGGTAAAGTATATGCAGATTACAATGAGATGTTTACAGATCCGGAAGTGGATGTTATCTATATCACAACTCCTCATAATACACATAAGAAATTCATGAGACAGGCAATTGAGAATGGCAAACATATTCTGGTAGAAAAGTCGATCACACTTAACAGTGACGAATTGAATGAGATGGCAGCACTGGCAGAAGAGAAACATGTCATCATCGGAGAAGCAATGACAATTTATCATATGCCAATCTATAAAAAATTAAAAGAACTTTTGGAGACCGGTGTATTGGGAAAAGTAAATCTTATCACGATGAATTTTGGAAGCTTCAAAGAATATGATATGAATAACCGCTTCTTTAACCGTAATCTTGCCGGTGGTGCAATGCTGGACATCGGGGTATATGCGCTTTCATTCATTCGTTGGTTTATGGATTCCAAGCCGGATCAGTTACTGTCTCAGGTCAAAGCAGCACCGACCGGGGTAGATGAACAGGCGGGACTTCTGCTCATGAACCCAGAAGGACAGATGGCAACGGTCATGTTGTCGCTTCATTCCAAACAGCCGAAGAGAGGAATGATCTCCTGTGAAAAGGGATATATTGAGATTATGGAGTATCCAAGAGCATGGGAGGCAAGAATTACATACGTAGAAACCGGCGATACAGAAGTCGTAAGAGCCGGGGAGAATGCCGATGCGCTTGCTTATGAACTTGCGGATATGGAAAAAGCGATAGCAGGAGACGAAGAATGCATGCATTTTGAGTATACAAAAGATGTTATGGATATGATGACGGAATTCAGAAAGTCATGGAAGTTTACTTATCCGGAAGAGGAATAGTAAAAGAAGCCCCCGACACAAGATATAAAATGTGCCGGGGGTTTTTGAACTTATAATTCGAATACGATTACTTCGCAGCTTTCAAGTGAAAGATGGGATTCGGTATTATAATTATGCTGCTTGTGCTGATTAGAAAGAAGAACCTGTTTCACCGGATAATCTAACGGAAGTTCGACAGATTCTTTTCCGAAATTAGCGGCGACCAGTATACGTGTATGTTCATCTTTCCGGTAATAGGCCATGACATCCTCTGTGTCCTGATAAGCAGGGAGAAATTTACCATAAGTAAAGACTTCTTTGTATGTTGGAGATTTTCGAAGCGCAATCAGTCTCCGGTAATAATTTAATATAGAGTCTGGATTTTGATCCTGATCAGCCATATTGATCTCTTTATAATTGTCATTTACTTTCAGCCAAGGAGTTCCTGCGGTAAATCCGGCATTTTCCTGAGCATTCCACTGTACGGGGGTTCTGGCATTATCGCGGCTTAGTTTGCTGCAAGCCTTAAGTGCTTCTTTATCGGTAAGACCGGCATTCCTTGCAGTGTGATATTGATCAATGGTATTGATGTCATTATATTCTTCGACACTGTTCCATACCGCATTTTGCATACCGATTTCCTGTCCCTGATAGATGAATGGGATGCCGCGGAGAAGGATACTGACGGTTCCGAGCATTTTGGTTCCGGCAGGATTCTGCGCATAATCTGGTAAGAAGCGGGATACACCTCTTGGTTCATCATGATTTTCAATGATATTGGCTTCCAGTCCGCAAGTTTGCACTCTGAGCTGGGAGTCAGAGATGGCTTTCCGCCATTCTTTAAAGTCTACGGGTGGGGCATCGTACCATCCGTGTTCCCCTTCACTGAGTATGTGAGCACTGAAGTCAAAGATTGTGGAAAAATGACCATTTTCACCGATGAAGTCTGCAAGTTCGCCTTCTTTCATGTTGAATACTTCACCGACAGTAAAGGCATCGTATTTCTGGAAAGTATGTTTCTTTAAGTCCTCGAGAAAAATGCCGACACCATCTACGTTTTCTACCATCCTCCAGCAGTTTGCAAGCCCATCCGGTCCGTCCGGATCAAGATCTGAAAAAGTCAGGTCTTTCTTTATATTGATGATCGCGTCAATACGGAATCCGGCGAGACCCTTTTCAAGCCACCAGTTCACCATTTCATAAAGCTTCTTTCTGACTACCGGATTCTCCCAGTTAAGATCCGGCTGCTCTTTGGCGAACATATGAAGGTAGTACAGATCCGTTCCCGGAACCGGCTCCCAGCAGCTTCCGCCGAAGTAAGAACGGTAATTGCTTGGTGGATTTCCATTCTTTCCCTTGCGGAAATAAAAATAATCGGCATATTCGCCTTCCGGATCTGCCAGTGCTTTCTGGAACCATTCGTGTTGATCAGAACAGTGGTTGATAACCAGATCCATAATGATGTACATATCTCTTTTCTTTGCTTCTGCAAGCAGTTCTTCGAATTGTTCCATTGTACCGAATTCTTCTGCAATTGCATAATAATCGGAAATGTCGTATCCCTGGTCTACAAAAGGGGATTTGTAGATTGGAGAGAGCCAGATGATATCAATTCCCAGTTCTTTTAAATAATCTAATTTGGAGATGATTCCGCCAAGATCGCCGATTCCGTCTCCGTTTGTATCCAAAAAGCTTTTTGGATAAATTTGATAGGCAACTTTGTCATGCCACCATTTTTTCTTCATGATTTATAAAACCTGTCTGTTACGGAGAATTGTCGTAACACCTTTCTTTTTTAATAATGGTTGCAAGTATCAATTATAGAAGTACTGAATGAGAATTTCTTGTAATATGATATTGCAATATGATACAATACTTGCATTTTAAGAATGCAGAAAAAATGTTACCAGACATGCCGGTAACATTTTTTGTCAATATAGGAATTATAAACTTGCTTCGACGAGAACAGCAACAGCCATTGTGTCATCTTCTGTAAATCCCTGTGCACAGGTAAGAATTGTCTGTACATAGTCCTTTGAAAGATCAAGTTTGTGGGAGATGACGTTCATGTCATATCCTTCCTGATTCAGAGCAGTTACATTCTTTACATCCATACGGATCTGTTCCATTGATAAATTAGCATCCATTTCGTATATCCTCCTGTAAATTCACGAAATTTCTTTCTTATATTATATTTTCACTTTTATTTTCTAAGTTCTAATATTTTATCGAGCAGATGGAAAGCGACCTCTTCTTTGCTCATCAGTTCCAGTTCAAATACTTCATTTTGCGTGATCATCGTAACAATATTTGTATCGGTTTCAAATCCGGCACCTTGTTCCTTCAGATTGTTGGCAACGATCATATCCAGATTCTTTTTCATAAGTTTTTTCTTGGAATTTTCCAGCATATTTTGTGTTTCCATAGAAAAACCACATAAGAACTGATGGGGTTCCTTGTGCTCGCCGAGATACTTTAAGATGTCATCAGTACGTTCCAATGGAATAGACATGACATCTCCCTCTTTCTTTTTGATCTTTTCATCTGCAACATTACAAGGCCTGTAGTCTGCAACGGCAGCAGCCTTGATTATGATGTCCATGTCATGGCTTCTGGAAGTTACTTCCTCATACATATCTTTGGCTGATATGACAGGAACGGTGTTAACAAAAAGCGGTGCATCAAGAGCGGTACGCCCGGTTACCAGTGTGACATCAGCGCCGCGGAGCATGCAGGCTTTTGCAATGCTGTAACCCATTTTACCGGATGAATGGTTTGTGATATAACGGACTGGATCAATGGCTTCCTGTGTCGGTCCGGCTGTGACAAGTACTTTCATACCGGCCATATCCTTTTCATGTGCAATGGTTTTGCATATGTACTGGAATAAGGTCTCGGGTTCCGGCATCTTTCCGGCTCCGCTGTCACCGCATGCCAGGTGTCCGCTGGCAGGAGTGATCACCTCCATGCCATAATGCTTCAGCAATTCAATATTATCCTGTGTGACAGGATTCTCATACATTGCGGTATTCATGGCTGGTGCAATGATCTTTGGTGCACGGCTTGCAAGAACGGTAGTTGTCAGCATATCATCGGCGAGACCATGCGCAAGCTTTGCCATGACATTAGCAGTTGCCGGTGCGATCATGACAATGTCTGCAAGTTGGGCAAGTGCAACGTGCTCTACTTTAAATTCAAAATTTCGGTCAAATGTATCTGTGATACATTTATGTCCTGTCAGAGTCTCAAAAGTAATTGGATTGATAAAATTGGTGGCGTTCTTAGTCATGATGACATGAACGTCAGCGCCTGCTTTTACCAGAAGACTTGTAAGTGTTGCAATTTTATAAGAAGCAATACCTCCGGTCACGCCAAGCAGGACATGTTTTCCTTTTAACATAAGTATTCATCCTCATTTCAATGTTCAAATAAAATAATACAATTATAATCACTATATCGCTTTTTCTTCATTCTTGCAAGCAATAGTAATAAAAATACATAGAACCCGCAGGAAAAGACGAATCATAGTAATAACTGTGAAAAATAAGCAGATTGTATGGATTTTTATACTTGTTTGGCAGTTCCCGGAATGCTATAATCGGACTCGTAATTGTATTGTATCCCGGTCACCGGGAATGATAACAAGGAGGAAAATTAAATATGAAGACAAAGAAACATGACACTAGTTGGATGGTCAGTGTTGCACTTATGGCAGCGATCGTAATCGTTCTGGCGAACACACCGCTTGGAATGATACAGCTTCCGATCATTAAGGCAACAACTGTACATATTCCGGTAATTCTTGGAGCAATTTTGTTAGGACCTGCAGCAGGCGCAATCCTGGGCGGTGTATTTGGCATCTGTTCACTGATCAGTAACACGATGGCACCGACACTTTTATCATTTGCGTTCTCGCCGTTTATGAGTACTACAGGAATACCAGGGGCAATAAAAGCAGTCTGGATTTCAGTAGGATGCAGGATATTAATTGGTGTGGCAGCAGGATGGCTTTGGATTCTTTTTTCAAAACTGAAAGTAAATAGTATCATCGCACTTCCAATCGTGGGATTTGCAGGAGCAATGGTTAATACTATCACTGTAATGGGAAGTATCTATATTCTTTTTGCAAAACAGTATGCAGAAGCAAAAGATGTGGCAGTCAGTGCCGTATGGGGACTGGTAATGGGAACTGTTACAGCATCCGGAATTCCAGAGGCGATTGCAGCAGCAATTTTGGTTCTGGCAATCGGAAAAGTATTACTTGGTGTATTTCGAAAAATGAATATTGGAAATGTTGCGAAAGCAAATGTATAGAGGAAAGAAGACCTTCCGGCTCAAGAAAGAGAGCCGGGAGGTCTTCTTTTGCTATGTATTTATAAGAAAGAAGCTGCCAGTGACTGGTTCTGTAGATACGAAAAAACAGAAATTTTGCAAAAAAATAAAAAAATTGAAAAATTTTGTTGACAGATGTATGATTAATATGGTATAAATAATGAGTGCTCAGCGATGATGTACAACAAAATAGAATATAGGGGATTGGTCAAGTGGTATGATAGGGGTCTCCAAAACCTTTGGCGGGAGTTCGATTCTCTCATCCCCTGTTGACCGAAGAGTCAGAAACCTTGAATTTTCAAGGCTTCTGGCTTTTTCATTTTCTGGATAATTCCAATGTAGTCAAGTATGTAGTCAAACAAGAATCATTCCTAAAATGAGATAGCATTTTCAATCTGTTTTTCTTTATTTTTCGTTGTTTTATTGCTGAAATAATATAATTTTTTGGTTGTACTGATATCACTGTGTCCCATTTGTTCTGTAATAAATCCCTCATCTACATCACTGTCTATTAAGGTTGTTCCATAAGTCTTTCGTATCTTGTGCATGGTACGATGTGGGATATGTAATTCATTACATATTCTGGACAGTCTTTTATTAAAAGTATTTCCTCTGATACGTTTTCCGTTATGCTCAAATAAATATGTTCCCGATGTATTCAGTTCCAATATTTGATTCAACGTATCCAGTGCGGTAGATGATATGATTAAATCCCGATTACCAGCGTCTGTTTTAGCGTGTTCTTTTACAGCTACAATCCATTTATTGTTTTCGTCTCGGTATTTATCTTCAGTACGTCTGATTTTAATAATACGTCCGTGTAAGTCTTCTTTCTTTAGAGTGCTTAGTTCACCGACACGTAAACCTGTCTGAAATGTAAGCAGAATACCAAGATTATAAATATCCGGCTTTGCTTTCAGACGTTGAATAACTACGGGAATTTCATCTTCCATAAACACTTCTTTCTGCTTGTCTATAATCTTCCGTTTAAAAAGATTATTCGGCAGTTCCAAATCTCCAAAAAATTCAGTGATACTGATTGCAGTATACTTTTTCTTCTTACCGTATTTGAAGATACCACGAATCAATGTCCGTAATCCGGCATATGCCTTTCTGGTAAGTGTAAGGTCACGAATGGTGCATTTGATAAATACTTCCAAATCATCTTCTGTGACATTTTTAAATTTCTTTTTGGTAATTGAAACAGAAGTGTAGTGGAAAAATCTTTTGTAATCGTTCACGTATCTGTCATAAGACGCTTTCTGTATCTCGCCGAAATCCAGTTTGCGGTTTATCCATTCATAGAAAACATCATCAATATAAATTTCTTCCTGTAGAGCCTTGTAAAACTCTACAATGACATTTTCTAGTTCTTCACGGGTATTTCTGCGTCTGTAAAGTCGGTTTCTGTCTTGTTGTGGAAGATACGTGGAATAAATTTCTTTTCCCGATTTGTCTGTTGTTACTGTAATTGCGTAAACATGCTGTGCAAGTATTTCCTTTCTTTCCATATCTGCTATATCATTCAGCATGGTATCTAAAGAGATTATACCTGTTTGGATTGCGTAATTCAATAAATCTGTATCGTCATAAGCGTTGGGTTCAGTCATAAATTACATCAATATGATAAGGGTATTGTCTCAAAATATCTTTTTTTCTCTTTAATTTTTTCTATGTATAGTTAATGCCCTGTATTTTTTAATTTTAAATTTATATTGTCATTTATCTGTTATTATGGGCGAATCATTCAGATATTTCGCTTACTCATTATCAGAATAACTCCTTTCTATTATTGGTAGTTTGGAAGATTTTTTGTAGTCTTCATAAATTTTTATCTGGGTATCATTCATCTTTGCCTGTTCGATTAATACCTGTATATAATCGCAGTTATCCAGTTCTCCGATTTCTGAAAATAATTTTAAAGACGGAGCAACGGAACTTTCTAACCAGTTCCAGATACTATTAAGTGTCTTTTTCTGCGGTTGAATTGTTAGCTTTATTTTCTCTATATCTTGCATAAATAATTCCCAAGGGGGATAAGTAGGATAAAGTCTTTTCCGTGAAGTGGATTTGTTTTCCGGCTGTTCAAGAAAACGGATTTTACCATTTAGTACAGACATTGCAATCTCTGCAACATCACGTCTGGCGATTAATTCCTGTACAACTTTATTTGCCCGTTCCTGTCGGAATCGCAGTTCATATCTATTCCAGTTCGGGTCTAATTCTTTGCCAAATTTTTCTGCCTGTTCGTACCCTTTTTCATAGAAAACGATTCGAAAATCACTGTTGCTACTCCCAAGATAAAGCGTGTTTCCTTTATGAACAGGTATTGATTCACTTAATTCACCAGAAGCATTTTCAGAATAATTACGTAACTGACTAGATATTAAGCCTTGCTTTGTTAAACGTATCAGTTCTGGAATGTTAAGATATGGTTTATGGTCATCTATTGCTAAATCAATTCGTGGAAAATTCACATGATACTGACATACCCTTGCGAAGAAATCAAACCATGTTTCTTTGTTTATCACAAGGAAGTTTTCATAATTTCTACAGCCAGAGCCACTCATTAATATCTGAAATCCATTGTACTGCATTTTACCAGTCGGTTTTAGAATCTTGATATTATCAAATCCGGCAACCAGTTCATGTCCGGCAATTCCTTTCCCTTTATTCTGAAGTTCCATAAGTGAAAGAGGAATTTTTAGGATGTCCGTTATGACAGTGAATAAATCTACATCTTTCACTGTAATCTGACACCAGTCAATTAAGGCTGTCAGACTGTTTTTTTGTCGTGTTACCCTCCTGTTAGTATAGGAGGGTTCTGAAAGAACTGATTTACTTCTTTCTTCCAAATAATAATCCTCCTTTGCCGATAGTGGCAGAGCCACTATCCCTGTCTCTTTTACTGTCCGTTTGGTACGGACAGCAAGAGACAGGAAGTTCATAGGTTACTATGCATTTTTCTGGGAAATACAACGAATCCCTTTACAGGTTACACGTTCTACCAGTGTAGGATAATTTCCTCTCTGAACATATGGAGCATAGACAGGTGTATCCAGTTCCACTACAGAATATGGTTCGATAGATGGGATTTCTGTCATTTCCAGTCGAATATCAACACTGTTACCAAGTTTCATACTTCCAAGATGAAGTTTGACCGCTTCGATATCTTCGGTTTTCTTTCTGGTATCTTTGTCATAGCGGTAGCAATAATCAGCTCCCATATAGCGAAGTTCCCCGAATACCTCTTTGACCTGTTCTTTTGTTAATGTAATCTGCATAAGCATTATCCTTTCTCCCCGTATTACCGATAGGACAGTTGTCTGAATAAGTATTGAAATCCATGGATATTTAAAGTTTAGTTATTTCTAAACCACTTAAATCATAGCATTGAGCAAAATGAAAATCAACACAAAGTTTAGAAATTTATAAACTTTTTATTTTCTTTGAAGAGTATTTATGATATAGTGAGTACAGAAATGACGAATTAGCCACACAGAGAAAGTAGAGGATATCGGAATGAATACGATAGCAGAACGAATCAAATTTGCGATGAATGTAAGAAATGTAAAGCAAGTGGAAATGGTACAGAGAACAGGAATTACAAAGGGAGCGTTTAGTTCTTATCTTTCTGGAAATTACAATCCTAAAAAGGATAAACTGGAACTGATTGCTGACGCACTGGATATCAATATTAACTGGTTGATGGGTGAAAATGTGCCAATGGAAAATAGCAATGCTACAGATAATCAGACTACGGGATATGTGTTTTACAAAGAAATGGAATATTTATTGAACGATAAGGATACTGCATATATCGGATTTCAGACACAGTATGGGGCATTAATTCCAAGATATCGGATATATGTAGATGTCAGTTTAAATGAAATGCATATCGTACCTATTTTTTTACGGGAAGATTCAAAAGAATGTTATCAATATCCAAAAGAACTTACTCAACCAGAATCATATGAGATATTTACAAGAGATTTTGCCAGTATTCATATGACACTTGCCACTTCTCAGATATATTATTATGGAATCAATGAAAAGATATTAGAAATGGAAATCTCTTCGTTTGCCTATTCGTCCGAAAAAAATTGTTATGTAACGAGTGATTGTCAGCCTGTCTTGTGTGATGAATTTGTCCGTGAAATCGAAAAGGAAGTGCTTTATCTCCGGAAAGTTTCCAGATAACAGACAAGAGGACTTGCAAGGTTCGTGACCTTTCAAGTCCTCTATATAGCATGGTGGTATTGGATACCGTCCGTTCTGTCAAGGACTGCCCTGACGGCGTATCGGCTTCGCCTTGTTCCTTGACATCACTACGTGTTGGAATAAAATTAATTGTAATTATTCGTTGCTTGTCAAATGTTTATTATGTACAATAGGAATAATGTCTGAAGATTCGTTGGTAAAAGCTAAAACGTTATTAGTCTTTTCTATTTTTCGATATCCACCGTTATGATAATGAAGCATTTTGTGATGATTAGGACAAACAACAATCAAATTATTTAAACGGTCTAAAGTTCCTTCTTCATCATATTCCTCCGAAAGATTTTTGATGTGGTGTACTTCAACGTATTTTGTTCCATCTTCTTTTTGAATGATCATTTTTTGATTTTCTGTACAAAGTTGACATTCATATGAATAAAATTCTTTAAGCCTATTTATTAATAGATGATTTCTCTTTATTTTTTCATCTGAAGAAATCTTTTTTTCAATTTTCTCGTTTTCAACACTAAGAATTTTATTTATTTCTTCAGACAATTCAATTAAACTATTCCGTCCTTTAGAACGTGTATAACCTAATAATTGTATATAGTCATCTAAAGTCATATTATTTTGTTGTGCTATATTATACAGAGTTTGATATATTGGCTCTTGAGATGATATATATACAGTATTGGGATTTTCCACAATGTACTTTTTTAATTCGTTTTTATATTTTTCATTTTTTCGTTGAGAAACATAATTATAATCGTATTTTGATTTTTTATATCCATAATAATCAAGAAAATCTTCTAATGACATTCCGCAACGTGAGGCGTAATTGCGAATCCACTGATTTTCTGGTGATGAACTTAAATATACAAGTCCATCTATTGTATGTTCTTCCAAAAAATTGATTATTTTTGAATCTCTATTGGTATCTCGCTCTGTTAAATATCCTTTAAAACCTAAAAAATTAGCATATTCTGCTGAGGACATTTTTCGGACACGAGATGCTTTAGTGAATAATTTTTTTGAAATTTGATTTAACGCAATGTGCGGTTCTTTTAAGATACTATCAGTCTCACTGATTTCAAGTACCTTATAATCAAGTTCATTATATATATCCATATGTTCACCGTGAGCTAAAGTCTTTAAATCAAGAGATATGTCTTCGTCAAATAAACAATGTACAGAATCAGCATCATACCATATAAAACAAATTTTTCCAGTTAAATTATTTTTTATTAAATAGCATGTAGAAAGGTCAGCGGAAGTTTCGTTAAATATATGCTTTTTCAACATGTCCTCAAAGACTTGATGTAATTGTTCAGTTAAATGGTGCTCTATCCATGGATTATAATACTTAATTCCTTGATTTAATATTTTATTTATATTTGCTTTCGTTTCCCATGTCATGTCGGATATTTCTTGATTAGTCATGCGATATTCATAATATAATTTCCTTATTGCTATGGGGTCAACTTCTGACACCATACCTTTGTAATTTTTGTCTTTTTCCATAATATAATTTGAGAAATTTTCCTTTCGTAGTTATATAAACATTGTAACATTAAAATCACTATTAAAATTTTTTGTCCAGTCAAAATAGAAAAAGCAGTTGTGTTCCTATGACCAACCGCTTTTTAGACATATAAATGAAAGTAAATTCTAAATCACTGCTGTAATAATTCTTGTTTCTTTTGGTTATATTCTTCTTCTGTTATGGCACCTATATCTAATAAATTTTTATACTTTAAAATCTCATCAGCAGGACTATAAGCAGAAGATGGAGAAAGATTTTCAGCAGAAGTGTTCTGTGAATATAATATTTCGTGTATTTTATTTGTAATAGCAGTGGCTGCGCTTGATGAAACATTTACATTAAATACTTCTTTGATAGTATCGAATGTAATTGTTCCAGAAAGTATACCGGAACTTTTGGTTACATCATTAATGTTATCAAGATTAATAGACTGAACAACTTCACCTAACGCTTGTTGTTGTGCGAGAATCAATCGCTTATTAGTGATAGCATATGCAAAGTTATTGTCATGTTTTGATGCTGATTTATAATTATGTAATCCAATAAAAGACATTAAAACTCGTTCATCATTTTGTAATGCTTTTTGAATTAATAAAAAATGTTTAATGCTCCAATTTTTACTTAATCCCATTCCAAAATTGTTGTCAATACAGTATTGATACATTTCTTGAGCACCTTTTGAATTTTCTTCTTGCGTTGTCTTACATTTTTCGTTGACTCTTGCGACGAATTCTTCATGTGTTTCATCTGGAAGTCTTGTTAATCCGCTAATACTAGTTAATGTTTTTTCAAGTTTTAATTCTTTTTTTAATTTCTTCTCTTCTTTATTTATTCCGAACATTTCAATTCTCCTTTTATACTGCTAATTTACATATTTATAGTATAGCAAAATAGTGATAAGGTTTGAAGAAAAATTTCTGTGAAAATGAATTATGAATTGGTGAACTAGGAGCTATATTGGAATGTAATATTGCAAATATTATGACATACTATCCAGACGATAATGTATTTTAGAGGAGATATGAAGTGACGCATTAAAAAGAGGATACCATGCTGAACGATTTCTCCTTTCTTATTTTTTACTACCCATGTAGTCAAAAGGTAGTCAAATGTAGTCAAAACTCAATCGAAGAAATGCTTATTTTATGGGGATTGTGAGGAGTTCCCACAGGGTTCGATTCTCTCATCCCCTGCTCCTATGAAAGAGCGGAAAAGCCTTAATTTATAAGGTTTTCCGCTCTTTTTGCGTTATAAAAATAAATTTTAGATATCGACCATAATATAAATCGGCATGCGTTCGAAAGAAGCTGTCGGTGACGTGCTCTGGGTAAATACTTCGGCTTTGCAATCGGATAAAAATAATGTTATAATATTCATAGTGATTTGAGCTGAGGATATGACGAATCTATCGTAAGGAGGACATGGAGGATGAAAGAAAAGATAATACAAGGTGGAATTGTAAATGGAGAGAAGATGCTGGTATGTCCAACTTGGGAAGATGAATTTCAAAAAGCAATTCACAAGACCGGAGGCTGCTTCCGGATTAGCATGGATTATTCGGCTGTAGATGTTTCCTGGTGGAAAGAACTGGAAAAGATTGCCGGAAAGTATGGCTATACATTGGATTCCGAATCGCTGGAAATCATTCAGGAATATGTACAGAAGTATAAAAAGTATGAAAATCATTTCTGGGAATATGGAAAGAAGATTATTACATTCGAACAGTTCAGCAGGATGTTGAGTAAAAAAGCCGGTATACAGCCGAAAGAGGCAAAGGAATATGTTGTTGCAAATCTTCAGAATCTGGAACATAAGGAGATTTTGGAGGCGTTGTTATTTTCACTGCAGCTTATCAAGTCTGAGAAGGGACTGGAAGGAACTCAGTGGACAAAGCCAACCTGCGATTTTATAAAAAAAGAATTTGAAAAGATGATTGTGAACGAGGAATATTAAGACATTAAAAAGTGGGGAGTCGGGAATACTGGTTTTCCACTTGTTTTATATCGCCATGTGTTCGTAAGAAGGAGAAATAATAAAAAGATGGAATTATGGGATATTTACGATGAGAACAAGGAACGTACAGGACGTACAATGAAACATAATGACTGGAATATGAAGCCGGGGGAATTCCACCTGACGGTTCTTGGAGTATTAATGAGACCGGATGGAAAATATCTGATCACCCGAAGGAGAATGGATAAAGAATGGGCAGCAGGATGGTGGGAAGTGCCTGGAGGCGGTGTACGCGCCGGAGAAGATTCGAAAGATGCAGTGATCCGTGAGATTAAAGAAGAGACGGGAATTGATGTAACGAATGCAGAAGGCGGATATGCATTTTCTTATAAGAGAGTGAATCCGGAAGAGAAAAATAATTATTTTGTGGATATTTATAAATTTGTGCTGGAGTTTGATGAATCAGATGTAAAGACACAGGAAGAAGAAGTGTCTGGCTTTGCGATTGCGGATTTGAATGAGATTAAGAGATATGCTGATGAAGGAATTTTTCTTCATTATGACAGTATCAGACAGGCGTTCGAAGAATAATTATATGGAGAGTAAGGGGCTGACTGTATGAATGATGAGGACCGGATTCTGGAAGACATCAAAGAAATACTGAAAGAACTGGATGAACAGGGGCGTATGAAATATACACAGAGATATATGCAGCACAGTGATATATCCGTGTATAAGCATTGTATCAGTGTAGCGTACACAAGTGTGGAGCTTGTAGAAAGATTTTCCCTAAATGTAAATAGAAAAGAGCTGATCAGAGGTGCGCTCTTGCATGATTATTTTTTGTATGACTGGCATGAAAAAAATGCGGGACACAGATTTCACGGTTTTATCCATGCAGGACGTGCGCTTCAAAATGCAAAAAATGATTTTGAACTGACCAGACGGGAAGAAAACATCATTTCGCGGCATATGTTTCCTCTTAATATCGTTCCACCAATGTGTAAAGAAGCCTGGCTGGTATGTCTGGCAGATAAGATCTGTGCATCGAAAGAGACCATCGTCAGAAGAATTCATATAAGAAGATATAAGAAATAAGTTGACTTACTATATATCCTACTACTATAATAGGGATTGCGCTGTGAAACGGTGCGAAGAGTGAATGATAAGTCAAGAATACGGACAGAAAAAAATATAAAGTATGAGTGGAGGAAAAGCTATGTTAAATCAGTTTTCCAGAACGCAGCTTCTTTTAGGAGCTGATAATATGGACAGACTTTCGAATGCAAAGGTTGCAGTTTTTGGAATCGGCGGTGTTGGTGGATATGTTGTAGAAGCACTTGCAAGAAGCGGTGTCGGTTCGTTTGTATTGGTAGATGATGACAAAGTATGTCTGACGAATATTAACCGTCAGATTATTGCAACAAGGAAGACGGTTGGAAAATATAAAGTAGATGTGATGAAAGAAAGAATCCTTGAGATTAATCCGGACGCAGATGTAGAAGTAAGGAAATGTTTTTATCTTCCTGAGAATGCACATGAATTCCCGTTTGAAGAATACTCTTACGTGGTAGATGCAGTAGATACGGTAACGGCAAAGATTGAGATCATTATGCGTGCAAAAGCCGCAGAAATTCCGGTTATCAGTTGTATGGGAGCCGGTAATAAACTGGATGCATCGGCATTTCAGGTGGCAGATATCTATAAGACGAAGATGTGTCCGCTTGCAAAGGTTATGCGAAGAGAATTAAAGGCACGTGGCGTAAAGAAACTGAAAGTTGTATATTCAGAAGAAAAGCCGGTACGTCCGCTGGAAGATATGAGTATCAGCTGCAGACAGCACTGTGTATGTCCTCCGGGAACGGACAGAAAATGTACCGAAAGAAGAGACATCCCGGGAAGCATTGCATTTGTTCCGTCGGTTGCAGGACTGATTCTTGCAGGGGAAGTGGTAAAGGATCTGACAATTAACCAATATGGACGCGGGGACGAATAAAAACGGATATCTTTTGACATTTTTCGCAAATGCATTATAATAGAGAAGGTAATGTTCTATTTGTAGATTGAGGAGGTTATCAATATGAAAAAAAATAGAAGAAACAACTCAAGACCGGCAGCAATCGCAACTGCAAAAGACACAACTAAGGCAATCGAGACAAGAGCAGGTGTATTGAAAGAGGCAGAAGACGTGAAGAAAGAAGCAAAGACAAGCTTTTATCTTCAGTATATGGGTAAAGAGATCAGTACAGAAGAGATTACAAAAAAAGTGCATGAAGTATGGACAAAAGAGTATGGTAAGAGTGTGGAAGAAATCAAAACTCTGAATGTATATCTGAAACCAGAAGAAGCTGCAGCTTATTATGTAATAAATGAAGAGACAACAGGCAAAGTTACTATTTAGTGATTGGCCGGATTGACTGTGAACAAAAATAAGAGGAGCGTTTCCGTGTGTATGGAAATGCTCCTCTTATTTTTGTACCACTATATTGCAAAAAAGAACACAGGCAGTCGGTTGAAAAGAAGAATTTAGCCGCAATAACGGGTAATATCTTCTTCAAGATGATCAATCTGTTCCGTGAGATTGTGAAGCTGTTCATCAGAAAGAGATTCCAAAATCGCTTTCATATCTGCAGCAATTTTAGAAGGATTATACGGTACTTCTAATGCGAAATCACTGTAAGCACGGAGCTTTTGAAAATAAGTATTTGTTTCAGGTTCTTCTTTTCCAGCGCGGCACATCTGATACATGGTGACACAATCAGTGGCAGCCTGGTCGGTGCATTTCTTGCAGATCCATTTTCCAAGATAATAATAATTGTTCCCGATCTGATAAAGAAAGCCCGGAAGCTTTAAGATTCGTTCTGATAACATAGTGAAGTCCTCCTTTTCTTATCTATTAGTATCCCGTTGTTTGATACAAAAGTCAAGTGGGATTCTGGTATTAATATCATTATAAAAAGTAAAACAGATTCTTTGCAAATCACCGGAATGTATCGTATAATAAACAGCAGTATAAAAAATAGTGAAGGAAAGAATTCATGTAAATATATTTAGGACATGTATATATGGAGAGTGTGAATGATATGAGGATTAAGAATGGTTTAATGCTGCTTCTTACAGCTTTTATCTGGGGAACAGCATTTGTAGCACAGAGTGTGGGGATGGATTATCTGGAACCGTTTACATTTAATGGAGTAAGAAGCCTGATTGGAGGAGCGGCACTTTTGCCATGTATCTGGATCTTGCAGAAATTAAATGGAAGATCGAAAGATACAGGCACGAAAAAGGATCTGCTCACGGGCGGATTGGCCTGTGGTGTGTTACTGTTTGCGGCAAGCAGTCTTCAGCAGATCGGTATTAAATATACGACAGCGGGAAAGGCCGGATTTATTACCGCTTTTTATATCGTGATCGTTCCGGTGATGGGAGTTTTTCTTCATAAAAAGATAGGCTGGAAGATATGGCTGGCAGTAGTGCTGGCGGTTGCGGGACTTTATTTTCTGTGTATTACAGAGTCGTTTTCTGTTGGCAAAGGAGATATTCTGGTATTTTTATGCGCACTTGTATTTGCGGTACATATCCTGGTGATCGATCATTTTGCACCTAAGGTAGATGGTGTGAAGATGTCGTGTATACAATTCTTTGTCTGCGGAATTTTGTCCGTGCCATTTATGTTTGCATTGGAGACACCAAAGATAACAGCTGTAATGACTGCATGGATGCCAATTTTATATGCCGGGGTATTATCTTGTGGAGTTGCTTATACACTACAGATACTGGGACAGAAAAATGTAAATCCGGCGGTGGCATCACTGCTTTTAAGTCTGGAATCGTGTTTTTCTGTACTGGCCGGCTGGATTGTGCTGGGAGAAAGACTGTCAATAAGGGAAATGTCGGGATGTATATTGATGTTTGCTGCAATTATCCTGGCACAGGTTCCTGAAAAGAAAAAGAGATAAAAGGGAGAAAATCAGATGCGTTTTGTAATTCAAAGAGTAACAGAAAGTAGTGTAAAAGTAGATGGTGAAGTGATAGGAAAGATCGGGAAAGGATTCATGGTCCTGATCGGAGTTGCGGATTCGGATACAAAAGACACAGCAGATAAGATGTTAAAGAAGATGTTAGGACTTCGCATTTTTGAAGATGAGAATGGAAAGACGAATCTTTCGCTGGATCAGGTAGGAGGAGAGTTGCTTTTGATTTCTCAGTTTACTCTGTATGCGAACTGTAAGAAGGGAAACCGGCCAAGTTTTATAGAAGCAGGGAAACCGGATATGGCGGAGGAGATGTATGAATATATCATCAGTAGGTGTAAGGAACAAGTAACGGTAGTTGAACGGGGGAAATTTGGCGCAGATATGAAAGTAAGTCTTGTAAATGACGGTCCGTTTACCATTGTACTTGATTCAGAAAAGTTATAATCAAAGGGCAGAAGAATCTTCAGGGACAAAAGTTGTTCCGGAGATTCTTTTTTTAGTTATATAACTAATTAAATATTTGTTAAAATGACGGAATGATTATTAAATAAATATAAAAACATTGACATTACTGGTGAAAATGACTAATATAATCGTTAGACATCTAATTAATTGGGAGAGGAGAAATAATATGCACAAAGAGATGGAATCATCTGTGTTCTTTTCGATATTCCAATTGATGCAGTTCATGAAATATCAGGGAATGAAAAGAATGGAAGAACTGGACATCAAGCCGAGTCAGGCAGGAATATTATTTTCACTGAAATGCTGGGGAGAACAGTCACAGAGACAGCTCGCACAAAGAGTTGGGATTACTCCACCGTCTATGACAGTCGCACTTCGCAAGATGGAAGAAAAAGGTTATGTAAGCCGTAAGACGGATGAGAAGGATCAGAGGATTACAAGGATACAGCTTGCTCCGAAAGGGGAAGAATGTATAGATGGAATACGCTGTGTCCTTACAGAGATGGAAGAAATAATCTATCAGGGGATATCAAGAGAAGAGGTACTTCTGATGAAGCGTCTGCTTACAGAGATGAAGAATAATCTTCTGGAGTCTAAGGATTTCAAAGGAGTGGATATGCAGACCATTATGGAAAAAACACATCCTTCTATGAAACATATGTAGGAACTGTTTTGATATAAATAGGACAGAAAGGAAAGGCATAAAAGATATGGGAAAATTATTAAAATTTCTGAAACCGTATGCAGGTGCGGTTGTAGCGATTATCTGTATACTTGTCGTGCAGGCATATTGTGACCTGTCATTGCCGACATATACCTCGGATATTGTGAATGTCGGTATCCAGCAGGGTGGTATCGATGAGACCGTACCGGATACGATTTCTAAAAAAGATCTGAACCATTTGTTACTTCTGGTTCCGTCGGATAAGCAGGAGCTTGTAAAGAATGCTTATACGAAATCAACGAAGAAATACGACTATAAGGGAACCGTTATGGAATTAAAATCTTCTGTAAAAGAAGATGATAAAAAGATGGAGAAGCTCTCCGATATCCTCGGAAAGCCGATGCTTCTGGCGGCAGGATTTGACTCCGGCAGTGACATGACACAAAGAATCGAAGACCAGATGCGTACAAATATGAAAAAACAGGTTGAAGCAAAACAGGCTGAGGCCAAGGCGCAGATGTCAGAAGTTCCGGATTTTGACAAGATGGATATCTATGATATGTTGAACTTCATGGGAGCAGAAGGCAGAGACGCGCTGATCAAACAGATGAATAAAAAGATGAATTCCATGCAGGATTCAATCATTGAACAGGCAGCCTCCACCTATATCAAAGATGCTTACACACATGTAGGAATCGATACCGATCAGATCGAAACCAGTTATATCTTACACACAGGGGCCAAGATGCTGGCACTTGCATTCCTTGGAATGGCGGCAAGTATTATGGTCGGACTATTAGCATCTCGTGTCGGAGCCGGTGTCGGACGCGGACTTCGTGAGAATGTATTCCGTAAGGTTGTCGGATTTTCCAATGCAGAGTTTGACAAATTCTCTACGGCATCACTGATCACAAGAAGTACGAATGATATCCAGCAGATCCAGCTGTTGATTGTGATGATCCTCCGAATGGTTCTGTATGCACCAATTATGGCAATCGGAGGAATCTGGAAGGTCTTCCACACGAATGTCAGCATGTCATGGATCATCGGACTTGCGGTTGCAATCATTGTAGTCATCGTAGGATTTTTATTCTTTGTAGTTATGCCGAAGTTCAAACTGATCCAGAATCAGGTCGACAGACTGAATCTTGTCAGTCGTGAAATCTTAACAGGACTTTCGGTTATCCGTGCATTCGGCACACAAAAGCATGAGGAAGAGCGGTTTGATGATGCGAACAAAGCACTGACGAAGACAAACCTTTTCGTAAACCGTGCGATGACGTTTATGATGCCGCTTATGATGTTCGTAATGAACAGTATTACGCTGCTGATCGTATGGGTAGGCGGTCACAGTATCAACGACGGTGTAATGCAGGTTGGAGATATGATGGCGTTTATCCAGTATACAATGCAGATCATCATGGCATTCTTAATGATCTGTATGATTTCGGTTATGCTTCCAAGAGCAGCAGTATCTGCAAGCCGTATTGATGAAGTACTGACAAGTGAGACAATGATTCATGATCCGAAGCAGCCGTCACGTATTCCGGAAGAAGGAAAAGGAAAGGTCGTATTCGATCATGTATCCTTCCGTTATCCGGGAGCAGAAGAAGATGTACTGCATGATATTTCCTTTACGGCAGAGCCGGGAAAGACCACGGCATTTATCGGAAGTACCGGATGTGGTAAGTCTACGCTGGTAAACCTGATCCCGAGATTTTATGATGTTACAGATGGTAAGATCACGATCGACGGAAAAGATGTCAGAGATGTATCACAGCATGAACTGCGTGAAAAACTGGGATATGTACCGCAGAAAGCTGTACTGTTCTCCGGTGATATTGCTTCGAATATTTTATATGGCAACCCGGATGGAAGTGAAGCTGAGATGATTGAAGCAGCAACAATCGCACAGGCAACAGAATTTATTGATCAGAAGAAGAAAAAATATAAGAGCCCGATCTCACAGGGAGGAGCCAATGTATCCGGTGGTCAGAAGCAGAGACTTTCGATTGCAAGAGCAATTGCAAAACATCCGGATGTATATATATTCGATGATAGTTTTTCGGCACTGGATTATAAGACAGATGCAACACTCCGTGCAGAGCTGAAGGAGAAGACAGCGGAAAGTACTGTTATGATCGTTGCGCAGAGGATCAGTACGATCCTTCATGCAGATCAGATCATTGTACTGGAAGATGGTCAGATCGTCGGAAAGGGTACACATAAAGAATTACTGAAGAACTGCGAAGCATATTATCAGATTGCTTCTTCACAGTTATCAGAAAAAGAATTAGAAGAAGATCTTAAGGAGGTGGAATAATATGCCAAGAGGTAGAGGACGTGGACCACAGATGTCAAATGAAAAGGCAAAAGATTTTAAAGGCACAATGAAAAAGCTGATGGCATATTTGAGCGCATATAAGATTGGAATATTCTTTGTAATCGTATTTGCTATCGGAAGTACGATATTCAATATTGTAGGACCGAAGATTCTTGGAAAGGCAACGACTGAGATATTTAAAGGACTGGTCAGAAAAGTATCTGGAGGATCCGGAATAGATTTTGACAAGATCGCGCATATCGTACTGACGCTGTTATGCCTGTATCTGACAAGTGCGGTATTCTCCTTTGTACAGGGGTACATTATGACGGGTGTGTCACAGAAGCTGACGTACCGTCTGAGAAAAGAAATCTCTGAGAAGATCAACCGTCTGCCGATGAACTATTTTGATAAGCAGACACATGGTGAAGTATTATCGCGTATTACCAACGATGTAGATACCTTAAGTCAGAGTCTGAACCAGAGTGCGACGCAGGTGATCACATCGACGACAACGATCATCGGTGTATTGATCATGATGCTCAGTATCAGCCCGCTGATGACCGTGGTAGCACTCCTGATCCTTCCGGTTTCAATGGGACTGATCTCAGTGATCGTGAAACGTTCACAGAAATATTTCATGAGTCAGCAGGAATATCTGGGTCATGTAAACGGACAAGTGGAAGAAATCTATGGCGGTCATAATATCATCAAAGCATTTAATAAAGAAGAGGATGTAATTGCAACATTCAAGCGTGACAATGATATTCTGTATACATCGGCATGGAAATCGCAGTTCCTGTCAGGAATGATGATGCCGATCATGCAGTTCGTCGGAAATCTCGGATATGTCGGTGAGGTTATCCTCGGCGGTTACCTTGCGATGAAAGGTACGATCCAGGTTGGAGATATCCAGTCATTTATTCAGTATGTAAGAAGTTTTACGATGCCGATCCAGCAGGTTGCACAGGTGGCCAATATGTTACAGTCTACAGCGGCAGCTTCCGAGCGTGTGTTTGAATTCCTTGAGGAGAAGGAAGAAGACCAGACGGTAGAGAATCCGGTATGTATCGATAAACTGGAAGGAAGCGTAAGCTTCGACCATGTACATTTCGGATATAATCCGGATCACACAATCATCAATGACTTCAGTGTGGATGTAAAACCAGGACAGAAGGTTGCAATCGTAGGACCGACCGGTGCCGGAAAGACGACGATGATCAAATTATTAATGCGTTTCTATGATGTTGGAAGTGGTTCGATCAAAGTAGATGGACATGATGTCCGCGACTTTAACCGTGATGACTTAAGAAAAATGTTCGGAATGGTATTACAGGATACCTGGCTGTTCAAGGGAAGCATCGAAGATAATATCCGTTATGGACGACTGGATGCAACGCATGAAGAGGTTGTGGAGGCCGCAAAGGCAGCACGTGCACACCGCTTTATAAAGACGCTTCCGGGTGGTTATCAGATGGAGTTAAATGAAGAAGCAAGTAACGTATCACAGGGACAGAAACAGCTCCTTACGATCGCAAGAGCCATGCTGGCAGATCCGAAGATTCTGATTCTTGATGAGGCGACAAGTTCGGTAGATACAAGAACCGAGATCCAGATCCAGAAGGCGATGGATCAGCTGATGAAAGGAAGAACAAGTTTCGTAATTGCACACCGGCTGTCTACGATTCGTGATGCGGATGTGATCCTTGTTATGAAAGACGGGGATATTGTAGAGCAGGGAAATCATGAGGAATTATTAGCACAAAATGGATTCTATGCAGAACTGTATAATTCACAATTTGAGAGAAGTGCATAAGGATATTTACAGATAGAGAAGTCCATGCTAAAAGAAATAAGGCGCTGCCCGAAGAATATCGGGTGCGCCTTTTGTTGTGTGCATTGACATATGCGGAAGGGGATTCATTTGATGCGCTGCCTTTTGTTATTTTACGTATATAGAGGGTGTAAAATAATGAAATATTATTATTGTGTAGCCATTCTTACGTAAAATATATAAGTAAAATAAGAAAGGAGAGGCATGAATCGTTTTAAGAAATGCTATGTAGGAAAAGCTGCCACTTGACAGTTTTCTTACAAAATCCGATGAATATTTAAAGTAATTAAATTATATCACTCGCGGTAAGAAAAGTATAGTATAATAAACGAATAAAAAGAAACGCAACAAAATGTTGCATGCCGGAACAAAAGAAATGTCCCGGCGTGCATTTTAGATACCAAAGTATGCAAGAGAAGTTGCCAGTGGCAAGTTCTCTGTATTGCGTGCGTTCGATACTAATGTGTGGAAATTCCGGCAAGAATGTTTTTTACATGTGAGATTTCCTGATCGGTAGCTTTGGCGGCAGGAACATAATAACTTTTTTCGCGGGCAATCTGATAAAGTTTTTCCTGGGACATTTCACAGTCATTACGTATTTGTTTCAGTTTCTGCTTCAATTCTTTGTTTTCCGTCTGGGAAATCATTTCTCCGTAACGTACAAGTTCTCCGTTGACACCGGCAAGGGCATCGCTTACCATCGTTTTTTCATCCAGCATAGATAGTTCCTCCTATAAAAATTTCATCAGATCCTGTCGGTTCTTCATAGCACTGTCTGCAGCATCCTGAAACAGCTTGCGGATTTCAGGATCTTTGGCTTCTGAGGCATAGTCCTGCATTTTGCACTGGCTGGTTTCAAATCCGCCAATTAAATGACGCAGGTTCTGAAGATCAAGTATTGAAATTTCTGACATAGTACACGTTCCTCCTTTTTATTATTATATATCTGTGAAGAACTGTCAGTGGCAGGTTCTTTGCAGCGCCGGGCGTTTGAAAGAAGCTGCGAGCGGCAAGTTCTGTAGATATGACATATACAGTATGTGCAATAGACGCAGATTATATATATGGAAATGTATAGAAAAAACTATCAGTTAAAGCGACAAAAACTATGGAAAATGTCGTATACTGATAACAGATGATTTACATAATGTGATTTGTGTAATAAAACGAATAAACAAAAGGGGATAAAAACAACATGAGAATGATTGATATGCACTGTGATACTTTGTGGAAATTGATCGATTTGGATGGCCAGGGAGATTTGATGAAGAATGATTGCCATATCAATATTCCATCTATGAAAAAAGCGGGAACCGTCGTGCAGCTTTTTGCCTGTTTTACGAAGGCGGCTGATTATAAGAAGAAAGGAGGATATGATGCGGCATTCGTTCATGTACAGGATATGGTGCGATATTTAAGGCAGCAGCAGGAGAGGTACAGTGAAGATCTGGCACTGGCATATTCGTGGAATGATGTAGACAGGAATGATTTCGCAGGACGGATCTCTGCGATTATGACTGTGGAAGAAGGGGGAATTTTAAACGGTCATATGGAGCGGCTGGAAGAGCTGTATCAACATGGGATCAGGCTTATGACACCGGTATGGAATTATGAAAACTGCATCGGATATCCAAACAGCAGAAAGAAATCTGTAATGTGGAAGGGGTTAAAACCTTTTGGAAAAGAAGTGATAGAAAGAATGGGAGAACTGGGAATGATCATAGATGTATCCCATGCATCGGATGGAACATTCCGGGATATAATGGCAATCGCAAAAGGAACGGTGATTGCGTCTCATTCTAATTGCAGGGAGATTGCAAAGCATCCGAGAAATCTGACAGATGAGATGATCTGGCAGCTTGCAGATGCAGGTGGTATTGCGGGACTTAATCTGTATGGTCCGTTCCTTGGAAGAGAGAAAGAATCCAGGATTGAGGATATGACAGCTCATATATTACATATGTTAAATAAAGGGGGCAGTGATTTCCCGGCAATTGGAACTGATTTTGACGGTTTCGGGGAGATGGAAGTAATGGAAATTGGACATCCGGATGAGATGGAGAAGCTGTGGGAAATATTGAAGCAAAAAGGAGTAAAGGAGTCACAGCTTGATAAGATCTGGTATCGGAATGCGATGAGAGTTTTGAAAAGTATTTAAATATAAAGCAGGGACGGTTATCAGCCCCTGCTTTATTCAATCGCATAGTATGTATTTATTTTTGATTTTTATTTACATTCTGCAGCTTCATTGCACGAACTTTCAGAGGAAGTCCGAACAGGTTGATGAATCCGCTTGCATCATGATGATCATAGAGATCACCTGTTGTAAAGCTTGCAAGTGATTCACTGTACAGAGAATATGGAGAAGTTGTTCCTGCTTTTGTGATGGTTCCTTTGTAAAGTTTGAATTTGACTTCACCAGTTACATATTCCTGTGTGCTTTCAACGAAAGCCTGGATTGCCTCACGAAGCGGAGTGAACCATTTTCCTTCGTATACGAGCTGAGCAAGCTTGTCAGACATTTCTTTCTTTACTTCTGCTGTAGCACGGTCAAGGATCAGTTCCTCTAACTGCTGGTGTGCAGCATACAGGATTGTTCCACCAGGTGTCTCATATACACCACGTGATTTCATACCAACAACACGGTTTTCAACAATGTCAATGATACCGATACCATGTTTTCCGCCAAGTTCATTCAATTTGCGGATGATATCAGATACCTTCATCTCTTCGCCGTTGATACTCTTTGGAATACCCTTTTCAAATGTCATTGTGACATATTCGGCTTTGTCCGGAGCTTTTTCCGGAGTTGTTGACATTACAAGAAGGTCATCGTAGTTTGGCTCGTTGGAAGGATCCTCAAGTTCCAGACCTTCGTGGCTGATATGCCATAAGTTACGGTCACGGCTGTAGCTGTGTTTTGCATCGAATGGAAGGTCGATTCCGTGTGCTTTACAGTAATCAATCTCGTCTTCACGTGACTGCATAGTCCAGAGATCTGTCATTCTCCAAGGAGCGATGATCTTGATATCCGGAGCAAGTGCTGTGATACCAAGTTCAAAACGGATCTGGTCGTTACCTTTACCGGTAGCACCGTGGCAGATTGCAACAGCATTTTCTTTACGTGCAATCTCTACCAGACGTTTTGCAATTGCAGGACGAGCCATAGAAGTTCCCAGAAGATATTCATCTTCGTATACGGCATGTGCCTGAACGCAAGGTACGATGTAATTGTCGGCAAAATCATCTACGATATCTTCAATATATAATTTGGCTGCACCGGAAAGTTTGGCTCTTTCTTCCAGTCCATCCAGTTCTTCGCCCTGTCCGCAGTCGATACAGCAGCAGATAACATCATAGTTAAATGTTTCCTTCAGCCATGGGATAATTGCTGTGGTGTCAAGACCACCTGAGTACGCTAATACAACTTTTTCTTTCATCTTATATATCCTCCTACATGAAATATAGTTTTATCAATCGCTTTAAAATAATCTTCTCGTATGCAGTCTTAAAAGTCAAGTCTTTCTTTTATAAAGAACATTTTTGACTGCAAGGAATACTATACACCTGATTTTATAATTATGCAAGAAAAAATGATAAAAAAGTGAAAATAATTAAAAAATATGCAAAAATATGCATAAAATAAAGGGAAAGTGTATGATGGATGAATATTTGAATATATAAATGGAAAATTAAAAGGGGATTAGATAAGTTTACATAATTCGATTAGAAAACATAATTAAGAAATGATGAAAGATCTTGCGAAAAATGCTTGACGAATCCATGACGACAACGTAGAATATATCCGGCAATTTGCGCAAAAAATAAATTAAGAAAATATCAGCGCAAGAAAAAATTTCGAAATAATATTTTTATATATAAAAGGAGAAAGATACGTATGAATTATGATGTAATTATTATTGGAGCAGGTCCCGGAGGAATCTTTGCGGCATATGAGCTGATGAAAAAGAAACCGGAATGTAAGATTGCTGTATTTGAAGAAGGCTATCCGCTTGAAAAGAGAAAATGTCCAATTGACGGAGATAAGATCAAGAGCTGTATCAATTGTAAGCGCTGCTCGATCATGTGCGGATTTGGAGGAGCCGGAGCATTTTCGGATGGAAAATACAACATTACGAATGACTTCGGTGGAACTTTGTTCGAGTATATCGGAAAGAAACAGGCAGTAGAACTGATGAAATATGTGGATGAGATCAACATGGAGAACGGTGGAGAAGGAACAAAGCTCTATTCTACGGCAGGAACCAAATTCAAAAAACTCTGTCTGCAGAATAAGTTAAATCTTCTGGATGCATCGGTTCGTCATCTTGGAACAGATATCAACTATGTGGTACTTCAGAATCTGTATAATCAGATGAAAGACCATATGGATTTCTATTTTGATACACCGGTAGACACAATTGAAAAGATTGAAAATGGCTACAAAGTTGTATGTGAAAAAGGCAGTTATGAATGTGAAAAATGTATTGTATCTGTAGGACGAAGCGGAAGTAAATGGATGGAAAAGGTATGTAAGGATCTGGAAATCCCTACAAAATCCAACCGTGTAGATATCGGTGTTCGAGTAGAGCTTCCGGCTGTTATATTCTCACATCTGACAGATGAACTTTACGAAAGCAAAATCGTATATCGAACAGAAAAATTCGAAGATAATGTACGTACATTCTGTATGAATCCAAACGGAATTGTTGTAAATGAAAATACTAACGGAATCATCACGGTAAATGGACACAGCTATGAAGGAAACGAGAAAAAGACTGATAATACAAACTTTGCCCTTCTGGTTGCAAAGCATTTCTCAGAGCCGTTCAAAGACAGTAACGGATATGGAGAAAGTATCGCAAGACTTTCCAATATGCTTGGCGGAGGGGTTATCGTACAGCGTTTTGGTGATCTGGTACGTGGAAGAAGAAGTACAGAGAAACGTATCGAAGAGGGCCGGGTAACACCGACTTTATCAGCAACACCGGGAGATTTAAGTCTTGTACTTCCAAAACGAATCCTGGATGGTATTGTTGAGATGATCTATGCGCTGGATAAAGTTGCACCGGGAACAGCTAATGATGATACACTTCTGTATGGTGTGGAGGTTAAATTCTACAACATGGAAGTAGATATTGATGAAAATCTGGAAAGTTGTCATAAAGGACTGTATGTGATCGGAGATGGAAGTGGTGTGACACATTCACTTTCGCATGCATCTGCAAGTGGGGTGTATGTAGCAAGACATATTATTGAAGAAGCTTAGAACAAGTTCGGTTGTGAACTGGCTGACATCCGAAACGGAAGGACGGCAAGAGCTGACAGAAAAAACAGTATAAAGCAAGAATAGTATAAGAAATTCTGTGTTTTATTCAGTTGATAGCTGAGTAGGACACGGAATTTTTTTGTTGCAATGCATTCGTAAGGAAATTTGTAAAAAAATAATAAAAATCTTGACTTGTGTAGATTGCCGATATAATATATAGACGAACGATATAGTATGTAGATAATCTACATACTGGATTATAAAAAGGAGGTAAGAGAAGATGGCAGTAGACAAAAGTCTGGTATCAGGAAGTACTACGATGCTGGTGTTAAAATTATTAGAAGAAAAGGACATGTACGGATATGAAATGATCGATACCATCCGGGGAAAATCAAAGAATGTATTTGAGTTAAAAGCAGGAACTTTGTATCCGCTTTTGCATGGTCTGGAAGAAAAAGGATTCGTAGAGTCTTATGAGAAAGAAGCAGTCGGAAAGATCCGAAAATATTATCATATTACAAGATCCGGAAAAAAAGAATTAAAAAAGAAGTCAGAAGAATGGAAAGAGTATTCAAAAGCGGTTCTGGATGTGATGGGTGGTGTGTGCTTTGGATAAAAAGAAATATATACAGACGGTAACAGAACAGATCCGGTGTAAGCGGGCACTTCCGCTGGTAACAAAAGAACTGGAAGGACACATCGAAGATCAGAAAAGTGATTATATGAAAGCAGGAATGAATGCCGAAGAAGCAGAAGAAGCGGCAGTTCTGGAAATGGGTGATCCGGTAGAGGTTGGTGTTGAAATGGACCGTATCCATCGACCGAAGATGGCCTGGAAGATGATCGGACTGATCGCGATTTTGAATCTGGCAGGAATTGTACTAATGTATCTCATAAGAACAAGCATCCTGGCAGATGCAGGAAATAATCCGGGAGATGTAGAATGGATCGCATCGGGAATTGGTGGTAATATCAACTATCTGAAAAGTGTTATGTGGACGATCATTGGTCTGGCTTGTATGATAGGAATCTGTTATTTTGATTACAGCAGAATAGGAAAGTATGGCAAGTTGTTAACCGGAGGCTGGATCGTGGTTATGGGACTGAGCCTGTTCATGGGTGCAGTATATATCAATGGAGCTGCTTACGGGATCCTGTTTTTATTTGGCCGGGTATTACCGCTGCGTCCATTTTTATATCTGATTGTTCCTGCATATGCGGCAACATTGTATAGCATGCGAAGAAAAAAATCTGGTTATTCCGGTGTTGTAAAGGCAATACTGTGGCAGATACTGCCGGTGTGGATCATCTTACGCATTCCGAATCTGTCCATGGCAATCAGCGTAGAAGTTACATTTATGATTCTGTTATCAATTGCAGTTTGGAAAGAATGGTTTGAGGTGAATAGAAAAAGAACATTGATTACACTGTGGAGTCTGGTAATTCTGCTCCCGGCAGCAGGAATTGGGGTGTTCGTAAAACTGGACTCTGTAGCAAATTATCAGATGGCAAGACTATCCGCTTTTATCCATCCGGAAAGCAATGACGGAACCTTAGGGGGAATGATAAGAAATATGATCTCCGGAGCACATCTTGCCGGACGTGGAGATTGTGAAAAAATAAAGTTCTTTAACAGAGATTATATGCTGACCTTTATTATACATTATTATGGAATATTTGCAGCGGTTCTGATAATTGCTATTGTAGGAGGCATTCTGATATGGTTCCTGCAAAAGACAGGACACCAGAAAAATCAACTCGGCATGATTATGGGAACCGGATGTGTGGTGGTCCTGCTTATTCAGTTCATTGGATATGTATTAGAAAATCTTGGATATTTTCCACTTTCAAATAATTATTGCCTGTTTCTGACGACCGGGGGAAGTGGGATGATGATCAGTTATATTATGTTTGGAATATTACTTAGTATTTACCGGTATCAGAATGTGTTGGTGGATCCGGAGGTGAAGAAGAAGGAGATTTCTGTTTAATCTATTAAACGGCTGATACCCGGCCGGAAGAAAAGGAAGAGAGTCCAGCTGCGTGCAGCTGGACTCTCTTCCTTTTCTTCCTCGCGTTATCGCATGCTATAATAATTAAACAGCTGAACCGTAACCGTTGTGAGACCGGAAGTGTATCTATATAATCTGATAATCTGTCGCTGGCAGTTTCTCATGGACCGGGGTAAGCCATGATGATGAACTAAACAGAAATATAATTAAAAAGGACTTGCATAATATACACTATAGATGTATAATTATGCAAGTTCCTCTTTTACCACACAAAAGTAAATAAATGGATTTTGAAAAAACAATCCGACCAAACTAGACAATTACAGGAAATTGGGGTACTATAAAACGTACGATAATTTATAAAAATTCAATATCGGAAAGGGTGTTATATAGATGATTAAAGTTGGAATTATTGGAGCAACTGGATATGCCGGGGGAGAACTGGTAAGAATTCTCGCCGGACATAAAGATGCTGAGATTGTATGGTACGGTTCCAGAAGCTATATAGATAAGAAATATGCAGATGTATATCAGAATATGTTCCAGATCGTAGATGCGAAATGTCTGGATGATAATATGGAAGAACTGGCAAAGCAGGCAGACGTGATCTTTACTGCAACGCCACAGGGATTCTGCGCATCGATGATGAATGACAAGATTTTAAGTGAGACAAAGATCATCGACTTAAGTGCAGACTTTCGTATCAAAGACGTTGCTACTTATGAAAAATGGTATGGAATTGAACACAAGAGCCCACAGTATATCGAAGAAGCGGTATACGGACTTTGCGAGATCAACAGAGAAGATGTGAAGAAAGCAAGACTGGTAGCCAATCCTGGATGCTATACAACCTGTTCGATCCTGACTGCTTATCCACTGGCAAAAGAAGGAATCATTGATATGAATACCCTGATCGTGGATGCCAAGTCCGGAACTTCCGGAGCAGGACGTGGTGCAAAAGTGCCGAACCTTTTCTGTGAAGTGAATGAGAATATGAAAGCGTACGGTGTTGCAAGCCACAGACATACACCTGAGATCGAGGAACAACTCGGATATGCATCAGGAGAGAAAGTGCTGATCAACTTCACGCCACATCTGGTTCCGATGAACAGAGGAATTCTGGCGACGGAATATGCAACATTGAAAAAAGATGTGACCTACGAAGAAGTCAAAGCAATCTATGATAAATATTATAAAGATGAGAAATTCGTCCGTGTTCTGGAAAAGGATGTATGCCCGGAGACAAAATGGGTAGAAGGAAGTAATTATGTAGACATCAATTTCAAGATCGATCCAAGAACCAACCGTATCATCATGATGGGAGCCATTGACAACCTGGTAAAAGGTGCGGCAGGACAGGCAGTACAGAATATGAACCTGATGTTCGGACTTCCGGAGACAGAAGGTCTGGAACTGGTGCCAATGTTCCCATAAATTTTCGGAAAAAGGATGCAGATAAGATGAAATGTAAGGGAGCATTATCCTAAGTTCATCTGAAAATACAGGCAGAGGAGAAAAATAATACATATGAATATAAGAGTAATGACAATTGAAGATTTCGATCAGGTGCACGCGCTTTGGATGAGCATCAAGGGATTCGGAATACGAAGTGTGGATGATTCGAAAGAGGGCGTAGAACGCTTTTTAAAAAGAAATCCTACGACAAGCGTAGTTGCCGAAGAAGACGGAAAAATCGTCGGAGCGATTCTCTGCGGGCATGATGGAAGACGAGGCTGTCTGTATCATGTGTGTGTAGATGTAAATCACAGGATGAAGGGAATCGGGAAGGCTATGGTAGTATTTACCATGGAAGCACTGAAAAAAGAAGGTATTAACAAAGTATCTCTGATCGCATTTACACAGAACGATATCGGCAATGCATTCTGGAAAGAAATCGGATGGACAAAAAGAGAAGATCTGAATTATTATGATTTTACATTGAATGAAGCAAATATCACGGCGTTTATCCAGTAAGCAGATTAGGAAGATAAAATAAAAGAGCATATAAAAGAACCGGCAGATAAAACGAGAAAATTGAGACTAATGAACAGCCGGTAATATAAAATGAGAGAATTAAGAAAGGTGGAAGAACAGATGAAACAGGTAAAAGGCGGAGTAACCGCAGCAAAAGGATTTGAAGCAGCAAGTACAGCAGCAGGAATTAAGTATAAAGACAGAACGGATATGGCACTGGTATACAGCCAGGTTCCATGCGTGGCAGCAGGAACATTTACAACAAATGTTGTAAAAGCAGCACCGGTCAAATGGGATCAGCAGGTTGTAAAAAGCGGGGCAAAAGCACAGGCAGTCGTTGTAAACTCAGGAATCGCCAATGCCTGCACCGGAGCAGAAGGATTTGGATACTGTAAAGATACAGCAGATGCAGCAGCGAAAGCACTGAACATTTCCGCAGACGGTGTTCTCATCGGTTCTACCGGAGTTATCGGAAAACAGATTCCGATCGACAAACTGACAGCTGGAATCGAAGCGCTGGCAGGAAAGAAGAATGATACACTTGAAAATGGAACAGAAGCAGCTAAAGCAATTATGACAACCGATACATTTCCGAAGGAACTGGCTGTTACAATCGAAGTCGGCGGCAAGACAGTAACTATCGGAGGTATGGCAAAAGGATCCGGAATGATCCATCCGAATATGTGTACGATGCTTGCATTTATTACAACAGATGCAGTGATCACAAAGGATGCACTTCAGAAAGCATTAAGCGAAGATGTCGGAGATACCTACAACATGATTTCTGTAGACGGAGATACTTCTACGAATGATTCCGTTGTATTGCTGGCAAATGGTCTGGCAGAGAACCCGGAGATCACATATGGAACAGAAGATTATAAAAATTTTGCAGAAGCATTACATACGATCAACGAATATCTTGCAAAGAAGATTGCAGGAGACGGAGAGGGTGCAACCGCATTATTCGAAGTCAAGGCAGTTGGCTGTGAGAGCGTAGAACAGGCAAAGACACTTGCAAAATCTATCGTATGCTCTAATCTTACAAAGACAGCGATTGCAGGACATGATGCAAACTGGGGAAGAATTCTCTGCGCAATGGGATATTCCGGAGCACAGTTCGATCCTGAAAAAGTTGACCTGTTCTTTGAGAGTAAAGCCGGAAAAATCCAGATCATTGAAAATGGTACGGCTGTAGATTACAGCGAAGCAGAGGCAACTAAAATTCTGTCTGAGCCGGAAGTTACAGCAATTGCAGATGTGAAGATGGGAGATAAGACAGCAACAGCATGGGGATGTGACCTGACTCACGGATATATTGAGATTAATGCAGATTACAGAAGCTAATTCAGAATGCAAAGATTAAAGTATACAGATGCAGCAAACAGACAGAAATGAAAAGACAGGAGATCAAAAGATGGAAAAAGCAATGCAGAAATACCTGGACAAAGCAGAAGTACTGATTGAAGCCCTTCCATATATCCAGAGATTTAACCGTAAGGTTATTGTAGTAAAATATGGTGGAAGTGCCATGGTAGACGAAGAGTTAAAAGCAAGAGTCATTCAGGATGTAACCCTTCTCAAATTAGTTGGATTCAAACCGATCATCGTTCATGGCGGTGGCAAGGAGATCAGCAAATGGGTTGGAAAAGTCGGCATGGAACCACATTTTATCAATGGACTTCGTGTGACGGATGCAGAGACGATGGAACTCGCAGAGATGGTTCTTGGTAAAGTTAACAAAAGTCTTGTTCAGTTAGTGGAACAGCTCGGTGTAAGAGCCATTGGTATCAGTGGAAAAGACGGCGGCCTTCTGAAAGTGGATAAGAAACTGGCAGACGGTGAAGATATCGGATTTGTCGGCGATGTCAAAGAAGTGAATGCGGATATCATCTATGATCTTCTGGAAAAAGATTTCCTTCCGATTATTGCACCGATCGGTCTGGATGATGAATACAATACTTATAACATTAATGCGGATGATGCGGCATGTGCAATCGCGAAAGCGATCAATGCAGAGAAACTTGCGTTCTTAACAGATATTGAAGGTGTATACAAAGATCCGAATGACCCGTCTACATTGATTTCAGAGTTAAATGTTTCCGAAGGGAAGAAACTGATGGAGGAAGGATATATCGGTGGAGGTATGCTTCCGAAGATCCAGAACTGTATTGATGCAATCGAAAACGGTGTATCCAGAGTACATATTCTGGATGGAAGAATTCCACACTGCCTGCTTCTTGAAATCTTTACGAATAAGGGAATCGGAACAGCAATCAAAAATGATGTAGAAGAAAGATATTATCACGGAGAATAAGCTATGAATGAATATATGAATGAATATATGAAAGAAACAAACGAAGCTTTGTTACATACTTATAACCAGTTCCCGGTTGTGTTAGATCACGGTGAAGGTGCATATCTGTATGATACAGAAGGAAAGAAATATCTGGATTTTGCAGCCGGATATGCGGTGTCTTCGTTGGGATACGGCAATCAGGAGTTGAATGAAGCATTAAAAGCACAGATTGACAAGCTTTTTCACACATCTAATTTGTATTACAATACTGTATGTGGAAAAGCAGCAGAAGATCTGAAACGTATTACCGGAATGGATCGGATTTTCTTTACCAACAGTGGCGGAGAAGCGGTAGAAGGAACTTTAAAAGCGGCAAGAAAATATGCATACAAAAAAGGAACCGGCCGTTATGAATTCATTGCTATGAAGGAATCTTTTCATGGAAGAAGCTTTGGAGCGTTATCGGTAACAGGTCATGATCCATATCGTGCACCGTTTGAGCCACTTGTACCGGGAGTGTCATTTGCAGAATATAATGATCTGGACAGTGTAAAAGCACTGGTAACAGACAAAACATGTGCGATTATCCTGGAGCCGCTTCAAGGAGAAGGCGGCATCAATCTGGCTACAGAGGAATTTATGAAAGGGATCCGCAAACTTTGCGATGAAGAAGGAATTCTGATGATTTGTGACGAAGTGCAGTGTGGTATGGGAAGAACCGGTTCCATGTTCACATGGCAGTCTTATGGTATCAGACCTGATATTATGTCTATGGCAAAAGCAATCGGAAACGGAATTCCGGTAGGAGCGTTTGCAATGACAGAAGAGATCGCGAAGTATTCACTGGAGCCAGGTGATCACGGAACTACTTACGGCGGAAATCCTCTGGCATGTACAGCTGTAAGTAAGACGATCGAGATTTTTGAGAAAAAGAATCTTGTGGCACATGTGCAGGAACTCGGTGCATATCTGACAGAAAAACTAGAAGAACTGAAGTCAGAATGTGACTGCGTAAAGGCCGTTAAAGGAAAAGGACTGATGCAGGGAATACAGGTGACAAAGCCATTATCCGAGATTACGAAAGAGGCCTTAAAAGAAGGACTTCTGATCATCGGAGCCGGAAACGATGTGATCCGTTTTGTACCACCTCTTATTATTGAAAAAGAGCATGTGGATGAGATGATCCGGATTTTAAAGAAGGTACTGTAATATTTTTTGAAATTAACAGCATAAAAAACCAGTCATGGGACATATTATCTGCATAAGCAGGAGGTATGGAGATGACTGGTTTTTTGATTGCGCTTTTGTCGGGAGCGCTTATGAGTGTACAGGGAGTATTTAATACGCAGGTGACGAAGACAACGGGGATGTGGGTGAGTAATGGATGGGTGCAGTTTAGTGCATTTCTGCTGTGTGCAGCGGCATGGCTGATCGACGGGCGGGATTCTATCGGGAATTTGTGGAAGGTAGAGCCCAAATATGTACTCCTCGGAGGAGTGATCGGTGCAGGTATCACATGGACCGTGATCAAGAGTATGGAGGCACTGGGGCCGGCGAAGGCAGCGCTTCTGATTGTAATCTCGCAGTTGATCGTAGCGTACGTAATAGAACTTCTCGGATTGTTCGGAGTAGACAAAGAACCACTGGAAATCCGTAAAATTATTGGAATGTCCATTGCCCTGATTGGTGTTGCAATTTTTCAGTGGAAATAGTACAATTATTTCACTAGGCATATGCGGGGATTTACAGTTTTCGACAGGCTGTAAAGGAGAAGTTATGCATAGGGAAAAAAGACAGAACAGAATAACAGAACAGAGAAAAATACAGAAGGAAATATGCCGTATATTGCTGATCTTTACCATGATACTGAGTATGATATGTGTCGTGAATCTGACCGGATGCAGAGACCGAAAATCACAGGAACAGACGGAACTTATTTCGTTGGACGGGCGTGAACCGGATGTGGAAAAAGCAGATGGAAATACTGAAAAAGAGGCTGAAGGATCAGAAGCGGGAACGGATGATAACATGACAGAAAAAGATAGCCTTAAGCAGGAAAAACTACAGATCTGTTATGTACATGTATGCGGGGCAGTGAAGTCTCCGGGAGTGTATGAACTGACATCGGACAGTCGTTTGTATGAAGCTATTCAGATGGCTGGAGGATTTACGGATGAGGCAGCAGGTGAGGCTCTGAATCAGGCAGAAAAGATTGAAGATGGTTCCAGAATATATGTTCCGACGAAAGAAGAGGCAAAAGCCGGAACAGAGAACAACGGTACTTTCGTACAGAATGCGGATAATGAAAAGACAGATGCAACAAAAAGCACAGATGCCGGAAGTACGGCAGATGGCAAGGTGGATATTAATACGGCCGGGAAGGACGAATTGATGACACTATCCGGAATCGGAGAGGCGAAGGCTGACGCGATCATTCGTTACAGAGATGAGCATGGAAAGTTTCAGAAGATAGAAGATCTGATGGAAGTGGAAGGTATTAAAGACGGTGTATTTCAGAAAGTAAAAGATCAAATTAAGATCTGACAAGGGAGTAGGAACATGAGCAGACGAGTATTGGTTGTGGATGATGAAAAACTGATAGTAAAAGGAATCCGGTTTAGTCTGGAGCAGGATGGATATGATGTGGACTGTGCTTATGACGGAGAAGAGGCACTGAAACTGGCAAAGGAGAATGCATATGATATCATTCTTCTGGATGTCATGCTTCCGAAATATGACGGTTTTGAAGTGTGTCAGCAGATCCGGGAATATTCGGATGTTCCGATCATTATGCTTACAGCAAAAGGCGACGATATGGATAAGATCCTGGGACTGGATTATGGAGCAGATGATTACATAACAAAGCCATTCAATATTCTGGAAGTGAAGGCAAGGATCAAAGCCATTATGCGCCGTGTCAGCAAGCGCGATAAAAATCAGGAAAATGAAAAAGTGATCGTAAAAGGCGAGATGAAGATTGACTGCGAAAGCAGACGCGTGATCATCGGAGAAAAGGAAATCAATCTGACAGCAAAAGAATTCGATCTTCTGGAACTGCTTGCCATGAATCCGGGTAAAGTCTACAGCAGAGAGAATCTTTTGAATATCGTATGGGGATATGAGTATCCGGGAGATGCAAGAACTGTGGATGTACATATCCGGAGACTTCGTGAAAAGATTGAAACGAATCCAAGCGATCCAAAATATGTCTATACGAAATGGGGAGTGGGTTATTATTTCAGGGGTTAAAAAATATTTTAAAAAGAATATATTCAGGAGCATGAAATTCCGGATCATCCTGCTGGTGGCACTGGCAGGGATTGTTCCGGTATTGATTATGAGAGGGGTGTTCCTGACCAGCTATGAGAAAAGAGCAGTGGAGGTACGAACTGCTGAGATACAGAATCAATGTACCATTCTCAGTAATCAGCTGAGCAGTTCGGGCTATCTTACGGGAGATACGTCAGAGACGATCAGAACAGAACTGGTTCAGCTATCTAATATCTACAGCGGCCGGGTAATGGTAATCGATGGTAATTTTAAGATCCAGGAAGATACATATGAAATGGATGAAGGAAAAACTATCGTATCGGGTAATGTGATCCGATGTTTCAAAGAAAAAGGAACCAGCGAGTACAATAAGAAAAACAGATATATAGAAGTGACAGCGCCGATTTTAGGAAAAGATGATTCGATTGTAGGAGTATTGCTTGTCAGTGCACCGACAGATTCTGTCCTGGACAGTCTGGAGATTTTAAGAAACAAAGCAGATGTGGCAGCACTTGCATCGATCCTGGTTATCCTTATGATTGCTGTGCTTTCGGGAATGGCTATGTTAAAACCTTTTAAACGCATTACAGAATCCATTTCTGCGGTTACAGAAGGCTATGACGATGATTACCTTCATGAGAATACGTACACAGAGACAATGGAATTATCGGAAGCGTTCAATAAGATGTCGGGACGCATGAAGACTCTGGATGACTCGAGAAATGAATTCGTATCGAATGTGTCACATGAGTTAAAGACACCGCTGACATCCATGAAAGTACTGGCGGATTCGCTGCTTTTGCAGGAAGATGCACCGGTAGAACTCTATAAAGAATTTATGGGGGACATGTCGGAAGAAATCGAGAGAGAAAATAAGATTATTAATGACCTGCTTTCGCTGGTCAAGATGGACAAGACCGCGAATACAATGAATATAAAGTCAGAAAATATGAACGAACTGATAGAAAAGATATTAAAGAGACTGCGTCCGATTGCGGCTACAAGAAATATCGAACTGGTCTATGAAAGTTTTCGTCCGGTGACGGCAGAGGTAGATGAGATGAAGATCTCTCTGGCAATATCGAATCTGGTGGAGAATGCCATCAAGTATAATAAGGAAAATGGATGGGTGCATGTATCTTTAAATGCGGATCACAAAAACTGCTATATTGAGGTGGCGGATTCGGGAATCGGTATACCTGCTGAAGCACAGGAACATATATTTGAGAGATTCTACCGGGTGGACAAGTCCCATTCAAGAGAAATTGGCGGAACAGGACTTGGTCTGGCAATCGCAAGAAGTGCAGTGGTTATGCACAGAGGGGCGATCAAAGTATTCAGTCAGCCATCGGAAGGAACTACTTTTACGGTAAGAATTCCGTTAAACTATGTATCTTAGGCAGAAGGAGATTAAGATGAAAATGAAAAAAATTTACAAGATCCTGCTGCTTATAGCTGTTTGCATCATAGCAGTATCAGGATGTAAAAAAGAGGATAAGGTTAGCGGCACCAGGATTTACTATACAGACTCAGAGGGAGTTTCACTGGTTGAGAAGGGCACAAGAATCAAAGGAAAGACAAAAAAAGCGCAGATTAATTATGTGTTAGGGAAAGTCCAGAAAAATACAGATAATATTAATTATCGCAGTGCCTTTGTGAAAGGTGTAAAGATAAAGAACTGGTCGCTTCATTCCAAAAATCTGACAGTGGATTTTAATCGTGCATATCAAAAACTGAGTGTAACGGAAGAAATTGTACTGCGGGCATCGGTGGTACAGTCGCTTGGACAGATAGATGGAGTAGATGCTGTATTGTTTACGATAGAAGGAGAGCCGCTGGAGGATCAGAACGGCCAGGAGATAGGATATATGCAGCCATCGGATTTTGTACAGAATACGGGATCCAGTCTGCATGCTTATCAGAATGAGACATTTCTTTTATATTATGGAAATAAAAAGGGCACCCGTCTTGTAAAAGAAAAGGTAAATGTCAGATACAGTAGCAGTGTGTCCAGAGAAAAAGCACTGGTCGAACAGCTGATCAAGGGACCGGATTCGGATAATGAATCAGCAGTGCTCCCAGAAGGAACAAAAGTACTTAGTGTATCGGTAAAAGATCATATCTGTTACGTGAATCTGGACGCTGGATTCCTTGATACGACGAATGTAATGAATCCGGAAGTTCCGGTATATGCAATTGTGAATTCTATTGTAGATGGAAGTGCGATCAGCAGAGTACAGATCCTGATTGACGGAAAAACAGATATTACTTATATGGGAAAGATAAATTTGGAAAAACCTCTTTCCAGAAATCCCAATATTGTGGAAGGAGAGTAGCATGTGAAAAACAGACCGCTTCTTAGTGTGTGTCTGATGGTTCTATGCATCATTGCTTCTATGGTTGTGTGGGGAAGAGAGCGGTTCATAAAAGAACTTCGTCCTTCCCCGATTGAACGATATGCCGCAGAAGGTGATAATATTACCATTTGCGGCAAAATATACAGGCAAGAGCAAAAAGAGAACTGCCGGATGATCTATCTGAAAGAAAATTCTATTTATTCAAACTCAAAAAAATTTCAAGAATCGAAAATTATCATTTATACAAATTCCAGCCAAAAATTACATATAGGAAACCAGCTTAAAGTGTGTGGAAAGGTATCATTTTATGAAGAGGCCAGAAATCCGGGAAATTTTGATCAGAAATTTTATTATCAAAAACAGGGAATCCATGGGAAAGTCCGATCGGATGATATACAGATTACGGATTACAAACGAAACAAATTAAAAGACAGACTTGAAAAATTCCGGATGAACTGGCAGAAAATGCTGCAACGCGAGATGGGAGAACGGGATGGTTCAGCACTTGCGGCAATACTCCTTGGTGAAAAAAGCGGTATGGATCAGGAAATGAAAGAATTATATCAGGTAAACGGGATTGGACATATCCTGGCGATTTCCGGACTTCATCTATCGTTTGCGGGACTTGGAGTATACCGGATAGCAAGGAGAATGACAGGTTCATACAAGGCAGGTGGAATCACGGGAGGGATTCTGTTGTGTCTGTATGTGATGATGATCGGAATGACCGTGTCGGTGATCCGGGCGTGGGTGATGTTCGTATTTCGGATAGGTGCGGATATTACCGGTAGACATTATGATATGCCGACGGCACTTGCGGCTTCAGCTGTGCTAACGGTCGGGATCCATCCGCTTTATCTGTACGATGGTGGCTTTTGGTTGTCGTTTGGAGCTGTTTTTGCAGTTTGTACGGTGATACCGGTGCTTGAAAATGAGATGCGGTGTAAGAGCCTGTGTGCAGGCCTGGGAATCAATGTTTTATTGTGGCCGGTGATCTTATATAATTTTTTTGAGATTCCGGTGTATAGTATACTGCTGAATCTTATAATACTTCCGCTGATGTCGGTAGTTTTAACCTGTGGAATGATCGGGTCATTTATAAAGATGGCCGGGTGGATACCCGGAAAATGGATTTTGTGGATCTGCAGATGTATCTTATGGGTGTATGATAAATGCTGCGTTTTTACAATAAAGCTTCCGATGGCAAGATGGGTGGCGGGAAGGCCGGATAAGAGAAGAATCTTTATCTATTATCTGGTGCTTATGACAGTGATTTTGATATTAAAATTTAAAAGAAACGGGAAAAAATATATCATAAGTATAACGCTTTATACGGTTGGATTTCTGATATTGATATCGGGCCCCTGGGTAAGAACCGGAGCAGAGGTTACGATGCTGGATGTAGGACAGGGAGACTGTATCTGTGTGGAGGGACCGGAGCATAAGACTTATCTGATCGATGGAGGCAGCAGTGATATAAAAAATGTCGGGAAATATCGGATAGAACCGTTTTTAAAGTACAGAGGAATAGGAAGTATTGATTATGTGTTCGTATCTCATGGAGACATAGATCATATGAATGGAATTGAAGAAATGCTGAAAAGGCAGCAGGTCGGGATAAAAATACGGAATCTTGTTGTGACAGGAGAAGCGTACCGGGATGAAAAGTTAGAAGAGCTTATAAGTGTAGCAGAAGATAATGGAACGACGGTCTGGGAAATGGAAAACGGGACGCAGATCAGAGAAGGAAAGTTGAGATTCACCTGTCTGGGGCCGAAAGAAAAGAATATAAATCCCGGAAATGAAGCATCCATGATCCTACATCTGGAATACGAGGGATTTGACATGCTTTTTACAGGAGACGTGGAAAAAGAAGGAGAAGAAAGTCTGACAGATACGCTCTCTTATCTACAGGAAAAGAAGATTTCATGGGAGGTATTAAAGACTGCACATCATGGATCAAAGAATTCTACAACGGAAGCATTTCTGGAAAATGTAAAACCAAGATATGCATGGATTTCGGCAGGAAGGAAGAATCGTTACGGACATCCACATAAAGATACTTTGGAAAGACTTGAAAACAGTGGCGCGAAAATATATTCTACACAGGAAAACGGTGCGTTTGGAATAACTGTAAATAAAAAAAGTATGCGGATTCATGGGAGAAACGGTTGAACTTAAAAGGAGAATTCAGTATACTTTTAAGAGGTGAAAAAGATAGGAGAACACCGATGAAAAGTTTAAATGAAGATATAAAAACAGGAAATTTTAAGCCGGTATATCTCCTGTATGGGGAAGAGGCTTATCTGAAAAAGCAATACAGAGACCGGATAACCAAGGCAATATTTCCGGATGGGGATACGGTAAATTATGCATATTATGAAGGCAAAGGGATAAATCCGGGTGAACTCATAGATCTTGCCGAGACAATGCCGTTTTTTGCAAAGCGTCGTCTGATAGTGGTAGAAAATTCGGGATTTTTTAAAAATGCAACACTGGATCTGGCCGATTATATCAAGACGATGCCGGATACGGCATGCTTTTTGTTCGTGGAAAATGAGGCGGACAAACGAGGAAAGATGTATAAAGCGGTGAAGAGTAAAGGACGCGTAGTTGAGATGGCGCGTCAGGATGAGAAGACGTTATTATACTGGGTTGCAGGTAATGTAAAAAAAGAAGGCTACAAGATCAAGGAACAGACGGCCAGATATCTTCTGTCAACAACAGGAACGGATATGGAGAATCTGGAAAAAGAACTGGAAAAACTCTTCTGTTACTGTATGGGAAAAGAAGAGATTGAGATATCAGATATAGAAGCAATCTGTACAACACAGATTACAAATAAGATTTTTGATATGGTAGAAGCGGTTGCAATGAAGAACCAGAAAAAGGCGCTTGATTACTATTATGATCTTCTGGCATTAAAAGAACCGCCGATGCGTATCTTATACCTTCTGACGAGACAGTTTAAGCTGCTTTTGGAAGTGAAAGATCTGGTGGGAAAACGCTACGATAAATCATCAATCGCAAAGACAGTCGGACTTCATCCGTTTGTGGCGGGAAAATATATGCAGCAATGCCGCACATTTGAAAAGAAAGAGTTAAGGAACATTCTGGAAGAGGCTGTAGATACCGAAGAGATGGTAAAGACGGGACGCCTGAATGATGTGATGAGTGTGGAACTTTTCATTGTAAAATACAGTGCTGCATGATAGAATTGATAAGATAAACATTTAATTAAGGAGAAGATATTAGTGTCAGGAATAGATCAGAGTAAAATTCGAAATTTTTGTATTATAGCACATATTGACCATGGTAAATCAACACTGGCGGATCGTATCATTGAGATGACGGGACTTCTTACCAGTCGTGAGATGCAGTCCCAGGTGTTAGACAATATGGAGCTGGAAAGAGAACGAGGAATCACGATCAAAGCCCAGACAGTCAGAACGGTATATAAGGCAAAGGATGGAGAAGAGTATATCTTTAACCTGATCGATACGCCGGGGCATGTAGACTTTAACTATGAAGTATCCCGAAGCCTTGCAGCTTGTGACGGGGCAATTCTGGTAGTGGATGCCGCACAGGGGGTAGAAGCACAGACGCTTGCCAATGTATACCTTGCGCTGGATCATGATCTGGATGTAGTACCGGTATTAAATAAGATCGATCTTCCAAGTGCCGATCCGGAACGTGTGATTGAAGAGATTGAGGATGTGATCGGAATAGAGGCAGAGGATGCGCCGCAGATTTCTGCAAAGACTGGACTGAATGTAGATCAGGTGCTGGAAGAAATCGTGGCAAAGATACCGGCACCAACCGGAGATCCGAAAGCACCGCTTCAGGCGTTGATCTTTGATTCTTTATATGATGCGTATAAAGGTGTTATCGTATTTTGCAGAATCAAAGAAGGAACTGTAAAAAAAGGAACACCGATCCTTATGATGGCGACAGGAGCTAAGGCAGAAGTAGTAGAAGTTGGTTATTTTGGGGCCGGACAGTTTATTCCGTGTGAGGAACTGAGTGCCGGAATGGTAGGCTATATTACGGCAAGTCTTAAGAACGTAAAGGATACCCGCGTGGGTGATACGGTAACCAATGCGGCACATCCATGTGCAGAACCGCTTCCGGGATATAAGAAAGTAAATCCAATGGTTTACTGTGGATTATATCCGGCAGATGGCGCAAAATACCCGGATCTCAGGGATGCGTTGGAGAAATTACAGTTAAATGATGCATCACTGCAGTTCGAACCTGAGACTTCAATTGCACTGGGATTCGGATTCCGCTGTGGATTCCTTGGACTTCTGCATCTGGAGATCATTCAGGAACGTCTGGAAAGAGAATATAATCTGGATCTGGTAACAACTGCGCCGGGGGTTATCTATAAAGTACACAAGACAAATGGAGATGTGATAGAGCTTACGAATCCATCGAACCTTCCGGATCCTTCAGAGATCGAATATATGGAAGAGCCAATGGTAAAAGCAGAGATCATGGTGACATCGGAGTTTATCGGTGCGATCATGGATCTGTGCCAGGAACGTCGAGGCGTATATGAAGGTATGGAGTATATTGAAGAGACACGTGCAGTATTACATTACCAGCTCCCGCTTAATGAAATCATTTATGATTTCTTTGATGCATTAAAATCAAGATCAAGAGGATATGCTTCGTTTGACTATGAGATGGCCGGTTATGTGAAGTCAGAACTTGTCAAACTGGATATCCTGATCAATAAAGAAGAAGTCGATGCATTGTCATTTATCATTCATGCAGATACTGCATACGAACGCGGAAGAAAGATGTGCGAGAAGTTAAAAGAAGAGATCCCGAGACAGTTATTCGAGATTCCAATCCAGGCAGCAATCGGAAGTAAGATCATCGCGCGTGAAACAGTTCGTGCGATGCGTAAAGACGTGCTGGCAAAATGTTATGGTGGAGATATCAGCCGTAAGAGAAAGCTTCTGGAAAAACAGAAAGAAGGAAAGAAACGTATGCGTCAGGTGGGCAACGTAGAGATTCCGCAGAAAGCATTTATGAGTGTATTGAAGCTGGATGATAAATAATGAGACCATTAGAGTTATATATCCATATTCCATTTTGTGTAAAAAAATGTCGGTACTGTGATTTCCTGTCTGCGCCTGCAACACCTGAAGCGAGACAGGAGTATGTCATGGGCTTGTGCCAGAAGATCCGTTCTTATTATGATCTTGCCGGTATGTACCATGTAAGCAGTATTTTTATAGGAGGCGGTACACCGTCCATATTAGAAACTCAGCAGATGAGGAGTATCTTCGATGCGATACGTGCTACATTTCCAATTGATTCGGACGCGGAGATCACGGTAGAAGTGAACCCGGGGACAGTAGATAAGTTGAAATTGATGGCATATCGGAATGTCGGGATTAATCGTCTGAGTATCGGATTACAGTCAACGGATGATCAGGAATTAAAGATGCTCGGAAGAATTCATACATATAAAGACTTCCTGGATACCTATACGCTTGCAAGAGAAGTGGGATTTCAGAATATCAATGTAGATCTGATGTCGGGAATTCCATTTCAGACATTGGGAGGATGGGAAGATACATTAAAAAAAGTGGCAGAACTTGGTCCGGAACATATCTCCGCATACAGTCTGATCATCGAAGAAGGAACGCCGTTCTATGAAAAGTACGGAGAGGGTGAACGCGCTGAGGCGAGAAGAAGAAGAGAACTTCCGGATGAAGATACAGAACGGATGATGTATCAGTTTACAAAAAATATTTTGTGGAGTTACGGCTATCACAGATATGAGATATCTAATTATGCCAAAGAAGGATATGAATGCCGGCATAACCTTGGATACTGGAACCGCACAGAATATCTGGGAATCGGAACCGGTGCGGCATCTCTTATCAATAACCAACGATTCGTAGAAGGCGGTGAGATCGAAGTTCTTAGTTTGCAGAATCAGATGGAAGAATATATGTTTCTGGGGCTCAGAAAAATCGAAGGAGTATCCAAGACTGACTTCAGGCAGACTTTCGGAAGAAGTATTGAAAATGCATATGGAAAAGTACTGATCGATATGTACCAAAAGCAGCTGCTTGAAGACACCGGCGAATACATCCGGTTAACAGAAAAAGGAATCGATGTCAGCAACTATGTCATGAGCGAGTTTCTATTTTAAATTGTTCCAATCAAGATATCACAACGGTTAAGGTTCCATTATATAATTATTATGGCATACAAAAACGTAACTGAATAAAAGGATAGAAGCCATTTCTGTGCATATGAGGTCATGGTTTGTTGCTCTAGAGTTTCTCCATGATTGAATCAGCACAGAAATGGCTTCTATCCTTTTATTCAGGTCCGGGGTAAGTCACCAAAATAATTACTACAACAACTTCGCCATTACTAACGCATAAATCTCCTGGTTCCGTTTCTGCCAGTTGTTTGCAATGGTTGCAGCTTCAGATTCTGTCGGGGCTGTTACGGTGAGGTCGATCAGAGGAAGTCCCTGTTCGATGACCTGACAGCGTACAGAATATTCCATGTTGGAATTCTCGAAATAGTCCGCTTTTACGGACATCTCATTTTTTAATTCGTAATGTTTCTCTTTTAAAAATTCGTCGATATCATGCTGGATTGCAGGAGAGATATCGTTTGTAAAATAATGGATGGTCTCTGCTCCGTCTTCCGTAAGATGGTAAAATGTACGGTGATGAGTAGATTCTTCACGAATAAATCCTGATTCCAGAAGTTCGGATAAAGCCTGCTGTAATTTAAAGTAGGTTGTATATCCTTCATCCAGAATAAATTCTGATATCTGGGAATTGGTAAGAGGAAAATCAACTTCGTTCAACATATACAAAATGATCAATTTATATAACGTAAAAGATTTGGCCAAGGTTAACACTCCTTTCCCTGCCAGATGTCATGTGTTTTTAAGTAAGACTGGAACTGATTCAGAACTTGCCTTTTGTTACAGGTCCATAAAGGGGCGATCAAAAGATTTTTTGGTCCGTCTCCGGTTAATCGGTGGATAACGATGTCCGGTCTTAAGTGGCTGATACACATCCCGAGAAGCTGGTAGTATTCTTCCGGTGTGGGAATGTAGAATGGAGAGGCCAGGTAGATGTCGGCCAGATCGGTATCTTTTAATACATGTAAAAGCTGCAGTTTGATGCCCTGAATATCCTGGTGGTTCAGGTATTCTATGGTCTTGAGTATATCCTGTTCGGTTTCATTTGGAAGACACAGGATTGTATGGACAATAACATCGATTCCACGCTTTCGAAGCTCGGATACTGCATTTTCAAATACCGGAAGCTTATAACCTCTGCGGATATATCGGGCGCTTTCTTCATGAATAGTCTGAAGACCAAGTTCAACCCAGACTGGTTTGATCCGGTTTAAATTTTCCAGGAGATCCAGAATCTTTTCGCTTAGACAATCCGGTCTGGTAGCTATGGAAAGAATCCGGATATCAGGATGTGTAATTGCTTCCATATATAATGTTTCCAGATATTCTAAAGAAGCATAAGTGTTGGTATATGCCTGAAAATAAGCAATGTAAGATGATCCGGTATATTTTTTTGCAGACTGCTGCTTCCCGGCTTCAATCTGCTCTGTGACAGACAGAGTACGACTGGCGGCAAAATCGCCGGAACCTCCACGGCTGCAGAAAATGCAACCGTGGGTTCCGAGGGTACCATCCCTGTTTGGACATGTCATGCCGCCGTCGAGAGATATCTTATAGAGCTTTTCACCATAAGTCTTTTTCAGATAATAATCCAGAGAATAGTATCTTTTTTCTCCCCAGTGTACGGTCATATCAGATCAGTTCCTTTACAGCACGGCTTACAACATCTGCAACACGTGGGTCAAATGCTTCAGGAAGAATATTATTTTCATTCAGCTCTTCATCAGGAACAAGACCTGCGATTGCTTTTGCAGTAGCCAGTTTCATATCTTCGGTGATGGCAGTAGCACGTCCCTCGAGAGCACCTTTGAAGATACCAGGGAAAGCAACCACGTTATTTACCTGGTTCGGGAAGTCGGAACGGCCGGTTCCTACTACTTTAGCGCCCGCAGCTTTTGCAATATCCGGCATGATCTCAGGTACCGGATTGGCCATGGCAAATAAGATGGCATCTTTGTTCATAGAAGCAACCATTTCCGGTGTAACAATATTCGGAGCCGATACGCCGACAAAAATATCAGCGCCTTTTAATGCATCGGCGAGTTTACCGGTTTTCTGTTCCAGGTTGGTTACTTCAACCATCTTCTCCTGCATCCAGTTGAGGTCTTTGGAATCTTTTCCGAGAATTCCATTTATGTCGCACATGGTGACATGTTTAAAGCCGTAGGTCAGGAGCAGTTTGGTAATGGCAACTCCGGCAGAACCGGCACCATTTACGACAACTTTGGAAGATTCCTTATCTTTTCCGGTTACTTTCATAGCATTAATGATTCCGGCAAGAACTACGATAGCAGTTCCGTGCTGGTCATCATGAAATACAGGAATATCCAGCAGTTCTTTCAGTCGTTCTTCGATTTCAAAGCATCTTGGAGCACTGATGTCTTCCAGATTGATCCCTCCGAAAGCAGGGGCGATATTTACAACTGTTTTGATGATCTCTTCAGTATCCTGTGTGTCAAGACAGATCGGTACAGCGTTGACACCACCGAATTCTTTAAAAAGAACAGCCTTTCCTTCCATAACGGGCATTGCCGCAAGAGCACCGATATTACCAAGACCGAGTACGGCACTTCCGTCAGAAACAACAGCTACAGTATTGGATTTCATAGTATAAGTATAGGCAGCCTCGGGATCTTTTGCGATTACCTTACAAGGTTCTGCAACACCAGGGGTATAGGCAATTGCAAGATCTTCACGTGAATTTACGTGGGATTTTGCACAAGTTTCAATCTTTCCATGCCATTCTTCGTGCATTTTCAGGGCTTTTTCACTATTCGTCATTTTATGGATACCACCTTTTCATAAGTTTGTTTAATCATATCATTCATAGAAGTTCAAGTCAATATACGCACAAAAGAGGAATTGGGTAGAATAGATATACCGTTATGAAAAAGAACTTTAAAAAAGAATAAAGATGTAGTATAATATCTCCATGTTTCAAATAGTATCGTCATTTCTGACGTGATTTTCCAGTAAAGTAAGAGATGCTACTTAATAAATGAAGAAACTAGAATGAAAGCAGTTTGATGTGAAAGGACTAATATGATGAGAGAAAAATATGAATCTCTTCCGCTGGCGACGTTAAAAGATCTCGCTAAAGCAAGAGGATTAAAGGGAATTTCCACCATGAAAAAGGCAGAACTGATAGAGCGTATGCTGGAAGAAGATGAAAAAGAAAAGAAATCGGCACGAGAAACCGTGAAAGAATTATCTGCTAATACAGGAGATAAAGAAGTACATGATATAGATAAGCTGGACAGTGGAATTACGGCACATGGGATTCTTGAAGTTATGCAGGATGGTTATGGATTTATCCGAAGTGCTAATTATCTGCCGGGGGAAAACGATGTTTATGTATCTCCGTCTCAGATCCGAAGATTTAATCTGAAAACAGGAGATATACTGGAAGGAAATACAAGAATCAAAACACAGCAGGAAAAATTCAGTGCACTTTTATATCTTTCAAAGATCAATGAGATGGATCCTATGAAGGCTATGCACAGAAAAAATTTTGAAGATATGACACCAATCTTTCCGAATGAAAGACTGAGTCTGGAATGTGGAAAGACAAGTACTGCAATGCGCATTATGGATTTGATGTCTCCGATCGGAAAAGGACAGAGAGGTATGATCGTCTCACCACCGAAAGCAGGAAAGACAACCTTATTAAAGCAGGTTGCATTATCCGTACAAAAGAATAATCCGGAAGTACATCTTTTGATTCTTCTGATCGATGAGCGTCCGGAAGAAGTAACGGATATCCGTGAATCAATAGAGGGACCGAATGTAGAAGTGATCTATTCTACGTTTGATGAGCTTCCTGAGCACCATAAGCGTGTATCAGAGATGGTGATCGAACGGGCCAAACGACTGGTAGAGCACAAAAAAGATGTCATGATCCTGATTGACAGTATTACAAGACTGGCAAGAGCTTATAACCTTACAGTACCTCCGTCAGGAAGAACATTATCCGGAGGACTTGATCCTGCAGCACTTCACATGCCGAAGCGTTTCTTTGGTGCGGCGAGAAATATGAGAGAAGGCGGAAGTCTTACAATACTGGCAACGGCACTTGTGGATACGGGAAGCAAGATGGACGATGTTGTATATGAAGAATTTAAAGGAACCGGTAATATGGAACTGGTATTGGACCGCAAGCTTTCCGAAAAAAGAATGTTTCCTGCTATTGATATCTTAAAATCAGGAACAAGAAGAGAAGATCTTCTGCTTTCAAAAGAGGAACAGGAAGCTGTTGAAAGTATGAGAAGAGCACTGAACGGACTGCGTCCGGAAGAGGCGGTAGATAACATACTGAATATGTTCTCAAGAACGCGGAATAATGAAGAATTAATACAAATGGTAAAAAAGACAAAATTTATCTAGACAAAATTTGATTCTTGTGTTACAATGAACGAGCTGTGTAAATAAAAGAAATTTACTGCACATTAAGTGCGTGTCAAAAAATAAAGAAGAGGTGAAAATCATGAAAGAAGGAATACATCCAAATTATTATCAGGCAACTGTAACTTGTAACTGTGGAAATACATTCGTAACAGGATCTACAAGTGAAGAAATCCACGTAGAAATCTGTTCTAAATGTCATCCATTCTATACAGGACAGCAGAAAGCAACTCAGGCTCGTGGCCGTGTTGATAAGTTCAATAAGAAATACGGAATGGACAAATAAGATTACAAGTATTGGGTTGAGGTTTTTGAATCTCAACCCTTTTTTCATTACAATAGATCTTCGGGCAAGAGATAGTCTTTGTTCCAGAAGATGTGGTATAAGGAGAATATATGAAATCATCAAATATCGGCGGACAGGCAGTTTTAGAGGGAATTATGATGAAGAATCAGGATCGTTATGCTGTGGCTGTCAGAAAACCGGACGGAGAGATCTTTGTTCAGACAGAGACGTTTCACAGTATTACCGGCAATTGGAAAAAACTGACTACGATTCCTTTTGTCCGGGGGGTTTTTAATTTTATTGATTCCATGGTACTTGGAATCAAGACGCTGACTTTTTCAGCGAGTTTTTACGAAGAGGAAGAAGAAAAAGAGCTTTCCGGAAAAGATCTGAAAAAGAAAGAAAAGCAAGAGAACCTGATGATGGCAGGAACGGTTGCCTTTTCCATTGTTGCAGCAGTTGCAATCTTTATGATATTGCCGTATTTTCTGTCGACACTTATGAAACCGGTTATTCCGTCGTATCATCTTAGAACCGTGATAGAAGGTGTTGTCCGGATTGGAATTTTTATTGTGTATATTTTGCTGATTTCCAGAATGGAGGATATTCAGAGAACATTTATGTACCACGGTGCGGAGCATAAGTGTATCAATTGTATTGAACATGGGCTGCCGCTTACGGTGGAGAATGTAAGGAAAAGTTCGAGACAGCATAAAAGATGTGGGACAAGTTTTCTGTTTTTTGTGCTGGCGATCAGTATTATTTTACTGTTGCTGATTCGGGTGGAATCGCCTTTGATGCGGGTGGTTGTCCGTATTGCACTGCTTCCGGTGATCGCCGGAATCTCTTATGAGGTGTTGAAACTGGCGGGGAACAGTGAAAATGCCCTGGTCAATCTGTTAAGTAAGCCGGGAATGGCAATTCAGATGATGACAACCAGTGAACCAGATGATGATATGATAGAAGTAGCGATACAGGCAGTAGAAGCTGTATTTGACTGGAGGGCGTATGAACGGGAAAATTTTCACACTTCGTAATCTCTACCAGAGTGGAACAGAAAAACTTGAAAAGGCAGGGATACGGGAAGCAAAACTGGATGCCTGGTATCTGCTTGAATATAAGACCGGAATCAGCAGAGCAGTATTTTTGGCAGACCCGGACAGAGAAGTAGAAGAAGAAAAAGCAGAAAGCTATCAGAAAGATATCTGCACAAGAGCAAGAAGAATTCCACTTCAGCATATTACCGGTGAACAGGAATTCATGGGATTAAATTTTAAAGTGAATGAAAATGTGCTGGTTCCAAGACAGGATACAGAGATTCTGGTAGAAGAGGCTTTAAAACGGATCAGACCAGATATGCAGATCCTGGACATGTGTACCGGTTCGGGATGTATTCTGGAAAGTATTTTGAAATTCGGCGAAAAAAAACAGATGCATCTGAAAGGAACCGGCTGCGATATTTCGGAAGAGGCATTGAAAGTTGCACGAGAAAACAACAGCCGTCTGGGAACAGATGCAAGATTTATAAAAAGTGATCTGTTTGAATCTGTCACCGAAAAATACGATATGATCGTGTCTAATCCGCCTTATATCAGGACAGAAGAAATCAGTTGTCTGGATGAGGAAGTAAAACTTCATGATCCATGGATTGCGCTGGATGGAAAAGAGGACGGACTTTATTTTTATCGTCTGATCGTAAAAGACAGTATAAGATATCTGAACAAGGGAGGATATATCCTGTTCGAGATTGGCTTTGATCAGGGAAAAGATGTATCAGAACTTTTGAAAAATGAAGGATATGAGGAAATCGAGATAAAAAAGGATTTAGCGGGACTTGACCGCGTAGTTATGGGAAGGTACAATAAAGAGTAATGTTAAGGAGGAAATACCATGTTTGATAAATTAGAAGATCTGCGCATCCGTCTGGATGAGATATTAAATGAACTTCAGGAACCGGATGTGGCAAATGACCAGAACCGCTTCCGCAAACTTATGAAAGAGCAGAATGATCTGACTCCGATTGTAGAGGCGTATAATGAATACAAAGAATGCAAGCAGGCAATTGAGGACAGCCTTGAGATGTTAGAGGAAGAGTCCGATGAAGAGATGCGTGAACTTGCAAAAGAAGAGTTGAATGATAACAAGAAACGTGTAGAAGAACTGGAACAGGAACTGAAGATCCTTCTTCTTCCAAAGGACCCTAACGATGAAAAGAACGTTATCGTTGAGATCCGTGCCGGTGCAGGCGGAGATGAGGCTGCACTTTTTGCGGCAGAGATCTACCGTATGTATATGCATTATGCAGAAAGCCAGAGATGGAAAGTCGAACTGGTAGAATGTGAAGAGATCGGTATCGGCGGAATGAAAAATGTAACATTCATGATCGATGGTAAAGGTGCTTATTCCAAGATGAAATACGAATCCGGGGTACACCGTGTACAGCGTGTACCGGAGACCGAATCCGGTGGACGTATCCATACCTCTACGATCACAGTAGCGGTGATGCCGGAGGCAGAAGATGTAGATATCCAGATTGATGAGAAAGATATCCGTATCGATGTTATGCGTGCATCTGGTAACGGTGGACAGTGTGTCAATACCACGGACTCTGCTGTACGACTGACACATTATCCGACAGGAATTGTAATCTACAGCCAGACAGAGAAATCTCAGTTACAGAATAAAGACAAAGCGTTCGCTCTTTTACGCGCGAAGTTATATGATCTGGAATGCCAGAAACGTCATGATGCAGAAGCAGAAGCAAGAAAGAGCCAGATCGGTACCGGAGACAGATCGGAAAAGATCCGTACTTACAACTTCCCACAGGGACGTGTGACAGATCACCGTATCGGACTTACATTATACAAACTGGATAAGATCATGAACGGTGATATTCAGGAGATCATTGATGCTTGTATCGCGGCTGATCAGGCAGCAAAACTTGCAAATATGAATGAAGAAATGTAAGAAGCCGGAATATAAGATTTTAGAAAGAATCCGGAAAATTAAAGAAGGTAAATACAGAATATGGGAGCAACACAGTTTAAACGTGCAGAATTAGAGGATCAGGAGATTATCTCACATTACTTTGAACATCATACCAGCAGAAGCTGTGAGAGAACATTTGCCAATGTGTATCTCTGGTCCAGACAGTATCCGGTAAAATGGGCGATCATCAAGAATGCACTGGTATTCAAAAGTGAGGATGAGAATCACGTATCCTTTGCCTACCCGGCCGGAGCACCGGAAGATGTGAAGAATGCCTTGGAAGAGATGATGGAATATTCCAAAGCGAAGGGCAGGCCATTCCTGATGTACAATGTGACACCGGAATATTTTGCCCAGTTAGAGGAGTGGTATCCGGGAAGATTCCAGATTGAATACGACAGAGATTCTGCAGATTACGTCTATGAATCTGAGAAACTGGCAACACTTTCGGGAAAGAAACTTCACGGAAAGCGGAATCATATCAACAAATTCAAAAGCCTGTTCGAAGACCGCTGGTCTTATGAAAGTATGACAAAAGATAATCTGGAAGAATGTTTCCAGATGGCACTTAAGTGGCGGACAGAGAATGACTGTGAAGATGATGATGAAAAAAGGGGAGAGATGTGCGTAGCACTGAATTCCCTGAGACTGTTTGAAGAACTTCATCTGACGGGAGGAGTCTTAAGGATCGATGGTAAAGTTGTTGCATTTACGATCGGAGAGCCGATATGCGAAGACACTTATGTCGTGCATATTGAAAAAGCATATGCCGATGTACAGGGCGCATATACGATGATCAATCAGCAGTTTGTAGAGCATGAATGCATGAACTATAAATATGTAAACCGGGAAGATGATACCGGAGCAGAAGGCCTTAGAAAGGCAAAGCTTTCTTACCGTCCAGCTTTTATGGTAGAAAAGGGTGATGTGACAGAGAAAGCGCAGGGCTAAGACTTACAAATGAAAGACTTGTAGTGAGAAAGGAGCAACAAAATGATAGCGGATAAGATGAAAAATATGGTAGCCAACAGTTCGGCTATCCGTGCAATGTTTGAGGAAGGTAACCGTCTGGCAGGAATTTACGGAGCTGAGAATGTATTTGATTTCAGTCTGGGCAATCCGAACGTGCCGGCACCGGAGGCCGTGAAGAATGCGATCATTGAGATTGTAAGTGAGGAAGATCCAATCGTACTTCACGGATATACCAACAGCAACTGCGGATATGCAGATGTAAGAGAGGCAGTAGCTGATTCTTTAAATAAGCGTTTTGATACGCATTTTGAAGGCAAAAATATTGTCATGACGGTTGGTGCAGCCGGTGGATTAAATGTTATCTTGAAAGCGCTGATCAATCCGGGAGATGAAGTGATTGCATTTGCACCATATTTTGGAGAATATCGTTCTTATACGAACAACTACGATGGTGTACTGGTAGAAATCTCACCGAATACCGTTGACTTCCAGCCAAAACTAGATGAATTTGAACAAAAGATCACACCAAAGACAAAAGCCGTTATCGTCAATAATCCGAACAACCCGACTGGTGTTGTATATTCCGAAGAGACGATCAAAAAGCTCGCCGCTATCATGGAGGCAAAGCAGAAAGAATTCGGAACAGACATCGTTCTGATCTCCGACGAGCCTTATCGTGAGCTGGCTTATGACGGAGTAGAAGTTCCGTATCTCACAAAATATTATGACAATACCGTAGTGGGATACTCCTACAGCAAATCATTGTCACTTCCGGGAGAACGTATTGGATACTTGGTTATTCCGGATGAATTAAAAGACAGTGAAGAAGTACTTTCCGCAGCCAATGTCGCAACACGTATCCTCGGATTTGTTAATGCACCGACACTGCAGCAGAAGGTAGTAGAAAAATGCCTGAATGAAAAGACAGACCTTTCTTTCTATGATCGCAACAGAGAAGATCTGTATAACGGACTGAAAGAGTGCGGATTTGAGTGCATTAAGCCACAGGGAGCATTTTATTTGTTTGTGAAATCACCGGTTCCAAATGAGAAGGAATTCTGTGAGGCTGCAAAGAAATATAATATTCTGATCGTGCCGGGAAGTTCGTTTGCATGCCCTGGATATGTAAGACTTGCGTACTGCGTATCACATGAGACAATCGTGAATTCCCTTCCAAAATTCAAAGAATTGGCGAAAGAATATTTCTAGGAGAGCAGCATGAAAGCATTTGAAAAGAACATTCGAAAAGTAGAACCGTATGTGCCGGGCGAGCAGCCACAGCGCAAAGTAATCAAGTTGAATACCAATGAAAACCCATACGCACCTGCACCGGGCGTGACAAAGGCGTTGGAGGAGATGAATACAGACCGTCTGCGTCTGTATCCGGATCCGACGGCGGCACCACTCATAAATGCGCTGGCTGATTTTTATCATGTGAATCCGGATCAGGTATTCGTAGGAGTAGGATCGGATGATGTGTTATCCATGTGTTTCCTGACATTTTTTAACTCAGAGAAACCAATCTTTTTTCCGGATATCACCTATTCTTTCTATAAGGTATGGGCAGATCTGTACCGTATTCCGTATGAATGCCAGAAGCTTGACGAGAACTTTAAGATTATAAAAGAAGATTACTACAAAGAAAATGGTGGTGTGATTTTCCCAAATCCGAATGCACCGACAGGACTTTATGAAGATCTGGTTGGTGTAGAAGATATTATCGCACACAATCAGGATGTAATTGTAATCGTGGATGAAGCTTACGTTGATTTCGCAGGAAGTTCTGCAATGGAACTGATCGATAAATATGAAAATCTGATCATCGTTCAGACGTTTTCAAAAGCAAGATCAATGGCAGGAATGCGTATTGGTTACGCGATCAGTAATCCGACACTGATCAAGTACCTGAATGATGCAAAGTATTCTTTCAACTCTTACACCATGAATCAGACATCACTGGTATGCGGTGTGGAAGCGGTGAAAGATAAGGCATATTTTGAAGAATGTGTGAATAAGATTATCGAGACACGGGAATGGGCGAAAGAAGAGTTAAAGAATCTAGGATTCCACTGTCTGGATTCCAAATCGAACTTCATCTTTGCCATGCATCCGGATTATGATGCAAAAGAATTATTTGAAGCACTGAAAGAGAATGACATCTATGTGCGTTTCTGGGGCAGTGAAAGAATTGAACAGTATATGCGTATCACTGTGGGAACCAGAGAAGAGATGGAAGCAATGTTTGCATTTCTGAAAAAATATATGAATAAATAAGAGGAGTTTCTTATGACCAATACGTTAATACATGGGATTATTGATGCGTTAAGCGGAAGTGTGAGTAAAGAAGTGATCGTATTTCTGATCTCGATGATCCCGATCCTTGAACTTCGCGGGGCGCTGCTTGTTGCAGGACCGATCCTTGGAGTAAAGGTATCGACTGCGATTCCACTTTGCATTATCGGAAATATCATTCCGGTTCCATTTATTTTGCTTCTGATCACACCGGTATTTAACTGGATGAAGGGAACGAAAACATTCAAGCCGCTGGTGGATAAACTGGAATCCAAGGCGATGCGGCAGAAGGACCAGATTGAAAAATATGAATTCTGGGGACTGGTGTTATTCGTGGGAATTCCTCTTCCGGGAACCGGCGCATGGACAGGGTCTCTGATTGCAGCACTTCTGGGAATGAAATTTAAGAAAGCATTTCCGGCTGTTATCATTGGAATTTGTATGGCAACTGTAATTATGTGGTTTATATCGTATGTACTTCTTGGAGGGGTACATCTGTTAGGATAAAGATAAGGGAAAAGATATGTCTATGAAAGTAAATAAAGTTCTGCCATCACCGGCAGAACTGAAAGAAGAATATCCGCTGTCAGAGAAACTGATTCAGTTAAAGAAAGAACGAGACGCAGAAATACGTGATATTTTTACCGGAAAATCCGATAAATTCGCAGTGATCATCGGACCTTGTTCGGCAGATAATGAAGATTCTGTATGTGAATATGTATGCCGTCTGGCGAAGGTAAATGAAAAGGTAAAAGACCGCCTGGTATTGATTCCGAGAATCTATACCAATAAGCCAAGGACGACCGGTGAAGGATATAAGGGAATGCTTCATCAGCCGGATCCGGATAAAGCTCCGGATCTGTATGCTGGAATTATGGCAATCCGTAAGATGCATATTCGTGCAATGAAAGAAAGCGGACTGACAGCAGCGGATGAAATGTTATATCCGGAAAACAGAAGTTATCTGGATGATATCCTTTCCTATGAGGCAGTGGGTGCAAGATCGGTGGAGAATCAGCAGCACCGGCTGACGGCAAGTGGTATGGATATTCCGGTTGGAATGAAAAATCCGACCAGTGGAGATCTTTCTGTAATGCTCAACTCGATCGTAGCAGCACAGATGGGACACCGGTTCATTTACAGAACGATGGATGTAACGACGTCTGGTAATCCGCTTGCACACACGATCCTTCGTGGCGGAGTTGACAAGTACGGACAGTGCATACCAAATTACCATTATGAAGAATGTGTAAGACTCTGGGAATTATATCAGAAAAAAGATCTTAAGAATCCGGCAGCAGTGATTGATGTGAATCATTCGAATTCAAACAAGAAATATAAAGAACAGATCCGTATTGTAAGTGAGGTACTGCATTCGCGCAGATATAACCCGGATCTTAAGAAGATGATTAAAGGAGTTATGGTAGAAAGTTACCTGGAAGAAGGCAGACAGGATATATCGGCTGATATGATCTATGGAAAATCGATCACAGATCCATGTATTGGATGGGAAGATACAGAAAAGCTGATCTATAAAATTGCTGAAGAATGTTAAAATAAAAACAGAAGAATTATCTACAGAACCTGCCAGTGGCAAGTTCTGTAGACAATAAATGAAGAAAGTCACATGAAAAGTTTTGGCGGAAACTTCTCATGTGACTTTCTTACAAAACGCTATCAAGAGAGGGTTCGTGGGAGGGATAGTACCATCCAAACACGAACAATTTGCGAAATCGTCGTTTCACATAATAAAATAATACATCAAGTAACTGTATTATTTGTTATTATTTTATCAATCATTTTCGGATTCGTAAATAGGCAAAATGACAAAAAAATAACGGAATTTTTGTAAGAATTGGCAAATATGCACTTTAAGAGCCTGTGTCTTTAAAAATGTAAAATTCTATGATAAAATAAAATATGAAACAAGTATAAGATTTAGGATAAGGAGATTTCAGGATGGAAAAGATATATGACGTAACAGCACTTGGAGAAATGCTGATCGACTTTGCAGTGAATGGGGAAAGTGAGCAGGGAAATCAGTTGTTTGAAGCCTGCCCGGGTGGTGCGCCGTGTAATGTGCTTGCAATGTTGAACAAACTTGGAAGAAAAACCGCATTCATTGGAAAAGTTGGGGATGACCAGTTTGGTAAACTGTTAAGAGATACGATTACAAATATCGGAATAGAAGCAAAAGGACTTGTGATGGATCAGGATATCCACACGACACTGGCTTTTGTACATACTTTTCCGGATGGTGACAGAGAATTTTCTTTTTACCGCGAACCGGGAGCTGATATGATGCTGAAGGAAGAGGAAGTAGATTATGATCTGATCCGCCAGTCAAAGGTATTTCACTTTGGAACACTTTCTATGACAGATGAGCCGGTGAAGAGTGCAACAAAGAAGGCACTTGCAGTCGCTAAAGAAGCAGGCTGCATGATCACATTTGATCCGAACTTACGTCCGCCGCTGTGGAAGACTCTGGATGAAGCGAAAGCACAGATGGAATATGGCTTCGAAAATTGTGACGTACTGAAGATCTCTGACAATGAGATCCAGTTTGTATCAGGAAAAGAAGATTATGATGAAGGAATTAAGTATCTTCAGGAAAAGTATCAGATTCCTCTTATCTTCCTGACGATGGGAAAAGAAGGAAGCAGAGCCTACTATAAAAACTTTCGTGTAGAGCAGCCGGGATTTACTGTGAAAGCAATTGAGACAACAGGAGCAGGAGATACATTCTGCGGATGTTCGATCAACGGTGTATTAAAGTACGGTCTGGATAATCTGGATGAGGCAAAATTAAAAGAGATTCTGACATATGCGAATGCAGGTGCAGCACTGATCACAATGAAAAAAGGTGCGATCCGTTCGATGCCGGAACCGGAAAATATCAAAGAACTGATCGGGAAATAGGTAATTATGGGAGTACGCAGAATGCTGGCCGTATGGGCAGCGAAGATAAGTGAAAAAGCAAGTGTACATATCTTTCACCGCCAGGGCGTGACCTGGGCGGGAAAGATTGCACTGAAGATTGATCCAAGCATCCTGCATGATCTTGCGGGACAAGTCAGAAAAGACATTTTTATTGTATGTGGAACCAATGGAAAGACGACAACCAACAATATGCTCTGTGCAGCAATCGAGAAGGAAGGTTATAAAGTAATCTGTAACCATACCGGTTCCAACATGTTGAATGGTGTTGTGGCAGCCTTTGTATTAGGTGCGGGTTTAAGTGGTAATCTGGATGCGGATTATGCATGTATCGAGATTGATGAAGCTTCGACAAGAAGGGTATTTCCACACTTTAAGCCGGATTATATGGTACTGACGAATCTGTTCCGTGACCAGCTAGACCGTTACGGTGAGATCGACATTACAATGAATATCTTAAAAGAAGTGATGCAGAGTGCACCAAAGATGAAGGTGATCGTGAACGGGGATGATGCATTGTCTGCTTACCTTGCAATGGAAAGCGGTAATCCGTATGTAACTTACGGAATCAGTGAAAAGGTAGTGGATGATAAGGATTCCCATGAGATCAGAGAGGGACGTTTCTGTAAGAAATGCGGAGCACCGTTAAAATATAATTTCTATCACTACAGCCAGCTTGGCGATTATGCATGTACAGGCTGTGATTTTAAGCGCCCGGCAATTGAATATGATGCATCGGATGTGGCAGTCAGCGACCATCTTGCGTTTACGGTAGATGGCAGACGCCTGGAGGCCAATTATAAAGGCTTCTATAATGTATATAATATTCTGGCAGCCTACGCGGCTGGAAGAACCGGAGGGCTTGGGCTGGAGCATTTTCAGGATATGCTTACAGATTTCAACCCGGAAAACGGACGTATGGAGCAGTTTGAGGTAAAAGGCACAAAGATCGTGCTGAATCTTGCGAAGAATCCGGCAGGATTCAATCAGAATATCTCAGCGGTTATGCAGGATGATTCCATGAAGGATGTGATCATTGTGATCAATGACAATGCACAGGATGGAACGGATGTTTCGTGGCTTTGGGATGTGGACTTTGACAGATTTAAGGGTGCTAATGTGAATTCGATTACAGTAAGCGGTATCCGTTGTCAGGATATGAGACTTCGTATGAAATATGTGGACATCCCATCTATGCTGGAAGCAGATGTTGAAAAGGCAATCCGGGAAAGGGTTGAAGATGGCTGTGGCAACCTGTATGTACTGGTGAATTATACGGCTCTGTTCAGTACCAGAAATGTATTGAAAAAGATGGAGGAAGAAAGATAATGGATACAAAAGATATGAAAATTACGATAGGGCATCTGTATCCTGATCTTTTGAATCTGTACGGCGACAGAGGGAATATCGCATGTCTGATGAAACGATGTATCTGGCGTGGAATTGAAGCAGAGACGATAGAGTTTAATACAGGGGATCAGATTGATTTTTCAAAATTGGATATTGTACTGTTAGGCGGAGGTTCAGACCGTGAACAGGCAATCGTATGTAAAAGTCTTCTTGAGATTCAAAGTGAATTCAAGGATTATGTGGAAGACGGAGGAGTTGTTATTGCAGTATGCGGAGGATATCAGCTTCTTGGAAAATATTATAAGACAGATGCCGGAATGATCGAGGGACTGAATCTGGTTGACATTTATACGGAACAGGAAGAGGGACGTCTCATAGATAATATTGTACTGGACAGTGATCTTGTAGATATGCCGGTGGTTGGATTTGAAAATCATGGGGGAAGAACATACCTCAATGGAAATAAACCATTTGGAAAAGTATTATACGGAGCGGGAAATGACGGGAAAAGCGGCTATGAAGGCGTAGTTTACAAAAATGTAATCGGTACTTATCTGCATGGTCCGTTGCTTCCAAAGAATCCACAGGTGAGTGACTATCTGATCCAGAAAGCGCTCGAAAGAAAGTACGGGGAAGTTCAGTTAATGCCTCTGGATGACAGTCAGGAAAAAGAAGCAAATGATTATATTTATCACCGCTTTGTGAAATAATGCAGGATTAAAGAGCTGATTTGCTGCGTGTGGATTCATCCCGCTGTTCCAGGTATTGAAGAAAGTTTAACAATTCTTTTTTAGAAGAATTAGATAAGCGGTGAAAATGGGTGAGAAGATAGTGCTCTGATTTTTGAGCCGTTGATTTATCAGAAAGTGTGATTTCACTGATATCATCGTCCAGCAGATAATCAACTGAAACATGAAAAAGCTCAGCAAGAATCGTCAGTTTTTCGTGAGAAGGCTGACGATTCTTTGTTTCATACCCGGCAATGGTAGAACGTGCAACATTGAGATGTTTTGCAACATATTTCTGGGTATAATGATTTTCTTCACGTAATTTTTTTAGTTTTTCAGAAAATGGCATGTCGGATACCTCCTAAATTGATTGGTATATTTTACCAAGTGTTGCACTTCGGAACACGGAAAGTGTCGATTCTCAACGAAATGTGTCGCAGATGTGCCGAAATGGAACAAAAAGAGGCGAAAGTGCATAAGTGGAGAATAAACAGATTGAAGTGAATATTAAGAGAAGGAAGCAGATAAAGTGAGAGTAGAACGTTTTAAAATGGAAAGAGAAGGACTGGTAACGGAAGGACAGGAAGTTGAGATCAGTGAAAGAAGTGCTGTGACAGGTCAGTACACTTATCTTGTAGAGCCATCCATTGCGATGTCAGGAATTTATCGTACAAGACAGAGAATAAAGTCAAGAAAGGGAAAAATACAGAAAATCGAACAGACAGACAGAGGATTTTATCTGTTAGTAGAGATTGATGAGTAATGAAAGAAGAAACAAACGATCACCCCGTCGTTGACATGAAAGTAAAAACCACATATAATTTAATATGATGGTAATACTAAGAAATAGAATTATTAAAGAAAGGAAATGGATAGATGATAGCAAACAATGATGAGGCAAAAAGAAGTAAGATATGGACAGTCGTTACGGCTGTTACATCTGTCCTGATCGTAATTATAGCAATCTTTCTTTTAATGAAGATGTTTACAGGAAACCCACTGGAGGGATCATGGACAGATGAAGACGGTAATATGGATCTTAAGATCGGTCGGAACGGACAGATGACAGTTATACTTCCGGCATCCGGGGATGGAGAAGAAACGCAAGTCCCAATGACATATACGCTCAGTAAGGAATCCAAGACGATATCCATTCAGGAGGATGATAATAAGATTCAGGAAATTGCAGAAAAATCAAATGGTCAGTATACAGAAGAGACGTTAAAGAATGCAGTGCAGTCGATAGGAACGACATTTGAATACAGTATTGATGGCGGAACAATGACATTGACAGAACGTGAATATGGTGAGCAGATGATGTTCAATAAAAAATAGATGAGGGCCCCTCTATGCAGTGTATAGAGGGGTGTTTGTTATACATACCAAAGTATGAAATAGAAGCTGCCAGTGGCAGGTTATGTAGATACCAAAGTATGCAAGAAAAGTTGCCAGTGGCAAGTTCTCTGCATGGATATGGAAAAAGGAGGAAAATAAATGGATAACTACAGGAATAAAACCAGAAAAGTACAAATTGGGGATGTATGCATCGGTGGTGGAGAAAAAATTGCGATCCAGTCTATGACAAATACAAAGACCGAAGATGTAGAAGCATGTGTGGCACAGATTTTAAGACTTGAAAAAGCAGGATGTGATATCATTCGTGTGGCAGTGCCAACGATGGAAGCGGCAGAAAGTATCAGCAAGATTAAAAAGCAGATCCATATTCCACTGGTGGCGGATATACATTTTGATTATCGCCTGGCAATTGCAGCAATCGAAAACGGAGCGGATAAGATCCGTATCAATCCGGGAAATATCGGAGATGAAAAAAGAGTCAGAGCAGTGGTAGAAAAAGCAAAAGAATATCATATACCGATACGTGTCGGAGTGAACAGTGGATCGCTTGAAAAACATCTGGTAGAGAAATACCATGGAGTGACAGCAGAAGGACTGGTAGAAAGTGCACTGGATAAAGTGCATCTGATCGAAAATATGGGATATGATAATCTTGTAGTAAGTATCAAATCTTCAGATGTGATGATGTGTGTAAAAGCGCATGAATTGCTTGCACCGCAATGTCCATACCCGCTGCATGTCGGTATTACAGAGTCAGGAACATTACTTGCAGGAAATATAAAATCATCGATCGGACTCGGACTGATCTTAAGTCAGGGGATTGGAGATACGATTCGTGTATCTCTTACCGGAGACCCGGTAGAAGAGATCAAATCGGCCAAGCTGATCTTAAAGACACTGGGACTTAGAAAGGGTGGAATAGAAGTAGTATCCTGCCCGACCTGTGGAAGAACCAAGATTGATCTGATCGGACTCGCAAATCAGGTGCAGGATATGGTGGCGGATATTCCACTGGATATTAAAGTTGCTGTTATGGGATGTGTGGTAAACGGACCTGGAGAAGCAAAAGAAGCAGATATCGGAATTGCCGGAGGATGCGGAGAAGGTCTTTTGATCAAGAAAGGTGAAATTGTCAAAAAAGTAAAAGAAGAAGAATTATTGGAAACGTTAAGACAGGAGTTGTTACACTGGAATGAGTAAACCGTTTTTTGAGGTATTTCCGACATTAAAAGTAAAAGATGATATACAGATGATGTTTCAGGGTGTGGAAGTGACGAAAGTTTCTACCAATTCAACAAGGGATTTTATCCGTGTCAGCCTTTACAGCAGACATCTGATCCAGAAAAAACATATTTACGAAGTAGAACGCCTGCTAAAACAGCAGCTGTTTGCCAGAAGTCATATCCAGGTGTCGGTAAAAGAGCAGTATGATCTTTCAGAACAGTATACACCGGAAAATCTGATGAATGAATATTATGACAGCTTCCTGATGGAACTGGATCAAAGAAGCGTAGTAGAGCGGAATATGCTGCAGAATGCAAGTTATGAATTTGAAAACGGAAATATCCTCTGTCTGACACTGACTGATACCATTGTTGCACAGGGAAAAAAGGATTCGCTATCTACATATCTTTCAGATGTGTTTGAAGAACGGTTTCACAGGCCTGTGGAGATCCGTGTTCTTTATGAAAAAGCAAAAGACAGCAAGCTGAAATACAACGAGGCGAAATTAGAGCAGGAAATCGAAGCAATCAGAGAACAGTCGCAGGCCGTAAAAGCAAAGAAAGCACAGGAACTGGAACAAAAAGAAGAGAAGAAAGACGAAAAGACCAAAGCAAAAAGCAACTCAGCAGGAGAAAGCGGGAACAATACCAAAAGTGGCGGAAGAAGTTCAGGTGGATTTAAGAAGGGCGGCTCATTCGGAAAAGGTGGATATTCCTTTGTACGTAAAGCTACCGATGATCCAAACCTTATCTACGGACGTGATTTTGACGATGAGACGATAGAACTTAAGAATGTCCTGGGAGAGATGGGAGAGATTACCATCCGCGGAAAAGTCATCAGCATGGAGACCAGAGAGATACGTAACGAGAAGACGATCATTATGTTTGCAGTTACGGATTTTACGGATTCTATTATGGTGAAAATGTTTGTGCGGAATGATCAGCTGGCAGATATCCTGGGGGATATTAAGAATGGCGCATTTCTGAAATTAAAAGGTGTGACAACGGTTGACCGTTTTGATTCGGAACTGAATATCCAGTCGGTAGTCGGAATCAAAAAGATCAGTGATTTTACAGAATCCAGAGTGGATACGGCACCGGAAAAGCGTGTGGAGCTTCACTGCCATACAAAGATGAGCGATATGGATGCGGTAACTGATGTAACAACATTGCTGAAACAGGCGCATGACTGGGGGCATCCGGCGATGGCGATTACAGATCACGGTGTCGTTCAGGCGTTTACAGATGCGAACCATTATATTGAGTCGCTGGATAAGGATGATCCGTTTAAAGTGATTTACGGTGTGGAAGGCTACCTGGTGGACGACCTGACTGATGTGGCAGTGAATGAAAAGGGACAGCCACTGGATGATACTTATGTAGTATTTGACCTTGAGACGACAGGGTTCAGTCCAATTAAGGATAAGATTATTGAGATTGGTGCGGTGAAGGTAGAACATGGAGAGATTACTGATAAGTTCAGCACATTCGTTAATCCGAAAGTACCGATTCCATTTCAGATCACACAGCTTACCAGTATTACAGATCAGATGGTTATAGGAGCACCGGATATCGAGACAGTTCTTCCACAATTCCTGGAATTTATCGGTGATGCGGCACTGGTCGCACACAATGCATCCTTTGATGTAAGCTTTATTGAACAAAATTGCAGATATCAGGATATCCAGCCGGATTTCACATCGGTGGACACCGTGGCGATGGCGCGTATTCTTCTGCCGACACTTTCAAAGTACAAGCTGAATGTAGTGGCGAATGCACTGCATATTTCGCTGGAAAATCATCACAGGGCTGTTGATGATGCCGGGGCAACAGCAGAGATATTTGTGAAATTTGTAGAAATGTTAAAAGACAGGGGGATTTATGACCTGGCAAAACTGAATCAGTTCGGCGAAAATAATGCGGATGCTGTCCGCAAGCTTCCATCATACCATGTGATCATTCTGGCACTGAATGAAGTGGGACGCGTGAATCTGTATACGCTGATCTCGATGTCACATCTGAAATATTATGCGAGAAGACCGAGAATTCCAAAGAGTGAACTGTCGAAATACAGAGAAGGACTTCTGGTGGGAAGTGCCTGTGAGGCAGGAGAACTTTATCAGGCAATACTGAATGACAAATCAGAAGAACGCATTGCAAAGATCGCCAACTTTTATGATTATCTGGAGATTCAGCCGCTTGGAAACAACCAGTTTATGATTGAAAGCCCGAAGATCACGAAGGTACAGAAAGAGGAAGACTTAAAAGAGATCAACAGGAAGATCGTCGCACTTGGTGAACGGTTCAATAAGCCGGTTGTCGGAACTTGTGACGTGCATTTCATGAATCCGGAAGATGAGGTATACAGAAGAATCATCATGGCAGGAAAGGGCTTTGGTGATGCGGACAATCAGCCGCCGCTGTATCTTAGGACCACGGATGAGATGCTGGAAGAATTCGAATATCTGGGGTCTGCAAAGGCAAGAGAGATTGTCATCGAGAATCCGGTGAAGATCGCGGAGATGGTCGAAAAGATCACGCCGGTGCGTCCGGACAAGTGTCCGCCGGTTATCCCGGATTCGGACAAGATGCTCCGTGATATCTGTTATAATAAAGCACATTCCATGTACGGAGAGAATCTTCCGGAGATTGTTACCGAGCGTCTGGAGCGAGAACTGAATTCAATCATATCCAATGGTTTTGCCGTTATGTATATTATTGCACAGAAACTGGTATGGAAATCAGTGGAAGACGGATATCTGGTAGGTTCACGTGGTTCCGTAGGATCTTCTTTTGTAGCGACTATGGCGGGGATCACAGAGGTTAACCCATTAAGTCCGCACTATTACTGTAAGAAATGTCATTACAGTGATTTTGATTCGGAAGAAGTCAGGAAATTTGCCGGAGGCTGCGGATGGGATATGCCGGACCGTGTATGTCCGGTATGTGGAGAGAAGCTTATAAAAGATGGATTTGATATTCCGTTCGAGACTTTCCTTGGATTCAAGGGAAATAAAGAGCCGGATATTGACCTAAACTTCTCGGGAGATTATCAGAGTAATGCGCATAAGTATACAGAGGTTATCTTTGGTGCGGGTCAGACATTCCGTGCCGGAACGGTAGGTACACTGGCGGACAAGACCGCATTCGGTTATGTAAAGAATTATTACGAAGAACATGGACAGGGTAAAAGAAAATGTGAGATTGACCGTATCGTACAGGGGTGTACGGGAATCCGCCGAAGTACCGGACAGCATCCGGGAGGAATCATTGTACTTCCGCTTGGCGAAGAGATCAACTCTTTTACACCGGTACAGCATCCGGCGAATGATATGACGACGGATATCGTCACCACACATTTCGATTACCATTCGATAGACCACAACCTGTTAAAGCTTGATATTCTCGGACATGATGATCCGACTATGATTAAGACACTGGAGGAATATATCAGTTCCCCGGCGATGGACAACGAATACAATGAGACGGATAACCGTTTTGATGCTACGAAGATTCCACTGGATGATCCGGGGGTAATTTCTTTGTTTCATGATACATCGGCACTTGGTATCAAGCCGGATGATATCGGCGGATGTCCGGTCGGATGCCTTGGAATCCCGGAATTTGGAACTGATTTCGTTATCCAGATGGTAGTGGATACAAAGCCGAATACAATTTCGGATCTGATCCGTATCTCCGGTCTGTCACATGGAACGGACGTGTGGCTGAATAATGCACAGGAACTGATCCGGAGCGGAAAGGCAACCATTTCCACGGCAATCTGTACCCGTGATGATATCATGACCTATCTGATCAACAAGGGGATGGACAGTGAGGAATCATTTACCATTATGGAGCGTGTCCGTAAGGGAACCGTTGCAAAAGGAAAATGTAAAGAATGGCCGGAGTTCAAAAAAGACATGGCAGAACACAATGTACCCGACTGGTATGTCTGGTCCTGTGAACAGATTAAATACATGTTCCCGAAAGCGCATGCGGCAGCATACGTTATGATGGCATACCGTATTGCATACTGTAAGATCAACTATCCACTGGCATATTATGGGGCGTATTTTGGAATCCGTGCAGATGCATTTTCTTACGAGATCATGTGCCAGGGGAAGGAAAAGCTTCAGTACTATATTGATGATTACAACCGCCGTTCTGCGACACTCAGTAAAAAAGAACAGGATACGATGAAGGATATGAAGATTGTGCAGGAGATGTATGCAAGAGGATTCGAATTTGAGCCGCTTGATATCTACAAAGCACAGGCGACAAAGTTCCTGATCGTAAACGGCAAGTTGATGCCGCCACTTTCGAGTATCGACGGTATGGGAGAAAAAGCTGCCGAGGCAGTTGCAGAAGCATCTAAAGACGGAACTTATCTGTCACTGGATGACTTCAGACAGAGAACAAAAGCAAGTAAGACCGTTATTGACACGATGGTAGAGCTTGGGATCCTTGCAGATCTTCCGGCATCGAACCAGCTGTCATTGTTTGATTTTTAGAGTGCCAGATAGCAAAAAAGCAGGAGAAAGATAACAGATGGGAAGAATGAAACAGTCACAGATTACATACTGGTGTCACGAGATCATCCGCTCGCAGGCAGAAGAAGGCGGATATTATATCGATGCGACCATGGGAAAGGGGAATGATACCCTGTTCCTGTGTGAGCTTGCCGGAGAAAAAGGAAAGGTACTTGCATTTGATATTCAACAGGAAGCTCTGGATGTGACGAAAGAATTACTGAAAACGCATGGAAAAGAAATGCAGGCAGAATTAATTCTGGATGGTCATGAACATATGGACCGGTATGCCGGAAAAGAGAGTGCAGACGTGATCTGCTTTAATTTCGGATATCTTCCGGGAGGCGATCATAATCTTGCAACCACATACAGGACCAGTATTGAGGCAATCGGAAAAGGCCTTGGCATATTGAAACACGGTGGTATGATGAGCCTGTGCATTTACAGCGGCGGAGATACCGGGTTTGAAGAGAAAGAAAAAATCCTGCAATATGTGAAAGCACTTCCGGGAAAAGAGTATACCGTGATCGTCAATGAATACTATAACCGGAAGAACTGTCCGCCGATGCCGGTATTTATCTTCAAGGAATAAGTCGGATGATGACAGGAATCGGAAAAGAATAAATCAGAAATGAGGGTATGCGGATGAGAAGAAAAGACAGAGAAGTAACAGAGATGGAAAAAATCCAACAGATTTTTGATGAATGCAAGGTGTGCAGAATCGGGATCATGGATGAGAACGGGCCGTATATTGTGCCGGTGAACTATGGATACGTAAGGGAAGAAGGAAAAGTGATCCTTTATATCCATGGTGCAAGAGAAGGAAAAAAGATCGATCTGATCAGAAAAAATGCAAATGTCGGAGTTGAAATTGATTACAGACATGAACTGGTGGAAGGAGATACCGCATGTCAGTACAGTTATTACTATGCAAGTATCATCGGAAAAGGAGCTGCAAGTATTATCGATAATCCAAGAGAAAAGCTAAAGGCCCTGAATGTTATCATGAAGCACCAGACCGGCAGAACATTTGATGAATTCCAGAAAAATCCAAATCTTGAAAAAGCGGTAGCAATCATTCGTATAGACCTGAATGAGTATAGCTGCAAGAAACATATATAAAAAACCATGTTTCTGCCAAATTAATGCTTTAACTCGCGAAAGTATTGTGTTATACTATTACAAGGTGGCGTAAATGGAATGCCGCTTACACGAAAGGATGGAAAAGAAGTATGTCAGAAAAAGTAATTATGCTTGGAAACGAGGCGATTGCCAGAGGTGCATATGAGGCCGGAGTAAAGGTTTCGGCAGCATATCCAGGTACGCCTAGTACAGAGATCAGTGAGAACCTGGTCAAATATAAAGACAGTTTATACTGCGAGTGGTCACCGAATGAAAAAGTTGCGACAGAAGTAGCGATCGGTGCATCTGTAGCGGGGGTACGTGCGATGTCCTGTATGAAGCACGTTGGATTTAATGTGGCAGCAGACCCTACATATACAGTTTCTTATATGGGTGTAAACGGAGGACTTGTCATTGTTGTTGCGGATGATCCGGGACTTTACAGTTCTCAGAATGAGCAGGATACAAGAATGGTAGCACGTGCGGCACAGCTCCCTGTTATCGAGCCTTCAGACAGTTCAGAAGCAAAAGAATTTATCAAAGTAGCATTTGATCTGAGTGAGAAATTTGACCGTCCGTTTGTTTACCGTACAACAACAAGACTGGCACATTCCCAGGGACTTGTAGAATTAAACGAACGCAAAGAAATAGAAGATAAACCATATGAGAAGAATATCCGCAAGAATGTTATGATGCCGGGAAATGCAAAACTCCGCCACGTAGAGATTGAAAAGCGCAATCTCGAACTTGCGGAAGTTGCTAATACACTTCCAATCAACAAAGTAGAGATGAATGACACAAAGATCGGTGTAATCACCAGCGGTATTCCATACCAGTATGTAAAGGAAGCACTTCCGGAAGCATCTGTATTAAAACTTGGTATGGTAAATCCGCTTCCAAGAAAGCTGATCGAAGAATTTGCTTCAAAAGTAGATACCTTATATGTTGTAGAAGAACTGGACCCGGTGATTGAGACACAGGTTAAATCCTGGGGCATCAAAGCAATCGGAAAAGAAATCTTCACGGTACAGGGGGAATACAGTGCCAATATGCTCCGTGAGGCAATTCTGAAAGAAGAACTTGATATCAGTAAGCCTGCGCAGGCACCGGGAAGACCACCAATCTTATGTCCGGGATGTCCACACAGAGGTGTGTACTATGTACTGAACAAGTTAAAGATTCATGCGGCAGGTGACATTGGCTGTTATACACTGGGCGCAGTAGCACCACTTAGTGTTGTGGATACAACCATCTGTATGGGAGCAAGTATTTCAAGCCTTCATGGTATGGAAAAGGCAAAAGGAAAAGAATATATTAAGAACTGGGTTGCTGTGATCGGCGATTCTACATTCTTACATACGGGTGTCAATTCTCTGATGAATATGATGTATAACAAAGCAACAGGAACCGTCATCATCTTGGATAACTCTACAACCGGTATGACCGGACATCAGGATCATGCGGCAACAGGAAAGACACTGCAGGGAGATCCGACATATGCAATTGATATTCCGGCATTATGTCGTGCAATAGGTGTTAAGAATGTGGTAGAAGTCAATGCAAGAGATATTCAGGCTGTGGAAAAGGCTGTAAAAGAAGAGATTGCCAAAGATGAAGTATCCGTGATCATTACGAAGACACCATGTGTACTTCTGGACAAATCAAAGAAACCGTTATATCAGACGCATACAGATAAATGTAAGAAGTGTGGTATGTGCATGAAACCTGGATGTCCTGCAATGACAAAAAATGCTGACGGAACAGTGTCCATCGATGATACGATGTGTACTGGATGCGGACTTTGTGCAAGCCTGTGTAAATTCGATGCGATTGAGTTAGTAAAGGAAGGTGACAGATAATGGCAACAAAGAATATTATGATCGTCGGAGTCGGCGGACAGGGAACACTGCTTACCAGCAGAATCTTAGGAGGACTTGCCATTACCGGCGGATATGACGTAAAACTTTCCGAAGTACATGGAATGGCTCAGCGTGGAGGAAGCGTTGTAACATTTGTAAGGTACGGAGAACAGGTGGCAGAACCAATCGTAGAAGAAGGGCAGGCAGATGTGATTATCGCATTTGAACGTCTGGAAGCACTGAGATATGCACATTTCCTGAAAAAAGACGGAGCATTGATCATCAATGACTGGAAAATTGATCCGATGCCGGTTGTGATCGGGGCAGCAGAATACCCGGAAGACATTATTGAAACACTGGGGAAAGATCACAAAGTATATACAGTAAATGCAACAGAAGAAGCAAAAAAAATCGGTAATTCCAGAGTATTCAATCTGATTGTGCTTGGAGTTGCAGCACAGCACATGGACTTTACAAAAGAACAATGGTATGAGGTGATTGAAAAGACAGTTCCTCCGAAAACTATTGAGATAAATAAAAAGGCATTTGATGTTGGTTATCATTTATAAGGAGGTACATAAGAGGTTATGGCAAAGGTAGCATTAAAGGACTGGAAAGAACAGATCAGAGATCCTAAGATTGAATGCATGAGCAGGGATGAGATGACTGCACTTCAGAGTGAACGTCTGGTAAAACAGGTTAAGAATGTATATGATCACGTAGAATTTTATCGCAAGAAAATGGATGATATGGGAATCGAACCGGGAGATATCAAGGGGATTGAAGATATCGGTAAACTTCCATTTACGACAAAAGAAGATTTAAGAGCGAATTATCCATTCGGACTTCTGGCTGTTCCACAGGAAAAAATCGTCAGAGTGCAGGGAACATCAGGAACAACCGGTAAGCTGACTCTTGCTTCTTATACACAGAAAGATATAGATGTATGGGGAGAATGTGTGGCAAGAGGACTTACGATGGCAGGACTTACTGCAGAGGATCGTCTGCATATCTGCTATGGATATGGCTTGTTTACAGGAGGAATGGGACTGGATTTCGGAGCAAGAAAGCTTGGAGCAATGGCTATTCCGATGTCAGCAGGTAATACAAAAAGACAGTTGATGTGTATGGAAGATTTTGGTGCGACTGCATTTGCATGTACTCCATCTTATGCTTTATATCTGGCAGAAGCTGCCAACGAGGCAGGCATCGTAGATAAGCTTCGGTTAAAAGTAGGAATCAATGGCGCAGAGCCATGGACAGAAGAGATGCGTCTGAAGATTGAAGAACTGTTAAATGTTAACTGTTTTGATATCTATGGATTGTGTGAGATTACAGGTCCGGGTGTTGCACTGGAATGTATCCATCATAAAGGAATGCATATATATGAAGATTATTTCTATCCGGAAGTATTGAATCCGGCAGATCATACACCATGTGCAGACGGGGAGACAGGAGAACTTGTATTTACCACACTTGTAAAAGAAGGTATGCCGTTACTTCGTTACAGAACAAAGGATCTTACAAGTATTGATCATTCTACGTGTGAGTGTGGAAGAACGCTTCCTAGAATTTCCAAGTTCAAAGGCCGTACAGATGATATGAAGGTTATCCGCGGAGTCAACGTATTCCCGACACAGGTAGAGACAGCCCTGCTTTCTATCGGAGGCGGTGTTGCACCACATTATATGATGATCGTAGATCGTGAAAATAACCTGGATGTACTGACTGTAATGGTAGAAGTAGATGAAAAATATTTTTCAGATGAGATCCGTAAGCTGGATGAACTGAAGAACAAAGTGGCTGCAGTACTGAAACAGGCACTTGGTGTTGCAGTAAGAGTAAAACTTGTAGAGCCTAAGACAATCGAAAGAAGCGAAGGCAAGGCAAAACGTGTCATTGATAACAGAGGTTTATAAACAGGAGGGAATAACATGGGCGTAAGTAATACTGTACAACAGTTATCAGTTTTTTTGGAAAACAGAGAAGGACGTCTGGAAGAAGTATTGGATGTACTGGCAAAAAAAGGTGTGAATATTGTTGCACTGAGTCTTGCGGATACATCAGATTATGGAATGCTTCGTCTGATCGTCTCTGACCCGCACAAAGGACGTGCAGCATTAAAAGAAGCTGGAATTACAGCAATGCTGACAGATGTTGTAGCACTTCGTGTACCACATGCAACCGGTTCATTGAATAAAGCAATGCATCAGATTGTAGATGGAGAAGTGAATATTGAATATATGTATGCATTTGCAAATGGAGCAGATGCAGCAGCTGTATTAAAGAGTGATGATCCTGGAAGGGTGATCGATATTCTTAAAGGTAGTGGTTTCGACGTGTATAGCGCGGACGAGGCATATCGTGCTAATCAATAGAAGTGAAAGAGGAACAGTATGAGTGTAGACAAAAGCAGCGTTTTAAAAAAGTTACGGGAATCGGATGCCATCTATGTATTGATGTCTGATTGTACAAGAATGCCTTTCGTGGTATGTGATCCGGAGACGTATGATGATGAAGTGTTTATATTCTTTTCAGAAGAAGATGCAATGCGCGGAGGACAGGAATTCCTGAAGGCGAATAATCCGTTAAAAATTTTTAATATTGAAAAAAAATACCTGCTTCCTTTCTATAGCAGTTTATTCCCAATCGGGGTGAACTGTATGGTAATCGGTAAAGGAACAGAAGAAGAGATTGCGATTCAGTTAGGGGAACTGGTTAGAAGACCGGAACAGAAGCCGGGCGAAGAACCGATTGAGAATCCGGAACTTCAGATTACTGCAATGTATTTTATGCAGAAGGTAAGAAGCCAGAAAGAATTAAAACTCACGGATGAAACAAAGGAACTGCAGGAAGAACTGATGGCACATTATCAGAGGGGCAGATATATCACGGCAATCAGTGAAGATAAAAAAATGCCGATTTTGAATAAAGATGACGGACAGGTACTGATGCCGATCTTTACAGACGTTCAGGAATTCCTGAAATTCCAGAATGAGAACAGAGATATGAAGTATACAATGGGAGTTGTCGAAGCAGCCAGAATTCCGGAAGCAATGGGCTCGGAAGTTACGGGAGTTGTGGTTAATCCATTTGGAATTGATCTTCAGCTGAATGTTTCAAGACCACAGAAATAATACTGAATAATACAGAAGAACCGGTCATCTGTGTATCTTCAGATGACCGGTTTGGCAGATATGATAAAAGCCAGATAACTGCAGTTATCTGGCTTTTTCTCATAATCCTCTCTCGTTAAGTCATGTATTACTTTTAAATATTTAAATCCGAAATAGATATATTTTAATATATAAAAGGTACATTAAAAACTTAGATTGTTGCGATTAGAGTGGTGTTACGTTAACAGCCTGTGGGCCCTTAGCACCTTCTGTAACTTCGTATTCCACTTCCTGACCTTCTTCAAGTGTCTTGAATCCTTCCATATTCAGTCCTGAATAATGAACGAATACATCATGACCCTCAGCGTCAGAAATGAAACCGTAGCCTTTTTGGTTGTTAAACCATTTTACAGTACCTTTCATGATTATACCTCCATAAAAATTATTAAATCGTGCAATTTATAAAAGTATTCTATGAATTACACTGTTGTCAGATTAGCATATATTGATAAAGACGTCAATGAATTTAAGGAATGTTTTTGTGTTTTTATACAAAAAAGTAATCTACTTGACGAATGAACGGCAAACGTGTAAAGTATTATTGTTCATACTAATAAAGGTTTAAAAGGGTTGGAAAACTATGATTACATTGACTGGAAAAAAAATATCAGAAGGAATTGCAATCGGAAAACTTTCCTTTTATAAGCGGGATACAAAAGAGATTCGCAGAATCTATGTAAAAGATGTAGAAAAAGAGGTTATGCGTTTTCAGAAAGCAAGGCAGAAAGCGTTGCAGGAACTGAGGGATCTGTATGATTCGGCTTCTAAGGAAGTAGGTGAAGCGAATGCAGCTATATTTGAGATGCAGCAGATGATCCTTGAAGATCAGGAAATCATCAGGCAGATTACAAATATTATCGTAGAGCATAAGTTGAATGCAGAGTATGCTGTAAAAAATGCGGTGGAAAATGTACTGGCAAGTGCGGCAAAAAGTAATAAAAGTTATGTACAGGGACACGAAGCAGATATTAAAGATGTGTCGACAAGGGTACTTCGGATTCTTGCAAGGGCATGGAAAGATAAGATGCTGACAGATGAACCGTTTATACTGGCAGCCGGTGAATTATATCCAAGTGAGGCAGTAAAGCTTGATAAGAGCAAGATTCTTGGGTTTGTTACCAGATACGGAACAATTAATTCTCATACGGCAGTGCTTGCAAGAACAAAAGGAATTCCATCTGTGATCGGACTGGGAGAGTCTTTAAAGAAAGAATACGAAGGCAAGACCATTATTATCGATGGTTTTGAGGGAAAAGTATATATCGAACCTGATTATACAACGATTTCAAAGATGAAACAGAGACAAGATGAGAATCATACGCAGGTACAGAGTCTGGAACGTCTGAAGGGAAAAGAAAATATTACGCAGAGCGGACAAAAAATTGATGTGTGCGCGAATATCGGAAGCAGGGAAGACATTGAAAGCGTTCTGCGCAGTGATGCGGGTGGAATCGGATTATTCAGAAGTGAATTTATTTATATGGAAAATGGTCCGAAACTTCCGACAGAAGAACAGCAGTTTCAGGTATATCGTCTGGCAGCAGAAGCGATGGGAATGAAAAAGGTTGTGATCCGCACAGCAGATCTGGGCGGTGAAAAGACAGCAGAGTGTCTGGATCTGGGAGAAGAGAATAATCCGGAGATGGGATACAGGGGAATCCGTGTGTCACTGGATAAAGACGAGATATTCAAGACGCAGTTACGTGCAATTTTACGTGCATCTGCTTATGGAAAGATGTCTATTATGTTCCCGATGGTTACAGATGTAAAAGAAGTACAGCAGGCAAAACTGCTTCTGGAAAAGATAAAAAAAGAGTTAAAAGATGAGAAGATTCCGTTTAATGAAGAAATACAGATCGGAGTTATGATTGAAACACCGGCAGCGGTTATGATAAGCGGTGAACTGGCACGGGAGGCTGATTTTTTCAGTATAGGAACGAATGATCTGACGCAGCTTACACTGGGAATGGACAGAACAAATTCTAAACTGGATCATTTTTATAATCCGCATCATCCGGCATTGCTTAAAATGATACGTATTATTGCGAATAATGTACATCTGGAGGGAAAAACAATCAGCATATGTGGTGATCTGGCAGCAGATCTGGACATGACAGAACAATTCCTGCAGATGGGAATCGATGAGTTATCCGTAGCACCAAATCAGGTACTTGCTTTAAGAAAAAAAATAAGAGAGATACAGTAATTTTGTTGTCGTTATCTTATTTTTTGAGAGTATAAGGAGGAAAAGAGAAACATGTTGGAAAAATTATTTAAGCTCCGTGAGAACGGAACCGATGCCAAAACAGAGGTTATGGCAGGTATCACTACGTTCATGACTATGGCGTACATACTTGCAGTCAATCCGAGTATCCTGTCTGCAACAGGGATGGATTCCGGTGCAATCTTTACATCGACAGCGCTGGCTGCAATGATCGGTACATTCTTGATGGCGTTCTTCGCCAATTACCCGTTCGCACTGGCACCTGGAATGGGACTGAATGCATACTTTGCCTATACTGTTGTTCTTGGAATGGGTTATAAGTGGGAAGTTGCATTAACGGCAGTATTTGTAGAAGGTATCGTTTTCATCGTACTTTCACTTACGAATATCCGTGAGGCAATCTTCAATGCAATTCCGAAGAATCTGAAGTCGGCAGTAAGTGTCGGTATCGGATTATTCATTGCATTTATCGGACTTCAGAATGCGAATATCGTAGTAGGAGGTTCTACACTTCTGCAGTTATTCTCCATTGATGGATATAACAGTGCCAAAGGTGTGGAAGCTTCTATGAGTAACGTAGGAATCACGGTCATTCTTGCACTGATCGGTGTGGGAATTACAGGAATTCTGGTAATAAAGAATGTAAAGGGAAATATCTTATGGGGAATCCTGATTACATGGATTCTTGGAATCATCTGTCAGATGGCGGGTATCTATGTAGCGAATCCAGAAATTGGATTCTACAGCCTGCTTCCGGATTTCAGCAAGGGATTCACAATTCCAAGCATCATGCCGGTATTTGGAAAGCTTGACTTCAGCGGAATATTCTCTTTGAACTTTATCGTTGTCATCTTTGCATTCTTATTTGTAGATATGTTTGATACGATCGGAACACTGATCGGTGTGTCTACAAAGGCAGGTATGTTAGATGAGGAGGGACGTCTTCCGAATATCAAAGGTGCGCTGATGGCAGATGCGGTTGCAACAACCGTTGGAGCAGTGCTTGGAACAACAACGACTACGACATTTGTAGAGAGTGCATCCGGTGTATCCGAAGGAGGAAGAACGGGACTGACTTCTGCAACGACAGCTATTTTATTCGGCCTGTCACTGTTCCTGTCACCAATCTTCCTTGCAATTCCTTCATTTGCAACAGCACCGGCCCTGATCGTGGTTGGATTCTACATGCTGACAAATGTGACACACATTGATTTTGATGATTTTTCAGAGGCATTGCCATGCTACATCTGTATTCTGGCTATGCCATTCTTCTACAGCATTTCAGAAGGTATCTCTATGGGAGTTATCTCTTATGTGATCCTGAATCTGATGACTGGAAAAGCAAAAGAAAAGAAGATCAGCGCATTAATGTATGTACTTACGGTATTATTCATATTGAAATATGTCTTTCTGTAAAATATAATAGAAAGAGGAGAACGAAAAGAGATCGGAGTTTCCGGTCTCTTTTCTGGCCTGTCAGGCATTTTACAGGGACTGCCGATGGGAAGATCCGAAAGGCTTATGAAGGAGAACTAAAGTATGAATTTACTTACGATGGAGCATATTACGAAGGCTTATACTGACCGTGTCCTTCTGAATGATGTTGCATTCAGCATCAATGAGAATGAAAAGATCGGTGTGATCGGAATTAACGGAATGGGAAAATCTACGCTTTTAAAAGTGGCAGCCGGGATAGAACCATACGATGAAGGTAAGATCAGTATAGGAAATCAGGTCAAGATCTGTTATCTGCCGCAGACACCGGAATTTGAAGAGGGAACAACGGTGTTGCGTGCGGCAATCGCAGACAATGTGAATGAGCTGAATCAGTGGACAATTGAAGCAGATGCCAGATCCATGCTGAACAAGCTTGGCTTCTATGACTATGACGAGAAAGTAGAGCATATGTCCGGCGGTCAGAAGAAGAGAATTGCACTGGTCAATGCATTGCTTACACCGGCAGATATCCTGGTACTGGATGAACCGACCAACCACCTGGATAATGCGATGTCTGAGTGGCTGGAGGAATATCTGATCGGATTTCGCGGGGCAATCCTGATGGTTACCCATGACCGTTATTTTCTGGATCGTGTGGCAACCAGGATCGTGGAAGTAGATCAGGGGAAATTATACAGCTACCCTGGAAATTATTCGGAGTTTGTCAAGTTAAAAGCAGAACGTCAGGATATGGCACTGGCGACAGAAAGAAAGAGAAAGAGTCTTCTGCGTACAGAACTCGAATGGCTGGGAAGAGGTGCAAGAGCCAGAAGTACGAAGCAGAAAGCACACATTGACCGCATCAAGGCAATGCAGGAGATCAAGGACATTCAGGAAGAAAAGAAAGTGGTACTGGATTCCGTAGCGTCCCGTATGGGAAATAAGACGATCGAGCTTCAGAACATCAGTAAATCTTATGGAGCAAGAAAGCTGATCGATGACTACAGTTACATTTTCCTAAAAAATGACAGAATCGGAATCATCGGACCGAATGGCTGTGGAAAGACGACACTTCTTAAGATTATTAATGGGATTGTAAAACCGGATAATGGCGCGATCGAGATTGGGCAGACGATCCGGATCGGATATTTCTCTCAGGAGAATGAATATATGGATGCATCCATGAAAGTGATTGATTATGTCAAAGAAGTGGGAGAATATGTTACGACATCAGACGGAAAGATCACGGCATCCCAGATGCTGGAGCGCTTCTTATTTGACGGAGCCATGCAGTGGTCAAAGATTGAGAAGCTTTCCGGGGGAGAAAAGAGAAGACTGTACCTGATGCGTGTTTTGATGAGTGCACCGAATGTACTGATCCTGGATGAGCCGACCAACGATCTGGATATCCAGACGCTGACGATCCTGGAAGATTATCTGGATCACTTTGACGGAATTATCATCACGGTATCACATGACCGTTATTTCCTGGATCGTATTGTGAACCGTATCTTCTCACTTGAAGGAGACGGAAAAGTACGACAGTTCGAGGGTGGTTATTCGGATTATCTGATCCGCAAAGAACTGGAAGGTCTGGATACAGAGATGTCATTGAAAGGACATGCTGCCGGGACAGAGGAACAGCCGAAGAAGGCAGAGAGCTCTTCGAAAGACACCTGGAAACAGCGGGAACCAAAGCTGAAATTCACATTCAAAGAGCAGCGGGAGTTCGAGTCGATCGATGATGACATTGCAAAACTGGAAGAAAAGATTGAGACACTGGATGCACAGATTGCAGCCAATGCGACTAATTCGGTGAAATTGCGGGAACTTATGGAGAAAAAAGAAGAGACTGAGAATGCACTGGATGAGAAGATGGACCGATGGGTATATCTGAATGATTTAAATGAAAAGATTCAAGATGCAAAGCAACAGGGATAAACAAGGAGAAAAAGTATATGAACTGGACAAGAGAAAGACTGAAAACAAATGGTAAGATTGCATTTAAGAAGAATTACTGGGCATGTGTGGCTGTAGCAGTGATCATGGGAATCATCACGGGACTTAGCAGCATAAGCGGAGGAAGAACCGGAAGTGGTGCTTCACAGAACAGTCTGTATGGGAATGACGGGTTTTCATTCTCATATCATTACGGATGGGGATTCCCATTTGCAGGGCTGGCAATTGCAATGGCTGCGATTATATTAACGATTGTAATATGGGCACTGAAGATATTCGTGGGAAATCTTCTGGAAGTAGGTGGAAAACGTTTCTTCGTATTGAATAAGACAGAGAATCCAACGGTTGGAACGATGTTTGATGCATTCCGTTCCGGACATTATGTGAATATTGTACTGACCATGTTCTTAAGAGAACTTTTTACATCCTTATGGACATTACTGCTGGTGATTCCAGGAATCGTGAAGCATTATGAATACCTGATGATTCCTTACATTCTTGCAGAGAATCCGGGAATGGACAGAAAAGAAGCGTTCCAGATCAGTAAGCGTATGATGGACGGACAGAAGATGGAGACGTTTATTCTGGATCTGTCATTCCTTGGATGGGATATTCTTACGGTTATCACATGTGGAATGGTGGGGATTTTCTACGCTTCTCCATACAAGCAGGCAACTTTTGCAGAGTTATATGCATTTAATAAAGCAAAGGCATATGAGGAAGGATATATCAGATAATGGCGATCAACAAATCAATGAGGCGGGTATTAAAAGCGCTGTCCTTCGACGGCATTGAAGTGGAGGCTTCAAGACACCTGGCGAATTTAAAAGCAATTGATCCGATGAAGATATTTCATAAGACGATTGACTATAAGATTTATAACGGCAATCATCAGATCCCTGTAAGGATATTCCTTCCAGGGGAAAAGATGGAGGATGATCTGCCGGTATTTCTGTTCTTTCACGGGGGAGGATGGGTAACGGAAAGTATTGATAATTATGAAAGAATCTGTGCCCGTCTTGCTTCGGCAACAGATCATATCGTTGTATCGGTAGAGTACCGGCTGGCGCCGGAGTATCCATTTCCCATTGGTTTTTACGATTGTTATATGGCGGCAAAGGCTATGTACACGAACCAGTTTATCTTGAATACAGATCCGGATAAGATTACACTGATCGGAGACAGTGCCGGTGGGAATCTGGCAGCAGCTGTTTCACTGATGGCAAGAGATCAGGGAGAATTCCTGCCGAAGAGACAGATACTGATCTATCCTGCGGTAAATAATGATTACAGTGAAGAGTCCCCATATTTGTCGGTAAGACGTTACGGGACGGAATATCTTCTGACTGCGGGAAAGATGCGGGATTATATTAATTTCTATGCATCGGCAGAAGAAGATAAGAAAAGTAAATATCTTGCACCTCTCATGGAGACCGATTACAGCAACCAGCCGGATACACTGATCTTAACGGCGGAATGTGATCCTCTCAGAGATGAGGGGGAAGAGTATGGAAGAAGGTTAAAAGAAGCGGGCAATAAGGTGGAGGTGCACAGAATACAGGATGCACTTCACGGATTCTTTGCACTGGGAGTAAAATATTATCATGTACAGGAGAGCTTTGCTATTATTAACCGTTTCCTGAGCGGCTATACATTTGATGAAAACAGCCGGAAGGTTAGTCCTGCAAACGAAGAATAAAGCGGGAAAGTAAAGGGGGAGGAGAAAGCCGGTGTTTGAGCAAAAACGTGCTTACTGGAGAAGTCTGGATAATGCGGCAAAGTTATTTTCCGCAGCCAGCAGCCCGAAAGATACCAGAGTGTTCCGGTTCTATTGTGAGCTGAAAGAAGAAGTAAAAGAAGAAATATTACAGGAAGCTCTGAATCAGACGATACAAAAGTATCCCGTATTTTTGTCGGTTATGAGAAAGGGGCTTTTCTGGCATTATCTGGAGAAAAGTGAATTAAGACCGGTGGTAAGGGAAGAATATAAAGAACCTTGCAGCAGCCTGTATGTACGGGATAAAAAGACACTTTTATTTGAAGTGACATATTATAAAAAACGGATCAATTTTGAAGTATTTCATGCGCTGACAGATGGAACCGGTGCAACAGAATTCCTAAGAGAACTGGTGAAGAATTATCTGTATCTGATCCACGAAGAAGATCTGGAACCGGTGGAGCTGTCAAACCAGTATCTGACGGTAAAAGATCAGGAAGATGACAGTTTCAGCCGATATTATGATCCGGATTTTCCAAGAAAGAAAAAGAAAAAGATCAGGGCGGTTCAGATCAAAAAGGGTGGAAAAGGATATGAAGAGCTGCAGATCAATGAAGCTTCCATGTCGGTAAAAGAACTGCTGGGGATTGCCAGAGAAAAGAAAGTCTCCATGTCGGTGCTCCTGACGGCTGCATTTATCTGTGCAATCCATGAAGAAATGAGCCGGATGCAGGAGAAGAAGCCGGTTATCCTGATGGTTCCGGTGAATTTAAGAAAGATTTTTCCATCGGATTCGATGCTGAATTTCTTCGGTTATATAGAGCCGGGGTATCAGTTCGGAGGAGGAAAAGATTCTTTTGAAGATGTACTGGAGGCAGTAAAGTTATATTTTCAGGAGAATCTGTCCAAAGAGCATATGGCAGGACGGATGAATGAGCTGATTGCAATAGAAAAGCATAAGATCTTAAAATGGGCACCGCTGGAACTGAAAAACCGCTGTATCCGTGCGGGTGCCAAGATGGCGGAGCAGGAAGTAACCGCCGTGCTTTCGAACATGAGTGTGGTAAAGATGCCGGAAGATTATGCGCAATATATTGAAAAGTTTGGCGTGTATACAAGTACGAACCGGACAGAATTATGTATCTGTTCTTTTCAAGATACGTTATCACTTGGCTTTACATCGAGATACGACAGCACGAATATCCAGCGGAATTTCTACCGGATATTGAAAGAACTGGGGGCTTCGGTCAAAGTGGCAGAACCGGATTTCCCGGAGGATGCAAGACCAAATTATGAAGGAAAGAAAGTATTACAGATCTTTACATTTTGCTGTATTGCAGCAATCGTGATCAGTATGATGACGGATATCATTATATCGCCCGGCGTGCACTGGTCGGTATTCGTGGCAGCCGGGTGTGTGACGATGTGGCTTACGATGGCAGTCGGTTATGTGAAACGGTTCAATCTGCTGAAGAATGCGGCATGGCAGCTTCTGATCATGTCAGGGATCTGTGTATTGTGGGATCTCGGAACCGGATGGAGAGGCTGGTCTGTGAATATCGGAATTCCGGATATCTGCCTGCTGATCCAGGTTGTAATGTTGATCATATCAAGAATACGTTCCCTGTCACCGAGAGAATATATGATCTATTATGTGATGGCCGCTGTCTATTCGATGATTCTTCCATTGATTCTTTTAGTGACAGGAGTAATCCATTACAGGACTCCATCGGTTATCTGTATCGGGTGCAGTTTTCTGCTGTTGATCGGATTAATTTTATTCAAACGAAAAGAATTTAAAGAAGAAATGCATAAAAAATTCCACGTTGGCTGATACTGATAGAAAGGAAAATATTGGTGGCTTTGTGCGGTGCAGGGTTGATTTTGAGAGAAATTCTTAAAAAAATCTTACATCCGTGAAATGGTTGTGATATAATAGGTATATCAAGAGTTTATGTCAGCGCGTTTACAAATTTCATAATACGATACCAGAAAAGATGGCGTGCAGTTCGATATAACTTCGGATTGTGCGCTCTTTTAGCGTTGTCATACATCTGCAGGTTACCATGAGAGAAGTGTTAGAACAGGAGGCAGAAATGTTCAAAATAGGAGATTATGTGGCGCATTATAAGGAGGGCGTCTGCGAAGTAGTAAATATTGGCAAGATTGACATGGGCAGTTCGGACAAAGAGTATTATACGTTAAAACCGGTATATGATGCAGGTGGAACGGTATACACACCAGTCGATAATAAGCGGGATCAGATCAGAAAACTGATCACAAAAGAAGAGGCGGAGAATCTGATCAAAGAGATGCCAAAGATCGATATCATTGGTGTGACAAATGAAAAACAGCGGGAAGGAATGTACAAGAACGCATTGTTACACAATCAGTGCCGGGAGTGGATCTCACTGATCAAGACTTCATATGGAAGAAATAAGAAGAGATTACTGGCGGGAAAAAAGACGATCAACGTTGATGAGAGATATATGTCCAGCGCCGAGAAGTTTCTGTATGGAGAACTGGCAGTGGTGATGGAGATTCCGAGAGATAAAGTCAGCGGTTATGTGAAAGAGCACCTGGATGCGGAGCTGGTATAGGCGAATATAGGAAGAAAAAGAAAACTGCTGATAGCAGGTTCTTACGAATATATGATAATTTAAAAATAATGCTGCAGAATGAAGAAAAGTTTGCAGCATTATTTTTTATACCATAGTAAGCAAGAGAAGTTGCCGGTTTTGTAGATATCGGAGTATAGAATTAATTGGTTTTCTGGGTATTGTTGCTTGTTTTTGCTGCCTTTTCTGCATAAGTAGTAGTTACGAGATCCTTGTAAGGTGCGCGTTCCTTAAGCTCGCCTGCTTCTTCTAAGATATCCTGAAGAAGATCAAAGCTTTCCTGCCGGAAGATCAGATCTTTTTTCCATGTATCCTGCTCATAATAGCGGGAAATGATGGTTGTGATCGTCTCCAGTGTGGTCTCTTTGAACTGAGGAGCGATTGCCTGGGCAATGTCTTCCGGTGTGTGGGATGCCACGTAGTCCATACCTTTTTGCAGTGCATTGGTGAATCCCTGGACGACTTCCGGATGTTTGTTGATGTAACTCTTCTTTGCAGAGAAAGCAGTGTACGGAACATAGCCGCTGTCCGTTCCAAGAGAGGCGACAACGTATCCCTTACCCTGTTTTTCAAGATTGGTTGCACCAGGTTCGAATTCTACGGTGAAGTCGTAATCGGATTTGTCTTCTGCGAAGGCAGCCGCAGTAGAACCGAAATCAATATTCTGGTCGATGGTGAGATCTGTAGCCGGATCGATATGGTTTTGGTTTAAGATATACTCAAATACCATTTCAGGCATGCCGCCTTTTCTACCGCCGATGACCTTCTTGCCTTTCAGATCTTCCCATTTGAAATCCTTAATATCTTCCCTGGCAACCAGGAAGTTCCCGGCGCGCTGGGTGAGCTGGGCAAAGTTTACAACATAATCATTCGCCCCCTCGTTATATGTGTAGATAGAAGCTTCCGAACCCATAAAGCCGATGTCGGCAGTTCCGGAGAGGACGGCCGTCATAGTTTTGTCGGCTCCGAATGGAACAGTGTAGTTAGTACAAGACGCATCACAGAAAATCGACGGAGGTTATGGTACTGTCTTCATTTATATGGATTTCCTGAATGATAGACCGCCAGAACGCTCTGCGGTTTTCTTGTGATAATTGATCATACATGGTCCGAAAATCTGTATCCAATAGTTCTTCAAGATAGCTGTAGTTTGGAGCTGGTTCCGGAAGAGAGTTCTGCAGATCATTTAATTCGCTTTCGACACGACTGTACTCCTCATTGTAATAATCCCATTCAATTCGTCCCTTCTGGAATAGAAAATTAAGACGGTCCAATTCTTTTCTTAACTTCTCGGGGGACTGCTTTTTCTTTTGCTTCTCTTTCTCTTTTTCGATTTTCTCACACTTTACTTTATAATTTTTATATTCGTCCTCTAAGTTATCAAGTAGATAATTCTCAACGAGGTTCTGGCTCAGTCTGTGCCTATAAGAACATATGTGATCGATCATAGCTCTGTTACATCGGTAATAGCAGTAAGTTCTTTTGACACCAGTTTTTCTGTTAATGATGGACGAACACCCGGTACCGCATAGCTTTTGACCGCACACGGGACATCGAATCATTCCCGCAAACAGATAGATGCGGCCAGAAGGCGTAGCTTTAACATTTCGCTTTTGTATCTTCTGCAATTTGTTCCACTCATCTTCAGTAAGATATGCAGGGCAGTAAGGGAATCCTCGATAGGTGCCCTTGTAGAATTCGCTGGAAAGAAGCGTCCTCATGATTCCGAAACTGAAATCAGGATCATAGGTTTCTTGTATGTATCTGAGCGTAGCGCACTTATTTTGATGCTTGAAGAAATATTTATAAAATGCATCCACGACATGTTCTCGATCAGGGTCCTTAACCATGCGTTTCTGTCCATCAACGATACCTGACTTATAGCCATATCCCATATTTGCATCGCCAAAAATTAATTTACCGCTTCTGATCGATGATTCATTTACAAATTTGATACGCTCACTGGTGGTATCGACTTCGTTCTGGCCAATCGACAGAACCACATTAAGCTGCAGCCTCCCATCTCTGGTTTCCATGTTGATGCCTGGTTCACTGGTACTGATCCAGCGGACGTTGTGGCTGTCAAGAATATCCTGCACCTTATAGAAATCAGATAGATTACGAAACCATCTATCGATACGCCAGAAGATAATAACATCGATCTTCCCGGCTTCTACATCTTGCAGCAGAGAATGTATAGCCTTACGCTTTTTGAGCTCTTTACGGGCGGTTTTTCCCTCATCAGCATATACACCAACGACGGCCATATTGTGTTCCTTGGCATAATTGGTAAGATACTCTTTTTGTGCTTCCAATGATTTACCGTGCATCATTTGTTCGGTAGTAGACACACGGATATAGATGGCGCAGCGTTCAATTTTAGTCGTCATATCATATCACCTTTCCATCTTTAATGTTACGCAAAAATGGGTACAAAAATAACACCTATACGGTGCTGGAAATTTGTGGTACAATAGCCTTGGTTGTGAGGGTATTGTACGTGCTTCGGCACCGTATAGTTTTCTCGTGCCCCGGTGCTGATAACACCGGGGATTTTTATATTAATCTAAGCCATTGATTCTTAAACAGTTATTATAAGCGAGCTCCTGAAGTAATTTATATAATGGCTGTACATTATATTTTTTCGGGAATTCTAACTTGTGAGATACGTATTGAACCTCGTGTGCTTTGAGGTCGGCAGTCTTAATGTATGTAAAAGTAAGTTCACTGTCGTCGAATCCAAAACCTGCAGTCTCCATGGTAACATCTACAACAGAGAAAAGGTTGATAGATGTTACACGCATTTTTACTCCTGTTGCTCCCTGTTTGTCAGTAAAGATAATTCTTTTGTTGGTGAAGATAAGTGCATCACGCACAAGTTTGAATCCGACCGTGATTTCTTCTCCATCCATCAAATACATGCCGTATTCTTTCTGCATATCTTCGGTAGTCATTTCACTATAATTATTCAATACACCTTGTACAAGGTTACTACCTGCTACTGATTTTGCGCCGTTTAAAACATCTTTCATTCCAAAAGCCATAATAAAAGCCCCACTTTCTTTAGTTTTTTTTGATAATTTTTTTACCTAAAATTACACCAACATAATATAAGACAAAAAGATTCATACTATAAGTATGAAAATATTACTCGACGAACTAATGAACAAGAAAAACTTAACCATCCGCCAAGTATCTATTCTTACAGGCGTCCCAAAGTCAACCGTGTCGGACATAGTGTCCAGAGGGCGAATACCGCGGTTAGATACCATGGAGCAGCTGGCAAAGGGGCTAAAAGTCCGCATCACCGACCTGTTTGAATCAGATTATAAATAAGTGTCCGAAAACTCGGACAAATTTCAAAAATGTATCAGCATCCATAAAATAAGTGCTTTAATAGAGGAAAGGATAATAAAGATTCTTAAAGCACAAACAAATGTTCACAGAGCGGAGGTGCGATACATATGGAAGAATTAAAAATCTTATTATCAAAACTGGATGATTCTGATCACAAAATAATCCAGCAACTCTACGCTATCCTATATAGGTACCTGGAAAAGAGGGGAAGGCTCTAAGCCTTTTCCTCTTTATTCTTTATACCATCTGCTACGTTCTTGAAATACTCACGTATCACAGTCTTAGATTTATCGTCAAGAGAATGATAGGTCTTCATCATTTCGATGATCGCATCGTAAAATGCATTCCCATTTCCATCGTATTCCAACAGATCCTCAACATAATAACCGACTTCTTGCATTGGCGAAAGCTCAATAAACATCTTATTGCTATCTCCTCCGTTTCGGAGCCAGTCCTCATTGACACGAAAAGTTTTACATATGAGAGAGATTACTGCATCACTAGGAGCACTTTTTCCGACTTCATATGAACCAATGTTTCCACGAGATGTTCCTAATCTGTCAGCAAATTCTTGCTGTGTAAGATTCAGCTCTTTTCTTAGGGCCTTGATACGCTCATTCATCAGTGCACCTCCTTTCGTTCTGGGTTCATCATAGCACAACGTAAAGCGCAATTCAATACAAAATGTTGATAATCAACAAAAACTCTTGACAATAGATGATATTCAACATATAATTGCAGTATATCAACAAACTAATGTAATGTGAGGTGAGAAAAGATGCGTGTAGAAGGAACAACAGACAAAATGATGGACTTCTTAAAAAAGAATGGAATCAATCTTTCAGAGTTGTCCAGAATAGCAGGAATTCCATATAAATTGCTGTACGCAAGCGTGAGAGATAAGAACAGAAAAAGAGAACTAAGGACAGATGAATTTCTAAGCATTTGCGAAGCACTAGAAGTTGATCCGGGAATATTCGTAAAAGAACAGAGTGTGAAATGAGGTGAAGAGAGATGGATAAAAAGATTGAACAATTAGAAAAACAGATCGAAGGAATCAAAAAAACGCTCCGCGATCTGTCTTTGTTCTTTTTTGCAACAAGCATAGTCTTTATAGGGTTAAGCATAACGGATACAAAAAATTATGCAGTTATTCATGATTATTATCTGGAGTCATTGCAGAATGATCAACAGACGATTCAGGATCTTGAAAAACTACAGCGGATACTTGAGGAGAATCAAGCAGACGCTTCGCAGCACCAGATAAGGAATTAACAGCTTCATGCTGAGAAGAGTTTTCAGCATCGATGGAATCAAGAAGATCGTGGAGAGTTTTATTGGTATCCTCTTGGATTTCCAAAATCCTTTCCAGACACTCGGTTGGCTGTTCGGGTTGCTGATGGTCCTGATACTGCGTACAGAAAAATTGACATACACCAATAAGAAAAGCAATCAAGGTCAATGTATGGATTTTAACTCTGCAATTGCCGAGCGGAATAAAAACATCACCAGTCAGATCAAAAACTTTGACGGCATTTTCATCAACGACTACATAATCATCATCAGGAAGATCGTTAGAATCCTCAAAATCAATAAGTACTTGTTGAATCCCTGGAATAAAAGATTCAAATGCTTTGAATGAAGAATTCACTCCAAAATCATCAAGCAGTCCGCCAATTTCTGAAATCTTTTTGAAGATATCAGAGGACTCGGACACTTTACAACCTTCGAGTAATTCTGGTAATAATTTCGGGAAATCCAGATGGACAAATACGGAATTCAAATCCGTGATGGCGGGAGTGACAAAGTTTTTCTGGATACCCAAATCAGCTAATGGAGATGAAAAATCTCTGTGATTGTTACTCATAACAAACCCTTCTCTCTAATTTAATTTATGGGAAATTTTACCATAATGAGAAAAATAAAGCAAGTATAGGAGAAAATGGAAAGATTTACAACAGGACGAAGTGAGGTGAGAGATATGAAATGTCATAAGTGTTTAGCAAGACTTCCGAGAAAAGCAAACTACTGCCCGAACTGCGGGAAAAGTGTAACAGGGGATGAAGAATGCATAGAAGAAGCATTAAAAATGAAAAATCCAGATAGCCGGAATGATTACGAAATGCTTTCGCGTTTTGCAAAAATTCAAAGAAATGAATTCTTAAAAGAAAGCAAACAAAGAAAACATCAGGTGAGCTTAGATCCAGATTCGTTGATGGCAAGAGAAATCGTGTATCAGACAGCATTGATACATCAGATCTTGAACGAAGTAAGAGAAGGCAAAAGCAAGGAAGAAAGAGGTGAGAAAAGCAATGAGTGAAAAAGAAAAGAAAGAAATCGCTGAAATGGTAGAAACAGCCAAACATCTGGCAACACATGATCCACAGGCGTTTATGATCGCGAAGAGCAACATGGAGATCCTGAAGATCAGAGCGGACATGGACAAGCAGGAAAAAGAACCGGCATAGAGAATGCAACAAGTACAAACTGTAACACATAAACATAAACCAAGGAGATAGAAAGCAGGTGGCGAATACGAAACCGGATATGGAAAAAATCATTGAGGTGTTGATATCTCTTCTGGAAGAACAGGAAAAGGTGGAAATCACCTACACAATTGAGAAAACCGCGTAAGCGGTAGAAAGGAGGACAAGCGTAAATGGAGGGCAAAGAAAAATGGTAATAGCAATGGCAATAGCCTGCGTCACGACTTCTATTGCGGTTTCGATTGCAACAACAAAAATATTAGCCGCTTATTATTTCAAAATTGTAGACAGCTATGTAGATGAAATGTGCAAAGAGACGAGAAGGTTCATCAACGAAGCTTGCGAAGAAATAAACGTGCTACAGAATACAGGAAGTGCAATGATCAACACCCAGGAATTCGCAAGAGCCGTCAGGGGTGTATGTAACGAAGAAAAGGAGAAAGAAGGTGAACCAGATGAATTATAACGAAAGATTAATGCCATGCCCGTTTTGCGGTGGAAAGGCAAACATGATAACAATAGCCAATGGATCCACTCATCATGATGTAAGTTTTACATTTGAAATCGAATGCTCGGAATGTGGAACGTGTCTTCCGTGGGCACATGAATTAAGAGCCACACTTGAAGATGGCGAGCTGAAAATCACAAAAGATGAACGGGAGAAAGCTGTTGAAGAATGGAACAGAAGAACCACAAACAAAAAAAGCGAGGAAGAATGATGGAGAGACGAAGAAGTAACGACACTGTGGCCGTACGACCAAGAAAAGCAACTGATCGAGGTGGATGGCTGCGTATGCCATTAGCAGACAATATACCAAACGGTAAGAAAGGATGGAGGAAAATCCACTGTCTGATCTGCGGTGATATGTGTTGGAAGAGACCAGAAGACGAAGCTCTTATTCTCTACAATGGATTGGATGGGGCTGCATGCACACGGTGCGCTTTAAAGATGGGAGGTGACGCGTCATGAACAAAAGAGTAAGAGAGATAATCAAGATGCATCTGGATACCGGACTGATCGAACTACACACGCCAATCACAATAATGGATTTATCTGCAGGAGAAGAGGTCGCAGCATGCTTTACCAACCGCCAGATGATGAAATATCTGGAACGGGAAGTATACGGATACAGGATCAATGACCGGCACGGACTCCAGATCGTGATTAAAAGACAGGAAGGATCCTTGAAAGAGGTGGAAGTACATCTGTCGGAAACAGAGCCGCCGGATCCGGCTGAACTGCTTATGGATCTGGTGGAGAAAGCACAGATGCAGCAGACAATATTCACGGTGCTGAAAGCACTGGATGAATGGGAATACCCGTATGAAAGCGTAACGAATGCCAAGAACGAATTAAGAGCTGCAGCACATACGCTCGGTACAGAGATGGATGAAATTCAGAAAACGGTAGATGGAATGAGTGAGAAAGAAATATGTCAAGAGAAAAATTAAAGAAAGCCCGCAAAGAAGCAGGCTTAACACAACAGCAGATGGCGGACAAGCTGGACATCAGCATTGTTTACTACCAGAAGATAGAACAAGGTAGTAGAACCGGTGATTTCACACTGTGGGACACACTTGAAGACATCACAGGGGTACATCAACGGATACTCCGAGAGATTGAAGATAATCATCCCGGCAAAGAATCCAATCTGTAGGAACAGAAAAGAGATCCGCAATCTTCACGAGCGTTTCAAGAGACGGTGATCGCTCAGACTGCTCATACTTTTGATATGAATTGATGGTCACACCCAATGCGTCAGCAACATTTTGCTGAGTCAATTTGCGAGCCATACGTGCTGCACGAATACGTTTTCCTATCATTGTATTACCTCCAAAATGTATGTAAATGTAATTGACATTACATACAAATTGTACTATTATACAATTAATAAAAACACATACAAAATGTATGTAAAGAAATCAGGAGGAAAAATATATGGAAACTATATCAGGAAAAGTAAGATTACTGGAACAGGAAAACAAAGACTTAAAAAGCGAAATGGAAAGAATGAAACAGTTCTATGGCGATGACTACAAACCAATGCGTTGCCAGGAGTGCGCTCATTTCTGCCAGCATTACGGGAAAGATGGAAACCATTACTACAAAATCGATAGTGGACACTGCAGAGCTGGAAAACGAATCAAAAAGAGACATGCAGAAGATGAAAGATGCCAATATTTCGAATAGAGAACTACGGGAGGGAGAACAAATATGAAAAGACATATCCGAAAAATCAAAACAATCAGAATGATCAAGACACTGCTCCTGATCGGAGCTATAACATGGATCTTGCTCCTGCTCTACTGCAGAGCAGCGGGACCGCTGGACATCGTATGGAAGTAAAGAAAGTAACAACAGATACAAGCAAGTAAGCATATATAGATAAAAAGGAGGTACATAGCATGATTGTAGAGACGATCGTAACAAACGGATGTACGTGTCATATATCAGATGAAGCGTATAAAGATAAAAGCCAGGATGAGATCCAGCGTATCATTCGTGATTTTTCAGATCTCATTGCCGGATGCATGAAAGAAAAGATGGCGAAAGCATCATAAAAGAAAAAGCCTTCAGGAAACTGGGTGAAGCTCCTGAAGGCACACAATGCATTGATTTTCCCGAAACCCTCACAACCAATAGGGGCAAAAGTTCAATACATCTATAAAAATTATAGAACAGACTTTCGGGAAAGTCAATGCATCATATTGCCGTCTTTTCGCCAAATATCCGAAGAAAATCAGGGGGGGGGGTAACACCCCCGTTAAGCACTTGATAAAGATATTAAGATAAGGACCGGACAGCATGATAAAAAGAGTGACATATAAACTGCGAAAAGGAGATGTCCTGATCGTACAGGAGTACCATGACGGGAAGTATGGGGCGAAGGGATTACCAAGAAAGAAAAAGAAGAAAGCTACAAAAGAAGACATTGCAAGAGTAAATAAATGGAATAAGACAAAACGGTGTCAGATGCGTCTCTTGGAATACTTCGAACCGAACGATCTGCTGGTCACCTGGACATACAAGGTAGCGAACAGACCGGCAACGATGAAGGAAGCGAAAAAACATTTTAAGGAGGCAATGCGGAAGGTAAGGAGAGAGATCCGCAAAAGAGGTTATGAAAACTTCTATATGCGGAACATCGAAAGGGGAACAAAGGGAGCCTGGCATATTCATTTCGTGATCAAAGAGGTAGGAGACACTGCCAGTATCGTGCAGAACGCTTGGGATAAGGGCGGTACGTGGCTGACAAAGATAAAAGACAGCGATTACTATGGCGAGGATATGTTAAAGCTTGCAGAATATCTTACAAAAGATGAAAACACAACGGAAACGAAGAAAGATGGCACACAGTCCAAACCAAGGATTAAAGAGTCAGATTTCCACGGATCCCAGAATATGCCGCTTCCGAAACCGCATCCGGACAAGCTTTACAGGTGGAAGAAAGAGATAAAGCCGAAGAAAGGCTACTACATAGCGCGGATGTGGGAAGGTATCAACCCGAAGACGGGATACAAATACAGAAGATATACGATGATCAAACTGAACAGGAGGATTTGATAAATGGGTATAACAGTAAAACAGATGATGAAATATTTGAGCGGATATCCGGACGATGCCGGGATCGGCACGATGGTAGTAGATACAAAGAACAGGAAGAAATACCAGATAAAAGACGGAAACTGGCTTGATATGTTTTCGTACCCAGTTCTGGTACTGGATGTCGGAGAAACGTGCAATATGGATGCCGCTGAAAAAGCAGTGGCATGTGAATGCGAAGAGCCGGAGATATTAGACGTGAATCCATATGTGGTTGCTTATAGATGCAAAAACTGCGGGAAAATACGTAGGGAATCAAGGGTACACTTTGCACAAAAGAAATGTGATAACTATTGTTCTAATTGCGGACAGAGATTCAACTGGGAAGGCATAGATGAATTCGGTCGGAAGAAAGAGGGGGACCTTGATGAAGCTTAAAAACATGAAAAGTAGTGAAGATACAGAACAGATCCATGTATGTAACTGGGCGATGTGGAATGAGAATCGTTACCCGGAACTGAAATGGCTGCATCATATACCGAACGGTGGCAGCAGGAACAAAGCGGAAGCAGTAAAGCTTAAGAGCATGGGAGTAAAGTCCGGGGTATCCGATCTGCATCTTCCGTATGCCAAAGGGGTATACATCGGACTATACATTGAAATGAAATATGGGACCGGCAGACATCAGGACAGCCAGATAGAGTTTCTACACGACATGGCAAAGAACGGACACTACGTAGCTTCTTGCTATACGGCCGGAGACGCAATCACAGTCTTGGAAGAATATCTACAGTTAGACAACATGATGGAAATGTTGGAACCAAACGACAGTATCTGGAACGAAGGCAAAATAAAAGAATTGAAACGCAGAGCACCGAAAGAGGTGGAAGAATGGACGACAGAGAACGGCAGAGCATAAGAGAGTTCTATGAAGTATATAACATGATCAAACAGGGAAGAGAGCTCCGGGTGAAGACAAGATTCACACTGAACCACGGAGGAAGTATCCAGATCTTTGAAGGGATAGGCATCCATAAGAAACAGATCCTGAAAGTAGAAAGTGATGAAAGCTGGATAGAGTGCTATAGAAGGGCAACAGAAAGCCTGGTGGAATGGGAGAGAACGGAAGAACAGGAGGCAAAAGTATCATGAAAATAATCGCAGTAATGAACCAGAAAGGCGGGATCGGCAAGACTATGACGGCCGCATCCATTGCCTATATTCTGGGACAGGAACAAGAAAAGAAAGTACTGGTGATCGATGCTGATCAGCAGGGGAATATATCTATGCTCTACGGGGCATATGATCCGGAAGGAAGAGGACTTCCGGATCTGCTGGAGAACCATGAACGGGAAGGTGGTACGTACACTACATCCGAACTGATCAAGACAACACCGTACGACCGGATAGATATTATCCCGTGTAACGGCTATCTGATGAATACCAACATGTACCTGATGAAGACGGAGGAAGGAAATCAGATCTTAAGACTAGCAGAAGACTTAGAAGACGTAGCAGCTGCTTACGATTACTGTGTCATCGATTGTGGTCTGATCATGGACATGACAGTGATGAATGCACTGGTGGCAGCAGATCTCGTGATCGTACCGGTGAAACTCGGAGGGTTCGAGATCGAAGCCGCTGATAATATGGATGAACAGCTGGAAAGCATCCGGAAGTTCAACGATCGGATCCGGATGAAAGTCCTGATCACAATGAGGCAGAAGAATAAAACAACACTGCAGGTAGAAGAGTGGCTAAAAGAAAATTCCGGACACGATTGTTTCCAGACAGTGATCCGAAGATCTGTAGTAGCGGAAAAATCCACGATCGCACATGTACCGCTCCCGAAGTTCTCTAAGGGATGCATAGCGTCCCAAGACTACAGAGCAGTCACATATGAACTTTTAAGAAATCTGGAGGGTGGACAGGATGAATAAGAGACAGGCGAAGAAATTATACAAAAAGATTCATGGGTGCAACCCGCCAGAAGGAAGAATCCCGGCGGTACTTTTAAAAAATCCTGGTAAAGCGAAAAAAAGCGGAGGGATAAGACGGATGCCGGAGGTTGCACTGGAAGCTCCGGCATGCTTTTTCCCACCGACAGGAAGAAGAAAAACATATGAAAATCTCAAACCTTATGACTACGAAATAATGGGGAAGTGGAGAGAAAGCATGAAACGGCTAAATAGCAAGCTGGAAGGATTGATAGAAGGAATAAAAGGAGAAGGTGATCCGATAGTGATTACAGCCGGAAGATTATCAGAAAACCGGAAGAAGAATAAGGGAGCATCCTGGAAAAGAGCAAGGAGGAATAGATAGATGGCTACTGGATGGAATGTGATGGACGCGCTTAATAATAAGACGAAGGCGGCAGCAGAAGACAACAAAACAAAAGCAAGATTCCGGACAAAGGATATTGCAATTAAGCAGATGTACAGCAATGACAAGAATTTCTATTCTATCCCGGACATCGAGCAGTTGGCACAGGATATCCTTGCCGTAGGCTTATTGGAAAACTTGACGGTAGTCCACGATCCTTGCGATCGTGGAGAATACCGCATTATAGCCGGAGAACGAAGATGGAGAGCATTGACGCTCTTGGTAGAAAAAGGCTATGAAGAATTCTCCATAGCATCCTGCCAGATCAAGACACCTGCAGAAGAACATGAAGAGATGATCCAGTTAATCATCGCGAATACATACCGAAATAAAACAGTAGCAGACATTCTGGAAGAACAGAAGACACTGGAAGAGACGTTAAAGTACATGAAAGAGAATGGACTGACACTTCACGGCTATAAATTGGACAGCGGACGCTTGCGGGATGTAATAGCAAACATGATGCAGGTATCATCCACCAAGATCGGACAGATTGAGTCGATCAACAAAAAACTGATCCCGGAATTCACGGAAGAGTTAAAAGAAGGACGATTAACATTTTCAGCTGCATACGAGATCAGCAAGATGCCCGATGATATCCAGGAGGATATGCTGGAGCATCACCGGGAAAAGGGACTAACATACAAAGATGTGAAAGAATATGCCGAAGAGCAGAAAAAAGCAGAAGAAGAACAAATTGATGGACAGCTGAGCATCGAAGATATAAATGACGGTGCGTGTCAGAATCTGACACCGGAAGAAAATTCTGATCAGAATGAAGTAGTGATGGTACGCGTTCCAACAGAAGAAGAAAAAGAGTATCTGGAAATAGTAGCGAGAGAAATGGTGAGCACATACAAATACTGGTTCCGTGAAAATGCGGAACAGATAACAGGGCAGAATATAAGAATGTGCAATGAACTGATAAAACAAAATCTGCATCCGGGAGTATCGGGAAGAACTTGGGTGTTTGAAGGAACTGACGGGAAAGATGTCGGGGAAATAAGGATGTATTGCGGATATATCCAATTGTGGATAGATAACGAAAACAGAGGAAATTTCCATTGGCTCGATTTAACAGGAGCCATCAAAAAAGTGTTGGAGGAAAACGTAAAAGAAGAAACGGAAAAAAAGGAGAAAAATGAAGAACAGGAAGAAAAAAGCGAAGAAACCGAAGGGATTGAAACACCTGACACCTATGCAGTATCTGGCCTGGAAGAAGAACCTGCAGAGAAAGAAAATGAATATAGATACCAGGACAAAGAAGAAACGCAGGAACGACTTCCGGAAGAGACACAACTACATGAAAAGAAATCTGGGAAAACAGATCTTGATATTGCCAGGGAAGAAAATCAAAAATACAGGAACTATCTGGAAATGGCGAAAGGACACATGGATACCAATGACATCCGGGTGCGGACGTACAAGGTAATGATTGCGGCACTGGCCGGATATATCAATGATCTGGACACGGTAATGAATCCACCGAAAGAACCGGAACAGCCAGAACTTCCAAGACTAAAGAATAACGATCAGCGAAAAGAATGGCTGAGAAATTACAAAACTTGGGGATTATGGTACACAGATAAAAACATAAATGTAAATTATTATAAATACGATTTCGCTGACGGCAGCAGGCTTGTAGCTACAGAATATCCAGACAGAATAATGGAATGGAACGGCGAAGAGAGAAGAGACAGCTACCATTTCCATCTGTTAGAAAAAAACAAAAAAGCATATGGAAATAAAAAAACATATGATAAACAGTACGTGCATGCTCCAGATAGTGAAACGTATTTGGTAGAATTTTTGAAATGGTTACAAAAGAATGCGTGATATCTATGAGGATCAAAAATGTAAACCCAAAAGGTTGGTACGACATCCCAGGTTATGATGGAATATACCAGATTAATTACTGGGCAGACACACGAAAGAAATTAGGGAATGGAAAGTATAAGCACCTAAAACCGTATGTAAAGAAGAATAATCAGGGAAAAAGACTAATTAAGCTGAAAAGGAAAGAGGTAGTAGTCATGAGCCTGATGCGGATCACGTTCATCGGAGATCTTCCGAAAGGATATGTAACGTATCACAAGAATGGAATTAAAACTGACGACATACTTGGGAATATCGGAGTAATCACCAAAAAAGAACTATCCAAAAAACTGGACAGATGAACGGAAGAGCAACCAAGGTAGCAAAGATCAACCAAGACGGCGAAATCGTAGCATTCTATAAATCGGCGAGAGAAGCTGCGCGGCAGAACTACATGAGCTATCAAACAATACTGGATCGCATAAACGGAAAGGTAAAAGGCATCTATGCACCGGATGGATATGCATACTGTAAAGACTCGGACAAAGAGATAACAGAGATGATCAGAAAGATAGAACGGAAGAACACAGAGGAATGCGGTGCGAATTTTATAAAAGCACCGGAAGTAGTGTTTGAGTTTTGAAAAAACGAAGATGGAGGTAACGGGAAAAATGAAGTTGAAAGAATTTCATGCGATTGAAATTATAAAACGGGGCGGAGGTACTGACAAGGATGAAAAATGATATAAAGAAGAACGGATCCGGCTATTATGATCCGACGGCATTCAAAGCAATAATAAACACAGGGGGGGTAAATAACATGGAAGTATACAAAGGAGATATATTCTATATTGAAAAAGGCAAGACAGGAGAGAAATTACCAGCGGTCGTAGTATCAGCAACAGAAGTGATAGAGGAAACCGGCTGTGCGCAAGTAGCATGGCTGACGAATAAAGAAGAGAATTCTTCTTCGACACATGCAAAAGTTATGTGCATGACACCATCAGTAGCGATATGTGAGAAACTGTCATTCGCCTATCTTGACCGATTCGGAGAGTATATCAGAACATGTACAGAAAAGGAAATACAGGATATAGATAATGCGATGCTGGCAACGCTTGGAATTGAACGACGAAATGACAATGCGGATTGCGAAGAAATAAGAACGCTCAAGAAAGAACTGGAAGAAAAACAAAGAGAAATAGAAGAGATGAAAGCCTCTGCAAGAGAGAAAGAGACAGAAGAAAAAGAACCAGACGACCAGATGGAAGAAACGGCCAATAGATTGCAGCATGAAGTGAACACAAAATGTAGCAGGGAACTTGAAAAGGTCCAGAAGTACCAGGAAGGCTATACACAGGGAATAGAGGACTTCTTAAAATACATAAGAGGGGAACTGAAAGAATAATGCCAAAAGAATTCAGAAAACGATTCAAACACTGGATCGTGAAAGCCGGAAAGAAAAACTGTTCGCACTGCTGTATATTCTGCGAATGGTGGCAGATGTGCAAATACGAGGAATATAAAAAGCGCGAGGACAGCCAACGCAAATTTGAAAGAGCTCGTGATGTACTGAAAGCAGAATCAAAGAAGACATGGCTATATAAGACGATCATCAGATTACTGGATTGGATGGCAGAAAAAATAGAATAGCTTGTACTTGCCGGTAATTGTATCACGACAGCAACCGGTTGATATAGATTCCCTCCGGCGAAAGCCGGACGGCAGCAGTCGGAGGAGAAAGGAGAACCCCGTGAGAAAAAAAGTTAGGAGCAAGGAAGCGGGACCGAATGCAGATAGGCACCAATGCAAGACGTGCATCTACAGAGCATGCAGAACCGGCTTGGGTGGTTGTAACTATATTGGAGTAGAAGGACATAGCAGAGGGTGCACGGTAGAAAACTGCACAGTATACGTAAAAGGACGTAAAAGAAAGAGAGCATTATGGTAGGTGAATGAAATGAGACAGCATATATGTGACGGATGTGGGATGCCGATAGGCGCAACGTATTACACAATAAGAATATACGCAGGATGCGAAGGACCTGGAGGAACAGTAGAAGCGTACGTGCACAATATGGGACAGGCAATGCGAGATGCGTATGGACCGAAAGAATATTGCAAAACGTGCAAAGATAAAATTGAAAAATGTATAAAACAATGTGTGAATCACGGAAAGGAAAACTATGAACCATGAAGGCTATAAAGATCCGACAGCCGACAAAGCGGTACACAGATACAATCAGATGCCCTACCATATGCGCAGAGCACTGACCGATCTGCAGGACATAGCGAGCCTGTTCGGATTCGACATCTTAATAATAAAAGACAGACGGACAGGGAGGAAATTTAAAGTTGAAAATGAGACCAATCAACAAAGATAAGTACGGTATTGATACGAATAGATTTTTGGAGATCAAATACCATTGTCTTCAGTATCCAGAATGGAGAAGAGAACTCACAGAACTTACAAACACCATAAAAGCCATGCAATATGGTCAGGAAGGAAAAGGAAGTCCAAGCCAGGCGTCACAGACGGAACGCCTGGCTATTAAACGTATGGAGCTGGAGGAGAAATGTAAACGAATCGAGCAGACAGCGATCGAAGCGGATGCAGTGATATATCCGTGGATTCTGGAAGGGGTTACGACTGACTATGCGACATACAGATACTTAAGGGACTCTAAGAAGATCCCATGTGGGAAAAAGATGTATTATGAACGCAGAAGAAAATTCTATTACCTGATGTCGAAGAAAATTTAAAAAGAGGGGGACTCAGGATACAAGAAAGTGTGTTATTATGATAGCATCAAGAAAAAAGAACAAAGGACATACTCACCCGAAGGGTGGCAGCAGTCGAGAGATTGCGGCCATCCTTTTTTTGTATAGAGAAGTAAAACAGAGGTGCTGATAATTACCCGAAGGGTGGCAGCAGTCAATAAAAATATAAAAAGAACGCATGAAATTATTGACATATCGTGCACCATATGATATTATATATACATAAGGAGGTGAGATACAGATGGGAAAGAAAAAACGAAAGAAAAAGAGAACTACAATAAAGCTTCTGATAGAACTTCTAATTGCACTCGGAACGTTCTTAACAGGCTTAGCAAACTTGATTGCAGTTCTCAAATAGGGGAAAGGGCGAAAGCCCTTACCTCTTACAAAGATTATAACCCATCTGACAGGATATGAAAAGAATAAGATTCAGTGAGTTATTTTTGTTTGCAACGATTGTGATATTCTTTGGATCTGGAAAGAACATTTATAGCAGTGTATTACTTATGCTTGCATCAGTATACATGATGATAGATGTAGCCTCAGAACTTAAGAAGAGGAGGGATGACAATGCCGATAGGAAGTCCTAAGCCACAGACGGTTGCTACAAAGAAGTATGAAAAGAAAGCAGGCTGGGTATCAAAGTCCTACAAACTCAAGAAAGAAGTTGTGGACGAATATGCAGAAGCCTGTAAGAAAGCGGGAGTGAGTGCCGCAGGACAGCTCACGAAGATGATGAAAGAGTTCATCGAGGAAGTAAATAACGAATAAAGAAAGAGCATCTGGAGAGATCCAGGTGCTCTTTTTCGTGGAGGAATTATGTTAGTTACGTGCAAGAACAAAGGCTGTATACATTACTGGAAACTTAGCAAGAAAGAACATTGCCCGGCAGAAGAAAGCTGTCCGGGATATATGAGCAACAAAAGGAAAGGACAGGAGCAGATTCCCAAGTGTAAAGACTGTGAGTTCTGCAAAAGGATCTACACAGATCGGGGAAAAGAATATCACTGGGAGTGCTGTTACAAAGGCAGACACAAGACATTACTGATGATAGATCAGAGACGCTGTGACTGCCGGTTATAGTAGAGCTGGAGGGTGCGGAAAGGGAGCACGCCGGTCTTAATAGCCGGAGGACACAGGTTCGAATCCTGTTCCAGCAATTATGCAATGGACAAAACAAGAGATAGAAAAACTGATAGAAGAGAATAAGCTGTACCGATTCTACAAGAGTAAAGAGTGGATCACATTAAAGAACAATGTACTGGATAAGTTCCATCATGAATGCCAGTGGTGCAAAGAGAAAGGAAGGGTATCAAGAGCTGAGACGGTGCACCATGTGCAGTATGTCAAGACGCATCCAGAGCTTGCACTGTGTGAGTTCTATGAGTACAGAGGAAGACAGTACAGGAATCTGATACCACTCTGCCATGACTGCCATGACAGAGCACACGAGAGAATGAAGTACAGGAAGGTGAAGCAGGTGAATGAAGAACGATGGTGAATGAAGAGATAAAGGTTGGAGATCGTGTCACGTTTACAGGACACGGATACAGGAGAGCGATAGCTTATGGATATGCGGAGCTGTTCGGCGAGAAGGAACACGAGGTTCTGGAGGTTCGAACGTCCTGCTGTAACCGATTCATTGTGTTGGATGATGTGGATGGAATGTATTCCGAAAAATTTTTTACAAAGGTACCCCCGGTACCCCCTATACCCTAAATCTGTGGGGGACGCTTACAACGGGTAGGGGGCACGCCTGAACCGCGCTGACTCGCGCGTGATAAAAAATGGAAAAAAGTTGGTGGTGAAATATATGGCGCGAAAGTCGAAAAAAGCCCGTGAAATGGACGAAATCAAAGAAAAAATTAAATCCAGTTTAATCAAACAATTGCGTGCAAAAGGTGCAGAAACAGCACATTTTTTGGACATAATTGATGACTATATGGAGTTTTTTGATACAAAAAAGGCTCTACAAGAGGACATAAAGGAACGTGGAGTGTCGTACAAGACGCTTTCTGCAAACGGATTCGAGATCACGAAACAGAACCAGTCTGTGAAAGACATGGTGGCTGTAGAAAAGCAGATGTTGAGCATCCTGAAGGAGTTAGGACTGACAACGGATGAGCCAACAGGAAATGAAGTAGTCGATGAAGATCTGTAAACAGATTGATCAGTATATTGAATTCGTAAGAAGCGACGAAGCAGTTGTATGCGAAGAGCAGCTGCTCCTTTGCGATTTTGTAGAAAAAGTATTCACGGAGGAAGATGTCTATGTAGATAAAGAGCAATTAGAAAGATATCTGGGGCTAGAGAAGTATTTCCCATACAAGCTGCTCCCGTGGGAGCAGTTCTGTTTTGCGTTACACAACTGCGTGTATAAAAAAGAGGACAGACAGCTAAGATTCCCATATCTGATGATTCTAGTCGGACGTGGGGCGGGAAAAAACGGGTATCTTGCGTTTGAAGATTTCGCACTGATCACACCAGTTAACGGAGTAAAAGAGTACCACATCGACATATTCGCTACATCAGAGGACCAGGCGAAAACGACATTTGAAGATATATACAACATCCTGGAAGATAACAAAAGATTCTTCAAAAATACGTTTAAATGGAATTTGGAATGCATCACCAACATTCGAACGAGGTCAAAGATCAAATACCACACCCGTGCACCGGACACAAAAGACGGAGGCAGACCGGGAAAAGTGGATTTTGACGAATACCATGCATACAAGGACTATAAGCTGATCGAGGTAGCGACTGGAGGACTTGGAAAGAAAGACTTTCCGAGACGAACAGTCATATCCACGCAGGGGGATATCCGGGATGGCCCGCTAGATGAATTACTGGAAACTTGCCTACAGATCTTGAAAGGAGAGATTCCGGATAACGGGAAACTGCCGTTCATCTGTTGGCTGGATGATCCGGAAGAAGTAAAGGATGAGGAAAAATGGCAGAAAGCAAATCCATCCTTGAGAAACTTCCCAACCCTCCTGACAGAAATGCGGATGGAATATGAAGAGTACAAGCTGGATCCGGTAAATCACACGTCATTCATGACTAAACGAATGAACCGGCCGCCAGGGGAAACGCAGTATTGTGTGACAGATTGGAAAAACCTAGAAAAAGCAACCAGAAGTCTCCCAGATCTTCGTAATCATTCTTGCGTAGCCGGAATTGATTATTCCAAAACGAATGATTTTGTAGCCACCGGGCTGCTGTTCAAAGTCGGAGATAAACGATATTGGATGCATCATACGTGGGTATGTAAGAAATCGAGAGATCTTCCGAGGATCAAATACCCACTGAAAGAAGCTGAAGAAGAAGGAGTATTGACGATGGTGGACGACGTGGAGATAGATCCGGAGTATGTGACAGACTGGCTTCTGGAAAAATCGAAGTTATACAAAATCGAATCTGTGGTGATGGATAACTTCCGGCAGACATGGCTCAGAGAAGCACTTGGCAAAATAGGCTTTTCGGATGAAAAGAAGAATCTGAAACTGATTAGACCGAGTGACGAAATGAAAGTTGCTCCGGTAATTGGGTATATGTTCGCGCGTGGATTGATCGCCTGGGGAACCAGCAAGATCATGCGCTGGTACACATGGAACTCAAAAGCGGTGACAGACAAAAAAGGCAATGTCACATATGAAAAAATAGAGCCGCGTTCACGGAAAACGGACGGTTTTAAAGCGTTCGTGGCAGCAGTCACAGATGAAGAAAGAATTAAACAAAGAAGAATTATAAAAAACAGGATAGGAACAGTATGTTAGGAGGCGGAACATGGGAGTAAAAAACTTCCTGGAAAAAGTATTTAAGGTTACCGGTACGAATACAGAAACGGTCGTGGTAAATATACCCGCATCGATCTACTATAAGGAACTGGCGATCTACACAGCGAGCTCTTATCTGGCAAATGCAATCAGCATGGCAGAGATGAGAGTGTTCAACAAAGGGAAACCTGTAAAAGACCAGGACTATTACTTGCTGAACGTAGCACCGAACAAAAATGAAAACAGCAATTACTTCTGGCACAGAGTAATTCGAAAAATGACACGATCGAAAAAAGGTGCACTGGTGGTCGAACTAAACGGGGAACTACATTGTGCGGAAGACTTCACGATCGTGCAGGAAAGGCCGGTTTTGGGAAATATCTACGGTGGTGTCATATTGCCTGGTGGATTACAACTCAACCGAACGTTCCGAGCAGAGGAAGTGTATCTGTTCCGGATGGAGGACGAATGTGCACAAACACTGATTGATGGAGTGTACAGGGAATACGGGAAGCTCCTGGAGACAGCGGCAAGAACCTTCAAGGATACGAATGGAAGAAAATTCAAGTATAAGGTAGATGCAATTAAAGCCGGAGATGAAGAATTCCAAAAACAATTCAAAGAAGTTATTGCAAAAAACATCAAAGATTATATGGAGAATGAATACGCCACATATGTGGAGTATGCTGGTGAGGAACTGACAGAAGAATCGGTAAAATCCCCGAAAACATCTGATGATTTTGTGAATATCCGCAAAGACATTTTTGAAATGGCCGGACAGGCTTTTAAAGTTCCAATGTCAATGATGATGGGGAACATCACGAACCTGAAAGAAGTGTGTGATGTATTTTTGACGTTTGGCGTGAACCCGTTAGCAAATACCATTTCGGAAGTGCTGAATAAGCGCGCGACCGTCTATGAATACATGGACGGGAATTATTATCAGTGTTACACCGGAGGGATCAAACACAGAGATCTGTTTGAGACTGCAGCCAATGTAGAGAAGCTGATCGGATCAGCAATTATAAATACAGACGAAGCAAGGGAGGAATTAAGCTTGGTACCATTAGATACACCGTGGAGCAAAACGTATTACGTTACGAATAACTTCAGGGAGGCAGACGATACAAGGACAGCTACAGCTGTGAAAGGGGGTGAGGAGGATGAATAAGATCGGTGGAATTTGCTTTGCACACCAGCAGGTTGGAACAGTACATAAAATCTACCTGTATGACGAAGTAAAAGCGAAAGGAGACTTTAACTGGAAGACATTGGAATATGACGAGTCTGAGACTTCGGCAAACCATTTCCGAGAATTATTAGAGGGCGTGTCAGATTCTGACACCATTGAATTGTATATCAATTCAGACGGCGGATCTGTAAAAGAAGGAACTGCCATTTTCACAAACCTGAAACGCTGTAAAGCGTACAAGACGGGGTATGTGGACGGAGTGGCCAACAGTATTGCAGCTACAATTCTCCAGGCATGCGATCACCGCGTGATGGGGGAGGGAACAGGAATGGTCCTTCACAATATGTGGACGGTAGCCGTAGGCAATGCAGACGAACTCAGGAACCAGGCGGACAAGCTAGATGCCTGGATGAAAGCGTCCAGATCTCTTTTCCTGAATCGATGTGGCGGGAAAATTACAGAAGAGGAGTTAAAAGACATCATGGACAAAGAAACGCTGCTTGATCCGGACAGAGCTTTGGAGATCGGCGTGATTGATGAGATTGCCGGACACACTACGGTAGAGATTGATGAGGCGATGCAGTCTTCAAAAGAAATTGAAAAAATGAGAGACAAGATTAAACGGTCGAATTTTTCAAATCAGTTAAAGGAATTCGAAGAACTGACAAAGCCGGAAAAAGAAGAAAAAGATGTCTCTATGCAGACATTTTTTAACATGTTTTCAATGTAAAAAAGAAGGGAGAAAAAAGAATGTTAGGAAACATCGCAGACACAAGACAGAGAGAAGCAGTGGCGGCTCTACAGAGCGCACTGCAGAGCGGAAACGAAGAGGAAGGAAAAAAAGCCTGGGGGCAGGTAATTGATGCCATTACGGAAAAGGTAAAGACGGACTTTGAGATGTACAGCACTGATACGAATGTACTTGCTCAGAGAGGCTACAGACAGCTCACGAGCGAAGAGACAGAGTTCTATCAGAACCTTGCAAAAGCCGGAAAGGCAAGTGATCCGAAACAGGCATTCACAGATCTGATCACAACGGATGGCGGAATGCCGGAAACTATTATCGAGGATGTGTACAGAAATCTGCTGGAAGAACATCCGTTGTTAGAAAAGATTACATTCCAAAATGTAAAATATCTCACCAAATGGCTGTTAAATGATCACACAAGACAGAAAGCAGCTTGGGGACAGATTAATGGCGAGATTACACAGGAGATTGAATCTGCATTTAAGGGTGTAGAGATTACATTGCTGAAGCTGACAGCTTATGCGGTAATCCCAAAGGACATGTTGGATCTCGGACCTTCATTCCTGGATAACTATATCCGTACCATCCTGAAAGAGGCGTTATACGTAGCACTTGAAAAAGCAATTGTATCAGGAAGTGGAAAAGATGAACCGGTCGGACTGAACAGAGATATCCACGAGGGAGTAAGTTTTTCGACATCAACTGGATATCCGGAAAAAACAGCAATCCAGGTAACGAATTTCCTCCCGGCAAATTACGGGCCACTTGTCGCAAAATTGGCGGTCACAGAAAAAGGACGTATGAGAAGTTTTGACGAAGTACTGATGATCTGTAACCAGGTAGACTACCTCAACAAGATCATGCCGGCAACTACGGCACTGACAACAGGCGGAACATACGCCAGAGATTTATTCCCGTTCCCGACAGAAGTTGTGAGATCAAATGAAGTGAAAACTGGACAGGCTATCCTGTGTCTGCCGGAAGAGTATTTCTTCGGACTTGGAGAAAGCAAAGACGGAAAAATTGAATATTCCGATGAATTCAAGTTCCTTCAGGATGCGAGAACATATAAGATCAAGCTTCATGGAAATGGCCGCCCATACGATAACACGGTAGCGATCGTCCTCGACATTAGTAAACTGGATCCGGCATATGTAACTGTAAAAACTGCGGATACCACTGTAACGGCATAAGCTATGGGCGAAGAAGAAAAAGCAAAACTTGTAGCAGCAGTAAAAAGAGAATGCCGGATAACTTGGGCGAATGATGATACAGAGAAGGAAGTTGCAGATATAACGGAAGATGCCATTGAAATAATGATGCACAAACTTGGAATGCATGAAGATGATCAGATGGATTTTACGAAACCGGGATTCGCCCGAATGTTGCTACTAAAGTATAGCTGGTATGCGTGGAACAAGATAGCATGTGAATTCGACATGAATTACAGAAGCGATATTATTACAGCAAGACATAAATACGAGGTGAAATATGGCGAGGAATATCTTGAATGATTACGGGGATGGAGTTGCCGAAATTTATCGCAAAAAAGACGTGGAAAAGAATGTAAAAAGCCTAGATGATTTAGAGTATCTGGGCTTTTTGTGTTTCACAGAAAAGTCAAAAAGACAGCAAGACATTGAATTTGCTGAACAACACGGAGCAAATCTGACAACTAAGATAGCAACTCCGGATCTTATACCACCGGATAGCGATTACAATGTGATAATTAATAATGTGATTTATGCGATTATCTACGTTGACCACGATAAGAAAAACCGTGAGTTGTATTTCTATCTGGAAGAGGTAAGGAAAATTGAAAGACAAAATTAAAGAAGCCTTAAAAGAGATCGTGCCGGATGTATATTACGGTGCCGGAAGGTTCCAAGGACGCGAGAGCTGGGACTGCATCGTGTTCGGAAAAAGGAGAACCGGGAAGACGGAAAGCAAGGGAGGAATCGCAAGACGGTGGTTTGTTGCGATTGTGAAAGAAGAGTATATCCCGGAAGATATGGAGAAACAGGTAGTCGAAAAGATGAAAACACTTGGATTCAGAGTCTCAGATACTGACACGGCATACGATTACGTACAGAAAGCGGGAGAGTGTACTGTAGAAATCTGCACGATGGAATTTGGAAAAACAGAAAAAAGGTGTAGCCGATGAGTTATTTTTACCTGGATACAAAAGAATTTGATAAGGTCGCACAAACGATCGAAAAATTTTCCGACAGATCTGTTGCGGAACAAATCATAAACGATTATCTGGCAGATGAAGGCGGAAAAAAGATAAAAGAGTATATCCGGGCAATCTTACCAGTATCCGGCAGAACATGGAACGGAAAGAAAGCAGCAGCCTCACAGACTGATCCGTTCCAGATACAGGGAGAGAATCTTGCAGTAAAGGTATACACAAAAGGCAACTATCATTACCTGTACTTTCCGGACGATGGATCGAATACGAGACATCACCGGGGGGATCAGCAGTTCATGTTCCATGGTGCTGAAAAAGCCGGGGATGAGATTGTGAACGGGGTAATTGACAAATTGGTAAAACGATTGGAGGAAACATAAAATGGCTGGAATCAGAGAAACAGACTTTCCAGAGGTTGAAGTCAAGAAATTAGGAATTCGAATCGGAGACACAACAAAAGCAGACGTACTGACCTGCGCGGGAAAACTGGAAGAAGAAATGGAATGTAAAACAAGAACAAAAAAATGCGGTAGCAGAACTTTGAAGACGAGAACAAAAGGAACAGGAAACGGAACTGTTAAAATAGCGGTTTTTATGCCACAGGATATGCTGGCGGATCTGCACGGAATGACTCGCAAAGAGTTGAAAGACGGAGTAATCGCTTACGGATCAAACTCACTGCATGCAGTAGCGTGTGTCACGGCAGAAATTCTGGACGAAGACGACAATAAGAAATACAAAGCTTATCCGAATTGTACGATTCAGACAGCGTTATCAAGATCTGTAGATAATGATAACGAAGATATCAGCATGTTGGAACTCGAACTTGCAGTTATGCCAGATGAACACGGCGAAGGATTATACGAAGTAATCGAGGATGATTTGAAGGATGAAACCGTAAAACAGAAGTGGATGGAAGAGTTCTCGCGCAAACTTGTCGAAGCGGACACAGTATAAGGAGGAAAACTATGAAAGTAAAAGTAAAACAGAAATTCAGAGATAAATACACAGGTGACATCCGGTTTACGGGTGAAATTGTGGAGATGTCGGAAGAAAGATACAAAGAAATCAATGCCAAAAAGAACGGACTGGTGGAAAAGGCAGAAGAGAAGACGGAAGAGGTGCAGACATCGGAAGCGACCAAACCAGAAGCTGGAGCAGTAGAGGTAGAAGCAGAAGCTACAGAGCATCCGGAAACATCGGAAAAGACAGAAACACCAGAAGAAGCTCCGAACGAGTTTACCAGATCTACACTCGAAAAGATGAAGGTAGATGAACTGAGAAAAAAAGCAGAAGAAATGGGAGTTGATTCCATGGGTAAGAAAGAAGAATTGATCAAGCGCATTCTTGGTGAGGAGGAAAATGTAGATGAAGAATCCTAAGGTTAATTATGAAGAATACGAACTTGCAAATGGGGAGTGTGTGGCAATGTCCACCGCTCCTATTCTTATGCTGACATTGAGAAAAAAAGACAAGAAAGCATATGAAACTCTGAGTAAAGTACTGGTAAAAGGTGTCAACGAAAAAGATGCACTCGAGGCAGCAGAATTCCTCTATGCAGCATATAAGAATGCGAATCAGGATGAAGAGGGAACCATGACATTTACAGACTTTTTCGAAAATATGGACCAGGACTGGAGAAAGAACATGGAAGTGATTAATGAGATGTATTCACCGTCAAAAAAGCAGGATTCCGGGACGGATTCCGAAGAGTAACACGCAAAAAAGCCAAAGGATACTTGAGACTTCCAAGGTTCGAAATTGAAACCGTGGAAGATATGTACGTCTATTACGTGATTATGAATGGAATCAGCGAGGATGTATTCTGGTATTCGGAATATAATTCCCTGCTTACGATCCTGGAAGATAAACACGCATACGAAGCATGGAAAGCATATGCAGAAGAACAGATGCTGGAGAAAGGGTGATTGATTAAGTAACAGAGAAGCAAGCGTGAAGTTCCGAGCGGATACGAAAGAACTGACGAGCGGTTTAAAACAGGCAGAATCGTCACTGAAAGCATTACGTGCGGAACTGAAACTGAACGAAACACAAATGAAAGGTACCGGAGAGTCAACAGACACTCTGGAAAAGAGAGAGAAACTCTTGCAGAAAGAGCTGGAAGCAAGCAGCCAGAAAGTAGAATTGTTGACCGGGAAAATGGAGTCGGCAAAAGCCATATTCGGGGAAAACTCGATTGAGGCGAATAACTGGAGTGCAAAACTTGCGGACGCAAAAAGAGCACAGGAGGCTATCTCACAAGAACTCTCACAGACATCTGCAAAACTGGAAGAACAAAAGAATGCGGAAACCAAGCTATCTGCAGAACAGCTGAAAGCAGCTGAAGAAGCAAAGAAACAAGCGGAAGCAGAAGAACAGCTAAGAACAGCTGTTGGACAGGCAGATAGTAAGATCCGGGAACTGGATCAGGAACTGCAGCTGAACGAAACAAAACTGGATGGAGCAAAGAATAAGACGGAGCTCTTAAAAGAACGCCAGAAACTTCTTGGACAGGAATCAAAAGCAGCTGCAGACAAGACGAAGATCTTGCGGGATGCACTGGATGAATGCGCCAGGGAAGTCGGAGAGGATTCCGAAAAGTACGCAAAATTAAAAACGGAACTGATGGAATCCAAGATCAAACAGGAAGAGATCCGGAATGAGATCAAGAAGACTTCAGAAGAATTAAGAAACCAAAAGACAGCCATTCAGACATTCGGTGAGGGGCTTGGAAAGTTCGGCGAGGGGACAGAAAAAGTAGGTCAGAACCTGAAAGTAGTCAGCACGGCGGCGGCCGGAGCTTTGGCCGGAGCCGGGACGGCAGCGGTGCAGTTTGAATCCGCTTTCGCAGGTGTCAAAAAGACATCGAACGAAGTATTTGACGCAAATGGAAAGTGCGTATATAGCTACCAGCAGTTAGAAGACGGGATCCGCTCAATGGCAAAAGAGATTCCGGCATCTACAACGGAGATTTCTGAGGTTGCAGAAGCTGCCGGACAGTTAGGTATTAAGACTCAGGACGTCTTGGGATTTACCCGCGTTATGATCGACATGGGTAATTCTACCAATCTGTCGGCAGAAGATGCAGCAACATCCATTGCTAAGTTTGCAAATATTACCGGCTTGGCAGCAGACACCTCTATGAGTGCAGATGAAAAATATAAGAAGATGGGAAGCACCATTGTAGACCTGGGCAACAACTACGCCACCACTGAGGCAGATATCATGAATATGGCAACTAATCTTGCATCTGCAGGTACGCAGGTAGGAATGTCAGAATCTGACATTCTTGCACTGGCTACGGCACTAAGTTCCGTTGGAATGGAAGCACAGGCAGGTGGTACAGCCTTCTCGAAAGCATTAATCGAAATGCAACTCGCGGTAGAAACGAACAGCGATTCACTGAAGGACTGGGCAGACGTAGCTGGAATGAGTACCAGCGAATTCTCCAAGAAATTCAAAGAAGATGCTACAGGTGCTTTGGAAGCATTTATACAAGGACTATCGAAATGCGGAGGAGAAAGCGACTCTGCGATTAAAGTCTTGAATGACATGGGCATAACAGAAACAAGAATGCGTGATGCATTACTAAGATCTGCGAATGCAAGTGATGTATTTACATCGGCGATCAGCACCGGAAAGAGTGCCTGGGAAGAAAACACAGCATTAACCAATGAAGCGAGCAAACGATATGAAACGACCGCATCAAAACTGGCAATCATGAAGAATAACTTGTATGATGCCGGAATTACCCTCGGAAATATCTTCCTCCCGATGATTGCAGAAGGAACACAGAAAATTACGGGGTTAATACAGAAAATTAACAATCTGGACAGCGGACAGCAGAGAATGATACTCGGCATCGTGGGAATAGTTGCGGCATTGTCTCCCCTGCTGATCGGCATCGGGAAGGTGTCTATCGGGATATCTTCGATTATAGGACTTGGAACAAAAATAAGCGGACTCTTTGCCGGAACTGCAGTAGCGGCAGCAGAAGTTGGAACAGCTGCAGAAGGAGCTGGAGCTGCAATGGCCGGAGCTGGAGGAGTGGCTCTAGGACCAATTCTATTAGTAACAGCTGCAATAGCAGGAGTAGTAGCTGGAATGGTTCTCTTATGGAATAAAAGCGAATCATTCAGAGATTTCATAACAGGAATTATTGACACTGTAAAAAGTTCTATCACGGGGTTCCTGGACGGAATCAATATTGATGAAAAGCTAAGCGGAATTCAAAGTGCATTCTCTGGATTGGGCGAGAAGCTGATGGGGCTGGAAAATCTGTTTAAAGTGATCGGTGCGGTCGTGGCAGCAGTTGTAGTACCGGCAATTGGATTGCTGGCAGCGGGATTCAGCACAGTTCTAGGCATGATCGAGCCACTGATCACAGTAGTTGGCGGTGTGATTGATACGCTATCTGGATTAGGAGATATTATCATCGGAGTATTTACTGGTGATATGGATTTAGCGAAAGCCGGACTGGATTTGTTCAAACAGGGAGTCGTAGAAATATTCGGCGGCTTGTGGGATATGGTAGTAGGTGCTCTGGACGGATTTATATCAGGAATTACTGGATTCTTCGGAACACTGATACAGATCTGCGGAATCGATACGTTTGTGAATGGCGTTATTGAAAAAGTATCTGGCGTGTTTGATACGATTAGGAATGTTGTAACGGTCGGCGTCATGCTGATCGCGGAAATCTTTTCGGCAGCATTCCAGATCATAACATTACCATTCCAGTTTATCTGGGTGAACTGCAAAGATATCATAATTCAGACGTGGAATGAAATAAGCACCTTTATCGGCGGAATAGTAAATGCTATAGTGGGAGTAATATCGGCCGGATTCGGGCTGGTAAAAACTTACATTATAACACCAATCAGCGGAGCTTATGCATCAGCAGTGAGTATCTTCGAAGGGATTAAAAGTGCAATTTTTTCGAGAGTAGATGGTATTAAGGCGTCTGCGAAGGCCGGGTTCGAAGCTGTAAAGAGCAATATTACCGGACCGATTAACACTGCAAAAAGCACGGTATTGAGTGTGTTTGAAGGAATCAAGAGTGGAATATCCAGTAAAATTAATGGCGCAAGAGATGTAGTAAAAAATGCAATTTCAACAATTAAGAACGCCATGAACTTCAACTGGAAACTTCCGAATCTGAAACTCCCACATATAAGTATAGATGGAAGTTTTTCGCTAAACCCGCCGTCTGTGCCACATTTTAGCATTGCATGGAGAGCGAAAGGAGCGGTCTTTGACCAGCCAACTATCATACCAACCCGTCTTGGATGGCAGGGAGTTGGAGAAGCAGGTCCGGAGGCGGTAGCGCCGATCACTGTGCTGCAGACCTATGTGGAGGAAGCAGTAGAGAGAGGGATAGCAAGACTGCAGAGAGCGGAGAGAGACCCGATTGATTACGACAAGCTTGCGGCGGCAATGTCAAAAATTGAAACGACTATCCGGTACGATGACCGCGAACTCGGAAGAACAATAAGAGAGGTTCTGACATAATGATATATTATGAAAATAGCAATAAAATCAAATTAAATCTGGATGAATGGCCGGTAGTGGTTGAAGATATTACAACTTTGTTCGGGAAAGAATGGAAGCACGAGGCTACAGAAAATGTAAATGCAAACAGAAAAAAACTTGAGCGGTTCTATAGAACGGGGGCCAGTAAGAAAATAACGCTTCAGGTATATGCGGATACGAAAGCCGAGTTTGACGAAATGCTTGATCGGCTGAATGAGATTACAGACATAGATATTATTGAACAAAAGCCGGGAAAACTATGGGTAGGAGATTATTATCTGGAATGCTTTATTACAGAATTAGATCCGAAAGATTACGATGATATATTTTATACAGTAGATGTGGACGCTACAATAGAAGCGTTCACACCTTACTGGATTAATAAGAGTACGCATACATTCCATAGCTACGGAATTGCATCGAATTACAACAAACGTTACCCGGGAAGATACCCGTATCGATATGCAAATGGATTAACAAGCAATTACCTCGTTAATCCAAACTATACTCCATCGAATTTCCAAATGATTATTTACGGCCCGGTAGTTAATCCACAGATTACGGTCGGGGTCAACACATATCTGGTGAACATCGTACTGGAAGAGGGAGAATATCTCCTGATAGACAGTCGGAATAAAACAATCACAAAATTCCTGAAAAACGGAGAGAAAGTAAATGCTTATCATAACAGGCAAAAAGGAAAAGAGTTTTTTGAAAAAATCCGTACAGGTCGCCAGATGGTTCAGTGGACGGGAAAATTTGATTTTGACATTATCGTGATTGAAGAAAGGAGTATACCGAAATGGAAAGCAGTACTATAGAAGGTACATCAGCAATATCACAGATACATTTCGTAACAGCCAAAGCGACTGGAGAGGAATATGGAGAACTCTGTGATAGTGCCGAGGTAGATTTGGATATCGGAGATACCAATGATTTCAAGATTGTGATAGCTGTGTCAGATTCTGACACGGAACATATGGGATACGGATGCCGGATATTCGCTCCGGGAACAGAGTATGGGGGAATTATTGGAGACATCGAATCTATATCCGGTACACGAAAAGTTGCACTGCGTGGAAGAACGTGGAGAGGAATGCTGGAGTACAAGGTAGTTGAACCACCGGCCGGACAAGATCATCTGACCTTGTCAGGAGAATTAAATACAGTAATCAGAACATTGATAGGAGATCGCTTTGGCAGTCTCTTTGTCGTTCCGGAAGCAGATACAGGGATAACAGTGAATAACTGGCAGGTCGACCGCTACGTGACACTCTATGATGCCCTGCAAAAGCTGGTAGACAATTATGGATGCAGGTTACAGATCTGTTACGTACAGCCAGAGGGACTGGAATATGGTTATGTAACAGTACAGGCAGTACAGATTAAAGATTATTCAAAGGATGTGGAGTACAGTCAGGAAGATGGCATACATGTAACTGTAAGAGATAACCGTAATGGCGTAAACCATCTAGTATGTGCTGGACAAGGCGAGAATCAGGACAGAATCATCTTACACCTGTACGTACAGAAAGACGGAACGATCGGAAAAACGCAATATTATAAAGGTTCAGAAGAAATAGAGGCGGTATATGATTATTCCAGTGCGGACAAAGAAAAACTCGAAGAGGATGGAAGAAAAAAACTGAAAGAACTGCAGAACTACAAGAAATGCACTATGACAGTTGATGATATAGATCTGGAGCTTGGCGATATAGTATCCGGCTACGATGCTATAACGGACACGCAGGTGATCAAACCAGTCAAACAAAAGGTTGTAAAGTGCCAAAACGGAAAAATAACGATTGATTACAAAGTAGAAGGGGATGATTAAAATGGCGGGATTAAAAGCGCTTAATATAAACACTCCGCCAGAAGAAGAGCCACATATATATGCAGAAGACGATGCTGCTATATACAAGGCAATATTCGGCGGTGATGGTGTATCTACTATCGGACAGGCATGTAAAGCTACTGTATTGAGCAATAATAAAGTAAGAATAGCTGATGGCGTACTGTGCGTAGATGGGCATATGGCAAGGATCCCATATGGAGAATATGAAGATTGCGAGATTATGAATGGACAGTCGGGAAAGAACAGAAACGATATCATCGTAGCAAAATTCGAAACCACAGGAACGGGTGGAATTGACACCATGACCTGCGAAGTGATCCAGGGAACAGCTGGAGAAACGGCGGTAGATCCGGAGCTTACGCAAGACGATATTTATGCAGGCGGTAAAGTGCGAGAGTACCCACTGTACCGGGTGAAGATTGAAGGGCTGAGCATTACGGCTGTAGAACAGATGTTTGAGATTATTCCGTCAAATAAGGATTTGTCCAACAAACTCGGCAATCTCGGTCAGTCTGCCGCAATCGGTCAGTATGGATCGGCGTGGAACGTCGGTACCTCATACCAGAATGCCGGAAGTAAGCTGCCGGCAGTGAGCAACGATCTCTACGAGACCGTATCCGGCAATGACGCTGTGATTAAGATTAAAAAGCCAGGAACATACCTCCTGCTTGCATCATCCGAATTTGGCACGAATGCCGGAGTCGGCGGCACTGTCTGGAATGCCATTGCTCTGGAATCCGGTACCGAGATCGCCAGATCGTGTGCTTACGTCTATGGCGGATCAGCGACCACAGTGATCTCGCACATGCTGCAGGTTGAGTCAAGCATCACCATCAAGCTGTGTTCTGCTCGCTCTGCAGGATCCGGTACGATCCAGAATAAGGGCAAGGATCTCTTGCAGTGTATTAAGATCTTGTAAGAAAGGAGAAAAAACATGAAACTTATATTCAATGATGCAACAGAGTTGACCATCCAGTCAGCGAGCGCCCGGCCGGACGGGAGCCTTCTGATCAAAACAATATCAGACACTGAAGAGAATCTAAAGACAATCTTTCAGGATGGCATGAAGACCAAGAAGATGATTATAAAAGAAAGAGAAGCGGTAGTAGGAACTTATGAAAGCTACACAGAACTTGAAGGGATCATGAAGTACACGGCTGGCATTTTAGGAGTTGTATTACATAAAGTCGGAAAGTCGCAGCTAGAGCGAATCGACGCACTCGAGGTAACTACGGACGACATCGTATTAATGATGGCAGATCTGATTGCAGGAGGGGAGCAAAATGAGAATATTGCAGTTTAAGGTGTCCGGCCAGAACCTTAGCAAGGACGGAGATTTCTCCGGTATTGTGGCCGGAACAAAAGGATATCTGCAGACAGCATATAATTTTGATGCGGATTGGGACGGTTGCAAGAAAGCAGCCGTCTTTTTGAAATACGACAAAGAATATCCTGTACCGATCATGAACGGCAAATGTGCCGTGCCGGACGAAATCACGGAACATAAGCGGTGAAAAGTATATCTGGTCGGCGTGAAAGACGGATACAGGATTACGACAAATGAAGTGGAGGTGAGGCAGTCATGACATTGGAAGAAGCATTAGAAGCATCCGGAGCCGAACCGGTTAACGATATATTCTAGATCAATCCGGAAACCCGTACAATTACGGTGCCGGAATCAGAACGAATCTTTAGCGTGGCGAATGACGGAAACACTGAAAGAAAACATTTCCGCTGTCCGAAAGTCGTAGGGGATAACATCGATTTGTCTACCATACATTTATACGTTAACTATCAAAACGCCAACGGAGATAAATATCCGTACTTGGTAGAGGATGTACAGACGGACGGTGACTATATCACATTTTCATGGCTGATCGGTCCAGATGTAGCAGCGTACAAGGGACAGATCAAGTTTATCGTCTGTGCCAAAATGGAGATGGAACAATTTCAGAATGGAACACCACTCTTGCAGAAGGAACGGTACTGGAAGGATTGGAAGCCACAGACGAGGTGGTGGACAGAAATCCGGATATCATCGAGCAAATCTTAACCCGATTGGATAATGTGACGGAAATCCCAAAGGAAAAAGTATCAAGTGCAGTTAAGGAATACATGGAAGCCAATCCAATAGACATCCCACCGACTCTCCCGAACCCGCAGGCACTCACTATCACCTACGGCGATCAAACTCACACCTACGATGGTTCAGAAGCACTTGCGATAACCATAGAGACAGGTGGTATAGAGCGCATTGAAAAGCTGTCCACAGACACCACAGTAACGCTAGAACCGAACAAGCTCTATATCTTCCCAGAGATGGAAAGCCTCACTTATACCATCGGCGAGGGAACAGGAGAGGTGCATTTTATCTTTAAGAGCGGTGCAACAGCTACAAGGGTAGTACATCCAGCCAATGTTAATATCGGGAGCTTTACGGTAGATGCTAACAAAATCTATGAGGTATCAATATTAGAGGGGCTGTTGACTAGCCAGAATTGGAGCGTGAGCTGATGGAACGGAGAAGAACGCTAGGAAGTGAGGTGGCAGAGATGGAAAAAGAATGGAAACTGGTAACAGAAAAAACTATATCCGAAGAACAGCAAACTATATCTGTTGAACTTGCTGAAGAATATGAAGAACTGGACATTCTCATACTGTCATGTGCTGCAAAAACAGCTAATGATAGCCTCACAAATACGAATGCTATTGTTCGCATAGATTCAACCACACAAAAGAAGTTCATCGGTGTAATTCAGAATATTATGTTCAAAAGCTCATTGAAAAGAATTGCACATATACAAATTGGACGTAAACCATATTTGGAATATGAGTATAAAGTGCTGAATGCAAATGATATTAATTCATCGCTTGTTGGACAATACATAACGGGACCAGGAATGGGATTTGATAGGAAATTTGATGGACAAATAAAATCAATACAAATATACGGGCAAGCACAAGGTGCAATGTTCGGAGTTGGAACTACGATAATAATTTACGGGAGGTAATTGACATGAAACGTAAATTAACACAAAATCTTGTCAGTCAGTCAGTCAGTCAGTCAGTCAGTCAGTCAGTCAGTCAGTCAGTCAGTC
>OFMQ01000023.1_pt1 | contig 122749 bp, 111 predicted proteins | sample 1541851 | NCBI WGS metagenome assembly OFMQ01 (sample SAMN04209227, study PRJEB22552) | human gut metagenome | biome: gut; material: feces | host: Homo sapiens | place: USA: Oklahoma | reverse complement strand
AAGTTTACTTCAATTTTTCCGAGGCGCAGCCGGTTTTATCCAAGAGCAAAACAAACTTGTTTGATTTTGCTCATCCGAGGTACCCCTAATTTTATGAGAAAAAATATTTTCAGAGATATTGTGCGCATAAGCAAAATAAATCGCTATTTTTGCATAATTGATTAATCGAATCAAACGAGTTGTTTCAAGACTGGAAAACCATAAAAAGCGATGCATACACTTGAGGAATATTTCAAAATGGCGGGAAATGCCGTCGACACTATAGCGTGCCCTGCAGGGAGAAATCCCGAAGGCTTGTACAAACCGATAGTCTACGGACTCGAGCAAGGCGGCAAACGCCTTCGCCCGGTAATCTTGCTCGCCGCGTGCGACGCTGTAGGCGGTGACAGTGCCAAGGCTCTGCCGCAAGCGGCAGCCATAGAGATGTATCATAACTTCACGTTGCTCCACGACGACGTTATGGACAAGGCAGACCTGCGCCGTGGAAAACCTACGGTTTGCAACAAATGGGACGACAATACTGCCATCCTGTCGGGCGACACCATGCTCACCCTCGCCACGCAGCTCGTGGTCGACGGTGTGGAGCCGCAAAAAGCGATGCGCCTGTTGAAGGAGTTCAACGAAACGGCAATCGGAGTCTACGAGGGACAGCAGTATGACATGGAGTTTGAGGCGCGCACCGATGTGACCATCGGCGAGTATATGGAGATGATTCGCTTGAAGACGTCGGTGCTTCTTGCCGGAGCGGCACGCATAGGCGCAGTTATGGGTGACGCCGACGAGCGCAACGCCAATGCGCTGTATGATTTCGCAGTCAATCTCGGACTGGCGTTCCAACTGCAGGACGACTGGCTCGACGTGTATGGCGATCCCGATGTGTTTGGCAAGGCTATCGGTGGCGATATAATGAACAACAAAAAAACATATATGCTCATCAACGCAATGCAGAAAGCCGAAGGCGCCGACAAGGAGGAGCTTGAATTCTGGCTCGGCAACAAGTCGGCTTATCCAGGCGAGAAGATAGCCGGAGTGACTGGCATCTACGACCGTCTCGATATCGGTCAGATTTGTCTTGACGCTGTGGCTGAATATAGCCGCAAGGCTGTGGAGGCACTTCATTCTGCCGATCTTGCGCCGGAGGCAGTGGCATTTTTTGAGGCGTTCGACAAAATGGTGATGGGGAGGAAAAAATAAGATGATCGACACGCATTCTCACATATATCTTGAGGAGTTTGACAACGACCGTGAGGCGGTGGTGGAGCATGCCCGCAAGGCTGGACTCCGCCATCTGGTGCTTCCTAATGTGGATATGCACACATACGACGCCATGGTAGGCACTCATGAGGCATATTCCGGCTACACTTCTATGGCGATGGGGTTGCATCCGACATCGGTCGAGGCAGACTGGATTGAACAGCTGGATGCCACCGAGAGCCATTTCGACGACCACAAATTTGTGGCGGTAGGAGAGGTGGGCATCGACCTTTATTGGGACAGCACCTACCGCAAGGAGCAGATGAAGGCGTTTAGCGAACAACTGCGTTGGGCGGCGTCGCGCGACTTGCCCGTAATCATCCACTGTCGCGATGGACTTGATGAGATATGTGATGTGTTTGACGGTTTCGGACGCACGTTGCCCGAATGCGTGTTTCACAGTTTCGGAGGCTCTTTGTCCGACCTGCACCGCATACGCCGTTATGGCGATTTCTATTTCGGCATCAATGGAGTCGTTACGTTTAAAAACGCGCATGTCGACGACCTTCTCAAACCTATCGGATTGAACCGCATACTGCTTGAGACCGACTGCCCGTATCTGACGCCAGTGCCTTACCGCGGCAAGCGCAACGAGAGCGCATATATACCTCTGATTGCAGAGAAGATTGCCGACACGCTTGGCGTGAGCGTGGAAGAGGTGTCGGAGGTGACCGACCGCAATGCCGCTGACTTTTTCAAAACACAGTTTTGATCTCAGAAAAACGCTCTTCCATATTTGAAATCTTCTCTTTATGGAAAAATGATGGAATAAAACTGTTTTTTAGACAAAAATTTTTGAAATCTCGATAATTAGTATTAATTTTGTTTAATAACGAACTAATCAAAACTAATTATTATGATTCTACGACAGACCTTGAAGCGTGGAAGCGCTGCGGTTGTCGCTTGTGTGGGACTGGCAGGCTTGATGATTTCATGCGACAGTGATTTTGACCTTTCAAATATCAACACCGACATCACTGTTGGCGGAAGCATCGCCGCACCCATTGGCACTACCGACACATTGACTCTTTCGAGACTGATTGATCTTACAGACAATCTGAAAGTGGATGAGAATGGCGCGTATGCTCTGACGTCCAACGGCTCAACCGTGCTTGACATTGACAGGATTGACCGTGTTCAGATAAAAGACTTGAGCACGACCCCTGAGTATTTCAACTTCTCTGTGCCGTCAATTCCTGGCACATTGCCTACTCTTGACTTGACCACGCCGATGAGCGTGACGATGACAATCAACGCCATTCAGAATATGCCGACCGAAGTGGAGCGTATCACGTCGCTCAGCGTCAGCCCGGTAGTCACTACCGTGCATCTTAAACTGACGGCTCCCGGGCTGAGCAAGATTACAGGCGCCGGAGTTAAGGATTTCGTGATGGATTTCCCCGACATGCTGCAGTTTGGCGCGGGAATCGAAGGAATGGATTACAACACCAACAAGTTGACGGTAAATAAGAAATTCGCCTCCGACGGAAGTCTTTCGGTGGCTCTGCCGATTGTCGGCATGCGTCAGCTTCCCGACATCAAAAACCATAAGATGACAGTCGATGAGCGTGTGGTTTGTAACGGTACATTTGAGGGCGTTGCGAATGGAGTCACTGCCGCCGACCTTTCAGGAATGCAGTTGGCTTTTGTTTACGATGTGCCCGACTTCCAGGTTGAGGATATCCACGGAACGGTTGATGCCGACGTGGTTATCAAACCGGAAACTGTGAATATGGGCGATTTGCCCGATCTCGTGACAGACGAGTCGACATCGTTGAATCTCAACACGATATGCCTTAAGCTTGACGTGTCAAATCCTGTAGGAGTGCCGTTTGGCGCAGATTTGACCCTTCGTGCCCTGGACAAAAACGGCAGATACATAAATGAGACGGTGACAGCGCACATTGACGTCAATGCCGGCACCACAGAGCCCGTTGTTACAAAATTACTGCTCACAAACTCGGATAAAATGACCGAGCCGGGCTATACGAAGGTTTTCGTTCCCAACCTCGCTAAATTGGTTAACAAGATTCCGTCGGAAGTGGAAATCAATGCCGACGTGAATGTTGACAAGACAAAAGAGCATCATATCATACTTGGCAAAGCATATCACAGCAGAGTTGAATATGTTGCCTATATGCCGTTTGACTTCGGTGCCGGGTCGCATATCATATACCGCGACGGGGTCGATGGCCTTGCCGACGACATCAAGGACTTCTCCGACAAGGTTAAAAACCTTGATCTGGAGATTGATGCCGACATTTACAGCACCGTGCCGTTTGATGTGGCAGTGTCGATAACACCGCGCGATGTTGAAGGCAACGATCTCTCGAATGTGATTGAATACACGAAGACCGTGAATGTGTCGCCGGGAGCGGAAGGACAGGCAGCCCAGAAACGCACCATCACGCTTAAAGAGAAAGAAGAAGGCGCTATCGGACGACTTGACAAAATTGACATTGATGTGGAGGGCAACACCAGCGACGCTGTGACCGTTCTGAAACCTACGCAATATGTTCTTGTAGGACTCAAGGCGCGTCTGCCACAGGGTGTGACAATCAAAAACTAACCTAAAAAGCAACAAGATGAAAAAAATATATATGTTGGGGCTTGCGGCTTCGCTTTGCCTGCCATTGGCTGCGCAGACTCCCCGAAACGGATATTTCTCAGAGAATCTTCCGATGCGCCACAATCTGAACCCGGCGTTCGCTCCCGAATATGATTATGTGGCGATACCTGCCATTGGCGGTATATCGGCTGGTATGAACAGCAATGTGGGAGCTGACAACTTCCTGTTTAAGAAAAATGGCGAGGTGGTTACAGGCTTGCACAGCAGTGTGGGCAACGATGAGTTTCTGAGCGGCTTGAAGAGCCGGAACTATATGGAAGTGAACTCCGGCGTCAGTGTGGTGTCGTTAGGTTTCAAGGCTCTTGGCGGTTTCAACACCATCGGCATCAACGTGAAGTCGGCCACGTCGGCAGCGTTGCCCTATGAATTGTTTGAGTTTGCCAAGATAGGTCAGGTAAACGGCGCTCCCACATCTTATAATATAAGGGACACGTGGGTGCAGTCGTCCAATTACCTTGAGCTCGCTTTCGGACATTCACGTAACCTTGGAGAAAGATTTAGAGTTGGTGCAAAGGTGAAATACATCGCCGGTGTCGCTTATGCCGACGCGCGCATCGATGCCATCGACGTGGCTATGAGCGCCGACAAGTGGAGCGTGCGCGAGCATGGAGAGATGTTTACCACCGACGCAATCGACATTCAGTATAAGCCCAACGGCGAGATTGACGACATCTCCAAAGGTTCGTTTGGCGTGGCTGGCAATGGTCTGGGATTTGACTTCGGCGCTTCGTACAAGCTGCTTGACAACCTCGTGTTGTCGGCTTCGCTCACTGATGTGGGCTTCGTTGCATGGAAAGGCTCTAACGCGTCGGTAGATCCAGACGAGTTTGTGTATGACGGTTTCCATCACCTTGTGGCTGAAAAGGATCCCGATGGAAGTTCGGCTCTCAGCCGTGAGGGCGACCAGCTGGAGGAAGACCTGCGAAAATTGGTGCGGTTCCAGAATGTGACTGGAGCAAGCCGCACGCAGTCGTTGCAAACGATGCTCAACCTTGCCGGTGAATATTCAATCCTCAATGATAAAATCGGATTCGGATTGCTGTGGTCTACACGACTCGGAACTCCTCGCAAGTGGACAGAGGTGATGGCTTCTGCCAACTTCCGTCCGGTGCAGTGGTTCAATGCAACGGTCAACTTCTCAATGTCGAACCTCGGACATTCATTAGGAGCTTTAATCAACTTCTGTCCGAAGGGCTTCAACTTCTTCTTTGGCTCGGACTATATTCCGTTTAAGTATTCTAAAGAGGGAATCCCTTTGAGCACGGCAAAATTCAATGTTGTGCTTGGTATGGCGATTACATTCAATCACGGCAAGTAATTGCTTGAAAATAAATAGTTTGGTCTGCGGAAATCGGTGCGCCGATTTCCGCTTTTTTTGTTGGCGGAAAATTTTTTTTGAGGAAAATGCAAAAAAAGTGATGAAAAAATTTGTAGATACGAAAATTATGCGTACTTTTGTAATGATTTCAAATGTGATATGTAAACAACTATGATGACAGAAGCAATCGCGCACCTGACAGCGCACAACATCAAACCGTCGGCACAACGAATTGCCATTATGGAGTATCTCCTTAGCCACAGGACGCATCCCACGGTCGATATGATTTACAACGACCTCATAGGAACAATGCCGACCCTGTCGCGCACCACAGTCTACAACACGCTGCGCTTGCTTGGCGAGAACGATGCGATTCTCGAACTGACAATCGACAAGCACATCGCGCACTATGACGGCGACACGTCGCCGCATTCTCACTTCCAGTGCAAACGTTGTGGCAGGATAATCGATATCCCGTTGCAAAAAGTTGATGTTGAACAAAATGAGCACGATTTTGTTATACAAGAAACGGAAGTTTACTATCGAGGCTATTGCCGCGAATGCATTGAAATCATGAAAGAAACAGAATTGAAACATTAATAAAACAAAACAAATTAAATCCTTACAACTATGGCAAAGAAATTTATATGCACAGTATGCGGTTACGTACACGAAGGTGAGACAGCTCCAGAAAAATGCCCACAGTGCGGTGTTCCAGCAAGCAAATTCAAAGAATTGAAAGAAGACGAAGGCTTGACTTTCGTTACAGAGCACGTGATTGGCGTGGCTAAAGGCTGCGACGAAGAGATGATCAAGGACCTCAACGCTCATTTCAACGGCGAATGCACAGAAGTGGGAATGTATCTCGCAATGTCGCGTCAGGCAGACCGCGAGGGATATCCTGAAGTTGCAGAAGCGTTCAAGCGTTATGCTTGGGAAGAAGCTGAGCACGCAGCGAAGTTTGCCGAACTGCTTGGTGACATGGTTTGGGACACAAAGACCAACCTTGAGAAACGAATGGCTGCAGAATCGGGCGCCAATGCCGACAAGATGCGCATTGCAAAGCGTGCGAAAGAGTTGAACCTCGATGCTATCCACGACACTGTTCATGAAATGGCAAAGGATGAGGCTCGTCATGGACAAGGCTTCGAGGGCTTGTACAAACGCTTCTTCAAGAAGTAAAAACCACAGACTGTATTTCTGACAATATGGTGTGCCGACCGACATCGGCACACTTTTTTTATGTCTGTGTGTATCTTCGGCAGATAACCCATTTTCCCAGGGGCGGTAGAAATTTAGTGGGAGCTAAATTCTCCCGATTCAAAGGTTATGCCGAACGTTTAGCTCAACGTATATCCATCAGCCCCAGAGCCGCTGCATTGATGAGCTTCTGCGCCGTGGTATTTATCCATATCTTCAATATTATTCAAGTAAATCTTTCCCATATTCGCTGAGTGTATACTGCTGATTCCTGCTTGTCGGTTTTTCCGGAATAGTCATCAGCAAAATTCTCATTTCAAGTAATTTGTCTAGATATTTGCGACGTTTTTGTTTATATGAAATCTTATCACCGCCTTCCAACATAATTTGAGCAGAAACCGCAGATCTTGATTTAAGAATGCATACCGCTAAATGTTCTATTTCTATCTTGGACATATCTTGGACATATCTTGGACATTTGACCATTAGATTCCTTGTAACACGCTGAATGTCAATTTGTGTAAGGACGTTGTTATCTTGGACAAAATCTTTCCTACATGGAATGTCAATCAAAAAATAACTGCGTGATTCGTCTGTTTCTATCGTCGCTTTAGGAGATCCATTCTCCAACAGTTTCTTTTGGATGGTTGGAATGCCAGTAGCTCTACCTTCTGTTAAATCCAACTCTTTCAGGAACTCTCCCAATCGGCGGTTTCTGTATCGACGTGAACGAAGAGATTTTGCTTCCTTAATGGACTCTAAACTAATAGATCGATCAGGCCCAGAATAGCTAAGAATGCTTATTTTATCTGGCTCTATGGTTATTTCGACAGGCTCACGTTCCTTATAATCACGATGATACAATGCGTTCACAACAGCCTCTTCAAGTGACTGGAATGGATAATTGTATACCTTTATAGACTTCTCATTATCGGTAGGCTTGATGATTCGTTCCTTAACAATATTCGTACGCAAATAGTTAAGAGTGTCTCGTATCATCATTGGCACTGGTCCTGTGATTTTAGGTATTTCGATGAAATTATCAGGATTGTTTTCTCTCCCTTCTGGGAATACAACTATTTCCACACGTGTTACAGGAAAAAATTTTTCAGGTCTTTCTGCAAACATCATGGCAGCAACATTTTTTACCAGGCGTTTCTCTTTTGGGCCATCAAGTAGTTCCATCTGTTCCAGGATTTTTTCCATGTCAGATGTAAAGTCTGCCTTTGCGAGCTTACTGCCAATAGAGGCTAAATGGGCTTTTACCAATAGAGGAGAGATGTCGTCAACACTTATGTCCTCATTGCCACGGTCATCATAAGGCACTCTGTTAGCCATATCACGAAGCCTATCAAGATTTTCTCCTTTAGCTTCAATTGAAGATGTTCCATAGCGGATATAAAATACAGGCTTCTTAAGTTTCGCTGTAACATCAGCAGGCGCAGTATATGGGCGATTATGTCCGGAAGTGACCCATATAACAAGTATCTTCCGTTCATCAATCTCTTCCACAGATATTCTTGGATAATATATAGGGTCCATCATTGCGTTAAACTGAAGCATTTCACGCTGAATTTTGTCTAGCTGATTATCTTCTAATCCCTTAACGGGACGAACAGCAACTCCGTTTTCTTCTTCAACTCCAACTAATATATAACCTCCACCAAGATTATCTATGTCGTTGGCGAAAGCACATATCGAATGATATATAGAAGCAGGATTCCATCCTGCTTTGAATTCTATTCTATTTGACTCAACCTTTTGCTTGCTCAGCAGATCATCAATGTTAATTGGTAATGCCATATATCGTATGATTGCATTTGTTACTTAATTATTAATAGCCATACTATAATCGTTAAGCGTTCCGTACTAGTTCACTCATTTTTCCTGTAGATACTTGCTATCTTTCAAGTGCTTTGAGCGAAGGTTGGGAGGCGTTGGTGCACCATTTGCTAACAGTGGCAGGATCTTTTCCGATCTATTCCGTCAACCATTTTGCAGGAATTCTTTTGTTCTACAAGAACTACCTTTATCCGATTGAGATTCTTATTGTTCATTGACTTTTAATTTGTGCTTGATTTCAAAGTTACAATGTTTATCCGAAACTCCATCATAAATACATAAAAAGCTGAATAAAAATCATTATTTTCATTGCGTTTAACCTCAATATCAACTAATATGTGGGTTGTGTCAACAATTGTCGGACACAGAATCGAGCAGGGAGAAAACTACTTCGCGTTTTCTTTTACTCGATTTATGTCAGTGTGTATCTTCGCAGATAGCCAATTTTTTTATGTCTGGGCATACGGTTTGTTGCGAGGACTTGGATGGTTAGTACATTTTTTTGTACTTTTGCACCAATTATCAAGATGTTTGGAACAATGAAACAACGCATATACAAATTACTGCTCATTTATGTGGTGCTTGTGGCAATCTTTGCCTTGCAGCATCCAGTGTTTATCGCTTGCTATCACTCTTTGTTTCGCGGAGTCGGACTTGGTGGCGTTTGCGCCGCCACTTGGCATGGCTTGCGTATGGACATGGCTATGGCAGGCTACCTTGCCATTGTGCCGGGACTGCTTGCTGCGGCGTCGGTGTGGACGGCAGGCAGGGCAATGCGATACGCCGCCTGCATTTATTCGGCGGTGGCAGCTGCAGTTGTGTCGCTGTCGTTTGTGGTCGACTTGTGTCTTTATGGCTATTGGGGCTTCCGTCTCGACGCCACGCCGGTGTTTTATTTCTTCACGTCGCCCGCCGATGCCGTGGCGAGTGTCAGCGGTTGGTTTGTGGTTATGGGATTGCTTGCCGCCGCGGCCTATGGCGCAGGGGTGTATTGGGTTTTACAGAAAATCTTGACGGCAGACGTTCCGCTTTTGCCCACATTGCGTTCCCGGATAGTTGCCACGGCGGTGGCTATAGTCCTCACAGGAGTGCTCTTCATCCCAATCCGAGGCGGTTTTACGACGTCGACAATGAACCTGTCGGCCGCATATTTCAGCCAGAACCAGCGACTGAACCACGCCGCGATAAATCCGTTGTTCAGTTTTATGCATTCAATGGCGCATCAAACCGACTTCGCGTCGCAATATCGTTTTATGGACAATGCCGAGGCGGAACGTCTGATGGAGGCTTTGCGCGACAAGCCTGTGACTGATGCCGACTCGGTGCCGCGGCTGTTTACCACGAACCGTCCCAATGTGATTTTCATAATCCTCGAAAGTTTCAGCAGCCACTTGCTGCCGTCGCTCGGCGGTGAGAATGTGGCACCCAATCTTGACGCCATGAGCAGGGAGGGCGTGACTTGTACTAATTTCTGGGGCAACAGTTTCCGCACCGACCGCGGTCTGGTGTCGATAATCAGCGGCTATCCCGCACAGCCGAGCACGAGCATTATGAAATTTGCCGAGAAGGTGGAGCATCTGCCGTCGATACCGAAGGCAATGAAGCGAGAGGGCTACGACTTAAAATATTATTATGGGGGTGATGCCAATTTCACCAATATGCTGGCATATCTGGTGTCGGCAGGATTCGACAAGGTGGTATCGGACAAGGATTTCCCGCTGAAAGACCGTACAGGCAAGTGGGGAGCGCCCGACCATCTGGTGTTTGAACGGATGCTCGCCGACCTTAAAGCCGATCCGAATCCGCGGAGGCCGATATTCAGAATCTTGCAGACGTCGAGCAGCCATGAGCCGTTTGAGGTGCCGTTTCATAAGTTTGACGACAAGGTGAAGAATGCATTCGCCTACACCGACGACTGTCTGGGCAAGTTTGTGGATGAATTGCGGAAATTGCCGATGTGGAAAAACACGGTTGTGCTGCTTGTCCCCGACCATCAGGGAGCCTATCCGCATCATCTTGACGACCCGTTGGCGCGCCACCGCATACCACTCATAATGGTTGGCGGCGCTGTAGCCGCACCGATGAAAATCGATGTCCCCGCGTCGCAAATCGACATAGCGGCCACGTTGCTTTACCAGCTTGGCATTGACCACAGTGAATTTATATTCAGCAAGAATATGCTTAATCCGGCGTCGCCGCATTTTGGATATTTCACCGAGCCGTCGTTTTTCGGAATGGTGACCGACACCAACCAATTGGTTTATAACCTTGACGGAGAAAAGGTGATGCTTGACGAGGGCTCTGAAAAAGGACGCAATCTGCTGCCTGGAAAGGCATTCCTGCAGAAGCTGTATGATGATCTTGACAAACGATAATCCATTATGATAGACTGGCTGAATACGATAGACACACAAGTGTTTCTGGCACTCAACGGCTTGCATGCGCCAGATTTTGATGCCTTCATGAAACTGTTTACAGGCAAATGGATATGGGTGCCGATGTATGCAGCGGTGCTGTTTGCCGTGGTGCGCAATTACCGGTGGCGGCAGACGCTTGCAGTGCTGGTGTGCGTTGCGTTGGCGATTACGATAGCCGACCAAGTGTGTGCCACGCTGATACGTCCGGAAGTGTGCCGGCTGCGCCCATCCAATCCAGAGAATCCGTTGTCGGAGATGGTGCATATTGTCGGGGGCTATCGAGGCGGTTCCTACGGCTTCCCGTCGTGTCACGCAGCCAATTCGTTCGCTCTTGCCTCATTTTTGATATTGCTGTTTGCCAACCGCAAACTCAGCCTTTTCATTTTTGCGTGGGCGGTGCTTAATTCCTATTCGCGCGTCTATCTTGGAGTGCATTATCCAGGCGATTTGCTTGTCGGAGCAATTATCGGCACTGCGGCGGGTCTGGCTATGGCTTTTGCCGCCGGCTATGTGGCAGACCGAGTGGACAGACCGCATCTGAAGCCGAGTGTCAACACCGGTGTGGTCACATCGGTCGGGGCATTTACGGTGGCTGTGATTGCCGTGGTTTCATGTTTCGTGAGAATGTAACAGAATTGTTGCCGGAATGACATAAAAATGAAATGCTACGAGTGCTATCTTTGCACTGTAGCATTTACAAAAGCATTTTTCCATTAATAGAGATAGAGAGGCACCGCCTGGATAGGTAGTGCTTCCCGTTATTTTAATCCGTGCGAGCGGATATATTCATTGACGGCGTCAACGAGATTGCCGCTGAAATCCGATCGGCTGCCGCAGTCGGTGATGGCCGAAAGCGGATAGCGGTCGATGATGCTGTCGAGCAGCTGCTGCATTGTCGGAGCCGATTTGAGAGCGGCATATTCATCGTAGGTGTACGATAGGAATGCCACATTCTCACCGATGCCGCGGTTGTCGAGCAAAAAGCCGTTGTCAAGCGCTTGCGGACGGCAGTTGCCGCGCAGGTCGGCGGGGTCGGGGTATGACACGATGCGTTGGCGCGACGCGTCCATTATCACCGGCACGTTTTGGGAATAGTCGCGTGTGGTTTTATAGATAATCACATGAGGCATGGCGCTTGCAGGTTGCAGAGCGACAACGGGACGCTCCTCGTTTACGAGCGGAAGCGTTACGGGCTTGTTGGCGCAGCAAGTCACGGTCGCCGCCAATGCCGTTCCAACCAATACGGAGGCACAGGATTTTATCTTTGTCATATTACATTTGGAATGTTTTGAAATCGCCGTCAAACGGCTTTTCTGAAATCAGGGGCTCGAGCGACGGCATGATGCCGGGGGCAGCCACCACGACCGACACGTTGCGGTCTGTGCGGAAAAACTTATGGACGGCGCCAGCCTCTTCCGCAATGAGCAGTGCAGCGCACACGTCCCATTCGTGCAGGTTCATCTCCCAATAGCCGTCGAGCAGTCCGGCGGCGACATAGCAGATGTCGATTGCAGCGGCGCCAAGACGACGCATGCCTCTGACGTAGGGCAGCACACGCACCAGGTTGTCGACATTGCAGTCGGTTGTGCGGTCCTTGTCGACAGGAAATCCGGTCGACACCACCGCTTTGTGAATGTCGGTCTTCGTGCTGCAACGGATTGGGCGGTTGTTGAGGAAAGCCCCTTTTCCGCGCACGGCGGTGAAAATTTCGCCAAGATATGGCGCATAGACAACACCAACAACGGTCTGTCCTTTATGCTGCACGCCAATCGACACGCAGAAATTAGGCAGACCGCTGCTGTAGTTTGTAGTGCCGTCAAGAGGGTCAATCACCCATAGCCAATCGTTCATGCGCTTGTCGCATCCAGCCTCTTCCGAAAGCACGGAGTGTTCGGGATAGGCGCGGCGTATTTCCGAAATGATGGCTTTTTCCGATGCTTTGTCGGCATTTGTCACTACGTCGCTGTCGTTGAATTTAGCCTCGATGTCGAGGCGGTCGCTTCTGAACAATTCCAATTGAATCCTGCCGGCTTCTTTCGCCCAGCGGATACAGTCGGCAAGCAGTTGCTCGTATGTGGTCATAGCAATGAGTGAATGAAATCGATATTAATCGTTGTCTTCCTCGATGATAGGAATCTGGCGTTTGAACACCTCCTTGAACGAGATGATTGACTCAGTGCGCGCCAATCCGAGGTTCTGCAACTTGTCGTGGATGATTTCGAGCAGATGGTGGTTGTTCTTGGCATACAACTTTATGAACATGTCGTATTGACCTGTTGTGAAGTGGCATTCCACGACTTCTGGAATCTCTTTCAATCGAGCTGCGACCTGGTCGAAATGCGAAGGGTCTTTAAGGAAAAATCCCACATACGCGCAGGTTTCATAACCGACCGCAGAAGGGTTGACCAACGACTCCGAGCCAATAAGCACGCCCGTGTTGATAAGTTTCTGTATGCGTTGGTGGATGGCCGCGCCCGACACGTTGCATTCGCGTGCAATCTCGAGATAAGGTTTGCGCGCGTTGACCGAAAGCATTTGAAGGATTTTATAATCCAAAGAATCTAATTGTGAATTAGCCATATGTGTATGATTTTTATTTTCGTTTTTTTTATCAGCTGCAATGCATTATCTTTGCATTTGACAAATAAAAGTGCATTGTTGTGCATTTGTTAGCAAATATACTTCAAAAAAATGAAATTCTATGAAAATTTTGAAGATTTCTTCAGAAAATAAATATTTCGGAGATGTCGTTGGCCTTTATGAGGCGGCATTCCCTGCAGATGAAAGACGGGAAGTGGCTGAATTTTCCCGGCTTGCCGACACGGAAAAGAAGTTTCACATCAATGTGTTTGTCGGAGACAATGACGAATTTATCGGGTTTCTGACAAGTTGGGAGTGGGATGATTTCCGCTATGGTGAGCATTTTGCCATCAGTCCGGAAATGCGTTGCGGCGGAATCGGCGGAAACGCATTGCGCTGGTTTCTTGCGTCCGACAGCCGTCCGCTGGTGATTGAGGTGGAGCCGCCGACAGATGAGATGGCATGCCGCCGCATAGGGTTTTATGAGCGCAATGGGCTTCGCTTGTGGAACGACGTTGAGTATGTGCAGCCGCCCTACAGCCCTGACCGCCATGCGATAGAGCTGAAGCTGATGACTTATGGCGGGATTTCGCTTTCTGCCGGCGACAAATATGTGAAGCGTATACATCGCGATGTCTATGGAGTGAAGTAGAAGATGAAACTTATACGAATGATGCTTATATGCTTCGCTGCCGTCATGATGGCGGCATGCGGAGGCAAGGTCGGAGGCAAGCCGACGCTGATGGTCAGCATTCCGCCGCAAAAATATGTGCTTGAACGCATAGCCGGCGACAAGTGGACTGTGGGCAGTATGATTGAGAAAGCGACCTCGGCGGAGAGTTACGATCCCGACATGTCGCAGATGATGGATTTGGAAAACTGCCGGGCATATTTTGTCATAGGAAATTTGGGCTTCGAGCGGTTGGCTGCCGGCAAAGCAAAAACCGTTGTCGACTCGTCGAAGGGCATTTCTGTGATTGACGGACACAGCCATCACGGCGAGATGGAGGCCGACCCCCACGTGTGGATGTCGGTGGAGAATATGCGCATCGTGGCAAAAAATATGACCGACGCTCTTGTGAAAATAGACAGCAACGGAAAGGATTATTATCAGGCGAACTACAGAAAACTTGATGCCGAGCTGGCTGCGTTTGCCGACTCGTTGCGGCAAGTGCTGGCTCCGGTGCGCGGGCAGGCATTTGTGGTGTGGCATCCGGCGTTGTCGTATTTTGCACGCGACTATGGTCTGGAGCAAATCGGCATTGAATATGAGGGCAAGGAAGCTCCTGCGGGATTTGTGGCAGAAAAAATGAAAGAGGCACGGAAAAAGAATGCCCGTGTGTTTTTTATGCAGACGGGAGCCGGCAGCCGGCAGGCGGAGACGGTGTGTGCCGGCATCGGACTGCGCCGCGTGGAGATAAATCCGCTGAGTTACGATTGGAAAAAGGAGATGAGGAGGATTGCAGATGGAATCACAGCAGAATAAGATAATTTCGGTAGAAAACATTACGGTGGATTTCGGCAATTTCCGCGCTCTTGACAATGTGAACGCAGAAATCAATACCGGCGATTTTGTGGCGATAACAGGTCCGAACGGTGGCGGGAAAAGCACGTTGCTGAAAACGATGCTCCATTTGCTGACGCCCACGAAAGGACGTGTGCGCTATTTCAACGGCGATGAGGAAGTTGACAGTCTGCGTTTCGGATACCTGCCGCAGAAAAGCAACATCGACAACCGCTTTCCGATAACGGTGGAGGAGGTTGTGGCTTCGGGACTGCTCGGAGAACGCCGGAACTGGCGCGGAAAATTTTCCGACGCCGCCAGTGAAAAGATTGAGGCGACAATGAAGAAGATGGGCGTCGACGGATTCCGCCGTCAGGTGATAGGCACGTTGTCGGGCGGTCAGTTGCAGCGCACGTTGCTCGGAAGGGCAGTCATCTCCAATCCCGACATAGTGGTGCTCGACGAGCCACTGTCGTATGTTGACCACGCATTTGTGGAGCAGATTTATGGTATTGTCGCCGATTTGGCGAAGCGTAGCACGGTGGTGCTTGTGTCGCATGAGATGACCGTAATCTCAGAAATGGCAAACCGTCACTGGATTGTCGACCACGCACTCCATCAATGTCACGCCGTCCATCACTACCTGAAAACAGAATGCGACAGATAGTGGCATTTGCTCATTTCAAAATAAATTATTAATATTGCAATAGAAAGGGATCGCAAACCTTTGTGATGCTTGTATACAAACATTGAAAAACGATATCTTATGAAGAAAGTAATGCTGGTTTTTGGCACACGTCCAGAAGCTATCAAGATGTGTCCGCTGGTGAAGGAATTCCAGAAGGACGCTGAAAATTTCAAGACAATTGTCTGTGTGACCGGTCAGCACAGGGAAATGCTCGACCAAGTGCTTACTATTTTTGACGTAAAGCCTGACTATGACCTCAATATAATGAAGCAGGGACAGGATTTATATGATGTCACTGCCAGGGTGATTCTGGGTATGCGCGACGTGCTGAAGGAAGCGCAGCCAGATGTGGTGCTTGTGCATGGCGACACAACAACGTCGACTGCGGCTGCTCTCGCTGCGTTCTATCAACAGATTCCTGTCGGGCATGTGGAAGCGGGATTGCGCACCCACAACATCTATTCGCCGTGGCCTGAAGAGATGAACCGTCAGCTGACGGGCCGCATCTCGTCGTTCAACTTCGCTCCGACCCCTCTTTCGGAAAGCAACCTCAAGGAGGAAAAAGTGCAAGGAGAGATTGTCGTTACGGGCAACACCGTTATCGACGCACTCCACATGGTTGTTGACAAACTGACGCACGACGAGGTTCTTGCCGCAGAGCAGAAAGAAGTGCTCGCAAAGGCAGGCTACGACATAAGCCGTCTTGACAACGGCAGAAAACTGGTGCTTATCACAGGCCACCGCCGTGAGAATTTCGGCGATGGATTCATCAATATGTGTACGGCCATCCGCGACCTCAAGGACAAGTATGCCGACGTTGACTTCGTTTATCCGATGCACTTGAATCCGAATGTGCGCAAGCCAATTCATGAAGTTTTCGGCGAAGACTTGAAAGGTTTGGGCAATATGTTCTTCATCGAGCCGCTTCAGTATCTTGAGTTCGTGTATCTGATGAGCAAATCAACGATTGTGCTCACCGACTCGGGCGGCATCCAGGAAGAAGCTCCCGGTCTGGGCAAGCCTGTGCTCGTGATGCGCGACACGACAGAACGTCCGGAGGCGCTGGCTTCGGGAACAGTGCATCTTGTGGGCACCGACTATCACAAGATTATGGACGAGGTGAGCAAGCTGCTTGACGACAAGGCTGCTTATGATAAGATGTCGAAGGCTGTCAACCCTTACGGCGACGGCAAGGCATGCCGCAGAATTGTAGACTTTTTCAAAAACAAGTAAGCAGACTTGAATATAGCATCAGCCGCCCTGCAATCGCGATTGCAGGGCGGCTGGATTTTTATGTGGCAGGGTTTCTACAGGATGCCCTGTGCCATCATTGCCCGCGCCACTTTCATGAAGCCAGCCACATTGGCTCCCTTCACATAGTTTGTGTAGCCGTCGGCTTCCTTGCCGTATTTCTGGCATTGGGTGTGGATTTCAGCCATGATGCCGCGCAGCTTGGCATCGACTTCCTCTGCGGTCCACGTCAGTTTCTGTGAGTTTTGTGCCATCTCAAGTCCGCTGACCGACACTCCACCGGCATTTGCCGCCTTTCCTGGCGCATAGAGGATTTTTGCGTTGACAAACTCATGCACAGCTTCCGGCGTGGAAGGCATGTTGGCACCCTCCGACACAGCGAAGCATCCGTTGGCAAGCAACGTGCGCGCGTCGTCGCCGTCAAGCTCGTTCTGTGTGGCAGACGGCATCGCGATGTCGCACTTCACGCCCCATGGGCGTCCGCCCTCAAAATATTCGCAGCCGTATTTCTCAGCAAACTCGCGTATGCGTCCGCGGTAGATGTTTTTAAGTTCGAAGATAAAGTCGAGCTGTTCCTGACTCAATCCTTCAGGCACGTAGATTGTGCCGTCGGAGTCGCTCATCGTTACAACTTTGGCGCCGAGTTCAAGCAGCTTCTTTGCCGTGTAGGTAGCCACGTTGCCGGAGCCGGAGATGGCAACCTTCTTGCCCTTGATGTCGATGCCGCGAGTGGCGAGCATATTTAGAAGAAAGTAGACATTGCCGTAGCCAGTGGCTTCAGGGCGTATCAGCGAGCCTCCGAATTCAAGGCCTTTGCCGGTAAACGTGCCGGTGTTCTCGCGCGCCATCTTCTTGTACATGCCATACATGTAACCCACTTCGCGTCCGCCAACGCCGATGTCGCCGGCAGGCACGTCGCGGTCGGGGCCAAGGTTGCGCCACAGTTCAGCCACAAATGCCTGGCAGAAGCGCATCACTTCCATGTCCGACTTACCTTTTGGGCTGAAGTCCGATCCGCCCTTGCCTCCGCCCATAGGCAGCGTGGTGAGTGAATTCTTGAATGTCTGCTCGAAAGCAAGAAATTTCAGAATCGACTGGTTTACCGATGCGTGGAATCGGATTCCACCTTTATACGGACCTATGGCATTGTTGTGCTGGATGCGGTAGCCCATATTGTTGTGCACTTGTCCTTTGTCGTCTACCCACGACACGCGGAACGAGATGATGCGGTCGGGCAGACAAAGCCGCTCAATCAGATTGTAGCGTTCAAATTCGGGATGCTCGTTGTAGACATCCTCAATTGATGTAACCACTTCTTCAACCGCCTGCAAGTATTCCGGTTCGTTAGGAAAACGACGACGCAAATCGTCGATTACTTCTGTTGCTTTCATATACTGTTGTTTTTGTAGATTCTCAAATTGCTACAAAAATACAAACTTTTTCCATGCGATTGCTATTATAGATGGGAAAATGTAACCAAAAGTGTTATTTTTATAACATTTTTCAAATTTGGAATAAATTTTCAGCAATGAAAAAACCGGGATGATTCCCGGTTTTCTCACACAAATCTTATTCAAAAATCATTAAGTTGGACTATGAGGATCCTATATCTTATCAAGTGCTTGGGCAAGGTCGTCGATAATGTCGTCGATATGTTCGATGCCTATTGACAGGCGCACGGTCGACGGCGTTATGTGCTGTTGCGCAAGCTCTTCTGGTGTCATCTGCGAGTGGGTGGTGGTGTAGGGGTGGATTACGAGGCTTTTCACGTCGGCTACGTTTGCGAGCAGCGAGAAAATCTCGAGAGAGTCGATAAATTTCCATGCCTCCTTCTCTCCGCCTTTTATCTCGATGGTGAAAATGCTACCGCCGCCGTTGGGGAAATATTTCTGGTAGAGGGCGTGGTCGGGATGGCCGGGCAGCGACGGATGATTGACTTTGGCCACCTTAGGATGCTTGCTCAGATAGTCGACAACCTTGAGGGCGTTTTCTACGTGACGTTCTACGCGCAGCGACAGCGTTTCCAAACCCTGCAGCAGAATGAATGCGTTGAACGGAGAAATTGTGGCGCCGGTGTCGCGGAGGATGACGGCGCGGATGCGTGTCACGAAAGCAGCCTTGCCCGCTACGTCGGCGAAGATTGCGCCGTGGTAACTTGGGTCGGGCTTGGCGAGTGTTGGGAACTTGTCGGCATTGGCTTTCCAGTCGAAAGTGCCGCCGTCTACGATCACACCTCCGAGACTCGTGCCGTGGCCTCCGATAAACTTAGTGGCGGAATGCACCACAATGTCGGCACCGTGTTCGATTGGGCGGATGAGATATGGGGTGCCGAATGTGTTGTCGACAATCAGCGGAATGTTGTGGCGGTGTGCCACTTCCGCGATGGCTTCGATATCGGTGACGTCGGAGTTGGGATTGCCGAATGTCTCCGCATAGACAACCTTGGTGTTGGGCTGGATGGCAGCCTCAAGTGCTTCGAGGTTGTTGACGTTGACAATGGTGTTGGTGATGCCCTGAGTGGCAAGTGTGTGGGTAATCAGGTTGAACGATCCGCCGTAAAGGTTGTCGGCGGCAACAATGTGGTCGCCCTGCGAAAGGATGTTTTGGAGAGCGTAGGTGACGGCGGCTGCGCCAGAGGCTACTGCCAGTCCCGCCACTCCGCCTTCCAGAGCGGCAACGCGGTCTTCAAACACTCCTTGTGTCGGATTGGTTAGACGTCCGTAGATGTTGCCGGCGTCGCGCAGGCCGAATCGGTCGGCTGCGTGTTGCGAATTTCTGAACACGTACGACGTGGTTTGGTAGATTGGCACGGCGCGTGCGTCTGTTGTCGGATCCGGTTGCTCTTGACCAACGTGGAGTTGGAGCGTCTCGAAGTGATATTTCTTTGTTGCCATATCTATATGCTTTTAAGATTGGTTACTGACTGATTTTCTATTCTCACACCGCAAAGTTATGGCGTAAAGATGAATCCTCCAAGAGTTTTTTGAAACTTGGAAAATTGTTCTTGAAACGATGGTACTGGTGGCAAAAAAATTCTGCAAACGGTCATAATTAAGTCCGTTTACAGAATTTTATTCTTTTGCCTTGTTATGTGTTTTGATTATGTAAATTTGCAGTACAACTGCAAATTTACATAATTGGAGGCAGATGTTTGTAGTTTATCAGTTTTATTTCTCTTGATTCGTTTTCAAGCGATCCGTTGTAGATTATGCTGTTTGACCCCACTATGTCGCCGAAACTGCCGATAAACGATTTTATCCCTTTTTCAAAATCGGGATGGTATGTTTCCGACGATTTGATTTCGTAAAGGTTTAGCATACCCTCTCTTTTTGTTATGAGGTCGACTTCATTTCCGTTGCTGTCGCGATAGAAGCATAGATTGTTGGTGCGACCGGCGTTTAATCTTTGCTTCAATGCCTCCGCAACAATCATGTTTTCAAAGAGATGCCCGCGCATCTTGTCACGTTTGATTTGCGACTCGGATTCTATTTCAAGCAGAAAGCTTGCCAGACCGGTATCGGTGAAGAATAGCTTGGGCGATTTGGTGAGGCGTTTCCGGGTGTTTGTGAAGAAAGGCTGGAGCATGAAGATGATGTATGAAGCCTGGAGTACGGACAACCAGGATTTAACCGTGTTGACCGACACCCCGATTTCGTTGCTCACTTCCGAGCTGTTCCAAATGCTTCCTATGCGTGTCGCACAGATGCGGATGAATTTTTGGAATGTGTCGAGATCCTTGATGTTGATGATATTTCTCACGTCGCGCTCAAGGTAGGTTGTGACGTAGTTTGAATAAAATGTGTAAGTGTCCTTGCCGTCGCACCATATGCCCGGATAGCCTCCCTTGTATATAAGAGAGTCGGTGTCGGTCTCGTAATTGTTGAGCTCGTTTATGGAGAATGGCAGCAATTCAAAAACAGCGGAGCGTCCGGCAAGCGACTGTGATACGTTTTTCAGCATTGAGAAATTGTTGCTTCCAGTCAGAATGAAACGCTTTTCATAGTCGTTGTCAACGATTCCTTGTATGTACGATAGCAGTTGTGGGGAATTCTGAACTTCGTCAAGAATAATCCCCTCTGTGGTGTTGTTGAGGAATCCTACGGGGTCTTCCATCGCCAAATTCCTGACATCGGGATTCTCAAGACTAAAATACGGATATTCAGGAAACATGTGTCGGGCAAGCGTTGTCTTGCCGGATTGACGCGGCCCTGTAATGGTTATTACAGGAAAAGATGCAGCAGCGTTTTCAATTGCCTGGGTGATTTTACGGTTGATAAATCCGGTCATGCCTTATGTAAATTTGCAGTTCAACTGCAAATTTACATAATTTTGGGAATATTCAATATGAAATAAGTGGGAAATTACGGATTAATCAATTTTGGCATCAGGGGTGTCAATTCCGTCGGAGTCGGGGTCTACGACATATTTCGGTGACTCACCGTAGCGGTTTTCAAACGGTTCGCTGTCTTGGCAGAGGAACACAATCATGACTATGTGGTAGGCGATATATGCGATGGCAGACAATACGAATTTGCCGAGAAACGCTGATATCGCTGCCGGAGGGAAATTGATTAATGAGCTGATTCCTAAGTCGATGACGAATATTGTGCCGAACCCATACGTGGCGATTATTCCTGCTCCCCACCACCATCCGCTGCGTCCGGTGTCGTGCAGGCGGCGGAATGTGATTGGAATCATCAGAAGATTCATCAGCCAGGATATCGTGTCGTGAGTGATTGCGCAGATGATGATAACGACAAGCGCGGTCCACCAGAATTCCGAACGGCGCGAGCGGCCGTTAAACTGAAAGATTTTGTTGCATGCGGCTTTCAGTGCCTCTCCGATAGAAAGTTGTGGAAACAGGAGTTAGGAACATTTTCAATGCTACTCGGTATTTCGATGCTTATTATATTGGTGCGCGCAAATGCCCCAGTTCCTAAATATGTAACACTATTTGGTATGTCAACATACACTAAAGAAGATCCTTCAAAGGCGTTAACCCCAATTAATGAAATACTGTTAGGAATTTTTACGGAGGTTACTTTTGAACCTCTAAAAGCCTCACCTTCAATTTTGTCAACAGTAAACTTCATATTTGAGTACTTGACAACTGATGGAATAACAATATTACCAGAGTATTTATTATCCCCTGAAGTTACACGACAAGTTAAATCATCCAAAGATTCTATTGTATAATATATCCCGTCAACCTCAAAGTCATAGGCATAACCACTTACGCTTACCGACAGCAATACTGTCAGCATCAACATTTTTCTGATTATCTTTTTCATTTTTTAATGCTTTTATGAAACAATCTTTTCCCTTCTTTCCCAAATAATGTAAGTTCTTCAATTACTTCACCTTCCACTTTCAACTCTTTTGAGTTAAGGTATTCATCGGCGGAATAAAATGCGATGTCCTCTAAAATTAGCTCATTGACTTTTTCATAATCACAATGGCTTAAAACAGGTGTTTGATACACCACACCATTGTACTTGAACTGAACAAAATAATTTTTCTCATTCATAGAAATAAGTTTTGTGCTCTCCAATCTCCGAACAGAACGTTAATGACTAAACACAAAAAAGGTGTGGAGATTGCATCTGCTTTATCTAAACTGACAGGCTTCTCGCATCGCCCAACTACAATAGATAAAGCAACAGCCCCACACCGATATTTGCATATAGCAATGCCTTTCGGCAAGCATATAGGCAACCGATGCAGGTGCTATTGCCAATCATCTTCTTGTAGTTCAAATTTTGCGAGAATTTGTCAGTTGAAGATAATTTCAATAACACCTTTCAAAAATATGTCGTTTCAAAACAATGGCTCTCCATTATTCCAAAACATTGCAAAGATAATGAAAAATGTTGTTAGTGAAGCTACATTTACAATAATAAAATCGTGGAATATGCTTTACAACATACACTTGCAAATCTCAAGCAGAATATATTAATATATTAATTTCGCGCTTGCTTGTTTAATCTTCAATTCTTCGATTCAGATATCCACATTTGCAAAATTTGACAAAAAAAACTAATTTTGCAGTTTGTAAGGAAGTTAATAAATTAGGAGTTACAATGAACGAGGATGGTCAGAAGATTCTATTGCCTGAGCCAACATTGCGCAGGCTTCCGTGGTACTTGGCATACGTCAATATGCTTCGCACCCAGAAGATAGAATATGTTTCGTCGACACAGATTTCACGCAAAATCAATGTCGACGCGTCGCAGATTGCCAAAGACTTGTCGTTTCTCAACATCAAGGGAAAAACACGCATCGGCTATCAGGTTGAGACGCTCGCCACCGAATTGTCAAATTTCCTCGGATTCCACAACGACCACACCGCTTTCATGATCGGCGCCGGAAGCCTCGGCTCCGCACTGATTCAAGACTCCGGACTGATGCAGTTCGGACTGCACATCGTGGCGGGGTTCGACGTTGACGAGAAAGTTGTAGGCACAGAAATCTGCGGCATTCCCATCTACCACATCTCCGAACTTCCGGAACGCGAGAAACAATACAAGGCTGAAATCGGCATCCTTGCCGTACCGGTGGAACACGCCCAGGAGTCGGCCGACCTGCTTGTGGCAAACGGACTGCGCGCCATCTGGAATTTCACGCCGTTCCGCATCAAGGTGGCTGACAATGTGGTTATCCAAAACACTTCCATCTATGCCCACCTGGCAGTAATGTACAACAGAATCAACGGGAACAAATGAAAATCATAAAATTCCGAAACACCGACAATCCTGAAAAACTGGAAATCGACGTAATCCCCGACTCTGCAATCCAAAAGAGCGGCAAACCGTTTTTTGTGCCCGACTTCGCAAGCCGCTTCCAATTCAGCGCAGCCGCCGCGGTACACGTGTGCCGCCTCGGAAAAAACATCGCGCAACGGTTTGCAAACAGATACTACGAGGAGGCTGGGCTATGCCTTGTGTTTGAGGCAAAAGACTTGCTCGACACCCTCAACTCCAACGGCAAACCGAGAGCGTTGGCAACATCGTTTGACGCTTCGCATATCGTTGGCGAGATGACTCCTACCGACATCGCAATGCTCGGCAAGAACACCGCAACACTGGAAATCAACGGGGAAGATACAGAAAAATTCACGTTGCCGTCATCTGCCGACTTCGACAAATGCATCGCGACGGCAAGCCGGTATTTCACGCTGAAAATCGGCGACTTGATACTAATTGAAAACGGCGAATGGCACGATGCGGAAATCAACAGCCGTGTAACAGCTCGTTTGGGCGACTTTGAATCAATAAACATAAAGATAAAATAACCAAGGAGATATGACTAAATACATTATCGCTGTGGCTGTTGGCGCGATTCTCGCCTCTTTCAGCAGCCAGGCTGCGACAAAATTCAAGGACTCTTCCGTCCTTTCATCAGGGAAATGGGTTAAAATCAAAGTCGGCGAAACCGGCGTCTATGAAATCACCGGCGAACAGTTGAAGCAATTCGGATTCTCCGACCCCCAAAAAGTGAAGATTTTCGGCACTGGAGGCATCCAGACCACCGACAATTACAACAAAGACTATACCGACGACCTCGAGCAGGTGCCGGCAATGCGCACCGGCGACAAATTATACTTCTATGCCAACGGCTTGACATACGAGGAAATAAGGAGCATTGACTACACCACCAACTTCGACATATACCGCTCAATCTCAAAAAACGCCTACTCTCCTGCTTCTTACTACTTCCTTACAGACAGCGAGGATTTTGACGCACGCGATATTGAAACCGTCGACACCAACGAAAGCAATCTTGCCTCCGTCAAGGAATGGCGCTCGAACGGCGTGGTGTCGATTTGGCACAAGAACGACATCGTAAACCCTACCCGCTCAGGCAAACTTTTCCTCGGCGAAGATTTCTCAAGCACAAAAGAGTTTGAAATTACGATGTCTACACCAGGCATCATCAGCGGAACAAATGTGGTTGTAAATATGTCGGCAGGCGTAAAAACCGCCGACTCGCAAACTGTGACACTGTCGGTCGACGGCACGGTTTTAGACACAAAAAATGTGTCAAAATCAGCCGATGCCGCAATCTATAAACTGATCACTTCTTTCGGGTCCACCCCAGTGACAGAGGCGATGGCGCAGGCTGAGTCGGTGACAGCGAAAGTGAGCACGTCTGTGTCGCTGCCGATTGCGAAGATGAACTATATTTCCGTCTCCTACAAGTCGCCGCTTGCCCTTCCTGCCGACTCCTCACAAATGCGCTGGCTCGTGAAGACAACCAAAGAGTCAGGACTCGTAATCGGCAACACCACTTCTACAACACACGCCTGGCTTGTGTTTACGCCAAACAATTCTCCTTACAAAATCTACAACACAAAACAATACACCATCACAACACGTGAGGGGACAAGCTGCATTGTCCCGAATCTTGGCACAACGGCTTATGCGGAATACGTGATTTTCGACACCGGAAAGCAGCAGAAGCAAGTGTCTTTTGCAGGCAACGTGGCCAACCAGAACCTGCATTCACTCGCCACGCCCGACATGCTCGTCATCACCACTCCCAAACTGAAAGCCCAAGCCGACCGCATTGCCGACTTCCACCGCCAGCACGACGGCATGGACGTAGAAGTGGTGCTGCAGGACGACATTTTCAACGAGTTCGGCAACGGCATGCGCGATGTTTTCGCATACCGTCAGCTGTGCAAGATGCTCTATTCACGCAACCCGTTGAAATTCCGCTATCTGCTGCTGTTCGGCAGCGGCAACTACGACAACCGCGGAATCTTCGGCGGCGACATCGAGGAAACACTGCTCACTTATCAGACCGACAACAGCTACCACAGCGTGTCCTCCTACTGCTCCGACGACTATTTCGGCGTGATGAACGACGAGGCTGTCAATGTGGAAGGCACAAACGCTCTGCTCAACATCTCGATTGGACGCATCCCGTTTGTCTCTGCAGCCGAAGCCAAAACATACGTGGACAAACTGCTTGCCTATATGTCGCACAAGCCCGGCAAGACCGACACGTGGAAGAGCAACATGCTCATGATCGGCGAATATGGCGACCAATACATCCACACGACACAGACTGAATCGTTTATCGACAACTTCAACTATGAGATAACCCCGAAGACATCAGACACTCCGGAAATCAGAACGAGAAACGACAATGCCGTAAATTTCAACAAGATTTATCTTGAGCCTTACGACAACGTAGACAATCTGCAGGCCACACGCGAGAAACTGGTCGAAGATTTCAATGTAGGACAGAATTTCATCCTCTTCGTGGGACACTCCAACATTTCATCGCTCACCAAACCGACCGTGCTGATGAACCTGCAGCAAGCAATCGACACGAAATATGACGTGCCGCCAGTGATGTATTTCTCTTCATGCGACGTGGGCAGATACGACGGCGGACAGACTTCATTCATCGACAAACTGCTGCTCAACCCCGACGGCGGCATTATCGCTGCCGTGGCAGCGACACGCGAGGCATACACATCGTTGAACGGACGCCTGACCGACTCGTTTGCCAAGTATCTCGGCATCAGCGAATCCGACAGCCGATTCTATGCTAAATACGAAAAAACCTGGGGCCGCGTGTTGATGTTTGCGAAAAACTTCTCAACCGACCGTTCACGCAACCGTCTGAAATACCACCTGCTCGGCGACCCGGCAATGCTCGTCGACATCCCGTGTGACCGCACCGAGGTGACCGAAGTCAACGGTGTCGCCGCCTCTAAGGGCATCGCCATAGGTGCTATGACTCCAATAACCATAAAAGGCCGTGTCAGAAACGACGCAGGAGAAGTCGATACCGATTTCAACGGCTATGCGAAGATTTCGCTCTACGACTCCGAAAAATACTATATGACACAAGGTGACGAGACGCTGACCGAGCGCGGAGCCGAACTTGCCGTGACAAGCGCCGACGTGACAGCCGGCGAGTTTACGACCACAATCATAGCGCCAAACTGCATCACGACCGACGACAAAGAGAAACCGCTGCAAGTGACCGCTGTCAGCAACGACGGCACTGTGGTGTCGGGATTCTACAACGGTCTGACATTCGACCGCTCGCTCTCCGCCGTTTCCGACGACACGACAGCGCCAACCATCAACGCCTTCTACATCAACGACAAATCAACGTTCAAGGACGGCATGGAGGTGGAATCGTCGCTGCGCCTCAAAGCGGAAGTGACCGATGATGTTGCCCTCAACCTGTCGCATGAGCAGATTGCCACGACTGCCTACATTTCTATCGACGGCGGAGAGCATGTTTATCCTGTGTGCTCCTACCAGCTCGACGGAGCCGACAATTGCATAATCGACCAAGGCATCTACAACCTTAAATCAGGCCGACACACGGCAGAACTTGTTGTTGCCGACATGTCGGGCAACGTTGCCACACGCACAATAGCCTTCTACGTTGCCGTCAGCGACAACGCCACACTCACCGTCGATACGACAGCCCTGATACACTCTGTGACATTCGACGTTGAGAACGCCGACAACTACACCGACGCGCAACTCGTTGTCAGCGACAACAGCGGCAACGTGGTGCTGCGCACCGACGTAGGCTCATTCCCATACACATGGGACGGCAGCGACAACAACGGCAACCGCCTTGCCGAAGGCAACTACAACGCAACGGCAATCATCGACGGCAAAAGCCTCCGCCAGAAAAAAATCGTAGTCGTAAAGCAATAAATGCCACTATTTTCAGTTTTGATAAATAGAACTACATTTATAGAAAACGAATGAAAATTAGACGGTATATAATCACTGCCCTGGCATCGCTCATCGCTTTGCCCGCTCTCGCCGACAGCAACGGCAAGAACCAATTCAACCCAGTGCAAACCGGTGTGACATCGCTCGGAATCGCCCCCGACGCCCGCGGCGCAGCCATGGGCGACCTCGGTGTGGCCACCGAGCCCGACGCCTATTCGCAATATTGGAACCCGTCGAAATACGCCTTCGCCTACAGCTCGGCGGCAGTCAGTCTCTCCTACACCCCATGGTTGAGAAAATTGGTAAATGACATATTCCTTGCCAACCTTTCCGGCTATTGGAAAATGGGCAGCGGCGACAACCAGGCTGTCAGCGCATCGTTGCGCTACTTCTCGCTCGGCGAGATTCAGATGACCGACGGTGCTGGAACTGTTGTCAACTCCGTCAACCCATACGAAATGGCTTTCGACCTCGGCTATTCCCGCAAACTGTCGGAAAGCTTCTCCATGGGTGTGGCTCTGCGCTACATCTATTCCGACCTCGCTTTCTCCGACGCATATTCTGCCGAACAGCAGAAAGGAGCGTCGGCATTCGCCGCCGACATCTCGGGTTTTCTGACCACATATCCTGTGGTGGGACGCAACGAATGCCAATGGTCATGGGGTTTCAACATCTCCAACATCGGTTCAAAGGTGTCGTACAACGACGGCAATGACCCTGCATTCCTGCCTACAAACTTCCGCCTCGGAACAACATTCACCTTCCCGGTGGCTCAATACAACAACATAGCGCTCTCGCTCGACGCCAACAAGCTGCTTGTGCCCACACGTCCACGCCAGTCAGACTTCACCGACGCCGAAGGCAACTATGACCAGGAGGCTTATGAGTCGAAACTTGAGGACTGGCGCAACACGTCGTCGATTTCAGGCATCTTCAAGTCGTTCAGCGACGCTCCGGGCGGATTCAAGGAAGAGCTGAAGGAAATCACGCTCTCCGTCGGTGCCGAGTACAACTACAACCAGCAGTTTTTCGTACGTACCGGATACTTCTATGAGAACGCCATGAAGGGCAACCGCCAGTACTTCTCATTTGGTGCCGGATTCTCGCTCAACGTGGTGCAGCTCGACGCAGCATACATGATTGCAACGGCTCAAAACAGTCCTCTCGACCAAACGCTCCGTTTCTCGTTGACGTTTGACATGGACGGACTCAAACACCTGTTAGGCAAAAAATAAAACGATATGGCTTTACCCTTCCGCACCGGCTTCGGATTTGACGTGCACCGCCTTGTCGAAGGTCGCGACCTTTGGATTGGCGGCGTGAAAATCGAGCACTCACTCGGGCTGCTCGGCCACAGCGACGCCGACGTGGCAATCCACGCGCTCTGCGATGCAATGCTCGGAGCTGCGGCGCTGCGCGACATCGGTTTCCACTTCCCCGACTCCGACCCTGCCTACAAAGGCATCGACAGCAAGAAGCTGCTCAGATGCGTGGCCGACTTGTTGCGGGAAAAAGGCTACACCTTTGGAAACGCCGACATCACCATCTGCGCCGAGGCGCCGAAGATGAATCCCCACATCCCCGCCATGCAGAAGGCTATGGCTGAATGCATTGGCTGCGATCCAGATGACATCTCGGTAAAAGCCACCACCACCGAGCGGCTTGGCTTCACCGGACGTCAGGAAGGCATCTCCGCATATGCCACCGTGCTAATCGCTCGTAATTGACAAGAAACTCTCTAAAACCTTTGATTATGAATACACAACAATTACCACAACTGTAAAAATCTGTCCGAAGTGGAAATAGCAGATGGAATCACAGGAATTGGCGGATGTGCTTTTGAAGGTTGCGTTAGTTTGAAAACAATCGAAATACCCAATAGCGTAAAATTTATTGGCTCCATTGAAGGCGCTTTTATGGATTGCACAAGCCTAGAACATATTTCTATAGGTAGTTCTGTCAGAACCATAGTCCGAAATTGCTTTATTGGCTGCAAGAATTTGAAAACTATCGATGTCTTGAATACAGAACCTCCTATTATTGGTGATAAAATTTTAGGAGGTGCGGTATTTCAAGGAATAACATATCTTGAAGCCACATTAAACATTCCAAAAGGCACATTAGAAGCATATAAAGCATCAGAACTTTGGAGAAATTTTAAAAATATAAATGAGGTGTTTGAGCCAGAAGCTAGTGTTGACGAATTGATAGCAAACAAGAATATTGTAGTTCTCGCATCTGATGGTAATATAATTATAAAAGGAGCGAATGATGCTGTACAAATAGATGTTTACGATGTTGCAGGTCGGCTTGTTTACAGCGGAACGGACACAACAATCAGTGTGCCGACAAAGGGCATCCACATTGTGAGAGTTGCAGGGCAGACTTTCAAAGTAGCTTTATAAGACGGCAAACTGTTATAAGGGAAAACGGCATCTAAGGTTGAACGGTCTTAGATGCTGTTTCTATTTTAGAAATTATTGCTGTTGCGCAAGATGGCTATCTTTGTTCCTGCCTATATTGATAAATTTTTTATTTATAAGTAATAATCAAATAAAATTGGCAGCTAAATAGGTGTAATGGCGAAGCCATAGTGTCCAACAGCAAGTGCAAAATTAGTAAAAGTGTCTAAAAGATTTAACTTTCGGCAAGTCAAAGTTGATTTTCTCTCTTGATATTTTTCTATTTGTTGCGCTTTTTTATTTGTTGGGGCTGTGATAATTGTTAATTTTGCATATTTGTCATTGTAAAAGCTATTATTATGAACCGATTTTTGCGAATACTGCTGTATTTAACCATTCTATTGAATTGCATTCCCGACGCGTTTGCAGATCGATTCAGGGTGTCTGACGAATATGTGACAGTCTTTGCCGAACCCGAGAGGATAACTAACCTCGGACGTGCATACCGTGGCGAAGTCTATGAATCGGAGGGTACTGACGGGAGTATGTTTGTCTTCACGTTCCATGGCCGCAAGGCTTATATAGCCTCTTATTGCTGCGAAATGGTGGACGAAGGCAACAGCGTCACTGCTGCCGACGGAGACGGCAGTAGTCAACAAAGCCAGACCTCCGTCGCTCAGCGACAGCCGGTGTCGGAGCCTGTTGCGGAAGGACGTGAAAGCGTAGAGCCGTTGCAGGAAAATAATATGGATAACCGCATCGAGTATGTCGAGGAATCGGGCGACGGCGCAGCCTCAGGCGCACACATGCCAGGATGGATTATGGGCATAATCTCGCTGATGATGCTGTTGGGCATTGCCGTGGGGCTGTGGTCGCTGTTTGGCCCTAAATCGTGCGAGAATTTCTTTGACTCTCTTGCGGGAACAAGGGTGACCTGGTGCTCGAAAGCCACCTATTTCCGGCCGCTTATTTTCGTGTTTGTCGCAGGCGCGGCGTTTGGCGTGACGCATAACTTCTACGTTGCATTCGCATTGCCGGTGGCGTATGAGATTATCCTGCTATGCATACGGGCAAAGAAACTTGGAGGACTTCGTCCGGCAGTGGTGGAGGCATTCTTTTTGTTATTCCACGGCATAGGGTATTTGATTTTTTGTTGGTTGTTTCTTGCAGCAGTGTTTCTTGCCGGCGGCTCGTCGAAAGGCTCTAACTCTAAAAAGCGCGACGTCAACCACCGCTGTGGGAGATGCTGCTATTATGTTGCCGGCACTCCCAGCGACCAATGCTCTTTTCATCGCCACACCGTCCATCCTGACGATTACTGCGAAACATTCAAAGGATAGTAAAAAAAGAAGTAGGGTTCATGAACCCTACTTCTTTTTTCTCCTACTTGATTCTCTATGTCGAAAAATAATCCGATGCGATTATTCCGAAGCCACTGCGATGCGTTGGGTGATCGACGCCTCATCGCCGCCGTTGGTCGAGACCGTTGCGCGGTAGATGTAGATGCCGCGCTGCACGCGCATTCCGCTGCCGTCGGTCAAATTCCATGTTATAGGCATCGACTTATACATATCGCTGCGTCCGGTCGACGATGTGCTCCAGACGCTGTGTCCCATCATGTCGTAGATGCTCAGCGTTACGTTGAGCACAGCGTCGGGGCGGTTGTGCTCGATGTAGAAGTCGGCCTTTGTCTTTGCCGGGTTGGCTGTTGAGTAGACTCTGAACAGCTGCGGCTTGATGCCGTTGACCACACTGAATGCGATTGTCTTTTCCGACATGTTGCCAAGCACGTCCCACACGCGGAACGTCAGAGTGTGCTGTCCCTCGGCGAGTTCTCCCATCTGGTAGTTTATGTGGCTCACGCCGTCGGTGTCCTGCGAGAAATAGTTCTCAAGACCGGAAACAACGGTTGTTCCGTCGATAGTCGCGGTTATGCCGTGTCCGATGTCGACTGGCGACAGGTTGATTCCCGACACGTCGTAGACCGATGCCACGAGAAAAGGAGTCTCGTTCACCTTGTCGCCGTCTTTGAATGCCGTTGAGTTGAGTGCGAGCAGGCGTATCTCCGGTCCGTCAGTGTCGTCGGCTGGCGACTCGTCGAAACCGTAGATGTAGAAGTCCTCGTTCTTGCCTACGGCGTCGCCTTTGTTCTCGTCCTGAGCATACAGGTTGACAAGAGCCGGAGTGTAGTTGTTGATAATGCCCGTAGGCATACGGAATTTCATTTTGAACAGGCCGTCCTTAACCTCTCCCGAACCAACAAACAGTCGGTTGGTGTGGTCCTGATAGGTCACTTTGCACTTGTCGTCGGTGTCGGTGCCGCCTTCATAGTATCCGTTGGTGGTTATCGACACTTCCGCGTCGTAGACGGTGGTTGTCAGCGTACCATTGTAATCGGTCATGGTAATCCCGTCGGCATCGACAACCTTTCCCTCGAGTTCCACTTCCTGCCGCGCCATAGTCTCCGGTTTCACCTCGCCGTCGACGCTTTCGCCGTTGACCGCTGTCAGCCGGATGTCGTATTTAGGGTATTTCAGGCGCAGCGCAGGGTCGCCGATGAGTGCGTATTTGAGGCTGTGCTCGGTGTTTTTTGTCAGTGTCGAAGAGTAGCGCGAGTGGGTGTACCAATAGTTGTTCTTGGCATTCATCACGATGTCGCCGAGGCGTGGCATCTCGCCGTTTGGCAGAGGCTTGAACGTCTCGGCGCCGACAGCGCGGCAGAGGTCGCCATTGCCGCTTATCGACGTCACGCGCGAGCCTGTCAGCAGTCCGATGAATCCGCCGCGCGAGTTTAGAAACAACACTTCGCCTCCCGACACGGTAGGAGAGTCCCAGCGAGTGAACTCGCAAGTGCCGGTAAACACGAAAGGGGGATGGCTGTAGAAGAATTCGTTCTCAATGTCGGGCCAGCGCAGCAGTCCGTTGTGGGTCCACGATGTGGGGTTGGCATGGCCTACGTAGGAGGCAAACAGCACACCGTTCTTGAAGTTTTGAAGCATCTGGGTGCGCGCCTCCGGGAAAGAGTGGCCCGAACCGCTCGACGAGGCTTTGTAGGCATCGATAAACAGCCGTTGTATCAGATAATTGCCCGCTCCATTCGCTCGCAGACTGTCGATGGCATCGTTGGAGTCTCTCATGTGGATTCCGCTGTCGCCGTCGTCGGCAATCATCATTATGCGCGTCTTCCAGTTGCCCATGTCGGGGTTGCTGATGTAGTCGCTGATTTTCTGCACAGTCTCGGCCGCTTCTGCCGCGCTTTTAACGGGGATGCGTCCGATGCCGATACACATTTTGCGCAGGTTCGTGCGTCCGGCGTCGCTGCCGTCCTCAAGGAAGCCGTACACGTCGTCGGTGTTGAAACTGCTGCTCTCGCTTGTGATGTCGGCCGACTCCCAAGTGAGCAGCGTCGGGTAGCCGAGGTTGCGTGCCGTCGAGGTGATGCGGCGGTTGTCAAACACCGCGCGTCCGAACAGCAGCAGGTAGCGGAATTTGTCGTTGCTGTATTGGTCGGCTGACGCAGTGCGGTCGTACCACATCTTCGCCACCTTGCGGTATGCCATTGCGTCGGGGGTTCCCGACGAGAATTCGTTGTAGATTTGTTCGTCGGTAAGCACGGTCACTGCCATGCCGTCGTTGGCGCGGTGCATGGCAGCGAGGCTCTCCGCCTGGTTTCTGAACGCCGCCGGCGTGATTATCAGCATCGTTGGCGGTGTCATGGCGTGGATGTCCTGATTGCTCACGTTGCCCACCAACGATGGAGTGGGGAAGGAGGCAGCGGTGTTGAACGCCACGTATTCGCGCTTGCCATTTTCCGTTTGGCGGAACTGTGCCGAAGCGTTGTCGGCAAGGAAGTCAACTTTCAGCGGCGCATAGGTTGTGGTTACGTCCCATATCGCCGTCTTTTCATTGATGCCGCTGACGGCAAACACGCTGTCGCGGCAGTTTGCCGTGAAGCTGCGGAAGTCAATTTGCTTGTCGGCAAGGTTGAGGTTGCGCAGGTAGTTGACGGTGATGTAGTCAAGGTTGGCAAGGCGCACAGCCGTGCCGGTGGGAAACGACAGCTGCAGTGTCATTTTTTCGCCAGGATAGGGCACAGTGCCGATAGAAGAGGCAGTGGAGCAGATGTCGTATTCGTTGCTGCCGCTGAGCGAGCTGACGCTCACTTTCATCACTTCCTGTTTTCCGGAAGTCACGGTGAGCGCGCGCGCGGTGCCCGATGTGTGGTAGGCTGCGAATGCCACTTTCACCACCGGGTCGGTGTCGCTGACGATGCCGGGCAGGTTGAACTGAAAACTTTGTGTGCCCGCAGAGCGGAAATCCTCGCCGAGCAATGTGCGGCCGGTGGTTCCTGGGGCGGTAAGCTCTTTTTCGTGGTAAATGCGGGCAAGCGTGTTTGTTATCACTTTGTCGGACGCTTTCTCCGCTTTGGCAGTGGTCTGCATCTCAGCCACATCGATGTCGTTGCGGTCGGTGATGAAATAGTAGCCGGCGGTTGCATACGGGTTCTGTTGCTGCTGAAAGCGGATTTTGCCCGATGTCTCTGTCCACGACACGTTGCTTTGAGCGTAGAACAGGATCCTGTTGCCCGAGCGCATCACCGGCACTTGCGGCAGGTCGTCGATGTAGCCGTTGCCCATGATTTCAGAAATCATGGCGCCACCGTAGCCGAATATCTTCACTTTAGAGATGTCGCTGAAGCCCCAGCCCGACAATGTCGCTGCTGAAATCTGGTAGATGCCCGTGTCTTCAACTTTTATTTTTACCCATTTGCCGGTGTTTAGGGCGGAAGTCTCGGCGTATGACGCCGCATTGCCGCTTATTGCCGCAAGTAGGGCAAAGAAGAATAAAATATATCGTATAGCCTTGTGTTTCAACATAATCCGAATATCCAATCGTTTGCTGTAAGGAAAAGATTCCTTATCAATATATTAACGCAAACGGTTGGCGTTTATTGTAGCGTAGAGCATATTCGCCACGGAAATCGCTTTTTCGGTTTCTGCGGTGTACTGTTGCCATTCGCTGGCAGTGCCGTGCCACAGGTCAAGGTCGACATCGCTGTCGATGCCAGGGATGGATCCTTTGTGGCTGTACTGCCAGAAAGTCCAGTTTTTGCCGCGGTTGGGTTGGGTGAACGAGCAGAGCCATACGCCGCAGTCTGCAAACTCGTCGCGCACGTGGTTGTCGAATCCTTTTTTGTTGCTGTAGATAATCACTGGATAGCCGTAGGCGGTAAGCTCATCGACCATGTCATGGATTTTGCGGGTGACGATGTCGGCGGGGGTGTAGGGGTTGGTGTGCGACTCCACGTCGATGACCAACGGAAGCGACAACGGGCGTCCGGCAATGGCTTTGAGCAGATTGTGCGCTTGCTTCACGCCGTCGACGTCGAATCGGAAAAAGTGGTAGACGCCGGTCTTCAGTCCGGCTTCGTGGGCTTTGCGCAGGTTGCTGTTCATCGCGCTGTCGCGGAACGTAGCACCTTCGGTGGCTTTGACAAAAACAAATTCGGTGCCCGCCGCACGGGCTTTGGCAAAGTCGATATTGCCGTTGTGGGCAGAAACGTCGATGCCTGATATCTTGTAGGCGTCGATGTCGAGCGACTCCGACGGCGATATGACGTTGCCGTTGAGAATGGAAATCGCAGCTGTTGCCATGCCGATGAAGGCAAGCAGCAGCGCCACAATCAGTAATATGTGACGTTTGCGCAGTGCCATGCTATTTCTTTATTTTGAATCGCTTGCCGTCCCAATGGTATGTGATACCGCTGTTTACGAAAGGCATCACGGCAGCGGAATCTTCGCGCGACAGGAACTCTCCGACCGTGAGACGCGCCTCCACATCGCCGTTTGGAAGAAAGCGGTAGTCGATGAGCGGGAAGTCGATTTTCGACTCTATCTCGCTGAGAGTCTTCTTGTCTTTGGCGGTGAGGAAGTCCCTGACTTTCGGCTCCTCAATCAGGCTTACGCTTGGAGAACCCAAAGCATAGGTCTGGCTGAACGAGATGTGGCTGTCGGTGGCTGGCATCTTTACGCGGTTGATTACGCCGAAGAGCTTGTCGCCGTGGTTGTTGACATACATCTGCACCTCCGTTTCCGACACCGATGATGTGGAAACCTTCATGTAATGGTCGCCGGCGATTGAGTCGATTACGGCCTGTCCGCCAAGCCGTGTCGGCATGTGCTTACGCATTCCGCTGGCGTAATAGTCGAGCATGTCCATCCTTACCGACTGTTCGATTGTGTTGAACTCGTCGGCAAAGAGAAAGAAGTCGGAAACCGACTCGATGCTCACTTCGGCGACAGAGTCTACTTCAGTGATGCTGTCGGCATCCTCATGCCAAGAGGCAGCCTGCGGCGATGGGAAAGTTCCGGCATACGCTGCCGATACAACGGCGATGCCGAGCACTGCATATATAGGTTTCATAGCACTTTATCGTTTGCTCTTTTTACTTTTTCTCTTGAATTTGCCGAAGCTGTCGTCGCCGTCGGCATGGCGGCCCTTGCTGTTCGACTTGCGCTCGGAGCTGTGGGCGTAGTCGCGGTTTGGGTCGGCAATCTCGGCATATAGGCGCTTGCCGAAGTAGCGGGCGTTTTTCAACGCCGACACGGTGCGGCGCGATTCGCCTTTTTTCACGTCAAACAATGCGTAGCCGGGGAACAGGTCGATGCGGCCAATCTCCACGCGTCCCTCCATGTTCTGGTTGAGGGTCTCTATCAGGCGCGCCGGGAAGAAACCGTCGTTCTTTCCAGCGTTCACGTAGATGCGCTCATATCCCTGCTCAGCGGTGCGGCGGTCTTTGTTCTGCCGCGAGCCGCTCTGCTGCTTGTCGCGCGGCTCTTTGTCGTCGCGTTTGGCTTTCCGGTCGCGCGGCTTGCGCTCTTCGTAGTCGATGGCTTCGGGCGCGTCCTTGTAGTATTCAAGCAGACGGTTGAATTCAAGCGACACTATGCGTTTCAGCAAGTCGTTTTCCGACAGCCATTCCAACTTTTTCACGATTCCCGGCAGATATTTTGCAATTTCGTCCTCGTTCACCTTTACGCGCTCTATGCGGTCGGCAAGGTTGTATAGTTGCTTTTCGATGATGCGTTGCGGTGTAGGCACTGAACCCTTCTCGAACGTTTTTCCGATTTTCTTCTCTATTGTGCGCAGGCGCGACTTCTCGCGCGAGTGGATGATGGCAACCGACACGCCGGTTTTGCCGGCACGTCCGGTGCGTCCGCTGCGGTGCGTGTATGTGGCTGGATCGTCGGGCAGGCCGTAGTTGATTACGTGGGTCAGATTGTCCACGTCAAGACCGCGTGCTGCCACGTCGGTGGCAACGAGCAGCTGCAGGGTGTGTTCGCGGAATTTCTTCATCACCGTGTCGCGCTGCATCTGCGACAAGTCGCCGTGGAGGGCATCGACATTGTAGCCGTCGGCAATCAGATTGTCGGCAATCTCCTGAGTCTCGCGCCGGGTGCGGCAGAAGATGATTCCGTAGATGTTGGGATTGGAGTCGGCGATACGCTTGAGGGCAAGATACTTGTCCTTGGCGTTCACCATATAATATATGTGGCGCACATTCTCCGAGCCCTCGTTGCGTGTGCCGATTACAAACTCCTGAGGGTTGTGCATATAGTTTTTCGCTATTTTGGCGATCTCGTCGGGCATGGTGGCTGAGAACATCAGCATTTTGCGGTTGTCGGGCACATTATCGAGGATGGCGTTGATGTCGTCGAGGAAGCCCATGTTGAGCATCTCGTCGGCTTCGTCAAGAATCACGGTGTGCACGCCGCTGAGGTTCACCTCGCCGCGCTTTATCAGGTCGAGCAGTCGCCCAGGTGTGGCAACGATAATCTGCACACCCTTGCGCAGCGTGCGGATTTGGCTCTCGATGCTCGAGCCGCCATAAACCGGCAGCACACTGAGACCGGAAGTGTATTTCGAGAAATCGGCAAGGTCGCCGCCGATTTGCAGGCAGAGTTCGCGTGTCGGCGATATGATTAGAGCCTGCGGTTGGCGCAGCGACGTGTCGGTGCGCTGTATTACGGGCAGTCCGAACGCCGCGGTTTTGCCGGTGCCGGTCTGTGCGAGAGCCACGACGTCGCCGTCTTCGTGGAGCAGGTGAGGGATTACTTTCTCCTGTACAGGCATCGGTTTTTCAAATCCCATATCCTTGATTGCGTGCAGCAGGTCTTCTCTTATTTCTAATTCTTCAAATGTCATCTGTTTTTTTCGTCTTAAATGTTTTCGTTCAGCGCGCTTTGCCCCAAATCTGCTGCAAAATTACGGAATTTTGGGCTATGATTGGCAAATACTTGTAAATTAATTTGGTGTGGCGGTGAAAAAGGTGTGGCGGAGGCGTTGTTCCCGATGGCTTGTCGTTAACACATATTAAACTTTTGGCGGGTTGCCGATAATTTGGTGTTGTGAATATGCTTTGTTATTAAAGTTGGCATAAAACTGACGGATTGAAACAAAAATGGCAGCAAATTTAATTGCTATGGCTTGAATAAGTGGGCGAAGAAAACAAAAAATAAAAATATGTTTTACAACATAGTTGCATAACAATGTTGTGCGGAAATGTTTAATAAAATGAAATTTTACCGAAAATTAAAAAATAACTCACAAACGTAAAATTTTGATTACAATTCTTGGAAATATTGAAAAATAACGCTTATTTTGTGGCTTAGAAATCGTTTGAGACAACGATGTACTAATATAAAACTATGTTTAATCTGAATCAAGTATGGACAAATTTGCTGAACGAAAAAAATTTACTTCATGTAAATTAGTTGCGGCTGCCGCAGTCGCAATGTGTTTGCTAGGCAGTGCGGGATTCGAGGCTAATGCCGCCCCCGCTCCGCAAGTTGTATCCGCTCAGAAAGCAACTCTAACCATTTCTGGTACAGTAAAAGACTCCAAGGGAGAGCCTGTCATTGGCGCCAACGTTATGGAGAAAGGTACCAATCGTGGTATAGTTACTGACTTGGACGGTAAGTTTACGCTTAAAGTAACCCCTGGAGCAACAATTACAGTTTCTTATTTGGGCTACAAGACACAGACCCTCAAGGCTGCGCCGACAATGAACGTTTCCTTGGAAGAGGACAACGCTCTTCTTGACGAAGTCGTTGTGGTAGGTTTCGGTACTCAGAAACGTGCCAACCTCACCGGTGCTGTCGCAACAGTCGATGTGTCGAAGGTTATGGACAACCGTCCTGTTACGGATGCTGCCAAGGCTCTTCAAGGTGCTGTTCCTGGTTTGACGATTACCTCTTCAAGTGGTGATATCACAGCAGCTCCTTCTATCAAAATCCGCGGAACGGGAACACTGAGCAACAAACAGACATCTAATCCTCTTATCGTTGTCGACGGTGTGCCTGTCGATGACTTGTCGTATGTAAATCCTGATGATATTCAGGACATCTCTGTATTGAAGGATGCCGCTTCTTCGGCCATCTATGGTACTCGTGCGGCATTCGGTGTGATTCTTATCACAACCAAGGGCGCACAGAACAAGGATCGTGTTTCAGTGAACTACTCCAACAATTTTGCATGGAGTCAGGCAACGACACTTCCTACTCTCGCACGCAATGTTGACCAAATGAAGTCGGCAATGGAAACCACTTATCGTGGCAATGGCGACCGCGAAATCTTTGGTCTTTACTTCACAGACCTTCTCCCATATATGGAGAAATGGGCAGCTCAGCACAATGGTCCTTACACCGACGTGGTTGAGCTTAAGCCATATGTAGATGACAACAATGTCGGAGACTATTATGTTAAAGATGGCGTGTGGATGCGCTACGCAGATTGGGATGTGGGTAAAACACTCTTCAACAATGCTGCTCCTTCGCAAAAACACAATCTCTCTATCGATGGAACATCTGGAAAGACCAGCTATCGTCTGTCTTTCGGTTACGACAAGAAGCAGGGTTTGATGGAGTACAATCCTGACAAGGTTCGCCGTTATATGGCTAATGCCAACATCTCTACAGAGATTACTTCTTGGTTGAAGGCTGGTACGCGCATTTCGTTCACTAACCGTGACTATCGCAGCCCTAACCTGAACCGTAACACGTATCAGTATGCATGGCGCTGGCCGGCATTCTTTGAGAATTACGGATACATCAATGACGAGAATGGAACGCCGATTTACACACGTTCTGCTATTGGTTATCAGATCAACTCTCCAATCGACAAGACTGTAACCACTCAGACTCGTTTGCAAGCATGGGCTTCTGCCGACATTACTAAGGACTTGAACTTGTATGCCGATTTCACGTACATGCTTTATAATACCAACAGCCGTTCATCTGCCGCTCCATATTATATGTGGAACACATGGACTACTAAAGCTCCGGCAAAATGGTCTCCTTATTCACAGGAAACAAGTTATGCTGCTCACAGCAACTCTAAGGACGACACTTGGACAATGAACGTCTATGCGACTTATGGACACACTTGGAATGACGCTCACAGCTTGAAGGTGATGGCTGGTGCAACTGCAGAGCGTGAAGAGTATGACTACTTCTACGCAAAACGTACAGGTCTTACAGATTATGACCTCCCTAACATCAATCTTACCAATGGTGACACCTACACTACAAGCGGCTCTAATACAGCTCGTGCAACTGCAGGTTTCTTCGGTCGTATCAACTACGACTACAAGGGTATCTACTTGTTGGAGGTTAATGGCCGTTACGATGGCTCTTCTCGCTTCCCTGCTAATGACCAGTGGGCGTTCTTCCCATCTGTTTCTGCAGGTTATCGTTTCTCTGAGGAAGCTTACTTCGAGAAGTTGAAAGACATTGTAAGCAATGGTAAACTCCGTTTCTCTTATGGCCAGATTGGTAACGAGGCTGTCGGCAGCTATATGTTCCTTTCAACTGTTGACCAGCGTTCACAGGCCTACGTTAACTGGATTCAGAATGGACAGAAGATTACTGAATATCTGATGCCGTCTATCGTTCCTTCTTCTCTTACTTGGGAACGAGTTGAAACGACAGACATTGGTCTTGACCTCAGTTTCCTTAAGGGTGATTTGAACTTCGGTTTCGACTGGTATCAGCGCGATACGAAGGATATGCTCGGCCCGGCTCAGGAACTTCCGGCAGTGCTTGGTACAACAGCACCGTACTCTAACAACGGAACGCTCCGTACACGCGGATGGGAACTCTCTTTGGGTTACAACCACAGATTTGGAGACGTGAACTTCTATGCGATGTTCAACCTCTCTGATGCACGAACCAAGATTCAGAAATGGAACAATCCAGCTGGAACTATCTACACTTACAACCCAGCGAACTCAAACTACACAGAGGGTCAGTATTATGGTGATATCTGGGGCTTCGAGACAGACCGTTACTTCGAGAAGTCAGACTTCACAGGCAAGAATGCTGACGGCTCTTGGATTTATGCTCAGGGCGTAGCTGACCAGACAGGTCTGCAGTCAGGTTCATTCGTTTATGGTCCTGGTGATGTTAAGTTCAAGGATCTTAATGGTGATGGCAAGATTGATGGCGGTAAGGGTACGGTTGACGACCATGGCGACCTCAAGGTTATCGGCAACGCGCTTCCTCGATTCGAATACTCTCTCCGTTTGGGCGCAGCTTGGAAGGGCTTCGATCTCGATATCTTCTTCCAGGGTGTAGGTCAGCGCAAGATGTGGTCAACAGGTTCTCTCTTCTTGCCACAAACTCAGTCTAACCTCGGTGTCTACACTCACCAGCTCAACCACAACAGCTACATCGTAGATGCTGCCGGCAACATCACTGATTGGGAGATTAATCAGGACAACGACTATCCTAATATGTTCTCTGGTGGAAGTGGCACAGGAAAGATATCTAACATCGGTCGTGGTTGCTACAACTTCTATCCACAGTCTAAGTATCTTATCAACATGGCCTATCTCCGTGTTAAGAACTTGACTTTGGGTTACACAATTCCTCAGAACCTCACAAGAAAATGCTACATCGAGAAGGCTCGCATCTATTTCAGCGGCGAGAACCTCTTCTTCCTTTACAATGGTGCTAAGAAGTATCATATGGACCCGGAAATCAACCAGAGCTACAGCTCTTCTGCACGTGCAGGTGTTGATGACGGCTATGCAGCTTTCGGACGTACAGTTCCTATGCAGCGTTCTTACTCATTTGGTATTCAAGTAACATTCTAATTTGTTAAATCGAAAGCAATGAAAAGATCAATAATTATATTAGGGTCGCTCGCAATCCTTGGTGCTTCACTGACTTCTTGCGAAGATTTTCTTAACGACAATCGCGATCCGATGTCTCAGCAGACGGTCAACGCGGCATTTTGGGCAAATCCTACAAATGTTGAGAACCAGCTGAACTATTTCTACGAAACATTCACAGGATATGGTAATGGTACAGGTCAAGGAAACTATTATTTTACGACTTGTTCTGATGACCAGTCTGGTGCAGTTGGTGGTGTATTCCGTGATTGGCGTGTAAGCAGCGTGCCGACATCGTCTTCTTCTTGGAATGATCCATATACAGAAATTCGTCGTGCCAGCCTTGTTATTAAAGGTGTGACAGGAAGCTCGATGATTGAGGCGGACAAGGCTCAATATCTTGCTGTGGCTCGTTTGTTCCGTGCCTACAACTATTATCTCCTTGTACGTGCCTATGGCGACATTCCTTTGGTGGAGGATGTTGTTGACGTTGACCAAACAGAAACACTCTACAGCTCTCGTACTAATCGCAATGATGTTATGGACTTCGCTTTGGAGGACTTGAACTATGCTGTCAAGAATATTGCGACTCAGTCAAGCAAGACTTATTTCAGCAAGGACCTTGCCAACGCGATGAAGGCTGAAATCTGCCTCTTCGAAGGTACTTACAGCAAGTATGTGGCTCAGAACACAGCCCGTGCTACTACTTACCTCAAAGAGACTGTCGATGCTTGTGAAGCTATTATGAATAATGCAGAATATGCTCTTGGTGACTATAAAATGCTCTATAACTCTCATAATGGCGCACTTGCATCAAATCCAGAGGTTATCCTTGCAAAGTGCTATCAGCAGGGTGTATTCATGCATTCTGTGGTTGACTGGACAAGCGGTTCTACGCCTATTTCCGGTATCTCTAAAGATGCATTCGACAGCTTCCTTCTCCTCACTGGTGAACTGCCTAAACCTGGCGTAGACGATATCGGTGTTATGGATGCAAAGGGCTTGAGTATTGCAAACGTTCTTGCCATTCGCGACAAGCGTCTCTCTGCCATTACTTACGACCACGTGATGTATCAGGACTTCCCTTATGGTGAGGGCAACACTTCTCAAATGACATCTACTACCGGTTATGGTATCAAGAAGTATAATGATGGTGTAACTCACTCTCAGTCGGATGCTACGACAGCTAACAAGAACTACAACGATTGCCCGATTTACTGGCTCGCTGAAATTTATCTTGATTATGCAGAAGCAAAGGCTGAACTCGGACAGTTTGAACCAGCTGATTTCGAAAAATCAATCAAGAAGCTCTACGACCGTGCCGGTGTTGATATGACTTTAGCGAAGATGCAGTCTCTCGACGATCCGAAACTTAAAGTAAAGATGACAGACAATAGTCTCATTAATGAGATTCGCCGTTGCCGTCGTTGTGAGTTGATGCTTGACAATGATATCCGCTATTGGGATCTCGTGCGTTGGAACAAACTTAGCCTCCTTGACACTCAGAAATATCCTGAAATCCGTCAAGGTGCCAACTTGAAGAACGCTACTGTGGAATTCCCGACCAACAATGATGGTTATATGGATCCAATCCACAAGCTTTTCGGTGACCAGTATCGTGTTTACTCTGCGAAGTACGATCGTTTCCCAATCCCGTCAAAGGAACTTATGCTCGTTAAGGCTAAAAATCCTAAATATGAGCAAAACCCAGGTTGGTAATTTAGCAAATAATTGATATTGAAAGGGCGACCCCGGCGGGCCGCCCTTTCTTTTGGACAGCAACGACTGTGGAAAAATGCGATTTGCCGATGTCGCATAAAATTCGTACCTTTGCACCCTGATTCAAGTAGGTATATATTAGGTAAATTATGATAGCTGTAAGCAATTTAGGAATGCAGTTCGGCAAGCGTGTGCTTTTTCAGGATGTGAATCTGAAATTCACGCAAGGAAACTGCTATGGAATTATCGGCGCGAACGGCGCCGGAAAGAGTACGTTGATGCGCATCCTCTCAGGACAGTTGACGCCGACCCACGGCATGATTCAGCAGGGACCGGGCGAGCGCATGTCGGTGTTGAGCCAGGACCACTTTGAGTTTGATGAATTTTCGGTGATGGACACCGTGCTGCAAGGACACACCGTGCTTTGGGCTATCATGAAAGAGAAAGACGCCCTCTATGCAAAGGAAGACTTCAGCGATGCCGACGGCATCCGCGCCTCTGAGCTGGAGGAGAAGTTTGCCGAGCTCGACGGCTGGAACGCAGAGAGCGATGCTGCCGCATTGCTCAGCGGTCTGGGCATCAAGGAAGACAAGCACTACATGCTGATGAAGGACCTCAGCGGTAAGGAGAAAGTGCGCGTGCTTCTGGCGAAGGCGCTTTTCGGAAATCCCGACAACCTGCTTCTCGACGAGCCTACCAACGACCTTGACCTTGAGACCGTGGCTTGGCTTGAGAACTATCTGTCAAACTGCGAGAACACGGTGCTCGTTGTGAGCCACGACCGTCACTTCCTCGACGCCGTGTCGACCCACACCCTCGACATCGACTACAACAAGATAACGCTGTTTGCCGGCAACTACAGTTTCTGGTATCAGTCGAGCCAGTTGGCTCTCCGCCAGCAGCAGCAAGCCAACAAGAAGGCAGAGGAAAAACGCAAGGAGCTTATGGAGTTCATCCAGCGGTTCAGCGCCAATGTGGCAAAGTCGAAGCAGACCACAAGCCGCAAGAAGATGCTCGAGAAACTCAATGTAGAGGAAATCCAGCCATCGTCGCGCCGTTATCCGGGAATCATCTTCACGCCCAACCGTGAGCCGGGCAACAAGATTCTTGAGGTGAAGGGATTGAAAGCCACTCAAGACGGCGACTTGCTCTTCGACGACGTAAACTTCCAGATTGAGAAGAACGACAAGGTGGTGTTCCTTAGCCACGACCCGCGCGCCATGACCGCTTTGTTTGAAATCATCAACGGCAACCGCAAGGCCGACGCCGGCACTTACGACTGGGGACAGACAATCACTACGGCTTATCTGCCGCTCGACAACACCTCGTTCTTCAACACGGATTTGAACCTTGTCGACTGGTTGTGCCAGTACAGCAACGACTCGAGCGAAATCTATCTGAAAGGATTCCTCGGAAAAATGCTGTTCTCGGGCGAGGAGGTGCTGAAAAAGGCATCTGTGCTCTCCGGTGGCGAGAAGATGCGCTGTATGATTGCCAAGATGATGATGACCGACGCAAACACTCTTGTGCTCGACTCTCCGACAAACCATCTCGACCTTGAGTCGATCCAGGCGTTCAACAACACGCTGCAGGCATTCAAGGGCAACATCCTGATGTCGAGCCATGACCACGAGTTCATACAGACTGTCTGCAACCGTGTGATTGAGTTGACGCCTAACGGAATCATCGACAAGATTATGGACTTTGACGACTATCTCTCCGACGAGAAAGTTCAGGCTGCGCGTGAAAGAATGTACAACACCAAATAAATATAAACAACGATGGTAAAGCATATCGTAATGTTCAAACTCAAAGGCACGGCTGAAGAACGCCGCGCCGTGGCTTCTCAGTTCAAGGCCGCCCTGGAGGCGCTTCCTGAGAAAATCGACGTGCTCCGCTCGATAGAGGTGGGGCTCAATCAGAATCCGGCAGAAACGTGGGACGTGGTTCTCACCGCAGTTGTCGACAAAATGGCGGATGTGGAGGTCTATGCCAAGCATCCGGCGCATGTGGCTGCGGCAGGGCTGCTCGGTGAGCATAAGGATATGCGCGCCTGCGTTGACTACGAGCTGTAGGCTTTGTGCCTATGGGCAACAGACACAGGGCGGGGTAATCTCTTTTGAAGGGATGCCCCGCTTTTGCATTTTTATTTGGAGTGGAAATAGTGCGGATTCCCAAAAAATCACGTAATTTTGCATCATACAAAACAGACCAAACCAAACATATAACTATTATGAAATTATTTAAACCAATTGCAGCCGTTTGCTTTACGCTTGTCGCTTCGGCATCGGCTTTTTCAACCCCATCCACTGTCGACCTGCAGGGCGAGACGTTTACCGTCGACACGCTGCGTCATTACAAATGCGGTCCGGGCATGACACGCACCGCGCTTGAATACCGCTCGACCACAGGAAACACGCGCATTCAGGCGTTTGTGATAAAAACAATGCTCCGCGAGGCAGAAAATGTGAAGTTCAAGGTGGAGATTGGCAACGACTCCTGTCTTAACGCCGAAACGGTGACTTCGATGGGACGGCGTCACTCAGTGGAGGGCGAACGCTATCTTACGGGTGTGAACGGCGACTTTTTCATCACCGGAAGTTTCGGCGGACCGTATTCGCAATACGGCATCGTGGGCTATCCAAACATGTCGAGCGCAAGCCGAGGAAAACTGATGTCGCCCGACGTTATCGACTGGGTGAGCCGTGATAACGCTTTTATAATCGACAAGGACGGATATATGCGCATCGATGCCACCGACCTGTCGTACAGCGCGTCGATAGGCGGCGTGGAGATGCCGATTTCAAATGCTAATTTCCATCGGCTTGACGGAGAAACGGTGGTCTACAACTCTTATATGGGAAAATACACCAAGACGGCGGCAGGAGGCGTGGAAGTGGCTTTCACGCTCGCTCCAGGCGAAACTTGGGCATTGAACAAGAATCTGAAAATGGTGGTGAGCCAGGCGGCTTATGACGGTGGAAATATGGCGATACCTGCCGACGGAATAGTCATCTCGGCCGACAAGGCTGCTACGGCAAACATCGAGAAGCTGCGGTCTCTGAAACCGGGTGATGAAATTACTGTCAACTATTCGCTGTCGTTGCCGTCGTATGGCAATCTCAAGCCCGAGGGCGTGCAGGAGATTATAGGCGGCGATGTCAAAATCCTTCGCGAAGGCGAGACGGTGCTGGAGGCAAACCGATGGATCAATCCTCGCGACGCGTTCAATCCACGCACGCTGATTGGCTATGACAAGGAGCGCACGATGCTCGTGATTTGCGCCATCGACGGACGCAGCACCATCAGCAGCGGCACTACCTATCCGCAGGGTGCCGACCTTATGCGCTCATACGGATGCTACGACGCTCTTGATTTCGATGGCGGCGGCTCTACATTGATGTGGGACGCGATGGAAGGCACAATCAACCGTCCGTGCGTGTCGCCAGAACGTGCGGTGGGCAACGGCATCTTTGCGGTGCTCCACGCTCCCGACGATGAGGAGGTGGCTGAGATACGTTTTGCCGACTATGTGGTGCGGATGCCTCGGTATGGCTCTTATCGTCCGGTTTTCTACGGATATAACAAATATGGCAAACTCATCGATATGGATGTTGACGGCGTCACGCTTTCCTGCGACGGCGCGCTTGGCGAGATTGTGGCAGACGGATCCACTCTCTATGCCACCGGCAGCGGCTCGCATGTGCTTACAGCTTCACTGGGAGCAGTAAAAGCGGAGGTGACGGTGGCGATTGTCGCTGCCGACGATGTCAAGGCGGCTTATCCGGAAGTGGTTCTTGACAACTGCCGTGAATGGAAGATTGGCTTGAACGCTATTGTCGGAGGCAAGGAGATGGCTGTCGAGCCGCGTGCGCTTGACTGGACATCAAGCGACGCATCGGTGGTGACTGTTGCCGACGGCGTGGCTAAGGGATTGAAAAACGGAACGGCGACGCTGACGGGTGTCAAGGATGGCATTACGTGCACTGTCGGCGTTACGGTGCAGTGCCCTACGGCGGAATTGATGCCTATTGAAGACGCATCGAATCCGGAGGCTTGGAAAATTGAGAGTTACAATGTGAAAGGTGATGCGGCGATAACTGCGCTCGCCGGAGGCGGTCTGGCAGTCGACTTCGCTCTGTCGGGCACTCGTGCGCCAAACCTTACGCTTGTCCCTGTTCAGCCGATGTATCTCTACAGCCTTCCTGACGAGCTGCGGCTTACTATGAAACTGACTGGCGGTGTGGCTGTCAAGAACTCGGTGGCGTCGTTCACGCTTGCCGACGGCAGCAATGTGTCGGCTAATCTGTCGGGATTTGAGTCGGGCGACGCTCAAGATTATACGGTTGACTTTGCGCAAATTGCCGATGTCGACAATGTGGGCATTTTCCCGATACGTCTCAATTCGTTGCGCCTCAATCTGTCGGGCGGAAAGAAAGACACTGCCTATCGTCTTGAAATCCCGTCGATGAAGACGTGCTACAAGCATTTCAACGACGCCGGCGTATATGATCTGACTGTCGACGACGCCGATGTTGCGCCTGTCTATTACAACCTGCAGGGCATGCGGATTGCAAAACCGCAGCCTGGAACTGTGGTAATCGTGAAACGCGGTGCGAGAGTGACAAAAGAGATTGTTGTGGAATAGTGATTGCTGTTTTGCAGTTGACAAAAAAACGGGAAGCCGCCAAGCCTCCCGTTTTTTTGTCAACTGTTGTCAGTCTTCCTCCGGAGGAAACTTCGGAACGAGGCGCATAAGCCTCAGAATCTGCGAGCGGCGCTTCTTCATGTATGACGAAGGATTGGCGGAGTCGAATCGCAGCGGATTGGGCAAAGTGGCGGCGATGAGTGCACATTGGCGGGCGGTCAGCTGGTCGGCGGTGGTGTTGAAGTTTTGTTCAGCCACAGCCTCCACGCCGTAGAGTCCGTCGCCGGTCTCGATAGAGTTCAGATACACCTCCATGATGCGCTCCTTGCTCCACAGAGCCTCTATAAGCACAGTGAAATAAGCCTCGAAGCCTTTCCTGACCCACGATGACGACGGCCATAGAAACACGTTTTTAGCCGTCTGCTGGCTTATCGTGCTTGCACCGCGGTGACGGCCTCCGTTTTCAGCCTCGCGCACGGCTTTCTTGATTTCCACGAAGTCGAATCCGTGGTGAGAGGCGAAGCGGTTGTCTTCAGAGGCGATTACAGCCATCGGCATGTGTCGCGACATCTCGTCGAGCGGCACCCATTTATGCTCGCAGCGCACCTTGCGTCCGTCGAGCATCTGCTCAACGCTGCGTATCGCCATCAGAGGCGTGTATCTGACAGGCGCCCATCGGTAGATAGCCACGCTGACCACCGACAGCAGCACAAAGCCGAGAATGATTTTGCCAAAGAGCATCATGAAGATGCCGAAAGTTAACTTCCTGACCATTTTGTTTGAGAAAAAAGCTGCATCAAAGCCTGCTTTACGCAAAGCGGGACAATGATGCAGCACATTGATAGCTTTTTCTATTTCTTCACGCCTTCGACAATCGATTTCGTGTCGCAGGCAATCATATATTCCTCATCGGTCGGGATGACAACTACGCGCACCTTCGAGCCGGGACGTGTGATTTCAACCTCCTCGCCACGGCAGTTGTTGCGCTCTGGGTCGAAATCGATGCCGAGAAATTCCAGTTGCTTGCATACGCTCTCGCGCAGCTGAATCTGGTTTTCGCCCACACCGGCTGTAAACACAATCACGTCGACACCGCCAAGCGCCGCTGTGTATGCACCAACATATTTAACGATGCGGTATCTGTACATGTCGAGAGCCAGTCGCGCACGCTCGTTGCCGGCGGCAATGGCAGCGTCGATGTCGCGCATATCGGAAGAGATGCCAGAGATGCCGGTCAGACCGCTCTGCTTGTTGATGAGTTTCTGCATCCCGGCATTGTCGAGATGCTCTTTCTCCTGGATGTAGAGCAGGGCAGCAGGGTCGACATCTCCGCAGCGGGTGCCCATCATCAAGCCTTCTACCGGAGTCAAACCCATCGAAGTGTCGATTGACTTGCCGTCTTTTACGGCGGTTATTGAGCCACCGTTGCCGATGTGGCAGGTGATGATGCGCTGCTGCTCGTAAGGCAACCCTAAAAATTCGCATGAACGGCGTGCCACGTAGCGGTGGCTTGTGCCGTGGAAGCCATAGCGGCGCACTCCGTATTTCTCATATACCTCATACGGGAGAGCGTACATATATGCGCGTGCAGGCATTGTCTGGTGAAAAGCAGTGTCGAACACACCCACCTGTGGCACGTCGGGCATAATCTCGCTGATAGCCTCGATGCCCACGATGTTGGCTGGGTTGTGTAGCGGAGCCAAGTCGTAGCATTCCTTCACCTTGGCGATAACCTCGTCGGTGATGAGCACGCTCGAATTAAATTTCTCGCCTCCGTGCACCACGCGGTGGCCTACGGCATCTATTTCTCCGAAATCCTTGATGCAGCCATATTTAGCACTTGTCAGATTGTCGAGGATGATGCGGATAGCCACATTATGGTTTGGCATAGACGTGGTGATTGTCACCTTTTCGCCGTTGTATTTGAATTTCAGGAAAGAGTCGGGCAGACCCACTTTTTCCACGCCGCCCTCGGCGAGGACGTTTTGCGCGTTGTCGTCGAGTTCAATCAGCTTGTATTTCACCGATGAACTTCCGCAGTTGAGTACGAGGATTTTCATTATTTTTGATTTGCTATTATGCTTTGGTTGCAAGTGATGATAACAGTTTTATAGATGTCTTCCCAAGAGCATCCGCGTGACAGGTCGTTGACCGGCTTTGCCAAGCCTTGCAGGATAGGACCCACTGCCTGTGCACCGCTGAGTCGCTGCACGAGTTTGTAGGTGATGTTGCCCACTTCGAGCGATGGGAACACAAGCACGTTGGCAGTGCCGGCGATGTCGCTTTGCGGAGCCTTGCTCTTGCCCACTGAAGGCACGATGGCTGCATCGGCTTGAAGTTCGCCGTCGAGAGCCAGCTCCGGAGCCATTTCTTTGGCAATCTTTGTAGCCTCGATAACTTTGTCTACCATCTCATGCTTTGCGCTGCCTTTGGTTGAGAAGCTGAGGATGGCAACACGCGGATCAAAGCCGCCGAGCACCTTGGCTGTCTCTGCCGCCGATACGGCGATCTGTGCCAATTCCGGTGCCGTAGGATTAGGCACTACGGCGCAGTCGGCAAACACCATCATGCCGTCAGTCCCGTAAGGAGAACCTTCGGGAAGCAGCATAAGGAACGCGCCGGAAACAACGCTGATGCCTTTCTTGGGCTTGATAATTTGGAAAGCGGCACGAAGCACGTCGCCTGTGGTGCTCAACGCACCAGAGACCTGACCGTCGGCATCGCCGTTCTTGATGAGCAGACAGCCCAGATAGAGCGGGTTGTGCACCTGTTTGTGCGCGCCCTCGAGCGTCATGCCCTTGGCTTTGCGCAGCTCATAGTAGAGTTGCGCATATTTCTCAGTAAACGCCTCGTCGGCAGGGTCGACGATTGTGGCATGCTCAATGTTTTTTAGGTTCAATTCCGCTGCAAGTTGTTTGATTTCAGCGGGATTGCCGATTAGAGTGATGTCGCAGATGCCGTCGGCGATAAGATGGTCGGCAGCGGTAAGCGTTCGTTTTTCCGCACCTTCGGCGAGGACGATGCGTTGTTTGTTTGCTTTGGCTTGTTGGGTAAGTCGTTCAAATAGAGTCATAATCAGTATTGATTTTGTATTTTTTTCTGACTACAAAATTACCAATAAAAATTGTTAACGAGGTATAAAAACTTGACTTAAACTTTCAACCAATGTGCAAAAAATCTTCACGAAACTTAACGAGGCTTTAGCCTCGGCAAAAGCTCTGTTGCATGCGTTGCGCCACGTGGCAGAATCAGATTCTGTTGCCTTGCAGCAGCACCGCATGTGCGCCGCCCTTGAATCCTCTGTGAAAGAGCGTGGGAAGGTATATTTCGCCGACTCCTACTGCTCTTGGCAGAATGGCGCAATTGAGAACGCCAACAAGCTTATCCGGAAGTACATCCCGAAGAAAGCCAATTTTGACGACTTCTCAGACAGAAGAATTATGGAAATTCAGAAAAAGCTCAACCGTAGACCAAGGGAAAAATTGACTTTGACACGCCAAAAGATAGATTCTTCAAGTTCTTTCCACTCACCTTGCACTATCTTTTGATAAGATAGGCTGCGGTTCGGAAAAACATTTTCAAACAAGTTTGAATGTTTTTCTCTCACCTTGCACTATCTTTGCAATATGAAAGAGAAACAATTCAGTTGGCGCAAGAGGGCTAAAAGTTTTGTATATGCTTTTCGTGGCATCGTTATGCTGCTGCGAGGGGAGCATAATGCGTGGATTCATTCGGCGGCGGCGGTGACGGCGGTGACGCTCGGGCTGTGGCTTGGCTTGTCGGCGTTGGAATGGGTGGCTGTGGCTATATGCATCGGGGCTGTGCTTGCCGCTGAGGCGTTTAACTCGGCGATAGAGGCGCTTTCCGACCGTGTGTCGCCGGGCTACGACGAGGCTGTACGCCGCACCAAGGACCTTGCTGCCGGGGGCGTGTTGCTGACGGCTGTGGCGGCTTTTGTGGTCGGACTGATTGTGTTTGTTCCTAAATTGATTGACTTGCTATGAAACGTGTATTTGTGATTATATTGGCGATTGCCGCCGCGGCTATGGGTTGCCGCGCGCAGGAGGTTGTGGAAATCAACAGTACCCGCCAGGCGGTGAAGCGCACCGGCGATGCTTTGCTTGTGGCTATGCCGCTGGCTACGCTGACGGCTGTGATTGTGGAGCGCGACTGGCAGGGTTTGAAGCAGGCTGCGTTTTCAACGGCCACCACTCTCGGAGCGTCGTATCTGTTGAAGTATACGGTGCACAAGATGCGCCCCGACCGCAGTGACAACCATGCATTTCCGTCGGCCCACACGGCGGTGATGTTTGCCAACGCCGCATTTGTGCAGCGCCGCTACGGCTGGAAGTTTGGCGTGCCTGCCTATGTGCTTGCCACGTATGTGGGCTGGAGCCGCACCTATGCCAAGAAGCACGATTGGTGGGATGTGGTGACCGGCGCGGCGATAGGTGCCGGCAGCAGTTATATTTTTACCCGTCCGTTTGCCAAAAAGCATAATCTTGCCATGGCTCCCGTGAGCGACGGCGAGCATTTCGGCATTACGGCTTCGTTTAACTTTTAATCGACAAAGATGATAGTATACAATACAACTTTCCATGCTCATAATGATGCCGTGGAGCGCTTTCTTGAATGGCTCCGCGCGGAGTATATTCCCAGAGCCACCGTCGACGGGCGGTTGTCGGAGCCGCGGCTTACGCTTGTGCTCAACGCCGAGGAGAGCGACGGGCGCAACTATTCGTTGCAGTTCCGCGCCAGCGATGTCGACACGCTTCGTGCGTGGTATGAGGAGGTGGGCGACGGCCTTGTTGAGGAGATGGCAAAACGCTTCGGACATCAGGTGGCTGGTTTCTCAACGCTTCTTGAGGAGGTGGATTTGTAGATGGAAAGACAGGCTGACTGGGACAAGATTATCATTGGCATAGACCCTGGCACAAACGTGATGGGGTATGGCATTCTCGGCGTGCGCCAGCGCAAGCCGGAGCTGATTGCCATGGGCGTGATTATGCTCAGCAAGTTTGACGACCGCTATATGCGTCTGCGCCGCATCGCCGAGCGTGTCACGGGCTTGGTAGAGCAGTATCTGCCTGACGAGATGGCGCTTGAGGCACCGTTCTATGGCAAGAATGTGCAGTCGATGCTCAAACTCGGACGCGCGCAGGGGGTGGCTATGGCAGCCGCTTTGGTTAAGGACATTCCGATTGCCGAATATGCGCCGCTGAAGGTGAAACAGGCGATTACGGGCAACGGCGCAGCCTCGAAGGAGCAGGTGGCTGAGATGTTGCGCCGCATTCTCAACATTCCGCGTGAGGCAATCGACCCGCATCTCGACGCCACCGACGCTCTTGGCGTGGCGTTGTGTCATTTCTACGAGTCGCAGCGGCCTGTAGCGCAGAAATCTTATTCTTCGTGGAAGGACTTTGTGGCGCGCAATGCCGACAAGGTGGCGAAGCATTAAAAAAGAGACCGTTTCCGTCGCGGAAATGGCCTCTTGAATAACTAATCACACTTTCAACACCGTAGGGAATTATAACTTATGCGTCGGCATCTCCGCCGATGAAAAAAACGAACTATCACACAAAACTAATGAGTCATTTCTTGAAATGCTGTCTTCTTTTTAGAGGCAACGTTTCAAGGGTGCCGAAGTGCGTTATCTCCATGTTTTGAAGCGACAACAGTTGTGCCAATGCGCCGATGTGCCTCAAAATTGTTTGTAATCAATATGTTATAAACGAATCTTTGCGTAATCTGTTTCTCAAAGTGGGGAATTTTTCCACACGATGAGGTGTCGTAAATCCTCACTTTGTGTGGCAGAATATGTCAAAGTCCGTATTGCTTTATCTTGTTGTAGAGCGTTTTGCGGTCCACTCCAAGCAGTTGAGCCGCCTTGCTCTTGTTGTATTTTGTCTGTTGCAGGGCCTCGATGATGCGCTCCCGCTCCTCGTCGCTGTTGCGCAGATGCAGCGATGCCGGAGCCTGTGCTTGCGGAGCCGCCTCGTCGGCAGGTGCTGACGCTGGGGTAAGACCGTCGGCAAAATCCCGAGGATGAATCAACGTGTCGGCGGCAAGCAGAGTGGCGCGTTTCACGAGGTTTTTCAACTGCCTCAGATTGCCCGGCCATGCGTAGTCCATCAGTATGCGCTGCGATTCAGCGTCGAAACCCTCCACGTTGCGGTCGAGCTCGCGGTTGGCTTGACGGAGGAAGAAGTTGGCGAAGAGCAGTATGTCGCCGCCACGCTCGTGGAGTGCCGGCATCTGCAGCGTGAACTCGTTCAGGCGGTGGTACAGATCCTCGCGGAATGTGCCTTTGGCTATTGCAGCCTGAAGGTCTTCGTTGGTGGCGGTGACAAGACGCACGTCGACATCGATTTCCTTGGTGGCGCCTACAGGACGCACCTTGCGCTCCTGAAGCGCACGCAGCAGCTGCACCTGTACCTCGTAACTTAGATTGCCCACCTCGTCAAGAAACAGTGTTCCGCCGTTAGCTTCCACAAAGGCACCTGTCTTGTCGGCAAGCGCGCCGGTAAACGAGCCTTTCACATGGCCGAAAAATTCAGATGCGGCAAGCTCTTTGGGTATTGAACCGCAGTCGATGGCGACAAACGGCTTGTCGGCCCTCTTGCTCTGATGGTGGATGCGGTGGGCTACATATTCCTTGCCTGTGCCGCTCGCGCCGTTGATAAGCACCGACATCTGGGTGGGAGCCACAAGCGACACCATGCTGTACAGTTTTCGTGCCGCCTCGCTCTCGCCCTCAAGAAAATCGGGGTCGGAGTCGTCGGCGCTGTCAGTGGACGGTTTTTCAGCCACGTCGTTGTCGGCGGTTGAGCCGTTAGCCAAGGCATCGTTTATTTTTTGCAGCAGCAGGTCGGGCTTTATGGGCTTCGACACATAGTCGCTCGCACCTTCCTTCATTGCAAGCACTGCATTCTGGATGTCGGCGTAGCTTGTCATGATGATTAGCGGGGCGTCGATGCCTTGCTCCTTTTTCCATGGCAGCAGTGTGATTCCGTCATCGTCGGGCAGGCGGAGGTCGGACAAAATCAAGTCGAACGCAGTCTTTTCAAGCAGTCGTTTGGCGGCAGTCACGCTGCCTGCTGTCTCTGCTTGAAAACCCTTTTTCCCGAGCCATGTGCGCAGCATCGTTGAAAAAGTAATATCGTCTTCTACTATAAGTATTGATTGCATTGTCGTTGAGGTTTTGTCCTTGTTGATGATTTCACAAAGATAGTCAACCACGCGTTAAAAAGCAACTGTCTTGTGTTAATTGTTGTGATTTGTATGGGCGTTTGCGTATTGGCGGAAGATATTTGCAAGAAAAGAAAAAAAGTGCGATATTTCGGTTGAAATTGTAAGAAATGGACAAAATACTTGAAATATTGGAAAAAGAGGGTCTGACATCGTTGGAATTTGATTTGACGGTCAGTCCTGAATTATATGTACGCACGCGTATTGAGCGCGGCGGCAATCGAGGAAGGGCATACTATTTTGTGCGTAGTGGCGACACTGCCGAAAGGGGAGAGGGAGCGTGTCCCGACGAGGCGTTTGCCAAGATTTTAAAAGAGTTGGTGGATGCGGCGGTGTCGGGAGAGCCTGCCGCCACCAGCCATCGCCTTGCCGTCAACGACGGTGGGCAGACAAGCGCGCTGACTGCTGGGCAGCTGACAGCCGTGGCGGAGTCGTTGGCATGCCACGTCGACGAGCTTTCGCTCCTCGACAATTTCAAGCCTTATATACGCTGACGATTATCGTTGCATGTCGGTCAGAGCTTCGAACGCACGCTCGATGATGGTGTCCACGCCTCGTTGACGGTCGGCATCGGTCATATCAGTCTGGCAGCCGTCGGTCGGCTGCACTCCAAACTCCGTGAGCTGTCGGTCGGCGTCGTAGATAGGCGCCGCGCTGAACCGCACGCTCCAGCCGTTAGGCAGTTCCGACGTGAACGGCATTCCGCATCCGCCACCTGTGGCATCGCCCACCACAACCACGTTGGGCAGACTCTTCATTATCGACACGAAATTGTTTGCGGCGCTGTAGGTTGAACGGTTTGTAAGCACGGCTATCGGCTTTCCGGTCCAATGCACCCTGCCTTTTGCCGGGTCGATGTAGTAAGCGTATGGCTCGGAGAAATCGTCGTGTCTGGAGCCGGTCTTGTGCGAGATGTATCCTGCGAGAATGCGCTTGTCGATGAACCGCGCCACGAGAGTCTCCGCATTGGTGATGATGCCTCCTCCGTTGTCGCGCACGTCGATGATCAGACCGTCGGCAAGGGCGAGCGTTGCCAGCACGTTGTCAAGGTTGCCTTCGCCGATGCTGTAGGAGAACGACGGGTAGCGCATATAGGCATAATTGTTGTCGAGGATGCGGTATGAGATTCCGCTTGTGCGGCGGTAGTCGAAGTGCAGATAGTGCTCCTCCACAAGCCGCTCGTCGTAGTTTTGCGGGAATTGCTCCCAAATCCAGTAGCGCGACGTGTCGAATGATGACGACAGGTTGGTGTGTCCGTCTTTAAGCTCTTTAAGCATCTCGGAGCATACGCGGAAAAGCTCTTCAGAGGTCATGCTGTTGCTGATTTTTGCGGCATATCGGTCGTGCACCTCCTGCCAGTCAACGTTTTTGTATTGAAAGAAGCAGTAATGGCGGTCGAGAGCCGACCACAGCGCCTCGAAATTGCCTGTCGGCGTGTCGGCAAACTGGGGCTCGTCGTGGCATGCCGTGAGGCTTGCAATCGACAGCAGCATAACCAATATGTTTAAGCAGACAGTTTTCATATTCAATAAGTTGCTGATATTATTTTTGCACGTTCAGGCATTGCTCGGCGCGTGTCAATCCGCAGCGATTCCCATTGAATTCCCACCACGAGGCTGTGTGTGGCGCGGCGTTGGCTGATGTTGTTTTCCCAAACCGTCGTAAACTCATTGCGGTATCCCAGGCGTAGCGACGACGTGCCGAAATGGAAGTCGAGGCATACGGTGTTGTCCATATCGAAGCGGTTGTGCCAGAACCCGAAATTAATGGTGTTGCGATAGTTGCCGAGATACATCTCGTAGAACGATTGGTCGTAGTCGGGAAGAAAGAAACCTCCAACCACCGGCAGCGTCGCCTGCCAGCGCACCGTCATAGGAAGCCTGCCGGCATTGAAGCGGTAAGCCGCCATGCCGCTTGCTCCGGCATAGAGGCGTATCAGCGGCGAGCACACATTGTTGGAATTGCGGGGATTGTAGGTCACGCCTCCGCGGAAGCCGATGCCGGCGCCGGCATGCAGCGTAAGCCCCTGCGCCACGCGCCATCGGTGCAGCATGGCGAAATCCACATCTGCGATGATGGTGTGGAGCGAGTTGTTGCCGGCGGGGTTCGACGGATGGTCGTAGGTGAAACCCGCCTCAATTTTGTTTGTCCACCGCTCCGGGTTGAAGCGAGATGCGCGTTGCCTCTCAAATCCTATGCGCAGATGCATGCCGTCGTAGAACAGCGGGCTGAGATACGTGTCGAGGCTGTGTGTCGTGCCTGCGTCGATTGCCACAGTCACTGTGGCTGGACGCAGAACGGTGGAATCCTGCGGCTCCGCCTGTCCGCATATCGCAGCGGCAAGCAGCGTTGCCAATATCGACAGTCTCAGGCGCATCATTCCTCGGTTTCGTCGTCAAACAATCGTTGTTGTCCGGTCAATTCATCGCGCACGTCGTTCTGGTTGATAACGTCGTCGCCGTCCACGCTGTCCACATCGATATCGACAGTCGGAGCTTCAAGTTCTTCCTCCGGCATCTCGCGCGGCTCAATTTCCTCGATGCTGTCCATGTTGAAGTTTGTGACGCGTTTGCCTTTGGCTTTGAAGCTCTTGGCGCCGATAAATTCTTCAGCGTCGATTATGAAAGGCTCGCGGAATTCGTCGGCACCGCCGAAGGTCACGCGGAAGCGCGGGTATCGCTTGTCGGACAGCGTAATCAGTGAAGAGTCGGGGTTGTCGCCGATGAAGCTTTGCTTCTTCGATGCTGCCTCAAACGTGAAACGCTTGATGTAGGGGTAGCCCTGGTCGGCATCGTTGAGCACGGCTGTCCACACCTTGTTCTCCTCGAATTTCTCGATGAGCAGGATGTTGTCCTCATAGTGGTTTCCGGCGTCGAACGAAGATGTGTAGAATTGTCCGTTCTTGAGCACGATCAGTATCTTGTCGTTGGCGTTGAACTCGCCGAGCGATGTGCCGCGGCCGTCGTAGTTCAGACGCAGCACGTCGGGGTCGAACCACACCTCGCGGCCGCCGAGCGTCGACACTCCGCGCTCTTTGAGCGATATGCGGTGCACCTCGTTTTTCGTCACCATGTTGCCCATCGCTTGCTTGCCCTTGATGGCAAGGTCGGCAAAGTTTATGTCGAACTGCAGCACCTTCAGGCGTGGTTTCTCTTTCAGAGTCACGCGCAGCGTCTCAGCCTCGCCGTTGGGGTTGGCGGAGAACCACCATATCTTAGTGCCTTTTGTGCCTTGTGTCATGTCATATTCCTTGTCGCGCGTGATGCCTATCACGGCGAAACGCTTCATGTAGACCACGCCACCCTTGCCGTTCTGGTAGACAAGATTGTAGATTGTGCGCTGGTCGTTGCGCTTGAATACGTTGATATACAGTATGTTCTTGCCGACGTAAAGTTTGTCTGCCACTTTAGTAACTTTGTATTTACCATCCTTGTAGAAGATAATCACATCGTCGATGTCGGAGCAGTTGCACACAAACTCGTCTTTCTTCAGTCCGGTGCCAATGAATCCGTCTTCGCGGTTGATATACAATTTCTCATTGGCTTCGGCGACGCGCGTCGCTTCGATATTGTCGAAACTGCGTATCACGGTGCGGCGTGGATAATGGGCGCCGTATTTATCTTTCAGATGCTTGTACCAGTCGATGGTCACTTCTACCATCCGTGTCAGCTTGTCGTTGATAACGTCGATATGGTCTTTCAGCGACAGGATGTAGGTGTCGGCGCTGTCGGCGTTGAATTTAAGGATGCGCTTCATCTTGATTTCAAGAAGTTTCAGGATGTCGTCGCGTGTCACATCGCGCACAAACGATGGCTTGAAAGGCTCCAGACGCTTGTCGATGTGTGCCACAGCCTCGTCGACGCTTTTGCTCTGCTCATACTCCTTGTCCTTATAGATGCGCTCCTCGATGAATATTTTCTCGAGCGAGGCGTAGAGCAGGCTTTCACGCAGCTCTCCGCGCTGAATCTCGAGCTCGCGTTGCAGCAGGTGCTTGGTGGTGTCCACACTGTGGCGCAGCACGTCGCTCACCGACAGGAAATGCGGCTTGCGGTCGGAAATCACGCAGCAGTTTGGCGAAATGCTCACCTCGCAGTCTGTAAAGGCATAGAGCGCGTCGATAGTCCGGTCGCTCGACGTGCCAGGCAGCAGGTGTACGATGATGTCGGCGTGTTTCGCCGTGTTGTCGTCCACCCGTTTTATTTTGATTTTTCCCTTTTCCTGAGCTTTGATGATAGTCTCGATGACGCTTCCCGAAGTGCGTCCGAACGGCACGTCGGTGATTTCCAATGTCTTGTTGTCGATTTTTTCGATTTTTGCGCGCACGCGTACTGACCCTCCGCGCTCGCCGTCGTTATATTTCGACACGTCGATGAAACCTCCGGTAGGGAAGTCGGGATACAGGGCAAACTCCTCGCCGCGCAGATATGCTATCGCAGCGTCGAGAATCTCCACAAAGTTGTGTGGAAGGATTTTTGACGACAGACCGACGGCGATTCCCTCCGCACCCTGCGCAAGCAGAAGCGGATATTTCACCGGCAACGTCACCGGCTCGGGCTTGCGTCCGTCGTAGCTCACGGTCCAGTCGGTGGTCTTGGGGTTGTAGACTGTCTCGATGGCGAATTCTGAAAGACGCGCCTCGATGTAACGTGGCGCTGCGGCGCTGTCGCCGGTGAGAATGTTACCCCAGTTTCCTTGCGTGTCGACAAGCAGTTCCTTCTGTCCGAGCTGCACGAGGGCGTCGCCGATTGAGGCGTCGCCGTGGGGGTGATACTGCATGGTGCTTCCCACGATGTTCGCCACTTTGTTGAAGCGACCGTCGTCGAGTTCCTTCATTGTGTGCAGGATGCGCCTCTGCACGGGTTTCAGACCGTCCTGGATGTGGGGCACGGCGCGTTCCAGAATCACGTATGACGCATAGTCGAGAAACCAGTTTTGGAACATTCCCGACAAATGCTTGCTTTTGTCTTTCGGAACCACATAAGTGGAGTGAGCCTCGGCGCCGGTTGAGGCGTCGTCGATTTTTTCAGAGATGTCGTCTATTTCGTCTTCTTTCATAGTTGGGTCAGTTTTTTAGGCTTCTGGAAATATGTTTTTGTCGTTAAAAAAGTAGGTTATTTACCAAATAAATACAATTTCAGAGGAAAGCCTCTGCAAAAATAAGAAGAAAATCGAGAAAATTTATTTACTTTGCACCTTAAAATAACGAAAAGGCGGTCAGCAGACCCCCGGAACATTGAATTTATTAGAAAAAACAAGATAAAAAATGGCACAAGAAGATTTGTTCAAGAAAATTGTGGCTCACGCCAAAGAGTATGGTTTTGTATTTCCGTCAAGTGAAATCTACGACGGTTTGTCGGCTGTTTACGACTACGGACAGAATGGCGTTGAGTTGAAAAACAACATCAAGCGCTATTGGTGGGACGCCATGACGCAGTTGAATGAGAATATCGTTGGTCTTGACTCAGCTATATTCATGCACCCGACAATCTGGAAGGCTTCCGGACACGTCGATGCGTTCAACGACCCGTTGATCGACAACCGCGACTCTAAGAAACGCTATCGTGCCGATGTGCTTATCGAGGACGAAATCGCAAAATTCGACGATAAAATCAACAAGGAAGTAGCAAAGGCTGCAAAGAAATTCGGAGAGGGTTTTGATGAGAAACTTTATCGTGAGACAAACCCGCGCGTGCTCGAGCACACTGCAAAGCGCAACGAGCTGCATGAGCGCTATGCCAAGGCGATGAACGACATGAACCTTGAGGAATTGCGTCAGATTATCCTTGACTACGGCATCGTATGCCCGATTTCAGGCACAAAGAACTGGACTGAGGTGCGTCAGTTCAACTTGATGTTCTCGACAGAGATGGGAAGCACTGCCGACGGCTCTATGCGCGTCTATCTGCGTCCGGAAACGGCTCAGGGCATCTTTGTGAACTTCCTTAACGTACAGAAAACAGGACGTATGCGCATTCCGTTTGGTATCGCACAGATTGGCAAGGCTTTCCGTAACGAAATCGTTGCGCGTCAGTTCATCTTCCGTATGCGTGAGTTCGAGCAGATGGAAATGCAGTTCTTCGTGCGTCCAGGCGATGAGCTTGAATGGTTCAAGAAATGGAAGGAGATCCGCTTGAAATGGCACAAGGCTCTTGGTCTCGGCGATGAGAAGTATCGCTACCACGACCATGAGAAATTGGCTCACTACGCCAACGCCGCAACTGACATCGAGTTCCTTATGCCGTTTGGCTTCAAGGAGGTTGAGGGTATCCACTCGCGTACAAACTTCGACCTCAGCAACCACGAGAAATTCTCTGGCAAGAAGATTCAATATTTCGATCCGGAGCTCAACCAGAGCTACGTGCCTTATGTAATTGAGACATCAATCGGTGTGGACCGTATGTTCCTTTCAGTTTATGCTTCTTCTTATGAGGAGGAGAAACTCGAGAACGGCGAGACCCGCGTGGTGCTTCACCTGCCGGCTGCTTTGGCTCCGGTTAAGGCCGCTATCATGCCTTTGGTGCGCAAGGACGGACTTCCAGAAAAGGCTCAGGAAATCATCGACTCTCTGAAGTTTGATTTCAAGGTGCAATACGATGGCAAGGACTCTATCGGCAAACGCTACCGCCGTCAGGATGCAATCGGTACGCCGTACTGTATCACTGTCGACCATCAGACTCTTGAGGACAACACCGTTACCATCCGTCACCGCGACACGATGGAGCAGAGCCGTGTTGCCATTGCCGACATCGCCGGCATCCTCGACAAGGAGGTGACAATGAAGTCGTTGCTTAAGAAATTGCTCTAAGAGGATAACTAAACCAATAGATCGGTTATGAAGATAAAAACATTGTGGATTGTGCTTGCGGCAGTGGTTGTACTGTTGCTGATTTTCGGCGGTTGCACTGTCGGCAAGTACAATACTATTGTTGCTGACAGCAACGGGGTGGAGAACGCTTGGGGCAAGGTGCAGACAGCATATCAGCGCCGTGCCGATCTTGTGCCAAACCTGGTGAGCACGGTGAAAGGCGCAGCCGCCCATGAGGCAAACACGCTGCAGGCCGTGACCGACGCGCGCGCGAAGGTGGGAACGGTCAACATCACCGCCGACCAACTGACCGAGGAGAACTTGAAGAAGTTCCAGCAGGCGCAAAATGAGCTGTCGGGCGCGTTGAAGTCGTTGCTCGCTGTCTCGGAGGCGTATCCAAATATCAAGGGCACGGAAAACTTCCGCGACCTTCAGACGCAGCTTGAAGGCACCGAAAACCGCATCTCAACGGCGCGTGTGGACTACACAAACGCTGTCAACAAATACAACAATTCCGTGATGAAATTCCCGGGCAACATAATTGCCGGAATGTTCGGATTTGAAAAGAAACCGCAGTTCCAAGCCGATGAAGCGGCTCAGACTGCTCCAAAAGTAGAATTTTAATGAAAAAATTTCCTTTATTGGCGTTGTTCCTTCTGGTGCTCTCGGCGTGCAAGCTCGATCCGGTGCGCGACGTGTGGGAGTACTATGAGGACTGGCGCAATGAAAACAATGCGTGGCTGGCACAGCAGGAGGCGCGCACAAATGCCGACGGCACACCTTACTATCAGAAGGTGGTACCGGAGTTTGACCGCAACGCCTATGTGCTGATTCATTACTTTACCGACCGTTCGGCGACGGAGGGCAACTTGTCGCCTCTGATTTCTTCGACTGTCGACGTGAAGTATAAGCTGCTTACGTGCAGAGGTGTCGGCGTCGACTCCACCTACTTGCTGACGTCGCCTGCCGACAGTGTTTACCGCTCTGTGTTGAGTGCCAACATCACCGGTTTCCAAATCGCGTTGATGGCTATGAACGTGGGCGATTCGTGCGAGGTGGTGATTCCTTACCAGCAGGCTTACAGCAACTCTGGCAAAGGCACGATTCTGCCTTACTCGCATCTGCATTATTTCTTGAAACTCAAGGATATATATAAGTATCAAAAGAAGTAGCAAGCAATGAGGCGTTTGGTTGTTATCGCAGTGCTGTCGGCTCTGACATTGGCGGGTTGCAAGACAACGGAGAGCAACTACCGGGAGTCGTATGAGGCGGCGGTGCGCAGCCGCAATGCAGCGGAGGCTGATCTCGACAGCGTTGTCGAGCCGACAATCCACAACAAAATAATGGAGGCTTCGCGTCCGTATGTGCAGACCGTCGACGGCTGCTCGGCATTGTATCTTGAAGGCAACGTGTGGCAGGCGTTTGACGACGATGTCAACAAGATGAAGCGCTACAGCGTGGTTGTGGGCGCGATGCGTCAGATGTTTAATGCAAAGGCGTTTTGCACGCGCTTACGGCAGAACGGGGCGAAGGCTTACGTGATTCAGAACGGGGCGAAGGACTATTTCGTCGTTGCCGAAGGATTTGACACGTTTGCCGAGGCTGCCGACTATGTGAATCACATTGACAAACGGCTGAAGATAAAAATCCCTTTGAAGGAGCCGTTCGTTTATCGCACAATACGCCTGTGACGGACGAAAACAAATAGTGAAGCCTTCAATGCCGCGGCATTGAAGGCTTTTCAGCAATAAAAATATGGATATGCTGAAATCATTGATGATAGTGGGGTGCGGCAGTTTTGTGGGCGGAGCGTTGCGCTATCTGCTGACACGCACTGTGCAGAATTGGATTGACGGATGGATGCCTGCCGGCACGTTGGCTGTCAACGTGCTTGGCTGCTTGCTGATAGGTCTGTTCTGCGGACTGTCGCAGGAGTGGATGCCGCAAAGCCTTAAATTGTTTCTTACGGTGGGTTTCTGTGGAGGGTTCACCACATTCTCCACGTTTATGAACGAGAATATGCAAATGCTGCGCATCTCCGATGCTGCCGGAGTGTGTCTTAATGTCGTTGTCAGTCTTGTGGCTGGCTTTGTCGCTCTCTATGCGGGCTATCAGGCGGCGCGACTTTTCTGATCGCCAAATAGTTTTTTGAAAGTAATAGCTATTTATACATTCTCTTTTGCCATATTTGCACCGGAATTTTAAAGCATAGGTTGAAAATTATTGGTGTCCGCTAAACGTGTTTAACCGGCTATTCTGAGTGTTTTTATAAATAGACAAGCCCCATATTTCAGTGATTACGTAGGCTGTCCGACAAAAATACTCTTCTTTCATGAGGCATTTATTAACAAGGATGCCATATTTGGACAATTCAGGCTCTTTTAATGGATTTTTATCTCCATATGAAGCCGCTATACGTTCGAGACATCGGCTGTCCGAGGAAAACAAAATTCAAATAAGACTTGATAGTTTTACCGGACACCAATAATTCTATATCAATAAAATTTTGGCATGAAGTTACATATTATTCTGTAGCTATACTGTATTTTAAGAATAAAATATTAATTTTACAACACTTATAATCGTTTTTTATGGACTATAGTCAATTTCGAAAAATATCACACAAAGAGAGAATAAAGTTATTCTTATCTTCATATAGCGGATTCGCTGCTATAGTAGGACTTTTATGCTTTATTCATTGTTTTTTATATCATAGTTTATGGATAAATATAGAAGCGCCATTTCAGTTTATGGTATCATTGGGAATTGTCTTTGATGCAGTCTCTTTATCTATTATTGCATCAACAGTTTTTTACTTTATTACAATATATTTTCCAAAGCAGCATAAAAGGAAAATAGAAGAACAATATATTAGGAGGTGGTTACAACAATTAGAAATATATGGTAACTGGATTTTGGAAGACATTGGAGGTAATGTAGATTGTTCATTAGACAAGTTTAAACAGAAATCTTGTAATATAGATCTAAAATCTAAGCCACAAGGTATTAGTATGAGAGAATTAACTCCTATAGACACTTGGTTTGAATATTTTGATAATCTTTTCCATTGGGAATCCATATATATGGAACAGATTGTAAAATATGGAGATTCTGTACCTTCAGAGATTCTTGTGGAATTTGAAAAATACAAACAATTTGACAACTTGAAAATAGCTGTTTATACTTATAATCGATATTATGAAAAAAATATATTATATAGAACGATTGGAGGCTTTAGTCATTTAGCATGGACTCATGCCCACTCTTTAATGAGTTTACCAGAATTATATATAAAGCACCTTTATGATTAAAATGAGATACACTATCATGAGCCTCACAATATCTTAAATTATTCTTTACGCTACCATAAAAGCAAATAACAGAATAGACGGTAGTGTAAACTGAACTGTGTCACGGCTCTGATTTTTTATTCTTTCCCTCTTATTTGTGTGCAGATTTCATATCTGCATACAAATAAGAGAAGCCTTTCGCAGGTAAAGTTACATAGTCAACCCTTAAAAAGCCAATTTTTTGCGAGATATTGTATAGACACAGTATCTCGCAAATTTTTTGAACCACGCACAAAAGAGCTTTAATGGCTCTTTTGAAGTTATATGCTGCTGCCGCTAGCAGAACGTTTACAGCATCCACTGCAACACCCTTATAAAAGTTGCGGCCTAATCGGTAATCTGACTTTAAGTGTCCAATTGTTGGTTCTATACCAGCACGTTTGCAGAAGAGTTTATGTTTTTTCAATCTTTGATAGCGGCTGCCTGATTTTTTGGGAATATCCGGAATCATAATTTTGGTCCCGTTAATTTCTGTCTTGCCTCTGTAACCTCTGTCTCCAGCCAGTATTTTAATCTTTTTCCCGGTTAACCGTTCCACCTGCTCCAAGGAAGACTCAATGGTATGACCGTCATATTCATTGCGAAAAGACGTTATAAGGTCAGAGCCAATGCGATTAAAATAAGTGGAGGTATAATAAAAAATCCCAAACATCCACCTTTGCGACTTGCCTTAAATTTTTCATTAGGGTCTATTTTGTTTTTGTCTGAAAGTCTGCGTCCACATTTTGGGCAAATTGGGCGGCTCAACGGAACACAACACTCTTTCCCGCAATCACATAAGTAAATGCCATTTTGCTCGGATTTTACGACTGTAACACCTTCAGGCATAACAAATGGCTTTAATTCCCGTGCGGTAACAGCCTGACCTGGCTTAAACTTGTATCCACATTTCAAGCAAACAATTTCAATGTCATTTTGACCTATACCACCAGCGAGCATTGTGTATATAACATTACCGGTCAAAATGCTTGCGGCAGCAGCTCGACCGACCTTAAAGCCACGCTTGCCTATGTGTAATTGCGAAGAATGGCATTTGGGACATAATAAAGTTTCGTCATTCATAGGCAACAAATTTACAATTTATTATTTATTCCTGCAACGAAAAAGCAATTTTTGCGATTTTCGAATAGCTTGAAGACAATAGCGGAGTCAAGCGTCGTTGTCCGACAGTGAAATCATGACCATTCTGTTGTATTTTCATTTTGGTACATTCCGCAATTTCAAGCACTACTACCTGTTCTTCATTAAGGGTACGATGAAGTCTCAAAAAAGTTTTAGCGGACAGCAATAAAATGTTTCAAAAGTCAGCCTTAAGCGTTATTTGAAAGTCCATCCTTGATACACGTTCGAGCGATACGGGCACAGCTCACCGGAGAATGTCAGCTGGTCGCTGCTGAAATTTGAGTTTACGGTAGCGCTGCAGCGGGTTGAGCCTTTGGGCAGAGTGAACGTCACGTCGGCGGAAAGGGCAGTGCCGGTCACATACATCGTGTAGTTCAGATTTCCGCGTTTGTCGTAGTCGATGCGTTTTTTTGTCACGCGTCCCTCCACGGTAAGTCCGCCTATGCCGTTTGGGCTGTTGACAATGCCTTCAAGAGCAAACTGCACAACGGCTGTGTCGCCCTGCACGAGGACGAAGTTGGTGGTGCGGTTCACGTTGACGGTGCGTCCGTGCTTGCCGCGAATCTGGTCGGCAGTGATTACAAAGCGTCCTTCCTCCACGGCTTTTTTCGCCAGTTCGAAACTGATTGAGTCTTTGATTTCTTTTTCGCGTTTTTTGCGTGCTTTTTCCGCTTTCTTCTGCTCTTTGGTCAGAGTCGGAGTTTTATCGGTGGCATAAATGTCGTCGGTCGGTTGGTTGTCGGCGACAGCATAGCTTGCCGTAAGCAGACAGCCGACGGCAGCAATGATGAGAATAAATTGCTTTTTCATAGTCTAATTATTGGGGGATAAATTGTTATTGGAAGTTTCTTTTGTTGAAGCCTCTGAACCGCAGCTTCACGAGCGGGATGAGGACAATCGTCAGCAGCGAGCCGCTGAAAATTGTGAGCATCATCATTTGTATGCAGAATTCGATGTTTGACGGCAGCAGTCCGCCGTCGACCATCACTTTGAAAGTCTTGTAGGTTTCGGCCATCTCCGGACGGCCTTTCATGATTTCCATCATCGCAGTTGCTGTGCGGTAGAAAAAGTCGGGGTCGGCGAAGTCGAGGTAGCAGTAGGTGGCAAGCGCGCAAATCATCGACGCTCCGACGAATATTGTGATGCCGAGCATCCATAGTGCTGAAAACGATGCGTCTAAGCCGTATTTGCGGTAGGCGGAACGCAGCAGCGAGAAGTGGAGCGCCGGCACGCAGACGAGCATAGGCATGGCGATGATGCCGAGCAGCGAGTTGCGGTCGCTGAGAAACGACAGCACCGATACAACAGCCAGAAACAGACCCATATACACACCGTTATGGGCGCCTTCTCGATATATGTCCTGAGATGTCAGCATTGATAAATCAAGTAAAGAGTTGTAAAAAAAACGTTGGTTGCCTGTCGTAAATCAAGGTTGTTGCAGGCCGTTCCCATTGTTTAGACTGCAAATTTGCAAATTTTTTCCTATGTCGCAAATTTTTTGGAGCATAAAACTGCGTTACGGCATTAAAAAACATTGTCGGCGGGGTAGTTTTGTGCAATAGATGTTGTACCTTTGCAATGTCGTTCGCGCGACGCAATTAACATCTTGAAATCAGAAAAACTCAACAGATATGAATGTTGTCGACAGATTTTTAAATTATGTCAAGTTCGACACTCAGAGTGACGAACTTACCAATCTTACACCATCCACTCCGGGACAGATGATTTTTGCCCAGGCTCTTGAAAAGGAACTGCAGTCAATGGGGCTTGAAAACATATCGCTCGACGAGAATGGCTATTTGATGGCCACTCTTCCGGGCAACATTGACAAGAAAGTGCCTACTGTGGGATTCATCGCCCATCTCGACACGTCGCCCGACATGTCGGGACGCCACGTCAACCCGCGCATCGTGAAGGCTTACGAGGGCGGCGACATCGTGCTCGACAAAGACAGCAATGTGGTGCTTTCGCCTGCCGATTTCCCTGAGCTTTGCGAATACAAGGGTCAGGACCTTATCGTGACCGACGGCAAGACGCTGCTCGGAGCCGACGACAAGGCGGGTATCGCTGAGATTATCACTGCTGTGGAATATCTGCAGGCTCATCCGGAAATCAAGCACGGTGACATCCGCATCGCGTTCAATCCCGATGAGGAAATCGGTCTGGGCGCGCACAAGTTTGACGTGGAGCGTTTCGGCGCCGACTGGGCTTACACGATGGACGGCGGAGCGATAGGCGAGCTTGAGTTTGAGAATTTCAACGCAGCGTCGGCTAAGGTTACGTTCAAGGGACGCAACGTGCATCCGGGCTATGCCAAGCACAAAATGATAAACTCTATCCGCATCGCCAACCAATTCAGCATCATGTTGCCGCGGTGGGAAACTCCGGAACACACCGAGGACTATGAGGGATTCTATCACCTTATCGGCTTTGAGGGCACGGTGGAGGAGTCGAAGCTGACTTACATTATCCGCGACCACGACCGCGACCGCTTTGAGCGCCGCAAGAAGGAACTTGAGCATCTTGTGCGCAAGGTGAACCATGAGTATCCCGGTTGCGCATCGATAGAAATCAAGGACCAATACTACAATATGCGTGAGAAAATCGAGCCGGTGATGTATATTGTCGACATCGCAAAGCAGGCTATGGAAAATGCCGATGTGGCTCCGAAGGTGCAGCCTATCCGTGGCGGCACAGACGGCGCGCAGCTGTCGTTCAAGGGGCTGCCTTGTCCCAACATCTTTGCCGGTGGACTGAACTTCCATGGCCGCTATGAGTTTGTGCCGATTCCTTCAATGGAGAAAGCAACCGATGTGGTTGTGGAAATCTGCAAACTCGTGGCTCAACGATAAAGAAAAACGCAGTATGCCGCAGAGAACTCTCGTAGTGATTACTGGACCCACGGGGGTGGGAAAAACGGCGGTTGCCATACGTCTGGCGCGTGACCTCGGCACGGAAATCGTGTCGGCGGACTCGCGCCAGATTTTTCGTGACATTCCCATCGGGACTGCCGCTCCTACAGCCGACGAGCTTGCCGCTGTGCGCCATCACTTTGTCGGAATCCTCGGTTTGGACGAATACTACAGCGCCGCGCAGTTTGAGGAGGACGCGTTGGCGGTGATCGGACGCTTGTTCCTGACCCACGACTATGTGGTGATGTGCGGAGGTTCGATGATGTATGTCGACGCAGTGTGTAAGGGCATCGACCAGCTGCCCACGATAAGCGACGACGTGCGCCGCGACGTGGCGCGCCGGCTTGCCGAGGATGGTGCCGACGCTATGCGTGAGGAGCTGCGCAGGCTCGACCCCGTATACTATGAGCAGGTTGACTTGAACAATGTGAAGCGCGTGGCGCATGCGGTGGAAATCTGTCTGCAGTCGGGAAAGCCTTACTCGTCTCTGCGCACGGGCATTGTGAAGCAGCGGCCGTTCAGAATTGTAAAGATTGGTTTGAACCTGCCGCGGCAAGAGCTTTTCGACCGCATCAACTGCCGTGTTGAGAAGATGGTGGAGGAGGGGCTTGTCGAGGAGGCTCGCCGCGTCTATCCGCTGCGCCACCTCAATTCGCTCAACACCGTAGGCTACAAGGAGATGTTTGCCTATTTCGACGGCACGATGGATTTCCCGACTGCCGTGGCTCGGTTGCAGAAAAACACGCGCGTCTACGCCAAGAAGCAACTTACGTGGTATGCCAAGGACGCCGGCATGCATTGGTTTGCCCCGACCGACTACGACGCTGTACGCAGTCTTGTTTCCAATCCGGCGCTCTGAATTTTCGGGCAAATGCTGGAAAAAAGTTGCAGAAATGTGGAGCAAATGCTGGAAAAAAGTTGTAAATTCGCATATCAAACAGTGGAAAAAAGTTGCAAGATATGCTTAAAATCGGTTGTTGGAAAGGCGTTAGTAGCCAATTTCTAATGACCGATTTTGGCTAAATTAACCCCGCTGCGCCATCCGATTGATTCGAAAGCGCGGCGGTTGCCGCATAAGCCTTTACTTTCCGATGCAGTGGTAGATGAAGCCTTCCTCTGAGAGTTCGGCTTCGTCGTAGATGTTGCGTCCGTCAACGATGACGTTGCCGCGCATCGCACGGCTTACCACGCCCCATGAAGGCAGGCGGAACTGTTTCCACTCGGTGAGAAGGGCAAGGGCGTCGGCATCGACCACGGCGTCATACATGTCGCGGGCATAAGCCACACGGTTGCCGATGCGCCGGCGGCATTCGTCCATTGCCACAGGGTCGTAGACCACCACCTCTGCGCCGGCTTCAACCAGCTTGTCGATGACAACCAGTGCCGGAGCCTCGCGCATATCGTCGGTCTCAGGCTTGAACGCCAGTCCCCACAGGGCTATGCGCTTGCCGCGCAGGTCGCCGCCGAAGAATGCCGAGAGCTTGTCGTAGACGATTGATTTCTGACGTTCGTTGACCGATTCCACTGCCTCGATTACGCGCATCCGGTAGCCATGCTCCGCGCCGGTGTGGATAAGGGCTTTCACGTCTTTGGGGAAGCACGATCCGCCATAGCCGCAGCCAGGATAGAGGAACTTTGTGCCGATACGGGCATCGGCGCCGATGCCCTTGCGCACCATGTTGACATTGGCTCCGACAAGAGCGCACAGATTGGCGATGTCGTTCATGAACGAGATGCGCGTGGCAAGCATTGAGTTGGCTGCGTACTTGGTCATTTCCGCCGATGCGATGTCCATGAATATCACGCGGAAATTGTTGAGCAGGAACGGACGGTAGAGGCGTTCCATCACTTTGCGCGCACGCTCCGATTCGATACCGATTACCACACGGTCGGGCGACATGAAGTCTTTTATCGCCGCGCCTTCCTTCAGAAATTCCGGATTTGACGCCACCTCAAACGGCACGTCGACACCGCGTCGCTTCAGCTCCTCGCGGATGGCTGCTTTGATTTTGTGGGAAGTGCCGACAGGCACGGTGCTCTTCGTGACGAGCAGAGCGTATTTGTTGATGTTGCGGCCGAATGTGCGCGCCACCTCAAGCACGTAGCGAAGGTCGGCGCTGCCATCCTCGTCGGGAGGGGTGCCGACGGCGCTGAACACCACTTCCACCGTGTCGATCACGTCTTCAAGACGGGTGGTGAAATGCAGGCGTCCTGCCTCCACGTTGCGCTTGACCAAGTCATCGAGCCCCGGCTCGTAGATGGGGATGTCACCGTTTCTAAGGTTTGCAATCTTTTTCTCGTCGATGTCGACACAGGTCACGTCGACGCCGACTTCGGCGAAGCATGCGCCCGAAACAAGACCTACATATCCAGAACCAACAATCGCTATATTCATTTTATATCTTTTTTTACAGTTTTACCAATCAAAAGGAATGCCAACACTCTGTTTTTCCCTATCGCCCAATTGGCTCCAAGCGCTGCAAGAATGATGAAGAAAGCGAAAAACGCCGACACCATCACCGACGGCATAAACGTGAGCCCAAGCATGCGCATAGGCTCCTGAAGCGGTGTGAGAGGGAAGAGGAAAAAGTAGTGGAGCAGGTAGATGCCGAGACTCTCGTTGCCGAGAAGAGTCAGCCAGCGTCCGGCGCGCGTCGAGGCAAACGTCTCAACGTCGCTGCGGTAGACTATCCCGAACACCACGGTCATCAGCGAGGCGTGGAGCACGGGTTGCGCCACAAACTGGCACCATGCCGGTAGGGCAGGAAACTCCCACGTGTATACGGAATAATACCACGTGCCGAACGCCGCCACGGCAGCCGCTGTGGCAACCCACGGCTGTGTAGCCATGCGGCGGAACGCGTCGGAATATTTGCGGGCGAACACTCCCATCATAAACACCGGGAAAAACTGTGTGAGCAGTCCGATGCCTACGGGGTCGAAGTTTGCGGCGGGGTCGGAAATAAGGGGCGACACAAGAATCAACGCCAGATATGCGGCGGTTGGTATGGCAACCTGCATCCACAAGCGTCGCGCGGCAGCCATCAGACGGCTTATGCCGGCATAGATAAGCACCACCTCAAACAGTGTCAGCGTAAACCAATAGCCGTCTTTCCAATACGTGGTGAGAAGTTGAGGCCACGACTGCGACAAGGGCGATTGCAGACGGCTGTGGGGAAAATACCACATCCACAGCGCACTTACTGCCAGAAACGGTATGATAAGCTGCCAGAAGCGTTTGCGCAGATTGGGCATGGCGAAATCACCATTGCCGGTAAGCTTATAGGTGAAATAGCCGCTGATAAAGAAAAATATCGGCATATGTATTTCTCCAACAAGCTTGAACAGCACCGCACTGTCGATGTCGCGTATGCACATCGTCAGCACGTGCCCCATCACCACCAGATATATGGCGATGCCTTTCAGCACATCGAACGCAGCCACCCGTTTTTTAGTTGTTGTCATCGTTTTTGGTTTACTCGGGGCAAAGTTACTCTTAAACTGCCATTTTTCAAAGAAACAGCAGTGGAATAGGCGCAAATAAACGCTCAGAAAAAAATATTTGCAAAAAAGTTTTTTTGATTGAAAAATTTCATACATTTGCAATGTGTTGCCCACGCTGAAAATCTTGATAGAGTTGAGGCGAGGCAAACGAATATATATAAAGGCGTTAACTGTGCGCTTTGGTTTTGACGTTCAGAGAACTTCGCAACTTCAAAAGATATGTCAGAAGCCAAGCAACGGAAAGCGTCCCAGTGGGTGTATTGTATCCTGACAACCCATGTCCGAGTCAAGGGCAGGGTGGTTGGGCATAACCATACATCTGCGTGGGGCTTTCAGCGTTGCTCGTTTCGACATATTGGGCAATGCGAAGGCCTTCTGAACGTGAAGCGAGCATCAGTCTGGCTCCACGCTTTTTTATTTTAGAGTGTATGAATTTCGTCAACAAGGAGTCTGTTGACTGCGTTTGTTAGCGGAATTAGAATGAATATACTGCAAAACAATCCATATCGTATTCTCGGAGTTTATTCAAATTCTCCAACAAAGGAAAGATTGGCTAACCACAATCGCATGAAAGCGTTTTTGAAGGTAGGCAAGTCAGTTTTCTTCCCTTTGGATTTGCCACAATATCTTTCGGCCATTAATCGTACGGAAGCTTCAGTAGCAGATGCCGAATCAAAGCTGACTTTGCCCAAAGACCAAATTTTGTATGCTCAATTTTGGTTTATAAAAACGACTCCATTAGATGAAGTGGCTTTTAATCATCTTTTCGCAGGAGAAATAGATAAAGCTGAGGAAATATGGCAAAAAAGAGAATGTGCTTCGTCTTTACAAAACCTTTTGGTTTGCGCTTTGATGCATAATGATTACGCAATGGCTATTTCTTATGCCGAGACTTTGTATGGAAGTGCACAATATGCTACACAATTAATATCAGCTGTTGTGGGAGGCTTTGCGAATATTGACATCATTAGCCTCTCTCATGATTTTTTAGATGTGTTGATTGAGGAGGTCGGTTGCCCAATAATAATTCGGTACTTGAATATTTCCGAATGGAAAAGCTATGTTTCTAAAAAGGCTGTTTCTCCCATAATCAAACAATTGGAAGAAGCCGTGGCAAAAGCGATGTCTACCCGAAAGAACGGACCTATCGCACGGTGGAATGCTGGAAATAAACTAATGGCTACAGCCAAACAGTTGCTCCCGCAATTACGAAAACTGTTACCTAAGTCAGATTTGCAATATCAGATGATTGCAGACAAGTTGGGACTTGAAATCCTGCAATGCGGTATTGACTATTTCAATGATTCAGAAGAGCCTGACGCAGCACACAAAGCTATGAGTTTACAGAAATATGCCAAAAGCATTGTGGTTGGGCAAATGGCTAAAGATAGATGTAAAGAGAATGTTGATATTCTTCAAGGGATTATTGACAATTTACCGCCATCTGAAGTTTTTATGGAAGATAGGGCTATTCATGAGGAATTGCGTAAATATTGTTTGTTGCCAGATAAAATTTGTCATGCAGTTGCGTTGTTGAATAACGCGAAGCCCCATATCCAATCTATAAAGCGTAAACTCGGTGTGTCAAATGCTTATTATCTTAAAATCTCAACCCAAATAGTGGGGAACGCTCTAAGTAATGTTATCGCTGAGGTTAATAAAGAGCAATCCATACTGAATGTAGACAAAGATAATCCTAATGCTGCATTAGCAGCTATTCTTGGAATTACTCATGTGAAATCTGTTTTGGAAGAAGCATGGAAAGCCACGAGAATAATGGATGGCTTTGATATGGAAGCCGATTACAAGAGTGGTAGATATAGCGAAAATCGCTCAATACTAAAAGGACTGTGTGAACAAATGGGTGTTTCTACATCTACTTATACGCCAAGTTCATCATCCTCACAACCAACACATAGAAATACTTCCTCTACAGCACGTCCTTATTCCTCTGCATCAAACAGAGCAACAGTAAATAGGCAGACAACATCTACTAATTACAGTTCTTCAAGTTCAAGTGATGGTCCCCCATGGGGGTGTTTTATTGTTATAGCAATATACATAATAATATTTTTAATTTCAATATGTAGCTAAAATGAAGAAGATATTTACAATTTTGATGCTGGCAGTTATAGGTTGTCAGTTTGCTAATGCTAAGTCGATAAACGATAATACAGACAAGATTGAAGCTTTGGAAGGAAAGTGTTGTATTTTGCAGAAGAAGCAAGTAAAGGCAGATAATAATTTGCGAAAGCTTATTGAGAGCCAGCATGTGGCAGAACGCAAAATACAAACACTTGCAAAGGAGAACGAAGCGCAACGTTTGGCTATTGACAGTTTGCAAGATAAATGCAAATCTTTAGAAGAAGCACAATCTACTGACAGAGAAAAAATAAATGGAAAGATTGACGCTACAGATAATAATGTTCGTACCAACCAAGACCTACTTCAATCTCGTACTTTGTATGGGGTAATTGTCGTAATAGTTGTTCTTGCTATTATAGTAGTCATAGCGTATCGATTAGCCAAACGCATCAAGTCTGGAAATTCGACGATTGGTGATGTGCGTAAAGCGCAAGATGCGTTGCAAGTTGCACAAACTAAAATGCAAGAAGAATCGGTAAAATTAGACAACCAACTCCTTGCTATTGTTCAAAAGCAACTTGATGCGTCTGTTCCGTCAGCAAGCAAAACTACAGGAGAGCCAGACCATTCACTTGTGGTAAAACTTGCGGATGAAATAGCAAGAATAGAGACTAATCTTTCAAAAATGGATAAATCCGTAAGAGGTTACAAACAGCTTGTTCAAGCGAAAGACCGCATGATAAACAATGTGCGTGCCAATGGCTACGAAATCATTAGTTTACTTGGGCAGGAATATAACGATGGTATGCAATTTCCCGCAAGATTCGTTCCAGACGAAAGTTTACCAGAAGGCAAGCGTATAATCACAGGAATGACAAAGATGCAGGTCAATTATAATGGCAAAATGATACAACCTGCCGAAATCGTAGTAAGTCAAAACATCTAAATACTATAAAACTATGGTAAGAATCAAAATAGACTATGGCATAGACCTTGGTACGACAAACTCGGCTATAGCCAGAATGGAGAATGGTGAGTCTGTTATAAAACAGACCAAAAACGGTATGGACACATTGCCTTCTTGTGTCTATTTCTCAAAGAATAAAAAGGGTGAACGTGCCTTGCGCATTGGCATGAAAGCAAAAGATTCTGTGTATTCTGATGCTATCACGGCTTTGAGCAAGAATGAACCTCCAAAAGAGTGTGGTTATTTGGAGTTTAAGCGTGAAATGGGCTCAGACAAGAAATATTCCAATGAGAATATGTCAAAGGAATGTTACTCTCCAGAAGAACTTTCTGCAGAGGTCTTGAAAGAGTTGAAAAGTCTTATCAATGACGAAACAGTCAATTCTGTGGTCATTACTGTGCCAGCTATGTTTACAGCCATACAAAAGGATGCAACAATGAAAGCTGCACGTATTGCAGGTTTCAAGCAATGTGAATTGTTGCAGGAACCTATAGCTGCTTGTATGGCGTATGGTTTGTCGAGTGAGAAAAAAGATGGCAAATGGTTGGTCTTTGACTTTGGTGGAGGTACGTTTGACGCAGCTTTAGTGAAGGTCGAAGATGGTATATTGACGGTGTTTGATACAGAAGGTGACAACTACCTTGGTGGCAAGAATCTTGACGAAGCTGTTGTCAATAAAATACTTATGCCAAGTTTGAAAGAGGACTATGCCCTTTCTTCATACGAAACTACGGAATGGAAGAAGAAAGCCTTAATGGATGCTCTTAAAGGTCCAGCCGAGGAACTGAGAATCGCATTGTCATTTGCTGATAGTGCAGATTATTCCACTTATGACCGCAACTTAAATCTGGGAAAAGATGACAATGGTGAGGAGATTGACCTCGAAATTACAGTTACAAAAGACCGACTGATTGAGGCTATTGGCGAACAGTACCAAAAAGCGGTCAACATTTGTAAGAATCTATTGGAAAGAAATGGACTTACTGGAAAAGACTTGTCTTCACTCATACTTGTTGGTGGACCAACCTATTCGCCAATAATTCGTGACATGTTGAAAGAAGAGGTTACGCCAAATGTAGACACCAGTATCAATCCTATGACCGCTGTTGCACGTGGCGCAGCTCTTTATGCTTCTACAATAGACGCAAATGTTAATGAGGCTGAAATTAAAAAGGAAGCAAAGGCGGATATTGTGTTCCTGCAAGTTGGCTATGAATCTACATCGGTTGAATCATCAGAATGGGTAAGCATCAGCATCGACAAGGAAAAGACAGGAAACAATAGTCCTAACGAGTTATCTATCGAATTGCAACGTGCAGATGGCGCATGGAGAAGTGACCGAACTTCTGTAGATACAAATGGCAATGTTATTGAGGCATTCTTGCTTGAAGGTAAGCCAAACACATTTAAAGTGAAGGCTTACAATCAGCAAGGCAATGCTGTTGAGATTTTCCCTTCTGAATTTACCATTATCCAAGGTGTCAAAGTCGGTGCTGCACCTCTTCCTTATAATATAGGTATAGCAGTTTATAATGACATCAAAAAGCGTGGTGTATTCTTACCAGCCAAAGGGTTGGAAAAGAACAAGCCTCTGCCAGCCGTAGGTGTTATGTCTGATAGAAAAATGACACAGGCATTGCGCCCTGGAGTTTCTACTGATGTGTTGTCTATTCCTGTTTATCAAGTATCAGGCTTAGAAGCCGAAGGAAAAACAGCTGCATTAAATACGCAAATATCTAATGTGGTTGTTACTGGTGATGACGTTGAACAGCTCATCCCTGAGAATTCAAATGTGGAAATCACTCTGCATGTTGATTCCTCAGAAATGATGACAATGGAGGTGTATTTCCCATCTGTAGACTTCACGGTAAAAAAAGAACTAGACTTAAGCAAACGTGAGTCTTCTGAGGATGCTATTTCGTGGGTGAATAAAGAATTGGGTTCTGCTCAAAGAAGTATAGAGGCATTGCTTTCTTCCGGTATCTCTGTCGAAGAGTTGAATAAAGAACTTGAAGCCGTAAAAGAATTAGCTTCAAGTGGTAACGACCCTATGCGTACTCAATCAAATTTAAAGGAAGTTCTACGAAAAATAGAGGAACTTGACGATAGTACAGAGTGGCAACGTGTAGAAAGAGAACTCCGAGAAAAATTTGATAGACTGGAGAAAGCACAAAACGACTTAGGTAATGACAAGTCAGCTCAATTGGTCAGCCAAATCCGTAGTCAAGTAGATAATGTTATACGAGTACAAGATGCTAAGCTAGGACGAGAAATTCTTGGCCAAATTGGTAAATTGTTTGTCCATTTGACATTGGTATATCAGTGTATGGGACTTATCCGTGATTGCCATAATCGTTTTGGAACAATTCGTTGGAAAGACGCGTCACGAGCTCGCCAACTTATCAACAGAGGTTTGGAAGATATTAACAATCAGCCGTCTGTTGACAAACTTCATCCAATAGCATGTGGTCTTATTGATCTTATGCCGAATGAAGAAGCAGCTAACGCTGGAGGACTTTTAAAATAGAACACAAATGAGAATAGAAGATGCTTTGAAAAAGCTCAAATTTCATAACGATTTGTTAGGAAGAAGCCTAAGTGGTGCGAGTATTGATGAATTAATAATTGCACCTACCGATATGGATTTGAGACAACAATTTGAAAAATTGTATGTTAGCAGTTTAGATGCACAAATGTCAATAAAGCCTTTTATCGCAGAGGATGTTGACGTTTTGGTGGTATTTGATAAGAAGCGTATCCATGAACAGGGAGTGCTTATTTCCTCATCATTAGACAAAACGTTAAAAATGTTATCAAATGAAAACTACATTTAGTTCCTTATTGGAACATATAGAAACATTTCCTGTTAATGCGGAAGTCAATAAAAAGGAAGAAGAACTGTATTGCGCAACTGCTTTTATAACGCTTTTGCAGTCAGGACTTCTTACTCAAGATGTTGATGAAAGTGGAGATGGATTGACTAAAAAACAAGATGTTTTAGATTTTAAAGATTTCGAATCTCAAAGTGCTATAAAATGTCTTGCAAAAATTATGCAGTATGATTTACCTGAAGGCATTAGGGATAAACTTCTATACCTAAAGCCAAAAGTTGAGGAACTATCAAGATTAAATCATTATATTGCTATCAACAATCGTCAGATGCAGGAAACGCTTTTAACAGCATTGAAAAGAAACAATTCAAATTCGGGTTGTATGGTAACAATGCTTATACTTGTGGGCATAGCATTATTGAACCTTCTATAATACATTAACATATGTACTTCAAAAAGAACGACAAAATTGGCATATACACAGTAGCGTTTCCGCATAAACAAGGGTCTTATGCGGAAACCTATCGTGTAAAAGATACAAGTGGCAAGACCCGCTTCTTGAAACTTATCAATTACTCAAAACTCAATCGTAATCAGATTGATGATAATGGCCGAGTGATAGAGGTTGAAATTGCCAAACTATTGAATCACCATAATCTTTGTCAGTTTATAGACTCTGGCAATATGATGATGAACGGAGGTCAATATGCTTGGTTCGTCACCGAATTTGTAAGCGGAGAAACTTTGTCACAGAGAATTATCCGTGATGATGAAATCAGCGTTTATGAAATAAAAACAATAGCAAAGGCGGTATTGTCAGCATTATCTTTCTTGCACTCACAAACGACACCTATCATTCATAACGAGGTGACAATACAAAACGTTTTCCTTAATCTCGTTGGAGAATTACAGAATTTGAAACTTATAGATTTTGGATATGCAAGATTCTTGAACCAGTCGCCAGCTAAGCCTGACTTGGATGAATTAAATCCTTTCTATCTTGCGCCAGAACGTTTTTCAGGAGTATGTTCTGTTCAGACAGACCTCTATTCCGTTGGGGCTATGATGTATCACTTGCTTTATGGCGAATTGCCATGGTTTTTAGATGTTTCAAGAAAGCGTGGGCAAGATGTTGTGGACTCCATTTTGGCTGAGCGAGATAAAGAACTTGAACTCACAAAAGAGGACAAATATGAACTTGACGACCAACTGCTGAATGTGATAGCAAAATCTTTAAGCTATGATAGCGAAGATAGATTTCAAAGTGCAGATGAGTTTATAAAGGCTATTGACGGAGAAGTAAAGATAGAACGCCAATCTACGAAACGTAAGATTTTATCACAACAACAATCCGACAATACGCCAGCTTCTTCCGCTATCAAAAAGAAAGGTGAAGGCTTTGCTGCAGTTGCAGGAATGGAAGAGTTGAAGCAACAAATGCGAGAAGAAGTTATTGAGCCTCTACATAATCCCGAAGAATATCATCGTTATGGTGTAACTATTCCAAATGGGATGTTGCTATATGGTCCACCTGGTTGTGGAAAGACATTTTTTGCGAAACATTTTGCAGAAGAGGTCGGATTCAACTTTATGTGCATCACGCCAGCTACTCTAAAGAGCCGTTATGTTAATGCTACGCAAGAGAATATTGCCAAGATGTTTAAAGAGGCAGAGGAGAACGCACCAACAGTGATTTTCATTGACGAGATGAATGAACTTGTCCCTAATCGAGATGATGGGAATGTGCATGAAATGTCAAGAAGTGCAGTGAATGAGATGTTGGCTCAAATGGATAGGACTGGAGAAAAAGGCATATTCATTATTGGGGCAACCAACTATCCAAACATGATTGACCCTGCGATATTGCGTGCCGGACGTTTGGATAAAAAATATTACATTGGCGTGCCTGATAAGAAAGCTCGAATGGCATTGTTCAAGTTGTATTTGGAGAAACGACCTTATGACTTTGGCTTAGACTATCAGCAATTAGCCGATATGACCCAAGGTTATGTCTCAGCTGATATACAACTGATAGTTAATGATGCGTCACGAAATGCACTTCGCCAACATAGCAAAATAACGATGGAGCTATTGAAAGCTGCAATTACAAACACAACTCCTTCACTTAGCAACAATGAATTACGCAAATACGAGCGCATTCGAGCTATGATGAATGGCGAAGAAATGAAGAAGTCCGATGATAGACCTCGTATAGGTTTTAACGTTTAAATTATTACTGTTATGACAAAAGAAGAATTATACTTGAAAACCATTTTCTGTTGCATTGCTTGTGATGGAGATATTGCTACAGAGGAAGTAGATATGGTTAGAAATTTGTGCACAAAAGACAACATCTTCCACGATGTTGATTCGGAGAAGTACCTCAACTCATGGATTACTGAAATCAATGAGCAAGGTGGAATGTTCCTGCAAGCTTATCTTAAAGAACTAAATTCTGCGGATTTGAATGAAACAGAGCAGTTACTAATAGTATCACTTGCCTTTAAAGCAATTGAAGCAGACAACCGCATAGAATATGCCGAAGTAAAATTCTTCAAAAAGATACGTTCAAGACTTACTATAAGTGACGAGGCAATATTGGCAGAACATCCAAACAAAGAGGATTTTCTCTTACCTGATATCAACATAACTGAGATCCCTCAATGGGACGACAGTACGCATTTTTCGCAAATATCTATTCCTATTCAACCCAACTAAACTAAACGTCAACGGTTATGTGGAATCCTTTTAAGAAAAAAGACCCATTAGAGGGACAAAGAGCTAACTATGCTTTGGCATTTGACATTATTCCCAAAGTCATAAATGCGTTTAGCTCAGGAAATATATCATTGACAGAATTGGAAAATGTCTCAACTTTCATGAACTTTGCTGACGGCTGCAAGAGAATCATAAAATGGAAAAAGATGACGATTTCTGGTGCTGATTTCAAAAGCTATCAAGATAAGCATATGATAATAATTCGGTTTCCAGAACCGTTTACCTTCTCAAGTGCAAAGGCTGGAATAATTGTTGTTGATAAAACAAATCGTCAAACAAGATATTTTACACTGGAGGCTTCTTTTGGCGAGCGTATGATTGTTGAAATCTTAGGAACGGAACGCGACAATACGGGCATCACTATTGCTGACAAAGAAGATCTTACAGAATTTGCCTCCATCGTTTTCCGTTTAGCCATAAAGCAAGACGAAAAGAAATCTGCGTCAACTGAACAGATTGTAAATAAAACAGAACAAGCAGGTGCTGGTGAAAGTGTCATCGCATTATCGCTTAATGCTCTAATAGAACAAATGTCCAGAATGTACACAGAATGGAATGGCCTTTTTACAGTAACTCCTATGTCTGACCATGTTTTGGTAAGATGTCATAAAGGATTTGAAGATACGAATACTCGCAAGGCGATACCATGCCTATGGCGTAGAAAATCATTTATTGAAAATTGCAAAATGTTTAATGTCAAAAGAATTGTATTTTTAGATTCTGTGAATTCTACTTTTGATGAATTAAGACCAATGGAAATAGACGTATCAGCACTTGATTAGATGGCGTAAGGACATATTTTCCAGACAGCAATATAAAAAAGTATAGACCTCGGATAGGTTTTTAACGTTTAACCAAAATAGGTCATTGGGAAGACCGCCACATTTAAAAAAACGAGTGGAAAATTGGTGTTGAGGAGAAGTTTTAACGTTTGCGGGGGTGCTTGTTTTTTTGTCGGTGGATTTGGAGGCGAAAAGGTGTCGGGCGGGCGGCTTTGACCGGCGAAAATGACGATATGCATCGACAGAGGGCGGCTATAATCAAAAAAACGTTCAAAAAACGGCAATCGATTTTTTTGTTACGATGGGAAATGCTAATTTTGCAGACTGTACGTACAAGAAAGAATTTATGGATATATCTGTTATAGTTCCGCTGTATAATGAGGCGGAATCGCTGCCTGAACTGGAGGCTTGGATTGAACGCGTGATGAAAGCCAACGGGTTCTCGTATGAGATTATTTTTGTCAACGATGGCTCGACCGACGCTTCGTGGAAGGTTATCAACGACTTGAAGGCCAAGAGTGCGGCTGTGAAGGGTGTTTGTTTCCGCCGCAACTATGGCAAGTCGCCGGCGCTGAACGTGGGATTCGAACGCGCCGAGGGCGATGTGGTGATTACTATGGACGCCGACCTTCAGGACAGTCCTGACGAGATTCCGGAACTTTATCGGATGATTATGGAGGATGGCTACGACCTTGTGTCGGGATGGAAGCAGAAGCGCTACGACCCGCTGTCGAAGACGATTCCTACAAAGCTTTTCAATGCCACGGCGCGCAAGGTGAGCGGCATCAAGAATCTGCACGATTTCAACTGCGGTCTGAAGGCTTATCGCAAGGATGTGGTTAAAAACATCGAGGTTTATGGTGAGATGCACCGCTATATCCCTTATCTTGCCAAAAATGCGGGTTTTGCACGTATCGGCGAGAAGGTTGTGCACCATCAGGCCCGCAAATATGGCACTACGAAGTTTGGCTTGAACCGTTTTGTCAACGGTTATCTCGACTTGCTGAGTCTGTGGTTTATCTCGAAGTTTGGCGGTAAGCCGATGCATATTTTCGGATTTCTCGGCTCAATAATGTTTCTTATCGGTTTTGTGTCGGCCATAGTGGTTGGCGCGATGAAGCTGTGTGCCATGTATAATGGCATGCCTTATCGTCTGGTTACCGACTCTCCGTATTTCTACATCGCTCTGACGATGATGCTGCTGGGCTCGCAGTTTTTCCTTGCCGGATTTATCGGCGAGCTGATTGCCCGCAATGCCGAGGGCCGCAACAATTATCAAATCCGTGAGGAGATTTAACGGGAGTATGACGGCTTTGCGCAACATATTGCTGGCGTTGTCGATAGGTGTGATTATGTGGATGGCGTCGTGCAGCAACAACGGCTGCGAGGAGAATTCTTCGAGTCTTCCGTTGGCTGGGTTTTATTCGTCGCAGACGAAGACGTCGATTGCGATTGACTCGCTGACGGTCTATGGCATCGGGGCTCCTGGCGATTCGGCGATTATCCGCAACCAGTCGTCGACCAAGCAGGTCTATCTGCCGTTTGATGTCGACGCTGATTGCTCGCGCTTCGTGATTCAGTATAACCAGCAGGATTTGGAGGGCATAACCGACACGGTGACGGTCTGCTACGACCGTGTGCCGTTTTTCTACTCCAAGGACTGCGGTGCGTTTTATGTGTTTGACGTCACGGACTACAGCGTGTCGCACAATCTGATTGATTCCATCCAAGTGCCGCAGCGGCGTATAGACAACACCAACACTGAAAATATCAAGATATTCTTCCGGACAGGGGAGGCCGGCGCACAATGAGGCGGCTGGCTGTGATTGCGGTGCTGCTGCTGACGCTTGTTGTGGCAGTGGCTCAACGCAAGGTGACTCCGGTGGCGTCGACCGACGAGCTGAAACCTGTGACGAAGGAGGAGCTGAAGGAGATACGGCGCCAGGAGAAGCTGAAATTCCTGCGCACCGACTCGTTGACGCTCGACTCGTTGCGCCGCGATTCAATTGAGCGTGCGTCGAAACGCGTATATCGCCCGACGCTGATGGGAGTCACGCTTGGTGTCAACTTTTGGGGGTCTCTTATGCGTGCGCTCGGTCAGGACTATGGCGATGGCGACGTGTGGGCGGCAGTGAATATCAGAAACCGCTATATCCCGGTGGCGGAAGTGGGTTTCGGACAAGCCGACTGCTCTCCTGAGGACGGTAATTTTACATATAAGAGTAAACTTGCTTTGTATGGCAAAATCGGAATGAACTACAATTTCCTTTATGGCAAAGACCCTAAATATCAGCTGTATGCCGGTGTACGCTTTGCTGCGTCTAAGTTTAACTATGACGTTATTGGCATCACTGTCGACAATGGCTATTGGGGCAAGGACCCGTCGACGTTTGACTTGCGCGGGCAAAGCAGCTCTGCGTTCTGGGGCGAGGCAGTGGTAGGCATTCAGGTTGAACTGTTTAAAAATTTCTCAATGGGATGGTCGGTGCGCTACAATTTCCCGTTTTCCGTCAAGGATTCGCCCAATTCGCGGCCGTACTATATCCCGGGCTACGGCGTGCGCGACAATCATTTGAACGTAAGTTTGTCGGTGGCATACACGTTGCCGCTCCATCGCGACAAGCCAAAGAAAGAGGTGTCGCAGCCGAAACCTGACGCAGTGGTCGATGATGTGGTGGTGCCTGAACGCAAGGAATAATAGCGTTTGGAGAAATTCTTGATCTTCCGGAAATTTCTAATGTGAGATAATATAGGCTGCGGCTCGGTTTGCTCGGTTTTTCGCTCGCCTTGCACTATCTTTTGATAATATAGGCTGCGGCTCGGAAAAAGAAAATGAACAAGTTCCTTTCTTTTTCGCTCGCCTTGCACTATCTTTGCACACAAAATAGGGTGGATGTGGAATCTATCTTGTCTTAATAGCATAACTATTTATTGCCTTATGAAAAAATTGGAAAGTATCTTAGCAGAGAAATTGCTGAAAATCAGCGCAATCAAACTACAACCAGATAATCCGTTTACTTGGTCGTCGGGATGGAACTCGCCGATTTACACCGATAACCGCAAGACTTTGTCATATCCAGAAACCCGCAGTTTCTTGAAAGTGGAAATGAGCCGATTGATTATCGAGAATTTTCCTGATGCGGAAGTTGTGGCAGGTGTTGCAACCGGTGCCATCGCTCTCGGAGCTCTCGTGGCCGATACTCTTGGCAAGCCTTACATTTATGTGCGCTCGTCACCAAAAGACCATGGCTTGGAGAACCTTATCGAAGGCAACCTTAAGCCTGGACAGAAGGTGGTGGTTATCGAGGATCTTGTTTCAACAGGCGGCAGCAGCTTGAAAGCCGTAGAGGCAGTGCGCAACGCTGGCGCGGAGGTTGTCGGCATGCTTGCCATCTTTACATATCAATTCCCGTTGGCAGAAGAGAATTTCAAGAAAGCCGGTGTCAAACTGCTTACTCTCGGCAACTATACCGCGATGCTCGACGCAGCATTGAAAATCAACTATATCAAGGAGGCAGATCTCGAGACATTGAAATTGTGGCGACAGGATCCTGAAAACTGGACGCCTACAGCAACTATCGACGAATAAAACAATCCTATGGCTACATTCAAGAGTTCTGAAAGAATCGTGTCGGCGGGTCGTGACTTGATTTATTCACGTCTCAACAACCCTGAGAGTTTCAAGGGGATTGCAGACAATGTACCCGACGATTTGAAGCAGCAGGTGGGCAACATCCGCATCGACGGCGATGTGATAACATTGGAGGCAAAACCGGTGGGCGATGTTTCATTCAGAATCGCCAATGGTGTTGAGAACGAGAAGGTGCATCTGGAAACGGTAAGTTCGCCTTTCCCTCTTTCCATTGATGTGTGTTTGGTCGACGGCGGCGCTCCTGAAACCACCAATGCGCATGTGGAGGTGAAAATCGATTTGAATCCTATCCTTAAGACGATGCTTTCAAAGCCTATGCAGGATGCGGCAGAGAAGTTTGCCGATTTGATAGCGGTTATGCCGTATAATTAGATAATTGCAAAAGAAATAATAAAAAGGTCGAGTCTCTTGTGTGGGACGCGACCTTTTTTTGTGGGGTATGCTGTAGGGCATCAGTCAAGTTTGGAAAGTTTGGGATGAGAGCCGCGGTAGGCGGGCATGCACATCCCGATTTTTGCACCGTAATCGCCTCGTGTCTGATTGTCAAATCGTAGTAACAAGGTGGTGAACCTTGGTGTTAGGATTCGTCGCCTGCCCTTTATTTATATGTATGATTGGGCAATTCCTTTCATTTTGTCAATAGAGTTAATTAATTCCTGGATTGAATATTTCTGATTTTGCTCATTTTCTGGATGATGAATAAAATTTCGAATATACGTTTCTGGTGTCATCTGTATCGCTGGTTGGGCAACGCCCTTATAAATTCTTATCCATGACATACTTTTAGAGCACCCTTTTGATACCAACCATTTTTCAAACTCTTTTTCACGACAATTGTTAGAGTCTTCATCTGTAGCTTTGGCTTGTAAAAATCCATAAAGTTCATTATGATATTCTTCACTAACCTCACCAAACGCTAAATAGTTTACTTCATTTAATGATGGATATGGAAGACTGTTCTTTTGAACATTTTTTATAGTCTTGCAGCCATTATTCTCACAAACAACTTTTAATTGCTTAAAGTCAAGCTGTTTTACAATATCAGAACTATGTGTTGTTATAATTACTTGTACACCGCTGTTTGCTGATAGAGTCTTTAATGCATCCACCAATATCTTTTGATGTTGCTTATGTTGAGAGGTCTCAGGCTCTTCTATAGCATAAATAATGTGTTGACTATTTGCTTCTTTTTGTCTTCTTTCCGCTTCTGCCCTAAAGAAATTTAGAAGAATAAGTCGTTTGACACCACTACCTCGTTTATTTATAGGTATATCTTCATCGCCAGTAATTGATAATCCCTTAAACACATCTGCCCATTTCAAATCTTGAGTTAATGGAACTTTCGGATGGAGACTATCTGCGACTTCTGGATTCATTTCTTTAATCTTAGCAAGGGTTAAGTCTGAAACCTCTTGTAACTTTTTTCTTACTTCGGTTGCTACATAATCAAGTTTTTCTTGCAAATCAGAATCATTAATAATCTGTTTGACAGCTTCTTTTAATGGATCTTGAATCTCGTTGTCTCCATCGCAATTTTTACGGTCGGATTGAAATAGACTATAATAAGGCAAGTATGTCTGAAGTTTACCCCAAATGGCTTTTATATCACCGTCTTTCGAATTTACATCGATCTCAATTTCATCCAATTTTAATTCATCAGAGCTACTGTATTTATTCCAAATAGCTTTTCTTAAGCATGCGTTTTTTCGTTTGTCTTCACATTCTACTCCTAATTCGTCTATTATGGAATTTAATGCAGCCTGTTTCTTAAGCAATAAGTCTGCACACAAAGGATTTGTGGGATGATTTGCCCTAATTGCGACTCTCATTCTAGTAGCTGTTGTTGCTGCATTTTTGAATGTCTTGGAAACCTCCAAATATCCCTCTTTGTTTAGCAAGAATTCATCTGCAAGAGTTGTTTCATTGGATGAATCAATGACAACACTTTGTGGAAGTTCTGTGAAACAAACAGAAATTGTTATGTCTGTATTGCCACTCTTCTTCCCCGTTTTGTTTATATCGTCCTTGTCAAGTTTTATGAGACCTTTGCCGTCATGAAAGAAGATGTCTAACGCTTCCATTATCGTAGACTTTCCTATGTCATTACGACCAACTATTGCAGTCAAGTTTTCAAAACACACGACAGTCTTTTGCTGATACCCTCTGAAATTTTCTATTGCTACTGATTTTATCTTCATGTCGTAATATCTTTAAGTTAGGTCTTAAAAGGTCAAATACTTATTCACAAGGAACTTTCGTATATCCACAAAAGAAATGGTATCTTCTATGTGTTCGTCCAATCCTGTATTTACCACATATATAAAAGATTCCTTGCGATAGAAGTTATCACCCTCATTGAGAGAGGCTTCTATCGTCTGAGATTTTGCCATGAGACAAGTCAACTGATAATCTCTATCCACTACCTGTGTGTTGCCTTTTGGGTGCGCTTTTTGCCTGTGTTGGCTACTTGTCAACAATATCAAATTCTCGTAATATGAGGCAATCATCGGGAACTGTGATTTAGGGAATATATGGTGAACTTCTGTTGCAATACCTGTAGCCAATTCATCATGAACTTCACTTGTGTCTCCTTGCTGACGCTTGACATTCTTAATCGCTTTATTAACCTGATAATCTATGTAGAAATTTATATTTATATCGTCAGTTTCATGTGCCTTAGCTTCATTTCGTGTTTGGATTTTCTCTTTCCCGGTATATTCATCACGCCAATTCACCTTGTTATACATCAAGTCTCCCCAGTCTTGCAGCTTGCAATTGCTTCCAGGCATCATTTCTGAATATGCAAACACATTCAGTACTTTGTGAAGCATTCTGGTAGTGTCAAGTTTTGACTTCGTAGGAGAATGAAACGATGATACTTGTCATACAAAGTGTTCTTAGCCGCTCTGATTTCACCTTTTGTGGCATTAGTGCAACTCTCTTTGTATTCTCTGAAGAAACGTTCAATACCGCTTGCTGAAACGACTTTACGAAAGAACACTTGTAGAAAGTTGAATGCATTCCTTTCACGAGAAGCAATGTACTCCAACATTTCCATATTATTTACACAGAATACCAAATGACGTTGTGAATCGTCAAGTTCAAGTACGTGGGCATAAGCCAAAAGTTTCAATGGTTGAGCCAGAACCTTGTCATATTCATTATGGGCAGACTCGTTGTCTGCATACGGCTTATGAAACACAATTCTTGTATTTTCAATGAAGAATTGTGTCTTCCACAAATCGCTTACAGTGAATGCCTTTTTTGCACAGTCGGTGCTCAGAATGCAGTCTGCAATGAAGCAAACTACATCTGGGGTACACTTTTGGTCAACGAATCGACAGTTCTTGTTCTGTCTTATATCATAGTCGTTGTATTTGTCAAGATGCTCTTGTATATCTTCTATTCTCATATGTTATGCTGTTTTAATGTTCCAAAAAAGAAAACAGAATTGTTATCTATATTCAAAGAACGAGTTCCACGATTTCTTGCAACAGAATAGAAATTTGAGAATTCGTCTGTTGCGTAAAATGCCAAATCGTCTTCCGTAATGTTTACAGACGGGTCTATTGTCGTAAGTATTGCTACTGAACCATCAGCGATACAATTACTTGGCATAAAGCAAGCTCTTGGATTGTAAGTCAAATTCGGTAGTAGAATGCACTCTTGATTCATATATTTTGCGACATCAAGTCCGTCCAAATCATCAATATAACTGTCATAGTCTGCAATGTTAATGATTTTATTATTCCCGATATTGCGTGATTTCAGGACCCGAATGCGTCCGCTTGCTTTTGTACGAGCTTTTGTTATAACTCGGTCTCTGTATGCCTTAAATACATTAAAGTTAATCTTGTCGGCTACTTTATCGAAAGACGAATTTCTATAAATGAGCCAATATGGGAACTTGTCATCAGTAATGTAGTCTTGTGGCCTACATCTAACATCTTCCGTTATATAGGACTCTATGGTCGTCATGTCTGGAGCTTTTCGAGTGTCAAGGACAAAACTTATGGTTTCTATTTTAACACCCTTAAAACCTTTCTCGCCAAAGTCAATAATATTGGCAATATGCTTTTCTCTCATTATTGATCTAGTCAAATTGAACTCTGGCGCATTTATTAGGCTCTTTGGTACTATCAGAGACACAACATTTCCAACACTCATCATTTTTTCTATGAAGAATGCAAAGATATTGTTTGTGTCTTTGTTCTGAGCCTGTTCCTTATACAAAGCAAGAAGTTTCTTGTCTTTTGTTATTTTCATATATGGTGGATTCCCTATCACAATATCATATTTTTTACTAAAATTATATAGAAGAGAATCTGCCACTATATAGTTGATGTGTATATTTTGTGGCATATTGATTTTGTCAACAAGAGCTTGTAGTATAGCTATGCTGTTTTTGTCAATATCCACAACATCAATGTTTACAACTGGTACATCTGCATACTTTTGTATCAAAGTTGGGAGAAAGTTCCCCACACCTACTGATGGCTCCAAAATATCAAGAGTAGTATACTCTTTTGCTTCTGGAAGTTTGCTTATAATAGTGAAGCAAGTATCTTGCCTTGTATAGTACGCAGCATTATTTTCTCTTTGAGCATTTGCCAATTCTGCTATTTTGGATAACTCAGCGAACTTGTATGAATTGTTAGTTCTGATAAACCTTAGCAAGTTGTCAATGTCTGTAAGTTTTCTTCGCTCGATTATGCCTTTCGCATCTTGTTCAGTCAATGTCGGCTTGCACAAGACTCTACGTATCTTATTGGCTATCTGTCTGAAAATGATGGTTGGCACAGCTTCGCCCAAAGTTTGGCGAATATTCATTTCCTCTTTTTTAAGGAATGCTTCTTTTTCTTTAGGTGTTAAAGCATTGAGTTTCTCAAATGGAATGTCAGACCAATTGAACGACTCTGGCACAGACATCATAAGCATAACTTCTCTAATACTAAACACCCTATTATCTACAGGATGAACAGTATTTTGACTTGCCATGATATCATTCCGCGTATGTATGCATGGGGCAACCTTATCCCAATATTGGCGAGTGTACTTGTCGCCATTCTTTTGGGCGTTATATACAACAACTCCATTTTTAACCGTATGCGGAATGCGATTAATGTCTGTATTGTCAAACGCTGATTGTCCCTCTTTAATATCAGAAATCCATGCTTCCATTTTCGGATTGTATTTTCTGAAATTATGATATATGTCATTCTCAGAAATTTCTCCCATTTTCTTCAAAGATGGAAGATGCCCAATCACTTCTCTAAGTGTTCTCTCTGGTTGCTTGTCAGGGAAAACATCACATGGAGTTATCTCCTTAATGTCCTTTCTTACTCCAATTACAAGTGTACGAGTACGGCTTGATGGATTTCCGTAATCCTTAAAGTTTACAACTTTATACAGGATATTGTATAATCCACCAAGGTTCATTTCTATCGCTTCTCTTATGCTTTTGCATTGCCATCAACATCAGTGCATACAGATGTCAAAAATGCTCGTACATTCTCAAAGATAAAGAATTTTGGCTTTATCTGATGAACCATTTTTATAGACTCGACAACTAAGGAATTTCTTATTATCTCATCTTTCTTTTTCTTATGATTAGCAACAGACATACCTTGACATGGAGGAGTGGCAATAAGTACATCTAAATCAGTAACATGAAAGCCCTTTTCCCACATTTCCAATTCTGCAAATACCTTATCCTTTGTCTCCTGTGTCGTCATATCTCCACAAATATACCCACTCTTGTAGACACATTTGTTGTTATAGGATTGTATTTTGAGACGCTTTTCAAGTAATTCTACAGTTGCAACACAGAAAAAGCCCTCTTCCTTAAAGCCATAACATCCCACGCCAGCACTGCTAAATAAGCTGACGTATGTATGTAGACCATATGAAGAACGACTTTCGGCAACAATAGCCTCTTCTATTTCTTCAGGGAGTTTATATGCTTTTGACTGTGCCATTTTGCTCTTTGTATCCTAAAATTTCTACTGCTATTGATAGGGCGTTACGGGCCACTTGACCATTTTCAGAAACAAGGTCTGTTACCTTGTCTGCCAACCAAAGTGCCAGTAATTCTTTCTTATCTACCTCAAATACGGAAGCTAATAATTCAACTTGCTCTTTTCGAGCCTTTCGCTCTCCTTTTTCTATTTTACAGTAGGTGGCCGTATCTATATCTAAAGCTGCTGCCAATTTCCTTTGAGGTAGCTGGCTATGCAACCGTAAGTCTTTAATTTTTTCCGTAAACAACATATTCGTATTATTGTCTTGACAATTTTAGGCAAAGGTACGGCTTTTATTTGAGAGAAAAGAGATTTTCGTTAAAGGAAAGATAAAAAAGACACACGAAATGAAGTTTTTTGTACATCAATGTTTTATAATAACAGATGATGCCATTTGCAAACAAGTGTACACGCAATGCAAACATATGATAAGTTACATGTATGGTGGTGTGGGGCCGGTAAATGTGAAAGAAGGAGGTAAGAGTCTTTTACAACTTACATTTACCTCCTACTTCAATTGTGTGGTATGCTGTAGGGTATCAGTCAAGTTTTGAAAGTTTGGGATGAGAGCCGCGGTAGGCGGGCATGCACATCCCGATTTTTGCACCGACAAATGTAGGGTCGGTCAAAACGTAGCGGTGGCCTTCAAACGAGTAGCAGGTGCCGTTGCCTTGATATTCAGGCAGGCGCACGGCGCACGCCACATGCCCGGGATACTCGACGAGCAGGCAGTCGAGCCCCGTCACTTGCCTTATGAGCATGCTGAACAGCAACGCGCGGTCTTCGCAGTCGTTGATGCCGTAGATTGTTGACTCTTCGGGGAAGAGGGGCTTCTCAAATCCGAACTGCTCTTGGTCGGTGGCATATTTGAAAGCGTGTTGCACGAGGTTCAGCAGGGTGCCTACAGCCGCTTCCGGAGTCATCCCGGCTGTTGTCTGCCGCAATTGCGATGTCAGCTCCTTGCGGAACGACGGCTGCAGCGATGAGCGGGAATATTCAATCAGAGGAATTTGTGGATAGTCGTAAAGAAGTTTTGCAAGGTTTGCGTTGACATTGCACGCCACAGATGTCTTTTTGTCGGTTAGTTTTACAGAAACCATCGACTCCGTTACCCTTGGGGCTTGTCGGAACACGGGGTCTATTAGACCTCCCGCGTTGCGCTCGCCCGGCAGACGGTAGGTGCGCACGCTTCCGCAGGCTGTGGTGCGTCCCGACTTTGCGTCGAAAACCAACGTGAACCGCTTCCCGTCAACATCAATGTAACTGCTGCTGTAGATGGTGGTGGAATATGGCACAAGCAAGGCCAGACACCCGTCGTTTTGAGCCACGCGCACATCGTAGCCTGTGTGGCATAGCAGATATTGGCGCATGGCGATGCGCGTGTCGGCAGATGCCGTCGACAGTTGGTTTGCCACGTAGGTTTCCACAAGTTTCAGCATCATCCAGTCGTTGAAGCGATGGCGTTCGGCAATTTCTTTCAGGGCATTGCCAGTCTTGGAGCCAAGACCCTGACTGTCGAGAGCCTGCCAGAAATCGGCGACGCCATTGTTGTCGGAAGAGCGGAGCGCAGCCACTTCCAGTGCCGGCAGCATAAGCCGTGTGCCGTAGAAATCAAGCGTAATGTTGTTGTGTACGGCAGGCGCAGGGCCGGGAGCGGGCGGAGTGGCTGCCGGTGTCGGATGATTTGCCGGCGGTTCCGGTGTCGTTGGCTGTGGAGACGGCGAGTCGACAGTAGGGGCAGTGCGTGGCTTCGGCTTGCTGTCGCGGCTTTCGCTGCGGAACACGTTGAAATCCTCCCATGCGGTTCGCAGGAAATCAGTGTATCCAGTCAGCACCTCCTGCCTGAACGACTGGAATCCGTCCATCAGGCCGCTGCGGAATGATTCAAAATCGTCATTATCCTGAGCGTGGCAATGGAATGCCGCCCCCATGACAATGACGAATGTGAGTAAACGTTTCATCTACAGAAGATTAGTTCTGAGGGGTAGAAGGAGAGATGCCTTCCTGAATGAATTGCGACACGCGGTCGGCATAGCGTTGTGCCGCCTCCGACTCCTTCAGCGCGTTTTCGTAGGCGCGAACACGGGCGCGTGTGGCAGCGTCCTCGCTGATGATGAAGAAAACCTGCATGTCGTATGTGTTGCATTTCTTGCTTTTTGTGTGCGGGCGCACAATGGTGAAACTCTCTTGGAGCTCAGCGCCGATTTCTTTCTGCACCTGAGCCTCGTAGGCGGCATAGAAATGCTCGAATTCAGCGTTGATGTCGGCAGAGTTTGCCGCGATGTCCTCCACGATGCGGGCCTTCACTTGAGCGCCGGCTCTCTGGGCGTAAGCCACTTGGGCGTTGGTAACAGCCTGACGGCGTCCGACGTTGTTTGATTTGAAATTGTCGGCAGTACCGATGATTTCCTCAGCCACTTCGCCGTCGTTGTACAGTTTTGTGTAGTGTTCAAGCAATGCAACCTCAAGAGTTTTTGAAGAACCGTAGATTTTCCATCTGTCCTTCTCCAATTCTTTTTTCTTTTTCTTATAGTTCTTTTTCAGTTGCTTTACAAGTTCTTTGTTCAGTTCCTTTTGCAGACTGCTCTCTGCGTTTGTAGTTAAAGCCGGTGCCGCAAGAATCAGCACGAGGCACAATGCGATGAGTTTTTTCATAATGCATTTATTTATTGGTTAGTAAAAAAATCGTCGTTTTAAAAATATCCGGCATCAATCAGCTTGAATTTCGGGTCGGGTTTAGGCTGCCATGTGCGCACCTTTATGATGGGATTTTCGGGGTCGTTTATGTCCACATAGAGAAACAGGTAGCCAGTGTCGCCGTAGTTTGACGAGTAATAGTCCTGTTTTATCTGGATTGCGTACGACTCCATGCCCTTGCCGAGTTTCTTGACCGAGTTGTCGGAGAAGCGAATGTTGATAAACTCCTTGCTTGCAAAACTGCGCGCCATGCGTGCTATATACTCGTTCTTGCCCTCCCGCGTGTAGCGCACATACTGATTTTGGGCATAATGCGAGTTGCTGTCGGCGAATCGGTTTCCTCCAGGGGTGATTACGCACCCGGAAATAATCACGGCATTGTCGTCGAACACGTTTCGCAGATAGTCGATTCTTTTCAGTGCGAATGCAGTTTTATAGTTCTCAAGGAAGTTCATCAAAGCCTTTCGTGTGGCTTCATTCCATTCGTCGTTGTTGAGGATGTCGTGTTCAGCCTTTTCGCCAAGACCGAAAGCAATGTAGTCGATGCGTTTTTTCGAGTCGAACGTAAACACCACGTCCTCGACAAATGATTTGCGCAAGCCGTTGCGGAACGAAAACGACATTTTCGCATTGCGGCACACCACGCGGTCTCCGTTCTGATAGAACGTCAGTCCTGAGGTGTCGAGCACTCGGGCACGTCCGTAGTTAATTAGGCTGCGGAACATTTCGGCGCCCTGCGGCGTGAAATATTTTTCAGCAGCCGCATAGTCCTTGGCTGTTATTGCGGCAAGCACCTTGCCGATTGTTTTGCGGTATTCTGTGTCGTTTGATAAATACTCAATGGCGTTTGTCACCGGAGCGGTCTCGATAGCCGCCTCTGCCTCACGGGTAGCAGCGACTGAAGGGGTGTCGCCGCTGACATTGATGTATGATTTGCGGAACGCCTGACCTCTTACGGTCGACATCACCGCATCGATTTCGCTGTCGATGTGAGCCTCCCCGCGATATTCATACTCGCTTTTCAGCCTCAGATTGTCGGTTATTGCGCCGGGGTTTAGCTCGATCACGCCGCGTCCGTCTTTGGCGCTGTAGATGTTGCTCCAGTTCTGTCCGTCGAAATATGTGTAGTCGTAGCTTGCCACAGGCTTGTCTTTGTATGTCACCGCCACCTCAAGCACGTTGTCCGACGTCTTGTGCATCGGTCTCACCTTTATGCCGTCAAAGATGTCGTTCATCTGGGCCGGAATCCATGTTGACAGCAGATGGTTGTTCGAGTCCCTGACCTCATTCGGATGCTGCAGCGTTTTCAGCATGGCATACGCCCAATAGTAATAGCGCAGCGCATCGTCGATTTTTGCATTTTTTTCAGCAGTCTCCGCAAGTCCGAGCATCTCGTCGATGCGTCGTCGGCGCGCCTCGAAGATGCGTGAAATTTCCGATTTCAGGATGTAGCGTCCCACATGTGCGTCAGGCTCGTATTCAATCACGATTTTCTCAGTGTTGGTGAGCGTGGCTTGTGAGTAGGTCTGCACCTTCGACCGGGCATAAGTCTCGCCGTCCACCTGCCCGTTGTGGCTCAGCTCATCTTCCGTCAGCGTGAACGAGCTTTGCACCTGCACGGAAATCTTGCTTATAAGGTCGGCAAGCGCGTTCTTGTCGGCCTCGGCATCGCTTGATCCCCAGCCCTCGCCGTAGATGTATTGCCGGCTGCTCTTGATTTCTTCCCAACTTTGCGCTCCGCAGGGGAAGAATATGATTGCGGCTATTATGAATGTCAGCAAACGTTTCATTGTTGTCAATATCTTAGATAAGTGTAGATGGAATTGAATCTTGTGTCACCGATATAGAAATCAATCTGTCCGGAAGTTGAAGTCGTTGTCGATGTCTTTTTCGTTGAGATTGTCAAGATTGTTTCTCCAGGCAAGCCCTCCGCCTGCGAAAGCACAATCCACGGCTGTGAGGCCTTGGCAGTCCAATTGGCGGATGATGAGATTGTCACCTTCTCGATGTCGGTGCTCGAGTAGAAGCTGAAACTGCTTGAGTATGCCTTACCGTTGATTTTTAGATAGTGCGCATCCTGTTTTGCCGAAAGAGTCTCGTACTGGTTTGAATTGCCGCGGTAAAGTCGGCATGTCGCTGTGCGTGAACTTGTCGAGCTGTTTTCTTCGGCAGTCACAGTGATGGTGTATTCTTGCTCGGCATAGCCTTTTGTTGCCGAGAAGCGGAGCCATGTCGGGATGTTTGTGATTTCCCAGTCGGAGTGGAGGAACAGCCTGAACGTCTGCTGGCCTCCCGTCGCAGAGAAACTGAGGTAGGGGATGCCAGACTCCGGCACGCCGAATTGTGTCACACCGATATATTGAGTGTTGAATTTCGTTGACACATAGAGTTGCGCGCTTCTTCCCAACACGCTTTTTGTGTTTGACTCCGCACTGATGTTTACCGTCACTTTCTCTCCGGCTTTTCCGCCTGTCGGCGACACAGTCAGCCAGTAGGGAATGTTGGTGATTGTCCAGTCGTCGTTGAGAGCGACAGTCATGGTTTGAGGTGTGCCCGCCGCGTCGATTTTGATGTCGGTCGGCGAGATTGTCTCTGTGATGTGCGGTTTGTCGGGATTGTCGGGAAGCCATCCGTCGTAGTCGTCTTTGCAGGCGGTAAAGACAGAAGCGACTGCAACCGACAGGATTATGCTGATAAGTCTTTTCATTGTCGTTTTGCGATTAGAAGATTAAAGAAATTCCGACTTGAAGGTCAAAGCCTTTTAATGCCTTGTCGTATGTGTCAGACACTTTTACAAGTTCCTTCATTCCGTCGGATTTAGCCACGGGAACGTAGTATTCCGGTGTTACGGAGATGCACAGTTTCTTATATACAAGGGCAAACTGCATGGATCCGGTAAACGAGCATGCCGACGGCGCTGTCTCGTCGTCGATTTTCGACCTGTCCTGAAGAGCCAGCACTGCCGCTCCGATTTGAGGCGTGATGCGCACTACGTTGCCGCATCTGATTCCCCATCCTATTCTGCCGTTTATACGCCAGTTCTTGAAGTCGGAAGTGTGGGCAAGAGAATTTGTCGATGTGTACCAATCAACTTCCTTTGATTCATTGCCGGCGATGAAACTGACTTCCATGTTTAATTTTCCGGCAAAAAAGCCCATTGTCGCACCTGCGCCTTGAAAATTAAGACATTGATAGATGGCTCCCATATAGAAAGCGTAATTGTTGACATAGTTCTCATAGTAACGCTTCTTACGGAAAGAGAAATCCACGGAGCTTTCGTTGCCTTCCGCCACAGTGATAGTCGTTTCTTTTGACTTGCCCTCATAGTATGCGGAAATGGAATGCTCACCGTAGTCGATGTCGCGGGAAATGGAATATCCGCTGCCTGCTATTTTGCCGTCGATATAAAAATTCGCGTTTTGGTTGCATGAGATGGTAACCTTCTTGAAGTTGGGCTTTAGTTGCCAGCTGATGAGGCTTGAGCCTTCGGATATGTCTATGGTTTCCGTGCGGCTCTGATATCTGTCGGCGCTCATGCTGATTTCATGTTTGGTGCATGTGAGCAAAGCGTCGCAGGGAGTCAGTCCGATGTATTTTCCGTCGATGTTTACGACGGATGTCGCATTTGACGTGAACTTCACACGGATGGCGTTGTTGAGCACGATGTTAAGCTCCGACGTCTTGCGCTCGTCGATGTCGGCGGTTGCAGTCTCGGTCTTGTAGCCGTCCTTGCTCAGCGTCACGCTGCGTGAGCCGATTAGAACTTCCTTGATGAACAAAGGTGTTTTGCCCATCACCTTGCCGTTGATTGCAACGGTGGCATCCATTGGCGACGATGTCACTTTCAGAGAGCCGTAGATTGGCGTTGGAGCGGGCAGCGAGATGATGTCGTTTGCCGAAAGGTCGTCGGCATTGATTGTTATGGACCGGATAGTCGTGCGGTGGCTCGGCTTGCGCAGCTCGATGCGGTAGGTGCCCGATGCCAGCGGACCGCTCCACGAACCGTGACCTTTGTATTCTTGATTGATATAGATGTCGGCGTCGGCATCGCCGGTGATGGTGTAGTTTCGGAAGTCGCTTTTCAGAGCTGCGTTGACGCGCAGAGTGTCGTTGTCGGCGATGGTTACCGACTGTTGGAAAATATGGTAAAGCGGCTTTATGATTTTCAGCAAGTGCTTGCCACTGCCCAGTTGCAGCGTGTGCAGCGGCAATGTGCCATGGTCGGAGCCGTCGACAAACACCCTGGCGTCGGAGCCGGCGTTGGCGCTGTTTACTTCCAGCCATCCGAACATCGGTCGCATATTCACGTTGACGGATGCTTTCTCTGCCGTCACCGTCACCGAACCCACCTCGGTGTGGTAGTCTTTGCGCTCGATGCGATACTGGTATTTTCCGAATGGCTTGAAGCATGATGCAGAGCCTTCGGCATCGAGCAGCAGCGGTTGCCCGTCAAATTCGAGTATGGCGTCGGCTGGTGAAATGTGGAACACGACAAACTGGTCGGTCTGTGCCTCCTCGATTACGGTGTGCACCTTGCCGGTGACAAGCCTCAGCTCGTATGTGCGTGCGCTTTCAACTTGCTGAGGGATAGGATAATTGCGGAGAACGCCCAATTGTGGATGCGCAATCGTAATGAACCTTATCTTTTCAGGGACGTATACCCAAATTTCTCCCACTTTCTGTTCTGTAGCAACGACACCGAGTATTCCGACGTCGAAATTGAAGCCTTTTTCGGAGGTCACCACTTTTATCAAGGCACAGGTTTTTCCGTTCTGGTCTTTTTTCATTGTGCCGGCAGTGTTGGCTGTCAGGTCGTTTTCAAGCGGTGTGAAACTTTCCACGCTGATTTGCTGCGACAAGGCAGGCAACGCAAGCAGCACCGCGAACAAAATAAGTAAACTCAGTCGTTTCATTTCTGTATGAGAAGTTCGTATCTAAAATCCCGTTTTTCGGTTGAATAAGAGCAACAATGGCGCAAATGAGCGCAATGTGAGCTTGTTCACAAATTGCCTATAGCAACCTGTCTTTTGCAAAGATAGCGCAAAAAAAAAGAAAAGGTGTAAAAAAAGCGCAAAATCTTTAAGATTCTGCGCTTTATGGATCTGTGTAGTTGTGACTATGCTTTCACACGGCCAACGTAAGAGCCTTCGCGAGTGTCGACCTCGATAGTCTCGCCTTCGTTGATGAACAACGGAACGCGTACAGTTGCGCCAGTCTCAACGGTTGCAGGCTTAAGAGTGTTTGTGGCAGTGTCGCCTTTGAGTCCCGGCTCAGTGTAGGTGATTTTCAACTGAGTCTTGATAGGCATTTCAGCGAAAAGTACGGTTTCAGTAGAAGCATCGCTTACAACTTCAACGACATCGCCTTCCTTCATGAAGTCAACGCCAGTGATCAAATCCTTGTGGATAGGAATTTGGTCGTAAGTTTCCTGGTTCATAAAGATGTAGTCGCCAGCCTCTTGGTAGAGGAACTGATAAGGGCGACGCTCCACGCGTACGTCTTCAAGTTTCTCGCCGATGTTGAAGCGGCGTTCGATAACGTAACCATTAACAACGTCTTTCAGCTTAGTGCGCATGAAAGTGTTGCCTTTGCCTGGTTTTACGTGAAGAAATTCGATGCAGAAATACAACTTGTTGTCCATACGGATACAAGTTCCGTTCTTAATGTCTTGAGCGTTAATCATATATTTTTAGTGAAATTTTAAAATTCCGTAATGAGACTGCAAAGTTATGATTTTTTTCTTGAAGATTTGCCAAAACATTCAAGAAATCTTTCTATCGTCGAGCAGCGCCTCTGTCTCTTGGGTTTTTGTGTTTAAGGAAATCGCCAATACAGAGGCAAAAATTGACAAGTATAGATGTTTCATAATCTTAATTCATTGAGTAATAAAAGAGGGGGACGCATTCAGTAATGCAGTCCCCCACAAGTTTTGGAGCAGGACTGATGATAATCCTGCATTAAGTCAATGCCTATTGATGAACAGGGCGTACCTGTATGCCGCCGGCCTTCGAGAAGAATGAAGCCTCAGGCTTGTTGAACTTGTTGAAAGCTCCGCGGGAGAAGCGCAATGTGGCGGCGTTGCTGGTCATTTTCTGACCCTGATAATTGGTCCGCACATCGGCGTTGCCTGTCATGTAGTAGCCCGGCTGTACATTGCCGCGCGGAGCGCCTTTGTAGCCTTGCATGCCGCATGCCGGAAGGAAGATGCTGTTTCCGTTAGGACCTGTTACCGTGTATCCGTATTGTTCAGCAGTCCAAGTGCATTTTTCAATGAGTTCCTTTATTTCGGCTTCGGTAGGCAGACGCCATCCGTTGCCCCAGAGCACGTTGGCTGGGTCATATTCAGTTCCTGAAATTTGGTCGCCGATTTCCACATAGTCGTTTGTGATAGGGTCATACCATTTGTAGTTGTAAATGTGGCTGTACTGTTTTTCGGTGATTTCACCCCAGCAGATGTAGTCGCCGGTTTCTGACGCACCTTGAGCTCCGATGTTGAATGGTGCCCATTTCACTGACAGACCGAGGTCGACCATTTCGGTCGGAGCGGTGTAGGATGGCAATGCTGGTTCAGGCACAGGACCATATACCGGACGGATTGAGAATCCAACGTCGGGGTAGTCGTAGCCTTCGGCAGAACGGTTGCTCGCGTCGATGTTCGCGCGGTAGTTGCGGCATTCTTGAGTGATGTCAGCCTGCTCGTATTCAGTGGAAGTCCAGTAGAAGCAACCCAGTTGGTCGTGGGTGTGCTCAGCGCCGACAATATTTCCGACGGCAGGCAGGAAAATGCTGTTTCCGTTGATGCGCGATGTGATGAGCGCGCCGGTTACGCCTTCCATGCCAGTCCAAGTGAAGTCGCAGTTGTTTATGAGTTCGCGCCATTCATCGCGGGTAGGTATGCGCCACTGTCCGCCCCATTTCACGTGTGCCACGTCGTAGTTTGTCCCGGTGATTGTTGCGCCCAGTTTGTAGTACTCTTCCCATTGGTCGTGATCTTCGCCGTCGTTGTCGCAATACCATTGATAGTTTTCAAGTGTGTATTCTGTTTTTGGCTCGATCTCGCCGTATGCATAGAAATTGCCTCCTTCCCAAGGGTTTGCCGCGCCGACGTTGTATGACGCCCATTTCACCGACAATCCGAGGTCGACCATCTTTTCGCTTGGGTCTACCTGTCCTTCGCTGACAAATGAGATCTTTGACACGTCGGTCACGTTTTTCATTTCAGTTGTGCCGTCCTTGTATTCGATTTTCATCACTTTCTGTTGGGCGTTGAGAGTGCCGAATCCTGCAGCGGCGATGAGTATAGAGTATAAAAATTTGTTCATAGCTTGTTACAATAAGATTTTGAATGTTGTTTTGTTGATTTTGATGATGTAGGCGCCTTTTGCGAGCAGTGAACGCTCAACGCTGTAGCTGTCGGGGATTGTGGTGTTGACCACGCAACGCCCGTCAAGGGTGTAGATGGAGAGCATGCTTCCTTCTCCCGCGTTTTCAATCACGATGGCGTCATGGGTGACGCGCATCGACACTGGTGTGCCTGCAATTTCGTTGACAGAGCCATACTTTACGAAGTCGATAAACTCGATGGCTTCGAAATCGAATGTCACCGGATCTTGGCTTGTTGTGGAGATTGTAGCTCCTGTCGCCGTGTAGGTGATTTCCGGGTTGGCGGAGAACATGAACACGACGGGTTCGCCTGTGACGGGTGTCACTCTGACGGCATCGGGAGCCTCAGCCGCGGACAATCCGAAGGCGGTTCCCAATAGGGTCAGAAAGAAAATGAATTTTCTCATAAGCATTTGTTGATAATGTTGGTAAATTATTTAGTTTGGTTTGTTGTCCGGAATCTTGTTTCCTGTCCGTTTCTTGGAAACGGGCGGTGTTAAGGGTGGCAGCCTTGATGAATGCGAGAATTGCCTGATGAATTGTGAATGTCTGTTTGTCCTAGGTTCATAAATGTGAACTGTTGTTGGAAATATATTCACTGCAAAAATAATATTCTATATTACATATTGCAAGTAAAATTGCGATAAAATTTAGGAAAAGTAGGAAAAATGTCAATACTGCTCATATATATTAGATTTGTGCATCGATTTGCTTGCGGTGCGCGCGTGCATAAATAGTCATCAGCGGTCGCTATGTATGCAAAAAAAGTGCCGGACGTGAGTCCAGCACTCTTGTGGATATTTTCAGATTGGTGAAATCTATTATCCGAGGAAGCCGAGCAATGCACCGGCAGCTACGGCAGAACCAATCACTCCGGCAACGTTCGGGCCCATGGCGTGCATGAGCAGATAGTTGCTTGAGTCGTATTCCAAACCGATGTTGTTTGAGATACGTGCCGACATCGGAACGGCAGAAACGCCTGCGTTGCCGATGAGTGGATTGATTTTCTTGCCTTTCGGCAGGAACAGGTTGAACACCTTGACGAAGAGCACACCCGACATTGAGGCGATGATAAACGCCATTGCACCAAGGAAGAAAATCTTCAGTGTGTCGAAAGTCAAGAATTCAGAAGCCTGTGTCGACGCGCCGACAGTAAGACCGAGCAGCATCACGATGATGTCGTTGAGGGCGTTGCTTGCGGTCTTGGCAAGGCGTGTTGTCACGCCGCTCTCACGGAGCAGGTTGCCGAAGAAGAGCATGCCGAGCAACGGAAGGGCCGACGGCACAACGAAGCAGGTGAGAAGCAAGCCTACGATAGGGAACATGATTTTCTCGTTCTGCGACACGGCGCGTGCCGGTTTCATCTTGATTACGCGCTCTTTCTTTGTGGTGAGCAGGCGCATGATCGGTGGCTGGATCAGCGGCACGAGGGCCATATAGGAGTATGCCGACACGGCGATTGCTCCCATCAAGTTTGGCGCAAGTTTCGACGACAGGAAGATTGCCGTAGGACCGTCGGCGCCGCCGATGATGGCGATGGCACCAGCCTGGTCGGGTGCGAAACCGATGGCCATGGCAACGATATACGCGCCGAAGATGCCGAACTGTGCGGCAGCTCCGATGAGCATCAATTTAGGGTTGGCGATAAGTGCCGAGAAGTCGGTCATCGCACCGATTCCCAAGAAAATCAGTGGAGGATACCATCCGGCGCTCACACCGTCGTAGAGAATGTTGAGCACCGAACCTTGCTCGTAGATGCCCACCTCAAGGCCGGCGTCCAACTTGAAAGGAATGTTGCCCACGAGGATACCGAATCCAATCGGCACCAGCAGCAACGGCTCGAAATTCTTCTTTATGGCAAGCCAAATGAACAGCAAGCCGACAGCGAGCATCACGAAATGCTCAGGCGTTGCGTTGGCAAAGCCTGTGTATTCCCAGAAGCGCTGAAAGTTTTGACCTAAGAAACTAACTAAATCCATACGATTATTCGATTATGAGCAGGTCTGCGCCTTCGAGCACAGAGTCGCCCTTGTTTACACAGATGGATTTTACAACACCACCCTTGTCGGCGTGGATGTTGTTTTCCATTTTCATTGCTTCGAGGATAACAACAGTGTCGCCTGCGGCAACAGTGTCGCCAACGTTGACCTTAAGGTCGAGGATTACACCTGGGAGCGGAGCTTTCACTGCGCCGGCGCCACCGGCAGCCGCCGGTTTGGCAACGACTTTTGTGCCAGCCTCGGTGCGTGGAGCGGCTGCAGGTTTAACGCTCTTCACAACAGGAGCCGGAGCGGCAGCCTGTTCGAGTTCCACCTTGTATGTCGTTCCGTTGACCGAAACTTCAGCGATGTTGTTCTCAATGTCGCCTACGGCAACTTTGTATTCTTGTCCGTTGATTTTATATTTATATTCTTTCATAATAAATTCAATGATTTAAAGTGGATTTGGATTATTTGTGAGGAAGCTCGCGGAGAGAATAAATCTTTGAGTTCCATGGAGAATATGCGCGTTTCACCTTGTTGATGGTGAGCACGAAATCCTCTTTGTCGTGCATGTTGAGATGCTCGTGGAGAGCCATGCAGATTGCTGCGATCTCCTCGCCTGAGTCGAGACCTGCCATCAGCGGCTTGCTGTCGTCGACAGTGCCTGTTGCGGCTTGCTTCTTGCGGCGTGCAGATTGAGCGTGGAACAAACCAAGTCCAATGAAACATAAACTAAGAATCAACAGCGAAAGGAATACGATGGTCATTGCCATCACTGTCATTCCGACACCGGTCTTGTCGTGCTTCTCGAAATTCTCGATTTTCTCGTTCTTGTCGATGATCACGTTGTTGCTGCTCGGAGTGATGTATTTGCCATTCTTTCCGTCGCGCACTTCCCATGCTTCGGCGTCGTTTTCAGCCTTTTGTCCGTCGACCTTGCGGGCGAACGAAGCGCCTGCAGGCAGTGTTGCAGGGACGGTTACCTCGTCGATGAGGGTTGTGCCGTCGCTGTCAAACAGGTAGATTGTGTTGTCCTGTCCGGGTTTGAGGCTGAAATTCACATGGAACGTGCCTTTGTCGGGCTCGTTGTCGCACCAGAACACCACATGCTGGCGTGGCGGGATCTTGGTGTTGACGTCCATGCGTGGGATTGGATATTTACGCGGGTTTGCCTTGTCGTCGGTCAGGAACATGCTTGAGATGTTGACCGAACCAAACGTGGAGTTGAACAGCTCAACCCACGCGTGGCGCATACCGTAGTCGTCTACATAGTTGCTGTCGTTCTGCACCATCACTTCGTTGATGCAAACGCCTTTGCGTCCTTGGGCAAACAAGCCGGCAACGCAGAAGGAGCAGAGCAACAGCAGCGTTAAAAATCTTTTATTCATACACGTAACTATATTATAAAGGAATATTGCCGTGCTTCTTGGCAGGGTTGGTCAATTTCTTTGTAGCCAGTTGCTGCAAAGCGCGGATGATGCGGAAACGCGTGTTGCGCGGTTCGATTACATCGTCGATATAGCCGTATTTCGCTGCGTTGTAAGGGTTGCAGAAGAGGTCGGTGTACTCTTTTTCCTTCTCTGCGATGTAGGCCTTCGGGTCTTCTTGAGTCTTGGCTTCTTTCATATAAAGCACTTCGGCAGCACCCGACGCACCCATCACGGCGATTTCAGCCGATGGCCATGCGTAGTTCATGTCGCCGCGGAGTTGCTTGCAGCTCATCACGATGTGGCTTCCGCCGTAGCTCTTGCGGATTGTCACAGTCACCTTAGGCACTGTAGCTTCGCCGTAGGCGTAGAGGAGCTTCGCGCCGTGAAGGATTACGGCGTTGTATTCTTGGCCTGTGCCAGGAAGGAATCCAGGAACGTCGACAAGAGAAACCAAAGGAATGTTGAAGGCGTCGCAGAAGCGTACGAAGCGGGCTGCCTTGCGCGATGCGTTGCAGTCGAGCACTCCGGCGAGGAATTTAGGCTGGTTGGCAACGATACCTACAGACTGTCCGTTGAAGCGGGCGAAACCGATGATGATGTTCTTCGCATAGTCGCGTTGCACTTCGAGGAACTCGCCGTTGTCGATGATTGCGCCGATGACCTCATACATGTCGTATGCCTTGTTTGGAGAGTCGGGCACGATTTCGTTCAAAGCGTCTTCCACGCGGTCGATCGGGTCTGTGCACTTTACGAGCGGAGCCTCCTCGAGGTTGTTCTGAGGGATGTAGCTGAGGAGTTTGCGGATGAGCTTCAATGCCTCTTCACCGTCTTCAGTGGCGAAGTGTGCCACACCTGATTTTGTGGTGTGCATTGTTGCGCCGCCGAGTTGTTCTTGAGTAACGTCCTCGCCAGTCACTGTCTTCACAACCTTCGGACCTGTAAGGAACATGTATGAGATGCCCTTTGTCATGATTGTGAAGTCGGTAAGAGCCGGAGAGTAGACAGCGCCGCCGGCGCAAGGACCGAGGATTGCAGAGATTTGAGGCACTACACCTGATGCAAGGATGTTGCGCTCGAAGATTTCAGCGTAGCCGGCAAGGGCGTTGATGCCTTCCTGGATACGTGCGCCTCCAGAGTCGTTCAAACCGATGACCGGAGCGCCCATCTTCATTGCCATATCCATGATTTTGCAAATCTTCATTGCCATGGCTTCCGACAGCGAGCCGCCCCAAACGGTGAAGTCCTGTGCGAAAACATAAACGAGACGGCCGTCGATTGTACCGTAGCCGGTAACGACGCCGTCGCCGAGATAATGTTTCTTGTCTTGTCCGAAGTTGGTGCAACGGTGCTGCACGAACATATCCAATTCCTCGAAGCTGCCTTCGTCAAGCAGTTGGGCGATACGCTCACGTGCGGTGTATTTACCTCTTTCGTGCTGCTTGGCAATGGCTTTCTCGCCGCCGCCAAGGCGTGCTTTCTCGCGCAAGGCGATAAGCTCCTGCACTTTTTCAAGTTGATTGCTCATATTAAAATGCTTAATAGTTTAAGTGTTTGCTTATTCAGGTTTCTCGCAGAATTCAGTAAGAACGCCGTGTGTCGACTTCGGGTGGATGAACGCGATGTTCAGACCTTCGGCACCTTTGCGAGGAGCTTTGTCGATGAGGCGCACGCCTTTGCCTTCCATTTCAGCCAAAGCGTTGGCAACACCGTCTTCAACGGCAAATGCGAGGTGATGGATGCCTTCGCCGCGCTTCTCGATGAATTTGGCGATAGGGCTCTCGTCAGAAGTCGGCTCGAGGAGCTCGAGTTTGGTCTGTCCAACCTTGAAGAACGCAGTCTTTACTTTCTGGTCGGCAACTTCTTCGATAGAGTAGCACTTCATTCCGAGAATGTTTTCATAATAAGGAATGGCTTCGTCAAGGCTCTTGACAGCGATTCCGAGATGTTCGATGTGAGAGATATTCATAATATTTAAAATTTAAAAGTTCTCTAAATAGATTACTTGTTCGCAAAAGTACGAAAAAATATCAAGAACAACTTTTTTATTTGTAAAAATATGGTTAATTGAAGAGTTTTAGCGCAAAATGTCAGTAACAGACTGACGTAATGTCAGCATCGGCGGCTGTCGGATTCGCGCAGCCGGAGTTTGGCACGCGATTTGTTTATCCGAGTGTGCCGCGTCCCGTAAGGGCACGGCAGAGAAAACTTGAATAATAACAAATAAAAATATAGAATCATGGGTAAAATCATTGGTATAGACTTAGGTACTACGAACTCCTGCGTGGCAGTTCTAGAGGGTAAAGACCCTGTGGTAATTCCTAACAGCGAAGGCCGCAACACAACGCCTTCAATCGTTGCTTTCGTCGATGGTGGCGAAAGAAAAGTAGGTGACCCTGCAAAGCGTCAGGCAATCACCAATCCGACTCGTACGGTGTTCTCCATCAAACGTTTTATGGGCGAATCCTACGATGCCGTGCAAAAAGAAATCGCACGTGTGCCATATAATGTGGTCAAAGGCGACAACAACACTCCGCGTGTCGACATCGACGGTCGCCAGTACACTCCGCAAGAAATCTCGGCTATGATTCTTCAGAAAATGAAGAAGACGGCAGAAGACTATCTCGGACAGACAGTGACCGATGCCGTAATCACCGTTCCGGCATACTTCAACGACTCTCAGCGTCAGGCAACTAAGGAAGCCGGCGAAATTGCAGGCTTGAACGTTCGCCGTATCGTGAACGAGCCTACAGCCGCAGCGTTGGCTTACGGTCTTGACAAGAGCCAGAGCGACCGCAAGATTGCGGTGTTCGACCTCGGTGGCGGTACGTTTGATATCTCAATTCTTGAGCTTGGCGACGGTGTGTTTGAAGTGAAATCGACCAACGGCGACACTCACCTTGGCGGTGACGACTTCGACCACAAGATTATCGACTGGCTGGCTGATGAGTTTAAAAACGACGAGGGTGTTGACCTCCGTCAGGACCCGATGGCTCTTCAGCGCTTGAAAGAGGCTGCTGAAAAAGCAAAAATCGAGCTTTCAAGCTCTACGTCGACAGAAATCAACCTGCCGTATATCATGCCGGTAAACGGTGTGCCTAAACACTTGGTAAAAACGCTTACCCGCGCTAAATTCGAGCAGCTTTGCGACAGCCTTATCCAGGCAACCGTAGTTCCTTGCCAGCAGGCATTGAAGGATGCCGGACTGACTCCATCAGACATCGACGACGTGATTCTCGTGGGCGGTTCGACCCGTATCCCTGCCGTACAGGAAATCGTACAGAAATTCTTCGGCAAAGCTCCGTCGAAGGGCGTTAACCCTGACGAGGTGGTAGCCGTAGGCGCTGCAATCCAGGGCGGTGTGCTCAGCGGCGACGTGAAAGACGTGCTTCTGCTTGACGTCGTTCCATTGTCGGTCGGCATCGAGACTCTCGGTGGCGTGATGACAAAACTTATCGAAGCCAACACAACGATACCAACGCGCAAGAGCGAGACGTTCTCAACGGCAGCCGACAACCAGCCGTCAGTTGAAATCAACGTACTCCAGGGCGAGCGTCCAATGGCGCGCGACGACAAATCGCTCGGACGTTTCCATCTTGATGGAATCGCACCGGCACCGCGTGGAATCCCTCAGATCGAGGTTACATTCGAAATCGATGCAAACGGCATCCTCAACGTGTCGGCAAAAGATAAAGCCACAGGCAAGGAGCAGAGCATCCGTATCGAAGCGTCAAGCGGCTTGAGCGACGAGGAAATCAAGCGTATGAAAGACGAGGCGGCAGCCAATGCGGCAGCCGATGCCAAAGAGAAAGAGCGCATCGACAAAGTAAACAAGGCCGACGCCGTAATCTTCCAGACAGAAAAGCAGTTGAAAGACCTCGGCGACAAGTTCCCTGCCGACAAGCGTGCAGCCGTAGAGACGGCGCTCAGCGAGTTGAAGGAAGCGCACAAGGCTCAGAACATCGACGCCATCGACCCTGCAATCGATAAGCTTAACGCTGCCCTTCAGACAGCCGCTCAGGACATCTACAATGCCCAGCAGCAAGCCGGAGGCGCACAGCAGGGCGCAGGATTCGACCCTAACGCCGGAGCGCAGCAGGGCGGCAATGCCGGCAACAATGGCGACACCGTCCAAGATGCCGACTTCGAGGAGGTGAAATAAGCACATAGAGAAATAAGAATACAATATCAAATGGAAAGCGTGTAGCTCAATGAGTTACACGCTTTTCTTGTTTTTGGCCGTACACAATAATATTGCTATCTTTGCGTTATTATTATAAACATCTGTACCTTATTTGTACCTGTAAGAAAAAGTAGATATGATGAGAAGAATAGATATTAAGAACTACAAAATGAATGAATTATGGCAGTAGCAAAGTATAAGATAGTACGGAAATGTCCTGTGTGCGGAGAAGAGTTCTTCGCAAGGACTTTGGAGTCCTGGTATTGTTCACCCAAATGCTCCAAGGTGGCGTGGAAGCGTAAGCATGATGAAGAAAAACGCCAACTTGAACTGGACAAGATTGTAAGCAATATGCCCAAGTCTAAAGAGTATATCAGCATAACGGAAGCGTATGCTATGTTTGGTGCAAGCCGCTCAACCATTTATAGGCTCATCTACATGAAAAAGATTTCCTTCATTGAGCCAGAGAAAGGAATACGACTTGTATGCAAAGGAGAACTAATGAATCTGTTTCCGTTAAGACAGTCTCCGCTTGACACCAAGCCAAGGAAACCAGTTACCATGTACCGCATGGAACCAGAGGATTGCTATACAATAGGTGAGATTTCCAAGAAATTTCATCTGGATGACAGCACCGTGTATGCTCATATACGAAAATACTCAATACCGACCCGGCAAATCGGTAATTATGTGTATGCTCACAAGGAATCAATAGACAAACTTTATAAAGATATAAAACCATTATGAAAAGATTAGATTATACTAAAGTCTCCGTCAAATTAAAGAAAAGTGAGTGGAGAGATGAGTGGTTCATCTATCTTGAAGCTTATCCTGTTTATGAGACGGGAAATGACAAACCCAAACGAGTGCGTGAATATCTCAGGAGGTCTATTACTACCCCTATATGGGATAAACGACGAAGCGAGCGAGCCGTTGCTGGTAGAATAAAGTACAAGCCCAAGCGAGATGACAATGGCGTTATTCAGTGTAAATCCAAGCAAGATATGGAAACTTGCCTTTATGCGGATGGCGTTCGAGTCCTGCGTCAAAAAGAGTACGACAACATGGCTCTCTTTACTGACCAGCAAATGGAAATGGCAGAACAAAGCGAACGCTCAAAATGCAATGTTCTGGAGTATATTGAGAAGTTAATCAAAGAAAGAGAGGAAACTGCGTCAGAATCGATAGTTGTCAACTGGCGCAGATTGCACACACTGTTGTCAATGTTTGCCAAGTGTGACTACATACAGTTCTCGCAGATTGACATGAAGTATATTGAGGCATTCCGTTCCTTCTTGATAAAGGCACCGCAGGGTGGTTCTAAGAAAGGAACTATTTCAAGGAATACGGCATCGACGTACTTCTCTATCTTCAAGGCGGCACTCAAACAAGCTTTCGTGGATGGCTATCTGAATTGTGATATTGCTGCCAAGGCTAAAAATATCATGTTTCAGAGTGCTCGAAGAGAGTATCTGTCACTGGAAGAACTTAATATATTGGCAAAGACTCCGTGTGATGATATACTAAAACGGGCAGCCTTGTTCTCTGCACTGACAGGAATGCGACATAGCGATATTCAAAAGCTTAAATGGTCAGAGGTTGAAGAATACAATGGTGGGTACCGTCTCAATTTCACTCAGCAGAAGACTAAGGGCGTTGAATACATGCCTATATCGCCACAGGCATACAAGCTTTGCGGTGAGCGCAAGAAAGACGGAGAACTGTTGGTGTTTGCCGGACTGCCTGACCCTTCATGGATATCTAGGCCTTTGGAACGGTGGGTAAAAGCATCAGGGATTACCAAGCACATCACCTTTCATTGCTTCCGCCACACCTATGCAACGTTACAATTGGCTAACGGTACAGACATATATACCGTAAGCAAAATGTTAGGGCATACCAATGTAAAAACCACGCAAATCTACGCAAAAGTAATTGACAAGAAGAAAGATGAAGCTACAGAAGCTTTTAAGTTGGACATAGATGAATAGTGATTATCATTTGTAAGCACTTAGTATAGAAGACCACTTGTATCAATAAGTCCTTTATTGTACAGGTGGTTTTTAGTGCCTTTCATTTTCAACATTCTATGTAATGATGCTATTGTTTTGGCACTTTAACCTTTCGTGGAAACCAAACATTTATAACAATAAACAGATAAAAATGAAAAAAGACAGCCTTTTTTGGCTTCTCTCTTTTTGAAGAGAGCAAGCGTGTCCACAAACATGTGGAGTGTACAGAAGACTTCTACAGAGAACTGTATGAGTTGTTTGAGATCGCAAGAAGTTGGTATCTTCAAGCTGAAAAGAATCATATGAAGACAGAGTACTTCATAGAACTATTTGAGCGCAGTCACCAATATATTGACTGTGATTGTGCACGTTGTAAGAACTCGCGACAGATGGCAATTGGCATTATTGGTACTTTGTTTAGAGACTCTAAGTGTGTGTCAATAATCAAGAAAAAAGAAGATTATTCCAAGCAGGAACTTATTGAGTTGTTTCTTCAACATGTGGGTACTGGTCTGCCAATCCTTACCCGAAAGAAATCGTCCATCCTCACTTTGGGATGCCAATTGTCAGACAGACAGATGGATTTGTTGGTAGAACTTGTCCAAAGTCACGACATATTTGATTTTGCCGACAACAGTGATGTGCGTAGCGAGTTGTGTCGCCTATTCAAGTGCGACTTGGACGCATCTATCCGTGTAAAGAATGTACGTAATGTAGCCGTACTGTTTGACGCTATGGCTCAATACCATTTGATAAACAATAATTGGCAATATGTCATGGGAGAAGGTCGCTTCTTAACCAGTATCAAAAAGGATGGAACAGAGAAATTCATAACTTCAAGTTGTCTTTCCTCTTCTCTTTCAAGGATAAGAAGAAACGTTTCCATGACAGCAAGTCAATATGCCATCTGCAAATCCATCGAACAGATATTAAGAGAGGAATAAATCACAATAATTCTGCTAAATGAAAGTAAAAACGTGATAGTTTGGTTGATACTGCCTTACTATCACGTTACTTTTTCTATTTAGTGACAGTCTCCCCATAACTTTGCATCAAAAATCATAAAAAATAATTAGCATGGAAGAAAATAGTATAAGATTTGAAGATATTCCCAACGCTATAACGGGGGTACTGAAAAAGCTGTCATCATTAGAAGACAAGATTGATGGTATATATGAACTTGTTCAATCAGAAAAAGAAGAAACATGGTTTACGGTTGCTGAATTATGTGCTTATCTCCCAACACATCCGGTAGAGCATACCATATATTGCTGGACAAGCAATCGGGAAATACCGTTTCACAAGAGAGGCAAACGCATCATGTTCCTCAAATCTGAGATAGATGAATGGCTTCAAGGAACCAAGGGCAAATCGAAGAACGAGATTCAAAGAGAAGCAGAGGAATATGTACTATCTACACAAAGAAAGAATAGACGGCTAATATAACCGTGCTACTGTCTGTAAACAATTTAATTAAGGTACGTGACACATGAATGAAAGACATTTTAGACTCTATGAGCGAATTGTCGCAATAGAAGACAGTTTGGAGGCTTTGGGACCTATTGACAAACTAATAGAGCGAATCGAGGAATTGGAGAAGATGGTCAAGCAGACCAAAACCGTCTTGGGGTTTGACGAAGCATGTAAGTATATTGGTGTTTCTGAAAGCCTGCTATACAAACTTACAGCCGCAAAAGAAGTTCCACACTATAAGCCAAGGGGAAAAATGCTGTATTTTAATAGAGAAGAAATCGACAAGTGGCTGCTCCAAAACAAACAAGAGGTCATTGGAATGGTAACGAAAATAGAAATTGATAATCCGAAAGAATGAAAATGGAAGAAAATAACAAACATGTACAGCCTAACTCAAAAGAGGAAGGAGTACAGCGTCTCAATCGCATATTGAGCGAATCGTTGATAAAGGCAACAGATACTTATAAAACACCTCCTCAGATTATATGGGTTGATAATTCCAGCATAGCCACATTGGGCAACTTCAGTGCTTCTACTGGTAAGGCAAAGGCGAAAAAGACCTTCAACGTGTCTGCCTTGGTAGCCGCTTCCCTCGCCAACGGCAAGGTACTGAACTATCGCGCCAGTCTGCCAGAGGGGAAACGCAAGATACTGTATGTAGATACGGAGCAGAGCCGCTATCACTGCCATAATGTGCTGGAGCGCATCCTGAAGCTCGCTGGTCTACCTACAAGCATCGACAACGAGAACCTTGACTTTATCTGTCTGAGAGAGTACACGCCCTCCGTCAGGATAGAGGTCATAGACTATGCGCTTGCCCAAGACCAAAGCTATGGACTGGTCATCATCGACGGAATCAGAGACCTGCTTCTCGACATCAACAATGCGGGAGAATCGGTCGAGGTCATCAACAAGATGATGGAATGGTCATCAAAGTATGACCTGCACATCCATTGCGTATTGCATCAGAACAAGGGCGACAATAACGTGCGCGGGCATATCGGTACGGAGATGAACAACAAGGCAGAGACGGTGCTTGTCATCACCAAGAGCACCACCAATCCCGATATCAGCGAGGTGAAGGCGATGCACATCCGTGAGAAGGAGTTCAAGCCGTTTGCCTTTACAGTCAATGAGGAAGGGTTGCCAGAGATTGTCGAGCACACGCCGGAGAAGGAAGAAGGTGACAAGCAACCGTCAAGGTTTACTTACCAAGACTTGACATCCGAACAGCATAACGAGGCGCTGACGGCTGCATTCAAGGAGAAACCTATCAAAGGATTCGATCGCATGGTGGAGGAATTAACGCAAGCCTATGCAGACATTGGCTTTAAGCGTGGCAGAAGCGTCATCATCAAAATGCTGAAATACCTGATTAACGAGCAAAAGCTCATAGTGAAGCGGGATAATCATTACTATTTCGGATATACACCTGCCGAGATTGACCTGTTCCATGAAGAGGAATAAAAACAGTTCAGAAACCAGTTTAGTTTACGTCCGTACCTATATATAAGAAATAAGGCCAAAGTAAACCGAAATCGGAGGCTGAATTGGGAAGCGGAAAAGTAGTTTAGCAAATGGTTTAGTTTACGGGTGTGCCTATATAGGAGAAAGGGTAAAGTAAACTGTTTCCATGGACAAAGTAAAACCGAACAAATGAAAGTACAATGAATATTGAACAATCGAAGAAACTGAGCATTATAGACTTCTTAGACAAGGAGAATGTAACGCTGAAAAAGAAGAAGGGCAATGCCTACTGGTATCTGTCACCCTTCAGGGACGAGAAGACCGCATCGTTCAAGGTCAGCAAGAAGGAGAACCTGTGGTACGACTACGCCATTAAGGAGGGCGGTGACCTTGTGGAGCTGGTAAAGCGTATGTATAACAAACAATCCGTTTCCGATGCCCTTGCCTACCTTGCGTCCAAGAGTATTGCCACTGTGGATAAGGCAATCGAGACCGCTATCGCAGCCAAGGAATACACGACAACCAAGATGAACGATGTGAAGCTGCTCCCACTGAGCAACCATTCTCTGCTGTCCTATTTCAGTAGCCGACGGATAGACATCACCATTGGCAGGATGTATTGCAGGGAGATACACTACAAGGTTGAGCAAAAACATTACTATGGCATTGCCTTTGGCAATCTGAGTGAAGGACATGAGGTGCGCAATCCCTATTTCAAGGGCTGCATCGGGCATAAGGACATCACCCTGCTTGCCCATACGTTCAACGAGTGGCAAAACGGTTGTCTGGTCTTTGAGGGCTTCATGGACTTCCTTGCTTATATGACCCTCGTTAAACAGCAAGACCGATGGTTTGTCGTTGAAAGCCCTTGCGACTATATGATACTGAACTCAGTCGCCAACCTCAAACAGGCATTGCATTACCTTGACCGTTACACCCACATCCATTGCTTCCTCGACAACGACCAGGCAGGACGCAAGACGGTTGAGAGCATCAGCAATGTATTCGAGTACAGGGTGACGGACGAGTCCTTCAGATATGCCGACTACAAGGATGTCAACGACTATCTGATGAGGAAGAAACGAACGGCATCTGAATGACATTATAAAGACGAAAACACCATCATTTGATGCAAAAATGGCTCAAATGCATTGAAATTACATATCAAATCTGCACTTTTTCGCCCAAACATGCTTGATTCTCAATTATTATCCTTATTTTTGCATCGTTTTAATACATTATTAAAATGTAGCAGAATGGAATTGAAAAAAGAAATAAGGATATTGGGCAGACGCTTTGAGGTGGAACCTCGTGCCAAGGAAAGCCTGAAAGGCATCACGGTTGGCGAGAAACTCTCATACCGTTTCTATGATGGCACATACCAAGGCACGCCCCTGCTGTTCGTTGAGCCCAAGAAGGGCAATCCCTCTCCACGGACTTGCGCCATCACGGGCAAGCGGTTGACCGAAGCCCTGGGACTGCCTGCGGTGTTTATCCTTGCGCCCGGACCCACCTACGAGCGACACAGACTGGCAGACAAAGGAGTCTTCTTTGTCATGTCCGAGGAATATGCCCATCTGCCAGGCATCATAGCATTGGAGAAGACAAGCAACAGGAAGATTGCCGAAGTATTGACCCCTGTGGCGCAATACATACTACTCTATCACCTACAGGTGGGCAGTATTGAAGGAATGTCGCCAAGGGATATTGCACCGTTGCTTCCATATTCTTACGAAAGCGTCACGTTGGGTGTCACCTGTCTTGAAGATGTAGGACTGTGTCAAAAGATTCAGAACGGACAGCGCAGCAAGGTGGTACACTTCGAGTTGAAGGGCAAGGAACTGTGGGACAAGGCTCAGAACGTCTTGCTGTCACCTGTGGAGAACCGCATCTTTTGCGATGACATACGCTTGGATGCGGAATACCCCGTATGCGGCATCAATGCCCTGGCACATTATTCCATGCTTAATCGTGACCGGGAAGAGATGATAATGATGACAAGCAAGGAATATCGTGCCGTCAAGTCGGCTGATGTCATGGAGAATCCCAACATCTATGACGGCAACTATATCATAGAGGTATGGAAATACCCTGTTGTCAGCAAAATGGGCGACAAAAGCCAGTGGGTTGATCGCCTTTCCCTTGTCCTTTCGTTGAGAGATGATGATGATCCGAGAGTAGAAAAAGAAGTAGAACGAATAATCAGTGAACAGAAATGGAAGGATTAGTCAAGTTCCGTGAAGCATTTGCGGAATACTCAGAAAACTATGTGGTGATAGGCGGAGCAGCCTGTGACATCACCATGACCAATACCGTGGTGCGTCCACGCGCCACACACGACATCGACATGATAGTCATCGTAGAGAACATGACCGAGGCTTTCGCCAATCGCTTCTGGCAGTTTGTGCGGGAGGCTGGCTATCGACCTGAAAAGAGGAAACAGGAGGCTGGTGAGCCACCAAGGTATGAAATGTATCGTTTCCTTGATGGTAAAGACGGCTATCCCGAGATGATAGAACTGCTGTCACGCCACCCCGACGTGCTTGGAGAGCCAAAGGGATTTGTCATAGAACCTATCCCGACCGATGAAGATGTGTCGAGTCTTAGTGCCATCATCATGGACGATGATTACTATCACTTTACTATCGCACACAGCCAACTGACTGATGGCATACGCCATGCCAATTCCGCTGCCTTGATAGCACTGAAGGCAAGAGCCTACCTAAATCTCATGGCAGACAAGCGGGACGGCAAGCATGTGAACACCAAAGACATCAAGAAGCACCGTTCGGACATCCTGAAAAATGTGGTCATAATGACTGAGGACAACATTGAGGCTCCTGCTTCAATAGTGGCATGTATAAGGGAGTTTGTCGCCTCCATCAGAGCCGACTGGTCAACTCTCGCAGAACCATTGTCAAAGTCACTCGGTCAAGACGAGGCATTTGTGACCGGACTGTTAGATCAACTGGATGAATTGTTTATAGAAGCATGACCAATATGAAGATACAATACGCATCCGACCTGCATCTGGAGTTTGCCGACAATTGGCGGTATCTGAAAGCCCACCCCTTGGAGGTGACGGGCGACATACTGCTGCTTGCCGGCGACATCGGCTATCTCGGCGATGACAACTACTCCAAGCATCCCTTTTGGGACTGGGCATCGGAGAACTACAAGGAGGTGCATTGCTGCATGGGCAACCATGAGTTCTACAAATATTATGATGTGGCGACACTGCCCGACGGCTATCTCTTGGAGGTACGTCCCAATGTATTCAGCCACTACAACGGTATTGCGAGGATTGGCGACACCGACATCATCCTCTCCACCCTTTGGTCGAGGATTCCTTTGGAGGACGCTTACTTCACCGAGCAAGTGATAAGCGACTTCCGCCGTATATTATATAAAGGTGAGCTGATGACCCATGCCCAATTCAATGCTGAGCATGAACGTTGCCTCACCTTTATCAAGGATGCAGTGGCATATTCGCAAGCAGCCCATAAGATTGTTGTCACCCATCATGTACCATCGTTCCGTATGCTCCACCCAAAGTTTCAAGGCAGCAAGGCAAACGTGGCGTTCACCGTAGAGTTGGAGGACTATATCACCGATAGCGGCATAGACTATTGGATATACGGACATTCGCACACCAACATCGATGCCAGGATAGGCAACACCCAATGCTTGTCCAACCAGTTGGGCTATGTTTTCTCTAACGAACATCAGGACTTCTCCCATGGCAAGTACCTGACCATATAGCCATCCACATTTTTTTCATCCACCCTCTTTACAAGCTCTTCCCTATCGGAAGGGCTTTTTTTGTGCCTTTCGAGTTTGATTTTTGAGTATGATTGCGAGTGTAATCAAAATTAGAGTTAAGATTTGGCTCCGCGGAAAGTCATTTCGGTTTAAGATTGAAGAAAAGGTAGTTCCTTTGCATCGGCAATAAGCCAAACCATAGTAAAATCAAACTTGAAAATATGAAGTCATTTGTAATATTCGCCATTGTCGTGACCATAATCTATGTCATCTACTATACGGTCATCATCGTGCAGGATCTGTACGGAAAGCCCAAGGACGAGAAGTCACAGGGCGAGTCGTTTGATGTCAGTGACATGACCGACGAGGAAGAGTCGATAGCGGTCAGCGAGAGCGACGGTGGTTTCAGCGTAGGCGACAACCAATATGAGACAGCCTACGAGGAGAAGCAGCTTGCAGAGCCTACAGAGGAGGCAGCCGCCACTGCGGAAGAGAGCAAGCCTCATGTGCTTGAAAAGATACAAAGCGCAATCGAGAAGAAGATGGAGGAAGTGAATACCACCTATTCCGACCCCATGTATTCGGAAGAATTGAACAACACCATCATCGCCCGCGGTCTTCGTCACAATGGACGTGACATGGTCAAGGTGGAATCACTCAATAATGAGATATGATGTCAAAAACAAGAAGTGCATTTCTATCATTATATGCCGCTTTAACCCCAGCTCTGGCCAGTGCTAAGTGTGGCAACGTGGACTACAGCTGGGGAGCGGACGCACTTGCGAGTGCCCATGACTATGCCGTGACGATGATGCTCTATATCGTTTATCTGTGCTATGCAGTGGCGGGCATCGTGGTCATAGTCAGCGCCTTGCAGATATATATAAAGATGAATACGGGCGAAGAAGGAGTGAAGAAGAACATCATGATGCTGGTGGGAGCCTGCCTGTTCCTCATAGGAGCGACCATCGTCTTCCCCGCTTTCTTCGGTTATCAGATTTGAGATACAGGTGATACGAGATAAGATAACTCAAAGTGTAACAAATTAAAAGGTAAAAAGAATGTTTGAAAGGATTAACAAGAAGGTGAAGGGATTCTTCTCTTCACAGCGCATGAAAACGCTCGCCCTGATGTTGCTTGTCGGCACCACCGCAGCAATGGCACAGAACGCAGCCGGCGACTACTCGGCAGGAACGACCGCGCTTACCACAGTGACGGAGGAGATTGCCAAGTATGTACCTATCGTGGTGAAGCTCTGCTATGCCATTGCAGGTGTCGTTGCAATTGTCGGAGCCATAAGCGTTTACATCGCCATGAACAACGAGGAACAGGACGTGAAAAAGAAGATCATGATGGTCGTCGGCGCATGTATTTTCCTCATTGCAGCAGCCCAGGCACTGCCTCTGTTCTTCGGCATTGGAGGTTAAACGCAGCGTGAGATTGTGAGTATGTAGAACGTTAAAACACTGACAGTTATGGCAGATACAAAGCAAGAGCGTTTTCCGGATTATCCCATTTTCAAGGGACTGCAACGTCCATTGGAGTTCTTCGGGTTGCAGGGACGCTACATCTACTGGGCGGCAGCCACCGCAGGAGGAGCCGTTGCGGGTTTCATCCTCGGCTACTGCATCTTCGGTTTCGTGGCAGGACTCGTGCTGCTAGTCCTCGCCGTAGCTGTCGGTGGCGTTCTCATCGTCATGAAGCAGCGCAAGGGCTTGCACAGCAAGAAGAGTGACAACGGCATATTCATCTATGCCTATTCAAAGAAAGTGTAAAACAAAAAAGAGAATCCATTATGTCCAAGTGGAAAGCTATCAATGATTGTAAGTGAATGGAGGTGGGGGCATCACGCATGAGGGTGCGCCCGCCTTTTTGCGATTAAAAAAGAAAAAGAACAATGACCCTATACATCATACTCATATTCTCAGCCATCTGCGTGGGCATGGCCATCAGTGTCAAGGCATTCGGCACGGGAGGGAAGCGCAAGCGCATCTTCCAGGACATCTACTTCTCCATCGAGGAAGTGGATGGCATCGGCGTGCTCTATACCAAGACGGGCGAATACTCCGCTGTTCTGAAGATGGAGAACCCTGTGCAGAAGTATTCCGCCAACATCGAGGCCTACTATGAGTTCACCCACCTCTTCGCCGCCCTTGCCCAGACCTTGGGCGAAGGCTATGCGCTGCACAAGCAGGACGTGTTTGTGAGGAAGGCATTCAAGGAAGAGAACGGTGGAAATCATGAGTTCCTGAGCGAGAGTTACTTCCGCTATTTCAACGGCAGACCCTTTACCGACAGCGTCTGCTACCTCACCATCACACAGGAGAACAAGAAGAGCCGTCTGATGTCGTTCGACAACAAGAAATGGCGTGACTTCTTGGTGAAGATACGCAAGGTGCACGACCAGCTGAGGGATGCCGGCGTGAAGTCCCGATTCCTCGGCAAAACGGAAGCCTGCGAGTATGTGGACCGTTTCTTCTCCATGAACTTCCGTGACAAGGTGGTGTCGATGACCAACTTCAAGGTCGATGACGAGACCATCGGCATGGGGGACCGTAGCTGCAAGGTGTATAGCCTTGTGGATGTGGATTATGCCAACTTGCCGTCGGTCATCCGTCCCTACGCAAATATCGAGGTGAACAACACCAGTATGCCCGTTGATCTCGTGAGCATCGTCGATAGCGTGCCCGGAGCCGACTGCGTGGTGTTCAACCAGATGGTGTTCGTGCCCAACCAGAAGCGTGAGCTTGCCCTACTCGACAAGAAGAAAAACCGCCATGCCTCCATGCCCAACCCCAGCAACCTGATGGCTGTAGAGGACATCAAGCGTGTGCAGGAGGTGATAGCCCGTGAGAGCAAGCAGCTCGTCTATACCCACTACAACCTCGTGGTGGCAGTGAGCGGCGACACCGACATACAGAAATGCACCAACCATCTCGAAAACTCCTTCTCGCGCATGGGCATCCACATCAGCAAGCGGGCCTACAACCAGTTGGAGCTGTTCGTCAACTCTTTCCCCGGCAACTGCTATGGCATGAATGCCGACTACGACCGATTCCTCACCCTCGGCGATGCCGCCACCTGTCTGATGTACAAGGAGCGCATCGTGCATAATGAGGACACCCCGCTGAAGATATACTATACCGACCGCCAAGGTGTGCCCGTAGCCATCGACATCACAGGAAAGGAGGGAAAGGAGAAGCTGACCGACAACTCGAACTTTTTTTGTTTGGGTCCTTCGGGCAGCGGCAAGTCGTTCCACATGAACAGCGTGGTGCGTCAGTTGTGGGAGCAGAACACCGACATCGTCATGGTCGATACGGGTAACTCGTATGAGGGACTCTGCGAGTATGTGGGCGGCAAGTACATCGCCTATACGGAGGACAAGCCCATCACCATGAACCCCTTCAACATCAGCAAGCGGGAGCTGAACATTGAGAAGATAGACTTCCTGAAGAACCTGATACTGCTGATATGGAAAGGCTCGGAGACGCAGATACCCGAACTGGAGTTCCGTGTCGTGGAGCAGTTGGTGACGGAGTATTACGATTTCTATTTCAACGGTGTGCAGCCCTATCCTTCCTCACAGAAGGAGACACTGAGAAAAAACCTCTCCACCATGGAGAAGCGGCGCGGCACGGAGCTGACGCAGATACACGACAAGGTGGAGAAACTCATCAAGGGACTGGAGGAACGGCGCATGGCATTGAGCGTGAAGACCCTCTCCTTCGACTCATTCTATGAGTTCGCCTGTGAGCGTCTCGACCAGATCTGCATCGAGAACAACATCACCACCATCGACTGCGACAACTTCGCCTATATGCTCCAAAACTTCTACCGTGGCGGCAAGTACGACAAGATTCTCAACGAGAACGTGGATAGCACCTTGTTCGACGAGACCTTCATCGTCTTCGAGGTGGATGCCATCAAGGAGAACAAGCAGCTCTTCCCCATCGTGACGCTCATCA